>VOFB01001229.1_pt1 | contig 258096 bp, 238 predicted proteins | sample 5384141 | NCBI WGS metagenome assembly VOFB01 (sample SAMN12384721, study PRJNA508395) | human gut metagenome | isolation source: healthy gut A | host: Homo sapiens | reverse complement strand
GGCTTGCCTTCGCCCACCAGGGTGATGACCTCGCTCTCGGCGAACACGGTGCACTGCGCGGTGATGGGGATGACGTTCTTGGCCGTCAGGGACAGGTTGGAGAACTCGGGCAGCGTCATCTCGAAGCTGCGGGCCATGGCCTCATAGAACCGACCGGTGCCGGCGGCGCACTTGTCGTTCATGGCAAAGTTCTTCACGGTGCCGTCCGTGTCGATGGAGATGCCCTTTACGTCCTGGCCGCCGATATCGATGATGGCCTTGACACTGGGGTCGGTGACGTGCACGCCCATGGCGTGACAGGAGATCTCGGAGATATTCTCGTCGGCGAAGGGGACCTTGTTGCGCCCGTAGCCGGTGCCGATCAGGTAAGCGAGCTCCTTGGAGTCCTTCAGGCCGACCTTGCAGACTTCCTGCCATGGCAGCAATCGCGGACTGCTCCTCGGAATTGATCTTGCTGCGGATGGTGGTGTCGGCGCAGATCTTGCCGTTCTCGTCCAGTATTACCGCCTTGGTATAAGTGGAACCCACATCACAGCCGCCGTAATATTTCATAGTCGTAAAATCCTTTCCTTCATATTTTTGCGTAGTAAAAGAATTTACATGCAGTTTTCGTCGTCCGCAAATCGAAGCAGGCGGGATCGAACTCGACCGGGGTCGACAGCGTGCATGACGACGGTCGCATATAGCTCGATGACCTTGTCGCGCATGGTCTTGCGGGAGACGGTGCGGGGGTCCATAAGATCATGCGGGACCCAGATCATGTCGGACCCAGCTCACGGCCCTGATCGTCGAGCATGCCCTGTACGGTAGCCATGTTCTTGCACGGCGACGTGCTGCCACATGATGACGAGCCCCGCGTTCCACTCCTCGCACTGGCGCCACAGCTCGGTGACGACGTTGTGGTAACCGCCGTTGGTGTGGCGGCGCATGACCATACGCTCATACAGCCGCGCGATCGCGGAGGCTTCCTCCTTATCCTCGGTCTCAAGAGGCTTGGTGAAGTTCAGAGATTCCATCTCGACGACGACGTTGACGCCCCAGCAGTTGGCAAGCCAGTTGGAGAAGTTGGCATAGTAGTGGGCGGGGCAGGACCACACGATGCCGCGGTAGCGCATCTTGCCCACCCACGCCTCGTCGCGGCGTTCTTGTAGCCCTTGAGGAGGATCTTGTTGACCTTCTCGCAGGACTTGATGGTACGCGGGTCGATACCGCCGTCCATCTCATAGCACCACTTGCGGAACAGCTCGTAGGTGGGGCCGATGATCTGCGGATAGGCGGTCTTGTTGACCTCCCACTTCTCGAGCTCGTAGCTCGTCTCTGTGTTGAAGCGCTTCATAGCGGTGAAGTAAGCATCCCAGTTCCATTTCTCGCCGGTCTGCTTCTCGATGAAGCGGATGCACGCCTTGACGTCTTCCACAGCGGCGTCGAGCGTCAGCTCGTCCTCGTAGCGGACGGGGAAGCACAGGTGATGCACCGAGATTTCGGGGAAGCGGCGGGCGAATAGCTGGATGCCATGACGGAACCGTCACACGGCATGGAGCTGGAGATGTAGCAGCTGCCCAGATGCGGCAGGGCATCGATGACCAGCGCGCCGCACTCGGAGGACGGCACCGGGCAGCAGTCCGCCGGCAGGCCGAAGGACTCCACGGCGTCGATGTAGGGCACGCAGGTGAGCTGGTCGATCTCGGACACCAGGAACACCGGCATCAGCTGATAGGGGATACCCAGCAGGTCGGGGAAGCCGGCCATGATCTGGCCCATGGTCATCTCGTCGAACAGAACGAGCTTGCTGTTGAGCTCCTCACTGTTGCCGTTGCGTCTGTCGCCCTTGGCAAGAATGACAAGGTTCTCGGCGACGTAGCGGTAGATGCAGTAGGTAAGCTCGTGGCTCATGCGCAGGTTGGAGCCGCGCAGGCCGAGGATGTTCTTATCCATGAAGCCGTGGCAGCAGAAGTAAGACACCATCCAGCGATAGTACAGCGTCTGGTTCATAGCCGGGATCAGGTCCTTGGAGAAGGACATGAGCAGCATACCCCACAGACGAGCCCATTCATAGAAGTCATAGACCGTGTCCTTGATGCCGCGCCACTCACGACGCACGGTGCACATGGCGCCGTCGCGATACAGGCGGCCGAGGTGACGCTCACCGTTGAGGATGAGGTCGATCTTATCCTTCATAGAGGCAGCCGCGAAGGCCTTGTACTCTTCTTTGATACGGTCACGGTCGGAAATGAGAATGTTCTTCCAGCCCTCGCCGAACTTTTTCCAGTCGGTCTCCTTGAACATGTCCCAGAAGATGCCGCCGACCAGTTTCAGGTTCTCTGCCTGAGCAGCCCAGTCCATTCTGTCTTTCGCTTTGAAGAATTTCGGATTGGGATATTTCACCTTGCCCATTACTTGGCACCCCTTTCTCTCTGGATCTTCTTGATCTCCAGGCTCTCCACGAACGCCTGAACGCGCGTGCGGAGCTGACCCGAGTAGCCGTTGTTATACACACGGTCGATACTCAGGACCGGCCAGCCGTACTCGGTGTTCATGACGTAGCTCGCCAGAGCGCGCTCAAAGCCCCAGTAGTCGCAGTACTTCATCTGCTCATAGATGATGCCGTCGGCGTTGTACTCGCGAGACGGTCAGCCGTCTCACGGCGCTGGAGGACTTTCTCATCGGCGATGTAACGGGCGCACTCGCTGGTCTCCATGTAGTGGCGGCAGATCTGACGCAGAGCGTCCTCATCGTCCTTGAGCTCGATGACCTCGCGGCCGGGAGTGGAGCCGAAGCAGAAACGGTCGGAAACGACCAGAGCGCCGCAGCCTTCGATGAGCTTGGTCAGGTGAGGATCGTCGATCTCGCTGCCGACGATGGCCACGCGGGCGCGGTACGGATTCTTGGCGTCCGGCTTGCGCTTTTTGAGCTCGGCGAGCGTCTCGCGCAGGTAGGGCAGGATGAGCGCCTTGGGGCAGGTATAGCTCACAAGGTTGAGGATGTGGAACTCGTAGCCCGTGATGATCGGGTTGTCGAGCTTGCGCATCTCAGCAATTTCGCTGATGATCTTGCAGACCTCGTTGTGCTCGGCGACGGCCTTGCGCAGCGCCTCGTCGGACGTATCAACGCCGAAGGTCTCGGTCAGACGGTTGAGCACGTGCTCGCGCATCTGCGTGGTGTAGGCGTCGATGTAGTAATCGGTCACCTTGAGCGGCATGTCGGTATGCGTGACAAAGAACTTCTCCTTTGCTGTTGACCTTCAGGACCTCAAAGTGCTCCATGGAGCGGTTCATGGCCGAGCAGGCGTCCACACCGATCAGCGCATCCAGGAACTGATAGCCACCCTCGATCGCACGCTCGACGAGCGCACGTGCGTAGTCACAGGTATAGTTGGACATGTAGTACGTCGAGATATCCAGCGAACCGGTCTTGGGAGCTCTGAGTCGCACAGAGATGCAGTTGTCTACGTTGAGGAGGACCTCCGGAATGTGATAGCAGGCGTAGCCGAGGACGATGCTGCCGTCCGCCTGCGCCTGCCGAACCAACTCGTTGTTGGCGTCTTCCAGAAGGTTTTCAAAGTAGATCAGATGCTTTAAATCCTTCAAATGTTTGTCGCATTTTTAACATTTTCGGAAATATGTCGACATTTGCGCTTGACAGTCCGTCAAAATGATGATAAATTCAAATGTGAAGACGCTTGGTAATACCAAATACATTTTGGGGTGGAACAATGGGATTTGACAAGATCGAGGCGGTCTCGCTCACGGATCAGTTCGTGCAGAAGATCGAGAGCATGATCATTTCCGGGGAATTGATGCCCGGCGACCAGCTGCCGCCGGCGCGGGAGCTGAGCGCGCGCATGGGCGTGAGCCGGCCGGTGGTCTCGGCTGGCCTGATCGAACTGGAGAAGATGGGCTTTGTGGAGATCGTGGCGCGTCAGGGCGTGTACGTCAGCGATTACCGCAAGACTGGTTCGCTCGATACGCTCACGGCGCTGCTGAACTATAACGGCGGCGTCATGCGCGACGATGAGGTGCGCTCGCTTATGGAAGTGCGCAGCGCGAACGAGTGCCTGTGCGTGAAGCTGGTGGTCGAGCGCGCCACGCAGGACGAGCTCGATGGGCTTGCGCCCATGCTGGACGCAATCAAGGACGCAAAAACCGACCAGGAGGGCGCCGAGGCGACGTTTCAGTTCCATCATGCGCTGAGCGTTTTGTCGCGCAATACGTTTTTGCCGCTGCTGTATAACTCCATCCATACCTACGGTCTGCACTTCTGGAGTCTGTATCGTAAGCGCTATGGCGCCAATCGGCTGTATCAGAACAAGCTCGAGCTCTACCGCGCGCTGCTCGATCGCGATGCCGAGCGTGCACAGGCGTTCACCTCCGATATGCTTGACGGCGTTGTCAACGGCACGTTCTCGCTCTATAGTCATCCCAATCAGACGTGACGCAGCGCATAGAAAAACCGCAGGGTCCGGTCGGACCCTGCGGTTTTTGACTGCCGGTTGGGAAGAAGAGGTGAAAACCTTGTGAGCACCGGCGAGCCGTTCACGGGCGTGTAAGGGTGGCCACGCACCGGGCGCTGGTGATGGTACACAGCAGGTGACTGTCCCACTGTGGTATTACCACGCAACGCGGCATCATCGTAACCCGAATCTTTACGGATGGCAAGCGGAAAATGCAAAATTGACAAATTATCAGCAAAGTGTCTCCGCGCGATGGTCGGAAACTATGAAAAACGCAGAATTCCTGCGCAGACTTTTTTGGTAATACCAAATATCCAGATAACTTCAGATGACGTAGTCATTCGCAGCGCGCGCCGTCTGCTGCTCGAGCAGATCCTGCAGTGTGATGCCGTCAAGATAGCTGCGGATGACCCGCTCCAGCCCCTCCCACATGGGCAGGGTGGCGCACTCTCCGCAGCGCGGGCAAGCATTCGGGTGCTGTTCGAGACAGGCGACGGGCGCGAGCCCACCCTCGGTCAGACGCAGAATCTCACCGACGGTATAGTCCTTTGGCGCGCGGGCCAGCCGGTAGCCGCCCTGATAGCCGCGCGTGGTGCGCAGAATGTCCGATTTGCTCAGCATGGGTACGATCTGCTCCAGATATTTTTTCGAGATCTCCTGCCGCTGCGCGATGTCTTTGAGCGCGACATAGCCGTCGCCCTGGTGTGCTGCCAGGTCGAGCATCATGCGCAGGGCATACCGTCCCTTTGTAGATATTTTCATGGGTGATCCCCCTTTTAATATACCACAATAATAACATATGATTACTAGGCTTTCAAGTGGTTTCTGACACACGCTGCGGAAGATGACGGCTCGCTTGACAGATGCTTGACGAACTACTATAATAAGGACATATTTCCGACCGGAACGCACCGCGCGTGTGCCGTATGGCCGGAAGTCTGTGCGTTTAGCGGCAAATTGCGCTCGGAGGGGCCCATGGACAGCAGAATGAAAAAACTCACGCAGTACGTTGTGCCGACGATCCTCGGCAACTGCGCATATTTTCTCTTTACGATCATTGACGGCATTTTTGTCGGTCAGGGCGTCGGAACGGACGCGCTCGGCGCGGTCAATCTGGTCTGGCCGTTTGTGATGGTGCTCAATGCCATCATCATGCTCACGGTCGTCGGCGGTGTGACGGTCTCGGCCGTGCGCATCGGCCGCGGGGACATTGCCGGGGCGAATCAGGCGTTCATGCATTCGCTGGCAGGCACGCTGACGGCCGCGTTCGTCATGATGCTCATCGGCACGTGCCTGACGTCCCGGATCGCAACGCTGCTCGGTGCGAACGAGACCTACCATCAGCTCGTGTGCGACTATCTGTTCTGGTACTCGCTCTTTGCCGTGCCGTCGGGACTGATGACGTTTCTAAATAACTACTGCCGCAACGACGGCTCGCCCGTGCTCGTGAGCGTGGGCTCGACGATCGCGACGGTGATCAATATTTTTCTCGACTGGCTGTTTGTGTTCCCGCTGCAAAAGGGACTTATGGGTGCAGCTGTCGCGACCGGCATCTCGCAGACGTGCGGCATGCTGATCGTATCGTCGCACTTCATTCTGCGCCGCGGCCGGCTGCGGGTGAGCCGGTTTCATTTTTCAGGCCCGCTTGCGCGCAAGCTGCTCCTGCGCGGTACGCCGGAGGCCATTGCACAGTTTGCCGTCCCGGTGGCGACGCTGTGCACGAACTACGTCCTGCTTGCCCGCCTCGGCGACATGGCCGTGAACGCCTACTCGATCATCTGCTATGTGGCGTCGTTCTCCGCGGCGATCTTCATCGGCGTCTCGAGCGGTCTGCAGCCACTGCTCGGCCAGAGCTACGGCGCGAAGGATGCGCGAACCCTTAAGTGGTATTTTCGCGCGGGCGTGCTCATTGACCTGGTCGGCAGTGCGCTCATCAATGTGGTGCTGCTGTTTGTCGGCAGGCCAATCTGCAAAATGTTCGGCGCCGATGCGCAGACGCTTGCCTGCACGGTGCAGTACATGCCGCGCTATGCCTGGGGCTTTATCATCATGAGCGTGAATACGCTCATATCGGCCTATCTCTATTCGACCAAGCGCACGAAGCAGGCAGTGATTTTGAATGTTTGCCGCAGCTTCCTGCTCGACAGTGCGGTCATTTTTGCCGTGCCGGCCATCTTCGGCGGCAGCGCCGTCTGGCTGACGATGGGTATCTATGAGGGGCTGGCGCTGGTGCTCGGCATCGTGCTCCTGCGCACCTCGGAGCGCAACGGCATTGTGTTCCGCTGAAACTGCATAGCAAAAGACCGCCGGCTTCTCACCGGCGGTCTTTTGCTGTCCAGATTTATTTGCCCACGCAAAAGCGCGCGAAGATGCGGTTCGTAATGTCCTCGCGGATGGAGGCACCCGTCAGCTCACCGATGGCGGCCATGGCTTCCTCGGCCTCCGTGAGCACGGCGTCGGGCGTCACGCCCAGCAGCATCGCCTCGCGCGCGGCGCGCAGTGATTCCAGCGCGCGGCTGATGGCCTCGGCGTGGCGGGCGTTCGTTAGGATCTCGCCGGCCGGTGCGTCCGGGGCGGGGAAGTGCTCCGCCACTGCCTGCTCGAGCGCTTCGAGCCCCGTGCGTTCTTTTGCCGAGAGCACGCATACGGTATCGAACGATGCTGCCAGCGCGTCCGGATGCACGGCGGCGGGCAAGTCGGCTTTGTTGAGCACTGCGATGCGCACGGAGGCTCTCTGCGCGGCGGCGATGACCTGTCGGTCATCATCACCCAGCGGGCGCGCCGCGTCAAACACCGCAATGGCAAGCGCTGCGTCTGCCGCCGCGTCCAGCGCCCGGTGTACGCCGATGGCCTCCACGGGATCGGATGTTCCGCGCAGCCCGGCGGTGTCGGTCAGGCGCAGAAGTACGCCGCCGAGCGTAACGCGCGCGTCAATCGTGTCGCGGGTCGTGCCGGGTACGTCCGTCACGATGGCGCGCTCATAGCCGAGCAGGGCGTTGAGCAGGGAGGATTTGCCCGCGTTCGGGCGGCCAAGGATTACGGCCGGCACGCCGCCGTGGAGCACATTCGCCCGGGAAAACGTGTCCAGCAGGCGCTGGAGCTGGTCGATGCAGCCGGTCAGCGTGGCCTCGTAGGCGCTGAGCTGAAAGTCCGGGATGTCCTCGTCCGGGTAGTCGATCACGGCGTGATAGTGGCTGGCGATGTCCTGCAGTGCATCGTATACGCTCTGCGCGCGCCGCAGCACCGCGCCGCCGAGCTGCCCGGCGGCATTTTTCGCGTCCAGCGCGGTCTCGGCGTGGATGAGATCGATGACGGCCTCCGCCTGTGTGAGATCCATGCGGCCGTTGAGGAAGGCACGCTTCGTGAATTCGCCCGCCAGCGCCTGCCGTGCCCCGGCGGCGAACAGCGCCTGCAGCCCGGCGCGCAGCACGGCCGGGGAGCCGTGGCACTGCAGCTCGGCCGTGTCCTCGCCGGTGTAGCTGTGCGGCCCGCGGCTGACGGTGCATAGGCAGAGGTCAAGCGTCTGGCCGTCCGTGTCGCAGAAGGTGCCGTAGACGAGCTTGCGGTCCGGCGCCTCTGACATGGGGCGGCCGTTTGCCGGGCGGAACACGCGGTCGATAACGGCGAGCGTCCCGTCGCCGGACAGGCGCAGGATGCCGATCGCGGACAGAACGTTGCCGGTCGCTACGGCGGCGATCGTATCAGACATGAGAAAAACTCCTTTGTGCAGATCGGCGGAGCCGGAGGCTCCGCCGATCTTGTCTTTTTCAAAGTTACGTTTCCGCGTGCAGGAATGCCTCCCGCAGCTGCGTGAAAACGGTGGCGGCCTGTGCGCGCGTGGCAAGGCCAAGCGGGTTGAAGTACCCACGGTCGTCGCCGGAGATGATTCCGGTCATACGCATAAGCTCCACACCGTCAAGCGCCCAGCCGGAGACCGCGTCCATGTCCTTGAACATAACAGGATCGGCGATCGTTGGGAGCGTTTTTCCGGTGCTCTGCACATAGCGGGCGATGATAGAAGCCATCTGTTCGCGTGTGATCGGCGCGTCCGGATCGAAGCGCCCGTTTCCGGTGCCGCTGACGATGTCCTTCTGCGCGGCCCACGCGACAAACGGCGCATACCAGCTCCCGGGCACAACATCGGAGAAAGAGACGGCGGGATAGTCCGCCTCGTCGATCTGCGCGAGCTGGCCCAGCACCGTCACGAACATGGCGCGCGTTAGCACATCGTCGGGCGCGAAGCGCCGGTGGCCGACGCCGCTCATGAGTCCGTTGACGGCGGCATATTCCACGTAGTCGGCATACCATGCATCCGCAGGCACATCCACAAAGCGGGTGACGGAAGCGCCCACCGACAAAAGCAGCGAAACGGTCTGCGCGCAGGTGATCGTGGCCTGCAGATCCTCACAGGCAATATAGCGGTGTGCCGTGTGCAGCATGCCGGAGACGGCCTTCACGCCGACGGTCGCGTCAACGAGCGTGCCGGCGGAAATGGTCACGCCGGCGTCCCCGCTCAATACGGTGAAGCAGTCGCCGGTCTTGAGCGCAACGGTGCTGCCGGCATAGATTGTGCAGATGCGGCTCCTGGCGGCAGCGCTGTGCAGCGCGTTATCATGTGTCTGCAGGGCTTTGTCCAGCGCGGCCTGCGCGGCGGAGCGCGCCGTGGCCTCGGCATGACTCAGTACGGCAGACGACCAGCTGTCGACATAGCTGCGCGACAGCAGCGGATCCTGCCGGCTGCCGGCATCGGCCGCCAGAGCGGGCACCGGACTGCCGAGCAGCACCAGTGTCAGCAGAAACGAGATCAGTCGCTTGATTTTCAAGGGGCGGACCTCCTTTGCGGCGTGTCAGACCTTCTTGGCCTTTGCAGCGCGGGCCTCGGCCTCGTCCTGGCTTTCGGCAATGTAATAGCCAAGGGCCAGCAGACTGTCTGAGAAGTGGATGTTTTCGATGATCGGATCGGCGTCCTTGACCTGCAGCTCGGTATTCGTGAAGTTCCAGATGGCCTTCACACCGACGGAGCAGATCTCATTGGCGACGTCGTTGGCCATGGCCTTCGGCACGCAGAGAACGGCGACGTCCGGCTGGATGTCGGCAAGAATGTCGTCGAGCGTGGAGAAGTCGTGCACCACGATACCGTGCATTTCCTTTCCGATGAGGTCGGGGTTAATGTCGAATGCGGCCTTGAGCGTGAAGCCGTACTGCTCGAAGCAGAAGTTCTCCACCAGCGCGCGGCCGATGTTGCCGACGCCGACCAGAACGGCCGAGTAGTTGCGGTTCATGCCCAGGATCTTGGCGACCTCGCCACGCAGTGCCACGACGTTGTAGCCGTAACCCTGCTGGCCGAACTCACCAAAACAGCTGAAATCCTGACGGATCTGCGAGGGGGTCAGACCCATCTGACGGCCCAGCTCGCCGGAAGAGATACGCTCGATCCCGGCAGCGTTCAGATCGTCAAGCTTCCGGAGATAGCGGGGCATTCTTCTGATGACATTGTTTGATACTTTGATACGTTTCACGAGTCATTATCCTCCTAATGGTAAGAGACACCACATTGTTAAGAAATACATCTGCTTGTTACGAAAATGGCAAGGCATAAACAAACAGTATAAATTATATCACACGTTTTCACATATTTCAAGTAAATGGTTGCCAGGAATGTTCAAAAATTGAGGTTTTTGGTGCTGTTTTATAGAAAATCATTGAAAAACGGCGTGAAAAAGCCCGGCAGGCGTTCGCCTGCCGGGCCAAAAGCTCCAATGTTCAGTTTGCCGGCAGACCTGTCAGCCGGCAAAACTCGGCAGCGGCGCCGGGCACGCGGTAGGACTGCGCATCCGCGCTGCTGGAGAAGATCACGTCTTTTCCGTCGCGCCAGACGGTCACGCGCGTGGTCGTGCCGTCGGCGTTGGTCTCTTCCAGCACGCACAGCGGCGTCTGCCCGGCGTCGACCGGTTGCGCTGGGTGCGTGCGCACCAGAAGCGCGGACAACTCTTCGATGGTCTTCCGGTCGGAGATGTGCAGCACCGTACTGTCGGCGCTGTCTTCTGCCGGAACGGAGAAGAGCAGACTGCTAACGCTGTCGTCAAGCACCGATTCGCTTTCCGCGGCGGGGAGGGCATCCTGCTTTTGGTTTCCCTCTGCCTCGTCATTGATGGACGGAGAGGCGGTCGCGGTCGGTATCCGGCTGCTGTCGAGCGCGGTGCCGGCGCTGCTCGACGGGTTTCTGCGCGGTGTGAACCAGAGCGTTGCGCCGAGGATGAGCGCGAGACACGCCGCCATCACTGAGATTGGCAGCAGGGGAGATGTGCGGCCGGAGACCGGGTGCTTTCGTGCGGCCGGTTTGGCCGGCGCTTTTCGGATGGATGCGGGCTGCGTATGCCGCACCGGACGTGTCGGGGTGGCGGTGCGCGGCGCCATCGGTACAGGCTCCCGGTGCACCTGCTGCATGATGCGTGCGGCCAGGTCGGCGGGAGGCTCGGCGGCCGCGTCCCGCACGGCAGTCTGCAGGGACAGAAAGTCGTCATAAACATGCCGGCAGTCAGGGCAGGTGCGCAGATGTGCGCGCAGTGTCTGCACCTGCTCGGCCGGCAGCTCGCCGTCGAGCATCTGACTGATCTGCTGCTGGTAACGCATGCAGCTGCTCATTCGTCTGCACCTCCCTTCGTCTGCTTTGACGCATACTGGTCGGGAAGGTTCCCGTCGGCGAGCAGAAAATCACAAAGCTTTCTCCGCGCGCGGAACAGGCGCGATTTTACTGTGCCGGCCTCAAGATGCAGCACCTTGCCGATCTCGGCATAGGACAGGCCGTTGAGCTCGCGCAGGATGAGGATCTTGCGTGCGTCGTCCGGCAGACTGTCGAGCCCGCGCGCGACGGCGCGGCGCATCTCGCTGCGCGTCAGCTGCTGCTCGGGACTCGTACGCTCGTCGGCGGGGAGGTCGAACTGCGGCTGCTCGTCGTCCTCGGATGCAGTGAGCGACACGGTCGGGTGCCGCCGGCGGCTGCGCAGAAAGTCGATGCACACATTCGTCGTCAGCCGGTAGAGCCAGACGGAAAACTTGCTCTCGCCGCGGAAAGTGCCCAGCGCCCGGTAGGCGCGCAGGAACACCTCCTGCGTCATGTCGGCGGCATCCTCCTCGCTGCCGACGGTGCGCAGGGCGAGGTTATACACTTGTTTCTGGTAGGCGACGACCAGCGCCTCGAAGGCGTTGGCGTCTCCGGCGCACACCTGAGCGATGATGCGCCGTTCCTCGTCCCGGTCCATGGTTTCCTTGCCTTTCTGCGGTCAGTCCCGCAAGTCACGCTGGACGGCGCGCGTGATGCGCCGCAGGTCGTCGAGCGTCTCCACATGCACGACCTCCTGCTTGTAGACATTGGCGTGCGGCACACCGCGCAGATACCAGCAAAACTGGCTGCGCGCCTCGAGGCACGCCAGCCGCTCGCCCTTGATTTCGGCGGCAAATTCGATCTGATGCAGCGCCGCCTCGATCCGCTCACGCAGCGGCGGCAGGGGCGGTTCCGGCTCGCCCGCGATGGCGGCATTGCCGCGCGCGAACAGCCACGGATCGCCGAAGCTGCCGCGGCCGATCATGGCGAGATCGGCGCCAGTATAGCGCAGGATGTGCGCTGCGTCCGCGCCGGAAAAAATGTCGCCGTTGGCGATGACGGGGATGGTCACGGCGCGCTTGACGTCGCGGATGATGTCCCAGTCGGCGCGGCCGGCGTACATCTGCACGCGCGTGCGCCCGTGCACGGCGATGGCTGCTGCACCCGCCTGCTGGCACATCTGCGCGAAGGACACGGCGTTGACGTTTCCACCGTCCCAGCCCTTGCGGAATTTTACGGTCACGGGCACGTCCACGGCCTTGACGACCGCTTCAATGACGCGTCCGGCGAGCTCGGGGTCGCGCATGAGCGCCGAACCGTCGCCACTGCGGATGACCTTGCCCACCGGGCAGCCCATGTTGATGTCCAGAATGTCCGCGCCGGAGTATGCCAGCGCCATGGGCGCGGCCTCGGCCATGACTTCCGGCTCGTGACCGAAGATCTGCACGGCGGCTGGATGTTCGTCCGGCGGCGACCAGAGCAGCTGCTTCGTTTTTTCATCGTGATAGACCAGCGCCTTGGCGCTCACCATTTCCGTGCAGGTGAGGGCAGCACCCTGTGCGCGGCACAGCGCGCGAAACGGCGCGTCGGTCACGCCCGCCATGGGCGCGAGCGTGAGCGGGCCGCGGATCTCGACATTACCGATCTTCACCATGTGATCTCGAGCTCCACGGGGCAGTGGTCGCTGCCGTAAATGTCGGAAAGGATGCTGGCTGTCTCGATCTTTTCTGCTGCGCGGTCCGAGCACAGAAAGTAGTCGATGCGCCAGCCGGCGTTGTTCTCCCGCGCGTGGAAGCGGTAGCTCCACCACGAGTAGGCGTCCGTCTCGTCCGGGTGCAGGGCACGGAACGTGTCCGTGAAGCCAGCATGCAGCAGCTCCTGAACATTTCGCGCGCTCCTCGGGGCTGAAGCCGGGGTTGCCGACGTTGCGCTTCGGGTTTTTCAGATCGATCTCCGTTGCGGCGACGTTCATGTCCCCGCAGATGACGACCGGTTTGTGCCGGTCGAGCGAGCAGACGAACTCGCGGAACGCATCGTCCCAGTGCATCCGGTATTCCAGCCGGCGCAGGCCGTCCTGGGCGTTCGGCGTGTAGCAGCAGACGAGGTAGAACGCCGGGTATTCCGCCGTGATCACGCGGCCCTCGAGATCATGCTGCGGCAGGCCGAGATTATACTGCACGTCGAGCGGCTCGGCCTTCGTAAAGACGGCGGTGCCGGAGTAGCCCTTTTTCTCGGCGCTGCACCAGTACTGGTGGTAGCCCGGCAGGTCAAGCGCGATCTGCCCGGGCTGGAGCTTTGTCTCCTGCAGGCAGAAAATGTCCGCATCCAGCGCACGGAACGTGTCCGCAAAGCCTTTGGTCACACAGGCGCGCAGCCCGTTGACGTTCCAGGATACAAGTCGCATTTCGTGTCCTCCGTTTTCACCGCCACGCAGCGGTTGATCGTGATGCCCTGATCGTAGAATTTCGCCTCATAGTCCTCAAACTGCTCGAGCGAGAAAGCGAACAGCGGGTCGTTGTCGGTCTTGAACCAGATCTCGCCGCCGAGCGGCAGCACGTTTGCGTACAGCGCCAGAAAGCCCGCATAGGTCAGGCGGCGCTTGTGCTGGCGGGATTTTTTCCACGGGTCGGGGAAGTTGATGTAGATGCGTGAAACCTCGCCGGGGGCGAATATGTCGAGCAGGTTGATAGCGTCCCTGTCAAGAAAACGCACGTTTTTAAGTCCACGCTCGGTCACACGCTCCATGCCGACGACCATGGCATCCGGAACTTTTTCAATCGCGGCGAGGAAGATGTCCGGGCTTTGCGCTGCGGTGTCCGCCGTGAAGCGGCCCTTGCCGCAGCCGAGCTCCAGCTGCAGCGCCTGATGGCCAGGGAAGTGCTCCAGCCAGTGACCGCGCAGCGCTTCGGGGTCGGTGATCAATGTAGCCGCGCAGCGCTCCATGCGCGGGACGAGGTTGGGCTTTTTTCGCATTCTCATAAGTGGATACTCCTGTCATAACGGATCATGATTTTGCGTTTAGAGCATACCACACACGCCCCAAAACTGCAACGTAGAAAACCGTTGCGCATTTCTAAAGAATGTGTTAAACTTTATTTTACGCGAATTGTGAAATTTCATATCCGGGTGTAGCGCAGTTGGTAGCGCGGGTGGTTTGGGACCATCAGGCCGCAGGTTCGAACCCTGTCACTCGGACCATAAGTCCACCGTAATTTCGATAGAATTACGGTGGGCTTTTTCTGTGCCTGGAAACTGTTTGAAATAAGACTTTTGGCCGTTTTGGCATATAAATTGATCCCGCTGCGGAGAAATTTCGCAGCGGGATTTTCATTTTGTATAGGCTTTTTTGTCACAAGTGTAGCAGTAATCGTTAGATTTACGTATATTCGTTGAATTCGTGTTGCCTCTTTCTGGATGAATAATTCATTTCAGTCTTGAAATATGGAATTAATTTCTTTATAATGGGAATGTGTGGGTAACGCAGACGAAACATATCATTAGAACGAAATGCGCTGATGATTTTTGGTGAAGAAAGCAAATGGGCTTCTAATGTACTCCATTTTACGGACTGAGCCGAAGTTGTATTTTCGTGGAGTTTGCCACTCTGCGTGTAACGCAAAACATAGTTATTCTTCTGTATTATAGCACATTGCCTATTCAAATGCAATTGAATCAACAAAGAAATGGAAGAAAAAAGTACGTTTTTGTCAACTTACGTTAATTTTTCGCAGAGGATTCCGTTGACTTAAAGTTCAGCGCCGTCATTCCAGCAGTCTGGATGAAATTAAAATAAGATCCACACCCAACATAATCACTGCACAAGGAGGAATTACGAAATGGCAAAGGGTGAGAACATCTTCAGACGGCGGGACGGTCGCTGGGAGGCTCGGTATATCAAGGGTCGAGAACTATCGGGGAAAATCAAATATGGCTACTGCTATGGGAAAACATATCGGGAAGCCAAAGTGAAAGCCGCAAAGCACAAAGCGGCTTTGGAAAATGGAGCTCTCTTACCGACGGCCACAACGCAAAAACCGTTCTCCAGTTATTGCCTGGGATGGCTACATACAAAGAAATGCACGGTGAAAGAATCGACGTATATTAAATATAGCACCGTAGTCAATAAACACATCATGCCAAAGCTGGGCGAGTGCTGCCCGTTGGGATTTACCACAGAGCTGATGGATGACTTTATCAAAGAGTTACAGTTTGAAGATGAGCTGGCGCCGAAGACGGTGCATGATATTCTAGTCGTGCTGCATGGCATTTTGAAGTTCGCTTCCTCGAAGTTTGCAGGCTCATTTCCCGCGGTGGAGATCAACTATCCGAAGATTGGCAAGAAGGAGATGCGCGTTTTGTCCAGAGAAGAGCAGGCGCGCCTCGTTGCCTATCTACATGAGGATATGGATTCGTGCCGATTTGGTATCTTGCTGGCGCTATGTACAGGCATACGAATTGGTGAACTCTGTGCACTGCAGTGGGAAAGTGTTTCTACAAACGATAAAGCTATCCGAATTGCAAAGACCCTGCAAAGGCTGCATGATACCAGCGTATCGCAAGGTGCTCGAACAAGGATTGTGATTGGTCCGCCCAAAAGCGATACCTCCGTGCGAACGATCCCTATGACGGAATACGCAACCGGGCTTTGCAGGCGCATGAAACCGCAAAGTTCAGCTGCGTATGTTCTGACCGGAACGGAAGCGTTCATGGAGCCGCGGACATTGCAGTATCGATTGGAAAAGTACACGCAGGCATGCGGTCTGGAGGGCGTGCATTTTCATACGCTGCGCCACACATTTGCGACGCGAGCTGTTGAGGTCGGATTTGAAGTTAAATCATTGTCAGAAATATTAGGACATGCCTCTGTGACGATCACGTTGGACCGGTATGTGCACGCTTCGCTGGAACTGAAACGGGATAATATGCAGAAATTGAAGGTAGTGGGTCTATGATCTACGCAGTCAAAACTAGTGTAAGTGAATATCATAAAAATGGGAAAAGCCTTGCATAGCAAGGCTTTTTCTTCGCTTTTGTAGTGGAGTGGCAAACTCCACGAAAACTCCGCTGATGCGGCTTCCGGCTGAAATGCTGGGGTTTTGCGGAGAGGGAGAGATAGATATTAAATAGGGAGGTGGGATATGTGGCGACGACAGCGACCGGCTGTTTGGCAGAGGAGAGCTCTGCCGATGTGATCATTCAAATAGCAAAACCTGTATTGGAACAAAAGAAGCTGTACCTGATAACGAAGCGTGCTTTTGACATAGTATGTTCTTCCTTGGGACTACTGATTCTGGCAATTCCAATGCTGATCATTGCATTGCTCGTTACGTTGGACTCGCCGGGTTCCCCAATTTTTAAGCAGGAGCGGCTCGGCCTCCACGGGAAGCCGTTTATGATCTATAAATTCAGGTCAATGCGACTTGATGCGGAGGTGAACGGCCCGCAGTGGGCAGATGAACAGGATCCAAGATGCACACACTTCGGCCAAATTCTCAGACGCACCCGGCTGGACGAGCTTCCTCAGTTCTATAACATCCTGCGCGGCGACATGAGTTTCGTCGGCCCGCGGCCGGAGCGTGCTTATTTCTACGGAGAATTTGAAAAATACATTCCCGGTTTCTCCAACCGGTTAATAGTTGTTCCTGGCCTGACTGGATATGCTCAGGTGAATGGCGGATATTCTCTGAAGCCGGAAGAAAAAATTATCTACGATATGGAGTATATAGAGCACCGGTCTGTGCTTATGGATGTCAAGTGCATTATAAAAACGGTGTCATTGATTTTTACACACGAAGGAGCGCGTTGATGGAAACACTACAGAACGCCCCTGCTCGTCACGGGCAGGCAGCGACAAAGCATCCATTAGTTTCTGTTGTGATGCCGGCGTATAACGCAGAAAAATACATAGGCGAAGCGATACGCTCGGTACAATCTCAGACATATGCCAACTGGATCCTGTTAGTTATTGACGATTGCTCCACGGATCATACCGCAGACGTTGTCCGAGCCTTTGTAAACACAGATGACAGAATTCGGCTTTTTCAGAACACACACAATTTGGGCGCGGCTAAAACCAGAAATCGTGGTTTTGAATTGGCCAAAGGTGAATGGGTCGCGCTGTTAGATAGCGATGATGTATGGCATAGCGACAAGCTTGAGAGACAGCTTGCGGCGGCGCTGAATTCTGGTTCGGAAATTATTTATTGCTCGTACTCGCTAATAAGTCATGATGGGCAAAAAATATCCGACTATATCGTGCCGGAACAGACTTCCTATGATGACATGCTGAGAGAAAGCGCCTTTAGCTGCTCCACGATTCTTTTAGCAAAAAGCGTAGTCGATAATAACCGCTTTTTCTCCGACTATTATCATGAGGATCTAGTGTATTGGCTTCAATTGCTCAAAAAGGATATTCCGCGTCGGCGTGTTGTGAGCCATTGGCAGATTATCGGATCGTGGAAGGATCAAGGTCACACAGCAAGGTCCAATCGGCAAAAACAGATGGGAGGTCTACCGTAAGGTTGAAAAACTATCTTTGATAAAGTCACTCTCCGTGTTTCTATCCTATACGGTGCGAGGTCTCAGTAAGTATAAGAGGCGTTGATATGGATGTGCTGTTCCTTTGCGGTGTTTTTGCAAAAGAGAATGAAGTCGAAGTGATTGCTCAGGCAAAGAAAAGTGTAGAATTCTCAGCAAATCAAATGCAGCTGAAGCTGATTCGCGGCTTGAAAGAGGCAGCAAACACCCAAGTGATCTCCGCACCTTTTTATCGGACATTATCCGAATCAGAGCCGCAGTTTGTATTTTCTTGGATTCGCTGTCCCACAGCATTTATGCAAGTATGTCCTGTTTAACAATATTTGGGGCATTCGCAATCTGTCCAGGGCACGCGCTTTGAAAAAAGGCAGTTCGTGGATTCGCCCTCGATGGAAACGGAGAAAAGCTAATTGTTGTATACAGCGCTCACGATCCGTTTTTAGCGGCAGCAGCCTATGCAAAAAAACTGAACCCGAAAATAAGAATCTGCCTTATTGCTCCCGATCTTCCGCAATATATGAATCTCGAAGCCAAAAGAGGTTTTCTCTATGACTTCTTTAAGCAATTCGATATCAAATCAATCCAGAAACATATTAAGTCAGTTGATACATCTGTTGTACTGACAGAAGCTATGGCAAAAGCGTTGCGGTTGACGGACCGGCCATATGCTGTTGCCGAGGGAATCGTGGATTCGATTCCAAAGGGCCCTGTCCACACTGCTTACGGAGAAACAGCCAATATTGTATATGCCGGTAAATTGTATTTCAGATTCGGTATCTGCTCTTTGGTAGAAGCGTTTTCCTTGCTGAAAGACAACAATTATCGTTTGATTTTATGTGGGAACGGTGATGCGGCGGAATATCTGCAAAAGTGTGCCATAGAGGATCCGAGAATCATTCTTCCGGGGCAAGTATTGCCTGAAAAGGTGAAGGAATACATTTCTTCCGCCGCAGTGCTTGTGAATCCTCGACCGAACAACGAGGAATATACGAAATACTCTTTCCCTTCCAAGGATATAGAGTATCTTTTAAGCGGAAAACCAACGGTTGCCTTTCTCCTGGATGGCATGCCGAAGTGCTATCAGGATTTTTTGTATGTCGTTGACCAAAACAAAAATATCCCTTATGCCATTTGTGCTGCCTTAAAGGCGGCTATTTCCGCGCCAAAGGAAGAAACAGAAAAAAGGCATACGCAATTTCTGCAATATGCCGCAGAAAACCTCTTGGCATCTGCCATAGCAGAGAAAATAATCAGAATGAACTTTAACGAGGATGCTTGACATGCGAAGGGCCCGAGTTGTTCAGCAGTATGTGATGACTGCCAGCGATGGCGGATTGAAAACAGAATATGAAGCACTGAGCAGCCGGAAAGCGCTGTCGGATTATTACGAATTCGTTCCAGTGGTGCTGAACAACTGCCACTGTGGGATCAGCCTTTCGGATATCCGTTTTTACCGTAACGCCATTCGCGAAGCGGATCCGGATATCGTCCACATCCGGGGCGCAGGAATGGAAAGTCTAAATGCTGTTCTCGGCGCAAAACTTTCCGGTCGCGGGAAGGTCCTTGTGACCGTTCATGGTATGTTCAGCGATTTGGTGTACTACTCGCCGATAAAGCGCTGGATATGCAGACATGTGGTGGAGCCCATAATCTTTGGCTTATCGGATGGCGTTTCCTGCGTCTATGAGCGGGCGTCACAGCGTGATGTATTTCGACGATACAAGAAGAAAATGCTTCCGTTTGTGTATAACCGCATGCCCCAATACCCTGATTGCAGTGCAGAAGAAAAGCGCGCGTTGCGCACGGAATTGAACCTTCCGGGTAATGCAAGAATCGGCATCTATGTCGGCAGGGTCACGAAGGAAAAGGGACTGGCTTACTTGGTCGATGCGTTGAAGCAGCTGGATACGAGTTGGCCGCCGGAGCTTTGCCTATTGGTCGTGGGGGATGGCGATTATCTGCGGGAGATGCAGGCTGAATGTTCCGCGCTGCGGCACGCGCAGCAAGTGATTTTCACCGGTCAACAAGAACAGGTTCAAAAATATCTGAATGCTTCCGATTTCTTTCTTTCCCCTTCTTTGCATGAAAATCTCTCCATTTCTATTTTGAAGCATGCGCAGCAAAGCTGCCGTGCCTTGTGTCGGATGTAGGCGGAAACGGCGAGATCATCGAAAACGGAAAGAATGGGTTAATGATTGCGCCGTTTTCAGTAGATGCGCTCGCTTCCGGACTTCGAAAGATGGGCGATGATAAATATCGTGCCGAAATAAAGCAAAGTGCAAAACAAGTAGATTACAGCAAATTTTCCGATGAACAGGTAGATCAACATATCAAACAGGTATATGACCGGCTGTTACAACGGTGATAGGAGTTCCCCAAATGATTAGTATTGTTGTACCAGCTTATAATGCCGCAGGTGTGATCGGAAAATGTATAGACTCGGTTTTGCTGCAGACCTATTCAGATTTCGAATTGCTGATCATTGACGATGGCTCCAGAGATGAAACGGCAGAAATCGTGGCAGCAAAAGCTGCTCAAGATGCTCGTATCCATCTAATTCGTCAGGAAAATGCCGGGGTCAGTTCTGCACGGAATACAGGAATAGCAGCCGCTTCAGGGGAACTGCTTTGCTTTATTGATAGTGATGATACGGTATCGGCAAATTATCTGGAGACATTGCACACGCTGTACAGTCCCGGAGTGCTCCCTGTGATCGATGTCGTTCGCAGTGACCGCAACGGTTCCGCGCTAAATCCTATGCCTGAAACCTTTACATTGGATGGTAACTGGGTCGATTCATATTTTTGCGGGCAGCTTAGATATGGAATTGCTTTTTCCGTCTGGAACAAGCTCTTTTCTCTACAGACGCTTCGCAGAGAGCATATCGTGTTCCTGCCGGAGCTGTCTATCGGCGAAGATATGCTGTTTGTTTTTCAGTATCTGCATTATTGCCGGTCGATTTGCTTCAGTAAGGATGCCGGTTACCATTATACCGTCGCACAGGGATCAGCCATGTTCACCTCAAGGGATTACACGCAGCCATACGAAAAGACCTTCAAGGTCATGTCTGAAAAGGGCGTTTTCCCTTTCCAATTGCCGACAGGACATTATCCCGATGGGCGTTCGACGCGAGCATTATCATTATTGCCAATCCGTTTATCATCGATAGAAACTATGCGGAATTCAAAAAGTGGTGGCGCGAATTTCGTCAGACGGCGTTATACCGTGCTGCCGTTGCTTCGGAAAAGCCATCCGGTTATAAACGAAGAGTTTTGCATTTTGCCTTGCACTCTGAGAACACGATTGCAATATATGTGCTTTTCAGATTGCTGAGATTCGGAAAGAAGAAGTAGAAACGAGGTGAACCCCATTGACTGAACTGCAAGAAATCGAGTTCGGACTTTTGCAACAGTTCTTATCTGTATGTGAACAGTTGAATCTAACCTACTATCTCGTCTGCGGCAGCGCACTCGGTGCAGTGAAGTATGGCGGTTTCATTCCGTGGGATGATGACATTGATGTTGCACTTCCGAGAAAGGACTACGAAATTTTCTGTAGGGAAGCTCCCAGGATATTGCCGGAATGGTGCTTCTTACAGAACTATCATTCAGAACCACAATACTATCTCCTCGGAAGCAAACTGCGCGACAGCAGAACGACCTACATAGAGATGATGACGGATCACCTGAAAATCAACCAGGGGGTGTTCATTGATATATTCCCGTTGGATGGACAATGGCGCACTGAGCGCGAACACCAAATGTTCCGAAAAAAACGGGCGATCTTTGAGGCGGCGCGGCGTGTCAGACTGAATTATAACCGTTTGTCACCGCAAAACATCGGTATGGTACGGACGAATTGGTACTGGCTGCTCTTCCGCCTTTTTGGGTATAAGCACGATACCGCCGCGGAAACGGCGGCGTTTGATAACTATATTTCCTCGTTTTCTACTGATGACAGTAATATCTGGTGCAATCATGCCAATTCAACTTCTCCATTGGAATACGCGCCAAAAGAGCAATATGGCAACGGGGTTTGGATGAAGTTTGAGGGGATTTCGGTTCGCGTTCCGGCTCAGTATGATGCCTATCTTACGCAGAAATACGGAGACTGGCGAGGCGGAATACCGCCGGACGAGCAGTATGGTCATCATCACTATGTGAAATGTGATTTGCACCGACCATTCACGGAATACATCGATACAGGAGAGAAAGAGGTGAAGAAATCGTGATATACCGAGTCATTCGTAAATTAAAGGCCGTTTTATACCACGCAATTGTTGAGCCGGATATCAAGCACTCATTTGCTGAGTGCGGCAAAGATTCGCACATTGAATCGGGCGGCGATTTCTTCCCTCTATCGAACATTCATATTGGAAACCATGCCTCTATTGGAGTGAATGCACGTTTCTGGACAACACGGGCGCAAATCTACATAGAGGATTATGCCTTGTTTGGCCCCGGTGTCACGATCATTACAGGGGACCATCGTAAGGACGTCATCGGTAAGCACATCATCGAACTGACAGATGCGGATAAGACCGCAGAAGATGATCAGGATGTAGTGATTGGAAAAGGGGCGTGGATCGGAGCAGGAGCAATTATATTAAAAGGTGTGCACATCGGTGCAGATGCCATTGTGGCGGCAGGCAGTGTTGTAACAAAGGATGTTGCGCCATACACCATTGTAGGCGGCGCACCGGCACATTTTATAAAGAGTCGTTTCTCCGAAGATCAGCTCGAACGGCATATTCAAACCACTGAAGGCGATGACTCTCCGTTTTTTGGCTTCGGCGAAAGGCGGTGATTCTATTGCAGGATAAAATACCGCTGCTGATTCTGTTGTCGGTCGGCGCAGCATTTACCTCTGTATGGCTCGCGCTGCTGCGGAAACGGCTGAATATGGTATGGTATGTAGCAATCATGATTGCGATTGCACATACGGTCTACGGCGTTCTGACAGTGAAGGCGTTTGCTTTCCTCGAAACCGGCTTTGACAAAGCCAGCCTTGGAAACATGAGCCTGTTCGGCGGCATGTTCCTGATGCCGCTGGCGTATTGGCTCGGTGCAAAAATTTCAAAGAGACCGCCCAAGGAAGTCTTTGATGTTTTTACTCCCTGCATGGTCTTTACGGTCATGTGCGCCCGGATCAACTGCATTTTGTCAGGCTGCTGCCGCGGGCTTCCGATTCCGGGGACAAACGGGATACGCTTCCCAACGCGTGAAGCGGAGATCGTGTTTTACCTGATCCTGCTTGCCGTCTTGTGTCCGCGAATTTGGAAAGAACGGCTGCAGGGACGCGCTTACCCGGTCTACATGATGTGCTATGGAGCATTTCGGTTTATCATCGAATTCTTCCGCGAATCGGATATTTCCGGACTGTTCCATCGGGCACATCTGTGGGCACTCATTACATTACTCCTCGGCGCAAGTATTTACGCTGAAATGAAAACAACAAAAACGAAACCGAGAAGGAGAAAACAATCATGATTCAACGAATATCCAAACGGTTCCTATCTCTGCTGCTGGTGGCAGTTATGGTGCTGGCTTTGCTGCCCGTCATTACGCTGCCTGCATTTGCGGCAACCAGTGGTACAGTGACAGGCTTAGCTGACGAGAACATTGGACTGAGTTTTACAGGCGACGCAGATGATGCTTGGTCGGCCAATGCTACAAGCATTATCGGCGCAGCTACCAGCACGGGTGGAACATGCAGCGATACATCCCATAAATCCACACTGACAATTACAAATAAGAAGTCGACAACAGCAACCCTTTCCTTTGACTACTCTATTGAGCAGAACAGCGGAAAAATTCAGGTGGATGGTACAGAGGTTTCTTCGGGTGCCAGTTTTACCAAGGAACTGGTGGCAAACGAGAGCGTTAAAGTATACATCCAGTCTGGCAGCACCAGTGCTGCTACGAAGATCACCCTTACCAACGTGGTTCTGGTAAGCGATGTCAATGCAACTGCGACTTTCGTGCCTGCTGAAAACGGTACTTATACAGTAGACGGAAAACTCATTACCGAGGAATATAGCAACACGCAAAGCTCCATGACTGCTTATCAGGTGGTGGCTACTCCGGCAAAGGGATATCAGTTCCTTGGCTGGTACAACCTGACCACCGGCAAGTGCATAGCAACTGCCGCAAGCACAGCGCTGAATATTGAAAGCGACTGCACCATTACGGCAAAATTTGCAAGCAAATCCGTTGCGCTTTTTGAGACCGGAGGTCAGCGGTTTGCAGACCTGAATGAAGCGGTTGCTTATGCGCAGGCAAATAAACAGTCAAAGATTACCCTGGCTACCGATGGCTCAATCAGCGGTAATTATACCATCCCGACGGGTATTACATTGCTGATTCCCTTTGATGCAGCTGGGACTTTGTATACAAATGCTCCCGCAGCAATTCGCACAGCCCCAGCTTCGAAGCCGTTCCGGACGCTGACGATGAGTGAGGGCGCTTCTATCACCGTCAACGGTGCCATCAGCCTGGGCGGCAGATATTATGCTGCTGGCGGTGGTGAGCAGGGACGTCCCGTTGGTGATTATGGATACATCAAAATGGCGGATAACAGCTCCATTACAGTCAAGAACGGCGGCAAGCTCTATGCATGGGGCTTTATCTCCGGCAGCGGCTCTGTTCTGGCGGAATCTGGCGCTACGGTGTACGAATTCTATCAGATTGCAGACTTCCGCGGCGGCAGCGCATCTTCCGCCATGGGCAACAAGGTGTTCCCATTTTCGCAGTACTTCGTACAAAACATCGAAGTTCCCTTGACGTTGAATGCCGGCGCCAACGAAATTGTTTTCAGCGGCGTTTATGCAATGAGTACCACATATACCACCTCCATCAATTTTATTGGCAACGACGGTATGTTCAAAGTAGTCTCCGGAAGCTTTACCAAAGACTACGATGAAAAGACGGACCGCCTTGTATTCACAGTAAACGGCAAAGCGGCATTGAACACGTTGTCGCTAAAGCTTGCGGGCATGAACGTCAACTCTGCAAGCTACGTGTTGCCTATCACCAATAACATCACCATCAATATCCAGTCCGGAAATGTGACGATCAATCAGGATGCAGCTCTGCTGGCGGGCGTTGAGGTCAATATTGCCGAGGGCGCTGGCCTGACGGTTGCAAGCGGAAAGAATATCTATTTCTATGACAGCGATGAGTGGAACTCCGATAACTTTGTCTGGGGCCCTTGCAAGTTCAAGTCTGTTGCCTATGCGCCGGGTAAGGCATACACCCGCTCCGATAAGGACTTGGTTGATGCCAAGATGGATGTGAACGGCAGCGTAACGGCTATTGGCGCCATCTACACCACCAAGGGCGGTGCAAATATCTGCTCCAGCAACGGCACCGGCAAGTACATTCAGCAGGGCGCACCCGGCAAGGAGACCGCAACCTATCAGTATAATGCAAATGGCAATAATGCGGTGACTATCCCCATCACCGCCGCCAAGCTGCACAACGCCGACGGCAGCTATGCCGACACGAAAGACAAGAACTCGGGTACTACATTCTATTATTCAAACGGTGTGTGGGGAACTGCCAAGCCCTGCGATCATAAAAATACCGAAATCCGCAACGCGAAGGACGCAACCTGCACCGTGCCCGGCTACACCGGCGACACCTACTGCAAGAATTGCGGCGAGAAAATAGGCACCGGCACGGCTATTCCCGCCAAGGGACATACCGAGGTCATCGACGAAGCTGTTGCAGCTACCTGCACCACACCCGGCAAGACCGAAGGCAAACATTGCTCGGTTTGCAATGAAGTGCTTGTTGCACAGAAAGAAATTCCTGCGAAGGGCCACAGCTGGGATGCCGGCGTGATCACCACCGCCGCTACTTGCGAGAACGCCGGCGTCAAGACCTACACCTGCACAGTTTGCAATGCAACCAAGACCGAAGCAATCAACGCAACCGGGCATACCTCTGTTAAAGTTGCGGAACAGCCCGCTACCTGTACCGAGGCTGGTCATACGGCCGGTACGAAGTGCTCCGTTTGTGATGCGATTCTCTCCGGTATGGAAGAAATCCCCGCAACCGGTCATACCGAGGTCATCGATGCGGCTGTTGCGGCTACCTGCACCGAGCCCGGCAAGACCGAAGGCAAACATTGCTCGGTTTGCAATGAAGTGCTTGTAGCGCAGAAAGAAATTCCCGCAAAGGGTCATACCGAAGTTGTTGATGAAGCTGTTGCAGCTACCTGCACCACACCCGGCAAGACCGAAGGCAAACATTGCTCGGTTTGCAATGAAGTGCTTGTAGCGCAGGAAGAGATTCCTGCTAAGGGGCATACGGAAGTAATCGACGAAGCTGTTGCGGCCACCTGCACAGAAAACGGCAAGACGGAAGGTAAGCATTGCTCCGTCTGCAATGAGATTCTTGTTGCACAGGAAGTTATCCCTGCCAAGGGGCATGTTGAAGAAATTCGGAATGCAAAGGAAGTCACTGACACCGAGGACGGTTACACCGGCGATACATATTGCTCTGTATGCAACGAATTGCTGAAGAGTGGCGAAGTGATCTACCATAATGGTTGGCGGAAAGATGGCGACAGCTATTACTTCTACCAGGATCAGCAGCCCGTCACCGGAATGGTTCGTGTACCTTATCCTGCCGCAGATCTGCTGCCGGGTTACGGCCCGGATGCGGAGGATGCCGAGGTCAATGTCCCCGGTAAGGAAGGCAATCCCGATAATTATGACTATCCGGACCGTGAGAGTGCGCTGTTCGTCTTTGACGAAAATGGCGTGTTCCAGAAGGATCAGTGCGGCGTGTACAACGACAATGGCATCACCCGTTGGATCAACAACGGTATGCTGGTCTGGCACGCAGGCCTGGTGAAGGACGGCGACGATTATCGTTACTTCAAGCGCAACGGTATGGTCACGAGCATGGAAACCTATGTGGCCAAGACCAACGGTCTGCTGAAGGCAGCCAAGTATACCTTTGATGCCGAAGGTAGGCTGATGAAGCTGGAAGGACTCCATGAAGATCTGAACGGCAATCTCTGCTACTATGTCGACTATGTGAAGAACTATGCTGGTCTGGTCGAAGTGGACGGCAGCTTCTACTATATCGCCAGCGATCTCAAGGCTGTTAAGAATTGCACTTACTATGTTACCAAGACCAACGACCGGAAGCCTGCCGGTTATTATACTTTCGATGCAGACGGCAAGATGGTCATTAAGAATGGTCTGGTCGAGGAAAACGGTGATCTGTACTACTATGTGGACGGTGCAAAAACGGCGGCCGGCCTGATCGAGTGGGATGGAAACTATTACTACATCGCCAGTGACCTAAAAGCAGTAAAGGATGCCAAGCACTATGTTTTTGCAGATAAGGCCAACAGCCTGAAATCCGCAGGCTGGTACTGGTTCAACGCGGATGGCACGATGTACCTTGAAGGTATCCGCGAAGAAAACGGCACGAAGTATTACTACAAGGACGGAGTGAAGAATTATGCCGGCCTGATCGAGATTTCCGGCGACTATTACTACGTTAAGAGTGATTGCTCCGTGGTTTGTGACCGCAGCTACTATGTCACCAAGTCCAACGGCCTTATGCCGAGCGCAACCTATACGTTCGGTGCGGACGGCAAAATGGTGATCAAAAACGGCATCTACCGCGAGAAGCTCGGTGACGGAAATGAGTATCTGTTCTACTATGTAAACAATGTGCGTCAGGTGGGTACCGGCCTCGTACAGCTTGACGACGGCAGCTACATCTATGTCCGCAGCGGTGCAAACCTTGCAGTCGGAAGCTACTATGTTTCCAAAACCAATGATCTTCTCCCAAAGGGTACCTATACCTTTGGAGAAGACGGCAAGATGGTCGTAAACCCGTAAGAGGAAAGTGTGTATACAGGGCGGGAATATCCCTCCCTGTATACCGCTGTATTCACAGTGGAAGGGGCGCGTATGCAATTATCGCGAATTTGTAAATGGAGCGTTATGCTCCTTGTGATTTGTTCTATTGTTGGCTTGCTTGCTGGATGCGGGAAAAAAACTATGGAGTCCACAGCGGATTCCGTAGTAAAAGCGAGTGAAAGCGCACCGCCGGAAGAAGAAACCGAAGACCTTAGTAAGCTTTCGGAAATCAATACCGACTTTGGAACGCTCTATATTCCTCAAAAATATGAACAGCTTTTGAAAACTGAAGTAGACAACGATACAGTTAAGTTCTCTACGGAGCAGGACGGAAAGACATACATTCTTTTCAGCCTCAGCATCGGCGAAGAAGCTGGTCAGCTTGCCGGAACGCTGACCGACAAACGAGGTACTTCTCGCGATGTGTATGTTACGGTTTACGATTTCGGAGACATCAGTGAACTGGCGCAGGACAAACAGGATCAGCTTTATGCCTTGCAGGAAGTTGTGAACGTTGTTGTCGAAAACTTGAAATAAATATTCAGGAAGGAATTCATATGAAAAAATCATTTTCACTGCGATGGCTCTCTCTCTTGCTGGCGGTTATGATGGTTTTCAGTATCCTCCCGCTGTCTGTATTTGCGGTAGATACCGCAAACGATGATGCACAATATACTGACTTTCTAACTTCTTTGACCGCACTTGAGGGATACGCCGACACTTACGCCAGAGAACATTCCGGCGAAGATGCTACGGCACTTGTCATCAACTACATCCGCTGCGGCGTGGAGAAATACACGTCCAGCACGTGGACGACCTTTTGCGGTCCGGAAAACACGGCTTTTACCGGCTATGTATCTGAACAGGACGCAGCCAACGGCACAAATGCCGCTGCCTTGCGCAGCCTTGCTGTTTTCACGGTGCCCAACGGGAATCAGGTCGATTTTGCGCACATGTTTGGCGCAATGGACATGGCCTATCACACCGGTAATCAGAGCACGGCCGACCTCGGCAGCTGGGCAGGCGATATTTGTGACCTGCTTCAGCTCACGACCAATGCCGGTGTGACCGGCACCGTTGAGGAAATGGCAGAGGAGATCCGGACAAATAACGGCAAGTATTTTCTTTACGACCATCCCGATCCGGAGATTCACTCTTTTGGTATTCTCGACCTGTATGGAGATCTTGACGCTTTTTACATCCTGAAGAAGATCGGTACCGGTGTGACGATCAGCTCGGTCATGAAGAATTATTTCACGACCAATCTGACCGATACTGCGCGCGCAAAATTCTTCCTGGACAACCGCTTCGGCGGAGCCACGACGAAAGATGACATTCGAGCCTCTGTCTATGATACTTACTATGGCAATGAGGGCATCCGGACGCTGGAGGGCAGCTATCTGCCAAACGGTGTCAATGCCGATCTGCGCCGTGCCTGCTGCTATGCTTTTGCCGATTATCTTTACGAAACGGCAAAGGGACAGTTGGAGAACGATTATTACAAAGTCTTTTCCAGCACCTCCTCCATGCTGGCTCCCGGCATTAAGCAGGAAGTCAAAATGGCCCTGACTAAGGACGACAAACAGATCGCTTACTATCTTGCGACAGCCGATATTACGCGCAGCGACGTCAATATCTATGCAAACTATAACGACAATGACGGCTCTGCCTGGAAGATGGCCCGTTTGACGGATCAGATGAACGCCGCTGAGAAAAAGCACACCGACCCGAACGATGCGGAGCATTATGTTCCCAATTATAGTGCGGTCGTTGGCGTCAATGCGGACTTTACAACATGAGTAACGGTGCACCCGCTGGCGCCCTGGTTATGGAGGGCGTTGAGTATCACGGCGTGGGCAGCGAAAACTTTTTCGGCATTCTCAAGGACGGAACGCCCATTATTGGTGGGAGCGCCGAGTGGAATGCGCACAAGGGCGAGATCCAGGAAGCTGTCGGCGGCTCCATGTGGCTCATCCGGGACGGTAAGATCGTCGTGAATGCAACAGATGATTATTACACCGGACGTGTTTCCCGTACCTGCGTCGGTATTACCTATGACGGGCAGGTTGTGCTGATGGTGCTTGACGGGCGGCAGGAGCCATTCTCTGCAGGCGGCAGTGCCATCGAGATCGCGCAGATCATGCAGGATGCGGGCTGCGTTGCCGCAATGAATCTGGACGGCGGCGGCTCCTCTACCTTTGCTTCCAAGGGTGAAGGCTCGGAAACGATCTCCGTTGTGAACCGTCCCTCGGATGGTTATGAGCGCTCTGTTAGCTCCACCCTCGTCGTCGTTTCGACGGCGAAGCCCTCCAATGTGTTCGACCATGCGGTCGTTTCTGCAGATTATGATTATCTGACGGTTGGGACCGATCTGGCCGTTAAGGCGTCCGGCGTTACTTCGACCGGAGGCGCGATCGCGCTTCCAGAAGGCTCCACGCTGAAGGTGTCTGACGAAAGCCTTGGTACGCTGTCCGGTAATGTCTTCACGGCAAAAGCGCTCGGTGATGTGCAGATCCAGCTCATTGCAGCGGACGGAAGCGTTTTGGGTACAAAAACGCTGCACATTGTCGAGCCGACGGAACTGAAATTCACCAAAGACAGCCTGAATGTGGTCTATGGCGAATCGAGTGAATTGCCTCTGGAGGCAACGTATAACGGCAACCCCGTAAAAATCAATCCCAATGATGTGCAGTTCGGCTTCCTGAAGATCACGCTGCAATCGCTCGGTGAGATCGAGGGCGGGAGTGTCAATACCACCAAAACGGAATTGGTGTTCGATTACCCCGAGGCGGGCACGATTTCCGGCTTTGATTTCACACCCAATGCAAACAGTGAGCTGCGTACCCTGACGATCGGTGCAGTCCTGAAAAGCAAGCTGGCGGAATTCCAGACGACGATCAATCAGGAATATGCCCGCGCGTATCGGGAAGCCAAGGGCAAAGGCTACAGCGATAAAGAAGCTGCAATTCAGGCGCAGACTGCTGCGATCAATAAAGCATTGGAAACGGCAACAAAGATTACGACTTACCTGTATAAGAGTGACGAGGCGAACTTCGACTTCAACCATGCAACCGGCGGAAGCGGCTTGCTCGCCTGGCGCCGCGATGTCTCCAACTCGAATTACAAAGAGGACGAGCAGACCTACTATCAGATCGATTCCCAAACCGGGATGGAAGCCTCCTACACCTTTGCAGTGGATATGTCCAAGATGCCGATTCCGGAGAAGCTCACGGCACTTTTGTACATGCTTCCCGGCGGCGATCAGGAAGGACGCACTGCATGGGATTTCCTGCTGCAGCTTGCCGAGCGTATCAGCCCGCTGACGACGGTCACGATCACGCTGACCGCACCGGAAGGCGTTACGATCGATACCTCCAAGCTCCGTCTGGCAAATGAGTACTTTACCATGACCTCTGCCGAGGTGGAGGGCAACAAGCTGACGGTCGTCTGCAACTTCATTCAGCAGGGCGAACCGATCAACCCTGCCACTGCAAATCCGCTTTGCGTACTCAGCGGCCTGAAGCTGATCCCCACGGACGGCGCAGCATGGGACGAAAATGGATTACTCAACTGCACGGTCAGCGGCAATCTCGGCTATGATATCTATGCTCACTTCCACGTGCTGAAATCACTGGCACAGCAGGAAGAGTATCAGACCAAGTACGGCTTGTATCCCTACGACAACAGCGAGAATATCAACGGTGACTATGGCGCTCATTTCTTTGATACCGTCACGGATTTCACAGACAGCTTCAAGTTGCAAAAGAATACCAAGGACGGTTGGGTCAAGGAAAATGGAAAATGGTCTTATTGGCAAGACGGCGCTGTCTTGACCGGTGTTCATAAGCTTCCCAGTAATGTGGATGGCGAAACCGGTGAATATTGGTACGATCTTGGTTCAGATGGCATTTCTGTCGGAAAGATAACTGGGTTATTTGCCTATGAGGGCGATTTGTACTATGCAGTCAATGGCGAGACCAAGGACGGCTGGCGTGAAATCGAAACATCCGATGGAAGCAGTCAGTATTATTATTTCGACACGACAACATTTAAGGCGGTTGACGGTGTTCAAACGATACGTACTATGATCACCGAAAACGGCAAGCAATACCCAAAAGGACTTGAGCTATACATTTGAGGATCATGTTCTGGTGCGAGGTGACTGGATCACGGTCAGTACCGGCCGCCGTTATTACTGGGCTGGACAGCCGATTGCTAGAAAGTGGTGGACGGTAGATGGCGACCGCTATTATTTCGGGTACCACGGAGATGCCCTCACTGGGTTTAGTGAGGTTCCGAGAGGCAATAGCGGTCAGGGTGCTGATTACTATTTGTTTGATGCAGAGGGCGCATTGATTGTCCAGCCTGGATTGTACCAGCTGAGCAGCGATTTGTCCCATATCGCCAGTGGATTCAGTGCAGGCGATATTGTCTGCTTTGATGAAAATGGCATGGCAATTTATGCTGGCCTTGTCTATGGTGATGATGGGTATCTCTATTACATCAATGCAAATCTGAAAGCAGTCAAGAACCGAAAGGTCTGGGTCACCAAAACAAATGGTATTGTCAAAGCCGGTTATCAGCGAGAGTTTGATGCACAGGGTAGAATGATTGCCAAAAATGGCATACTGCCTCTCGATGGTAACGGTGTGCTGGTTTACTATGTAAATGATGATGTCCAGTATGACCTTGGGTTGGTCAGAATGGCAGACGGTCGTATGATCTATGTGAACGCCGATGCTACGCTAAAGGCCAATGGTACCTATTATCTGAGCAAAACCAACGGATTGCTCCCGCAGGGCTACTATCCGTTTGACAGTAATTGCATCCTGCAGTTCAACGGATGGTTCACCTGTGATCAGGGCACAACATATTATCAGAATGGCGTTATGCACGGAGCTGGTTGGGATAACATTGGTGGCTCCTTCTACTACTTCGACAGTAACGGATATATCGTCACCGGAATGGTTCGTGTACCGTATCCCGCAGCAGATCTGCTGCCGGGTTACGGCCCAGATGCAGAGGATGCCGAGGTCAATGTCCCCGGTAAGGAAGGCAATCCCGATAATTATGACTATCCGGACCGTGAGAGTGCGCTGTTCGTCTTTGACGAAAATGGCGTGTTCCAGAAGGATCAGTGCGGCGTGTACAACGACAATGGCATCACCCGTTGGATCAACAACGGTATGCTGGTCTGGCACGCGGGTCTGGTGAAGGACGGCGACGATTATCGTTACTTCAAGCGCAACGGTATGGTCACAAGTGTTGAAACTTATGTAGCCAAGACCAACGGTCTGCTGAAGGCAGCCAAGTATACCTTTGATGCCGAAGGCAGGCTGATGAAGCTGGAAGGACTCCATGAAGATCTGAACGGCAATCTCTGCTACTATGTCGACTATGTGAAGAACTATGCCGGTCTGATCGAAGTGGACGGCAGCTTCTACTATATCGCCAGCGATCTCAAGGCTGTTAAGAATTGCACTTACTATGTTACCAAGACCAACGACCTGAAGCCTGCCGGTTATTATACTTTCGATGCAGACGGCAAGATGGTCATTAAGAGCGGCCTGGTCGAGGAAAACGGTGATCTGTACTACTATGTGGATGGTGCAAAAACGGCGGCCGGCCTGATCAAATGGGATGGCAACTATTACTACATCGCCAGTAACCTAAAAGCAGTAAAGAATGCCAAGCACTATGTTTTTGCAGATAAGGCCAACGGCCTGAAATCCGCAGGCTGGTACTGGTTCAACGCGGATGGCACGATGTACCTTGAAGGTATCCGCGAAGAAAACGGCACGAAGTATTACTACAAGGACGGAGTGAAGAATTATGCCGGCCTGATCGAGATTTCCGGCGACTATTACTACGTTAAGAGTGATTGCTCCGTGGTTTGTAACCGCAGCTATTATGTCACCAAGTCCAACGGCCTTATGCCGAGCGCAACCTATACGTTCGGTGCGGACGGCAAAATGGTGATCAAAAACGGCATCTACCGCGAGAAGCTCGGCGACGGAAACGAGTATCTGTTCTACTATGTAAACAATGTGCGTCAGGTGGGTACCGGCCTCGTACAGCTTGACGACGGCAGCTACATCTATGTCCGCAGCGGTGCAAACCTTGCAGTCGGAAGCTATTATGTTTCAAAAACCAATGATCTCCTCCCGAAGGGTACCTATACCTTTGGAGAAGACGGCAAGATGGTCGTTTCGTAACAAATAGAATAAATGAAGCCCGCAGTCCCTGCTGCTGTGGGGACTGCGGGTGGAATTTGTGATGATGAAGCAACCAACGGAATCTGGAAAAATTGTAAAGAACGCGACCTGGCTGATTGCGTGTAAAGTTGTGCAGTCCTTATTGAGCTTCATAATTGGAACACTTTCCGCCAGGTACCTTGGACCGGGAAATTACGGGATCATTGATTATGCTGCGGCAATCGTCAGCTTTATGGTTCCGGTCGTGCAGCTTGGGTTTCGCTCAACCCTTGTCCACGAAATCATTGCAGCGCCTGACAGTGAAGGAAGGACACTTGGGACATCTCTTTTTATGAGCACTGCAGCAAGCTTCCTGGGGATTTTTGGGGTGATCGCTTTTACTGCGATTGCGAATCCAAATGATCCGGAAACAATGCTTGTTTGTGCGCTGTACAGCATTTCATTGGTTTTCCAGGCGACGGAAATGCTTCAATACTGGTTCCAGGCAAAGCTGCTGTCAAAATACACCGCGGTTGCTTCACTGGCTGCTTACGTGATTGTTTCAGCCTATCGTTGTTTCTTATTGATTACGCAGAAGAGCGTATACTGGTTCGCATTTTCGCAGGCACTGGACTATTTGCTGATATCTGTTTCCCTGTATGGGATATACAGAAGAATTTCCAAGCAAAAACTGACGGTATCCTTTTCGCTTGCGAAACAGCTTTTTAAGAGAAGCCGGTATTATATTGTATCCGGCATTATGGTTACTTTCTTTTCTCTAACGGATCGGGTCATGGTCACATTGATGCTGGGAAAAGAAGCAAACGGCTATTATTCGGCTGCGGTAAGCTGTGCAGCACTAAGTCAATTTGTGTTTGCGGCTATTGTGGATTCTATGCGGCCTTCTATTTTAGAAGCTAAGAAGACAGAATCCCCCAATTACGCTCCACAAATAGCCAGACTCTATTCTATTATCGTATATTTGGCGCTGCTACAAAGCATTGTGCTGACCGCAGCAGCACCACTTGTTATTCGAATTATTTACGGAGCCGCATATGCCCCGGCGATTCCTACGCTGAAAATCATTACTTGGTATACGGCATTTTCTTATATGGGTTCCGTTCGCAATATATGGATCCTGGCAGAGCAAAAGCAGAAGATGTTATGGAAAATCAATTTGTCTGGAGCACTTTTGAATGTGATAGCCAACTACATCCTGATACCGCTTATCGGTATCAACGGAGCGGCAATTGCTTCGGTAGCAGCACAGGTCTTTGTCAATTTTGTGCTGTGTTTTATGGTTCCCTCCTTGCGCCCTGTTGGACAGTTGATAGTTGAGGGTATTGATCCGAGAAACTTAAAAAAGAATGTGGTATGGGCGTTTTTCTAGCCCATTCCGCAAGATAAAACATTGATTGGAGTGTATTAGAAATGCCTCTGCTTGAACATGAGGTTCTCCTCATCACGGGCGGCACCGGCTCCTTCGGGCATGCGGTTCTGGATCGCTTTCTGACCACGGATATCGGCGAGATTCGTATTCTTTCCCGCGATGAGAAAAAACAGGACGACATGCGCCACGCCTATCAGGAGCTGTATCCGCAGCACGCAGAGAAAATCAAATTCTACATAGGCGATGTGCGGGACTACCGCTCCATCGCCCCGGCGTTCCGGGGCGTGGACTATGTGTTCCACGCCGCTGCCCTCAAGCAGGTGCCCTCCTGCGAGTTTTACCCCATGGAGGCCGTCAAAACCAACGTGGCCGGTTCTGACAATGTGATCTCTGCCTGTGTGGAAAACCATGTGAAGAAGGCGATCTTCCTTTCTACGGACAAGGCGGCTTATCCCATCAATGCCATGGGCATGACGAAGGCCGTCATGGAGAAGAACGTGATCGCACGTTCCCGGCAGATGCTGCCCGGCGATCCGGTTCTGTGCCTGACCCGCTACGGCAACGTCATGGCTTCCCGCGGCTCGGTCATCCCGCTGTTCTGCGACCAGATCGACGAGGGGAAGCCCCTGACGATCACGAATCCCAATATGACCCGCTTCATGATGACGCTCAGTGATGCCGTCGACCTCGTTCTTTATGCCTTTGCGCACGGCGAGCAGGGAGACCTGTTTGTGCAGAAGGCCCCCGCTGCGACCATCGAGACTCTGGCGCAGGCTGTGCTGGAGCTGAAGCACTCCGACCTTGGCACGACGATCATCGGAACGCGGCATGGCGAAAAGCTCTTTGAGGTGCTGGTCACCGCGGAGGAAATGATGCGAGCGGAAGATATGCCCGGCTTCTTCCGCATTCCGGCGGACAACCGGGATCTGAACTATGACAACTATTTCAGTAAAGGCAACCCAGAATTCGGCAAGATCGAGCAATATACCTCACACAATACACACCGGCTGAATGTGGAGGAAATGAAACAGCTTTTGCTGAAGCTGAAGCTGTTCGGAGGGACCTGCTGATGAATGTGCTGATCACCGGCGCAAACGGATTTGTCGGGAAAAATCTGACGCAGCGTCTGTATACGCTCAGGGACCACAGAGACAGGACGCGACCGACTTTACAAATAGAGGAGATCTTCCTGTGTACACGGGAAACCGCTCCTGGTGTATTCACGGAATATTGCCGGAAAGCGGATTTCGTGGTCCACCTGGCTGGCGTGAACCGGCCCCAGGATCCAGAAGAATTTGCGGCCGGAAACACAGATTTCACCCGGACGCTGCTCGAGCAGCTTCGCAAAAGCGGCAACCGCTGCCCGGTGCTGCTGTCTTCCTCCATTCAGGCCAGCCTGGCCGGACGATTTGCCGAAAGTCCCTATGGGCAGTCCAAAAAAGCGGCGGAGGAGCTGCTCCTCGCTTACGGCAGAGAAACCGGTGCAAACGGGATGATCTATCGTCTGCCGAACCTGTTTGGCAAGTGGTGCCGCCCCAACTACAATTCGGTGGTGGCAACCTTCTGCCATCATATCGCGCGGGATCTGCCGATCACCGTTTCAGACCCAGCAGTCGAATTGGAACTGGTCTACATTGACGACCTGATCAACGAGATCCTGAATGCCATGGAGGGCCATCCCCACCGGACGGATGGAGCGTATTGCGGTGTTCCGGTCAGTCATCCTGTGACGCTGGGCGAGATCGTCCGTCTACTCCGAACGTTCCGGGAGCAGCCGCAGACGCTTTTGCTGCCAGAGATCCCGGATGGCAGCTTTGAGAAGAAGCTCTATAGTACCTATCTGTCCTATCTGCCGCCAGAGAAAATTGCGTTTCCGCTGAAGATGAATGTAGACGAGCGAGGCAGCTTCACAGAACTGCTGAAAACGAAGAACTGCGGTCAGATCTCCGTGAACATCACAAAGCCCGGCATCACCAAAGGGCAGCACTGGCACAACAGCAAGTGGGAGTTCTTTATGGTCGTGGCCGGACACGGGCTGATTCAGGAACGCCGGATCGGCTCCGATGAAAAGATCGAATTCGAGGTCAGCGGCGACCGGATACAGGCTGTTCATATGTTGCCGGGCTATACCCACAATATTATCAATCTGAGTGAAACGGAAAATCTGGTGACAGTCATGTGGGCCAACGAGCAGTTTGACCCCGACCACCCGGATACCTACTTTGAGGAGGTGTAGCAATGGGAAAGCTGAAGCTGATGACGATTATCGGTACGCGGCCGGAAATCATCCGGCTGTCCGCCACGATAAAGTGCTGCGACCGGTACTTTGAGCAGATTCTGGTCCACACCGGTCAGAACTACGACTACACCCTCAATCAGGTGTTTTTTGACGATCTTGGTCTCCGGGCACCTGACTATTATCTAGATGCCGTAGGCGATGACCTAGGGGCAACGATTGGGAATATCATCGAGAAGTCCTACAAGCTGATGGTGCGGGTCAGGCCGGATGCGGTGCTGGTCCTGGGCGACACCAACTCCTGCCTTTCTGTGATCGGCGCCAAACGGCTGCACATTCCGATTTTCCATATGGAAGCGGGTAACCGCTGCAAGGACGAGTGCCTGCCGGAGGAGACGAACCGCCGTATTGTGGACATCATCAGCGACGTCAATCTCTGTTATTCGGAGCACGCACGCCGGTATCTGATGGAGTGCGGCCTGCCGAAGGAGCGCACCTTTGTGACAGGCAGCCCCATGGCCGAGGTACTGCACGCCAATCTGGACAAGATCGAAGCGAGCGATGTTCACCAGCGTTTGGGACTGACTAAGGGGCAGTACATTCTGCTCTCGGCCCATCGGGAGGAAAATATCGATACAGACCGCAATTTTGTCCAGTTGTTCACAGCGGTCAATGCCATGGCAGAGAAGTATGATATGCCGATCCTTTACTCCTGCCACCCCAGAAGCAGAAAGCGGCTGGAGGCGACGGGATTCCAGCTGGACACCCGTGTGATCGCCCACGAACCGCTGGGCTTCCTTGATTACAACTGCCTCCAGATGAACGCTTTTGCGGTGGTTTCCGACAGCGGAACGCTGCCGGAGGAAAGCAGCTTTTTTCTGTCTGTGGGCAAGCCATTCCCAGCTGTCAGCATTCGTACCTCCACCGAGCGTCCAGAGGCGCTGGACGCGGGATGCTTCATCCTGTCAGGCATCTATACCGAGCAACTTTTGCAATCCATTGATATGGCGGTTGGCATGCAGCGAAACGGCGATTTTGGTACCCCCGTGACCGATTATACCGCCGAAAACGTGTCCATGAAGGTCGCCCGCATCATCCAAAGCTATACTGGCATCGTGAATCATTTTGTGTGGAGAAAACTATAAACTATTTAACTCCCGTATCCTTCTTCCTAAGAGCGATTCTGAAGATAAATAATAAAAGTGAGATTGAGAGGAACAGCTGCAAACATGAATGAAAACCAAAAATCACCGAAAGACACGGCACGGACAGAAGTGTCACTTTGGGGCATCGCCGGTCTTCTGCTGCGTAAAATCCATTGGCTTATTGTTGCAGGGCTGGTGTTGGGCGTAGGCGTTTACCTTGTGCTATCGCTTCTAGTTACACCGACCTATGAATCACGTGTCACATTTTATGTGTACAACAATTCGGATGGCACATCGTCGTCCGGATCGATCGACAAGAGCGACTTACAAGCAGCAGAAAGTCTTGCAACAACCTATTCAAAAATATTGGAGAGCAATTCTGTTCTGAATGCGGTTTTGGGTGACTTGAATAGTCCTCTGGAAAGAAAAAAGAACTTGCGCAAATGGTTGATGTAGCAGTCGTTACGAACACACAGCTTCTTGAAGTGGTTATCACCTCAACCGATGCGAACTTCGCCTGCAAAGTAGCGGAATCCTTTGCCAGTGTAGCTCCAGCTGAAATCGTTCGCATTACCAAAGCGGGTGGTGTCGAGGTCGTAGATCATCCGGAAGTTGCAACGGAAAAAACATCTCCGCGAACAGCATTTGATACCGCGATTGCGGTTGTGGTTGGCATGATTATTGCTGCCGTGGTCATTATCTTGAAAGCACTCTCCGATACAACGATTTATCTTCCGGAAGATATTGACAAGCTGGTCGGCGTTGCCGTTATCGGACAGATTCCAGAAATAGAAGGTGCGGAGAAAAACTACAAATACTGGGAGCTTGCGAATGGAGGAACAATTAGCTATGAAAAGAAAGACGATGCGGCAAAACCTGAAGAACAAAAGCGGGATCATTGCAAGCAACCGAAAACGCCTTCTAAACAATGAAACTCCATTTGCTATTCGCGAGGCATATGTCAAGTTGAGGACAGGCCTCATGTTCTGCATGACAAAAAGATAAAGACCGTGCGTGTAAAACGATTGCTGTTACCAGTGCAAATCCTTCAGAAGGTAAAAGCTTGACTGCGGCCAACATTGCAATCAGCTACGCCATGCTCGGAAAAAAGACGCTTTTGATCGATGCCGATTTGAGAAAGCCAACGCAAAGAAGGCTTTGGAAATTGGATGTCTCAGCTGGCCTTTGTGATTTCATTGCAGGTATATGTAGGCTTGAACTGGTAAAGGTGAAAGAATTGCCTCTATGGATTGTCGGCGCCGGAACCATACCGCCTAACCCGTCCGAATTGCTTTCTTCAGATAGAATGAAGTCTTTTGTAACAGATATTTCCAAAAGGTACGACTATGTCATTATTGATACACCGCCAATCAATACAGTTGCCGATGCGCAGATCCTTTCTGCATTTGTGGATGGCGTATTGATCGTGGCAAAGTCCGCAAGCACTACAGCGGATGAACTCCGGGCTGCTGTCGATGCAGTTGAACGTGCAGAAGGGAATCTGTGCGGCGTGGTGCTAAACGATTTGAATATGAAGTCCGTGCGCTACTCCTATAAGTATAAATACGGTGGTAAATATGGCTATAAGTACGGTAGTAAGTATGGATACAAATATTCCAACGCAGACCCGTATGAAAGAAGATAGTTTTATGATCGACTTATCGCTGGATTATCACGCACATATTTTGCCTGGGTGCGACCACGGCAGCAGTAGTGTGGCCATGTCGCTCAAACAGATCGATATGGCAAAGGCAGCGGGCATTAAGACAATTTGCGCAACGCCCCATTTTTACCCCCACAAAGAGAGCGTGTCATCATTTATCACAAGACGGAATCAAACTGCTGATAGCTTATGGGCACAGATTCCAGAAGATGCACCCCGCATTCTGCTAGGAGCTGAGGTGTTGATTTGTGACGGAATGGAGCGCCTGAATGGTCTTCGTGAACTCTGTCTTGAGGGAACGAATGAGCTTTTGCTGGAGATGCCATTTTATCGTTGGCCTGAATCGATTTGGGATACTTTGTATCGACTGAACGATCTGCATGAAATACGAATCGTGATTGCTCATGCAGATCGGTATCCGCCGGAGGCCATCCATCAATTGATTTCAGAGGGGATCCCTTTACAGTTGAATGCCGAATGCCTTCGGAAATATTCGCATCGGAAACGTTATCTTGAATGGATTCAAAAAGGGTATGTTTCTTATCTCGGCAGTGATATTCATGAACTTGGGCCGGGCTACTATGACTTTGATAAATGCAGGAAGCTGCTATGCCATTACTTTTAAAAAAACGTCATTCGCATTTGAGTTTCCCCGGATTGGAATTAAACTATGCAGAATACAGTGATAATCTACAACTCAAATAAACAGCTTGATATAAAAGCTCTACCGGTGCTTGGTGGCTGTTTGCTGCTCTCTGCAGCAGTTTGCGCGGCACAGATTCTTGGAAATTTAGCCTTCCTGCTGCTATGTCTGCTTGGATATCTGGTATTCACTATTTGGGCATGCAACAAAGGTGTTGCTTTCCCTGTTTTGCTGTACTTCCTTCCTTGGAGCCCACTGTTCAAGATGTACAACGGAGGAATTTCGTTTTTTTACAATTGTACTTCTGTTATGTTGCATGGTTTCCCTTTTGCAAAATAAAATGTCTTTGCGGCTTTATCAGGTTATCCTTGCTGCACTCCTTATGGCACTGACATTAGTGACTAAGGCCATACAGCATAATCCCATTGGCAACGACTACTTGTGCTTTCTTATTATGTTGTTGCTCTTTCCGTGTGTAATGCGGAGGTGTGAAGGGGATGTATCCTTCTATCGAATTACTATATTCTTTGCTTGTGGGATCATAACGGCAGCATTGACCGCGCAGCAAATCGCAACATTTCCAAACATATCGCAGTTTATTAAAGTAGATTCTTACCTGGCTGTGACACGACTGTCTGGCTTTTATGGAGACCCAAATTTCTATTCTGCGCATATCGCCGCATGTCTTGCCGGAACGCAGTTGCTATTGTGTCATGAGAAGAGCCGGCGCAGGCAAATTGTGCTTGCTATTTTAGCTTTGGTATTGCTATATTGCGGACTTCTCTCCGCTTCAAAATCATTTATTATTGTGACGGCGTGCCTGTTTCTTTTATGGGTACCGATCCTATTGGAAAAAGGAACTTTCAGCAGTCATTTTCGCTTGTTTGTGGGGCTGCTGTGTGCGGGAATTATTATTGCTTCATCATCGGCATTCCACGCCCTGCTCCAGATTGTTGATGATCGTTTCGCGCAAGCGTCCAATTTGTCTGAGTTAACAACCGGACGGACAGATTTGTGGAGAAATTATATTCATGAATTTCTAAACAATCCTATAACACTGCTTTTTGGTGAGGGCTACACGAGCATTAACCTGAACAACAAAGCATCTCACAACACGTTGATACAGGTGGTTTATCAGTTTGGCCTGATAGGAATGCCGCTTCTTATTTCATGGGTTGTTATTTCTTTGCGGAACCTATTTACACAATTGAATGCGGGCCATGTGAAATGGAAACATGCGCTGCTGATGTGTGTGGGAGTTGTGCTGCCGTGGATGGGCATTGATATATTGCAATTTGATGAGTTCTTTTGCTTCCTGTTTATGCAGTGATCGGAATTGCCTATTCGACACGCAGCACGGAAAACAAAAAACTTGAATCATCAAAGGGGGAGATATAGAACGTACGACCAAAGGAATTGTCATGATAAGCAATGTGCTCACTGCAATCTTGGTACTCCTTTTACCTATGACTATGACTGGCTCACGAGCGACCTGAAAATATCCGCGGGCGGCAGTTTGAGGATTGCCCATAACAAGATCTCCTGAAAAAACGTCTTTGTTCTGTATTTAAAACAGGGGAGGTGCATCGGAGAGAATGCAGGGAAAAAGGCAACTGCGTATCCCGTTCTCCGGCTTTACAACATTTGCCCGGGTGTGGCATCATGCGGGCTAAAACAAATTCGCAAATAGGGGGATGTCTGTGTCAGACGCCAGAGAACAACCGGCGGTGCAGCCGCCAAAAAAACGCATGAGCCGCGGCACGCGCGTGCTGGTCATCATCGTGTGCATCCTGCTTGCCATTGCGCTGATCCTGGCCGGCACGGTGCTGATCCTGTCGGCGGTTGGACGCAATGCGCTGACGAACGACGACGGGGTGAACATTACCCGCGATGATGTGGAGGCGCTTGGCTCTGGCACGGTGCGTTACAACGGCCAACTCTACCGCTACAATACCGACATTGTCACGATCCTGCTCATGGGTGTGGACGAGGAGGTCAAGCAGGATACCGGCGGCGTCTATGGAAACGCAAACCAGTCGGATGCGAATATCCTTGCGGTGCTTGACATGCGTAACCAGGAGCTGACGCTTGTGTCCATCTCGCGTGATGCGATGTGCACGCTTGACGTTCTTGACAGCACCGGCGCACACGTCGGCACGGCCACGGCGCAGCTGGCGCTGGCCTATTCCTACGGCGACGGAGCAGAGCGGAGCTGCGAGCTGACGAGCGCGGCTGTTTCACGCCTGTTTTATGACCTGCCGATCCCGGCCTACGGATCGATCTATATGCAGGGTATCCGCCAGCTTGTTGACAGTGTTGGTGGTGTGACCGTTACGCCGGATGCGAGCTTTTCCGGTTTCACCGCCGGACAGCCCGTGACGCTCACCGGTCAGCGCACGGAGAATTATATCCGCTACCGCGCAGACTCGACCGAGGGCAACAACCAGCGCATGCAGCGGCAGAAGCAGGTCGTGCTCGCGCTGGTGAACAAGATGCTCGCGCAGGTCAAGGAGGACCCGGCGAGCGTGCTGGCGCTCTATAACGATGTTCGGCGCAATATCACGACGAACATCAACACCGCCATGATGGTCTATCTGGCGCAGCAGGCAAGCGGGATGCATTTCTCAGGTGATATTGTCAACGTGCCCGGCACATCGGTTATGGGCGCGCAGAAGCACGCAGAGTATCAGGTCGATCCCGATGCGCTGTTGGAGATGGTCCTGGATATTTTCTACGAGCCGGTGGATGGTTGACTGAAAACGGTTATTTTTTGAAAATAACCCTTGCATTTTACACCGTTTCGGTGTAAAATTATACTACTATTAGAAGCTGTAAGTTTATGAAAGGAGGAGTTACATAATGAAGCGTTTTGTGGCCATTCTTCTGATACTTGTGTTTGTGTTTGCACTGTCGGCGACGGCGTTTGCTGCCAGCAATGTTACCAGCCCGGAGAAGGGCAACACGAATCCGAATGTCAATCCCGATTCCGGCAAGACCTCTCCGCAGACCGGTGAGTCGTTCAGCATCCTGTGGGTAATCCTGGCGGCCGTTGCTGCGGTCGGAGCGGTGCTGTTTTGCGGCAAAAAGCTGGTTCGCGCCAAGTAAGATGGCATAACTATGATAACAAAGCTCCATGATTCGTTCATGGAGCTTTTGTTTTATGAGGTGAACGATGAAAACGAAAAAGATCCTTGTGCGCAGTATGCTGGTGCTTGTGGCGCTTGCAGCGCTGTGTGCGTGCGCGTGGTGCGTGTGGTACATCATTCAGTACTACCAGGGGCAGTCCTTCGGCGACCGGATGCGCACCAACGCCCCGGATGATGCCGGCAGCTTCCAGCTTGGACGCGTGAAGATTCCGGTTGATTTCGACGAACTGCAGGCCATGAATCCGGATATTTATGCCTGGATCACGATCCCGGATACGGACATCAGCTACGCTGTGCTGCAGCGCGCGGGTGAGGAGGAGTATTACTCCAAGCACAGCGAAAACGGCGCATACTACAGCGGCGGCAGCATCTTCAGTCAGGACTATAATCAAAAGGACTTCAGCGATCCCATGACCGTGCTCTACGGGCATAACCTGCGCAACGGGCGCATGTTTGCCCAGCTCAACGATTTTTCGGATGCCGAGGTCTTTGAGGCGCACCGCTATATCTATATCTATCTTCCGGACCGGATGCTCGTTTATGAGATCTTCGCGGCCTATCCGCATTCGAACGAGCACCTGCTGCTGTGTCACGACTTTGCGGATGCGGACGATTTCACGGCGTATTTTGATGCCGTGCAGGCGCAAAAAGAGTCTGCAGTCCAACTTCCGCACCGACGCCTGGCCCGAACCGAGCGACCGGGTGCTGACGCTCTCGACCTGCTTCCGTGGGGACAATCACCAGCGCTACCTCGTGCAGGGCAAGCTCGTAGCGGAGGCCTACGCCAAGTAACTGCATGCAAAATACGAAAAACCGGCAGAGCGTTGGCTCTGCCGGTTTTTCTGCGTCCGGATCGCTCAGCCGTGCAGGCCGTTTTTCTGGCGCTCCATGTTTTCGATGGCAATGTCATGATGCTATATGATAGCAACTCTAACTCTATAAATAAAATGAAGCCTGTGCAACTGGGGTGCAAATGGGCCATAGGGAGTACGTTTTCTGTAAAAATTACGGTTCTTTTCCAAGTCGGAGCTGGCTTGCGTTGCCTGCTCCGACTTGTTTTCCGATAAGCTGCGCACGCATGCCGTGCGCAGGCAAAACAGGCATTCATAACTAGGACGTTATGAATGCCTGTTTGTATTATATATGCGATTGTGCGCCCAAACTGCGCAGAAGCTATCCGATACTCTTTGATGAGACTGGCCGATGCGGAGAACTGTCCGCTCGTCAGAGCGACTCTGCTGCACTTACTTCAGATTGACTGCCAATGCGCAGAAAAGTTCCATGCCGGTCTGCATGACGCTTTCGTCAAAATTGAAGTGCGCGTTGTGCAGCAGTGCGGTACAGCCCTTTTGCTCATTGCGCGTGCCGAGCCAGTAAAATGCGGCGGGGAACTCCTTCGCGTAGTAGGAAAAATCCTCTGCGCCCATCATCGGGTGCGGCAGCTCGATCTGATGGTCTTTGCCGACGACGTGATCCATAACAGATCTCGCGTAATCGACCATATCATTGTCGTTGCGCAGACCCAGTACGCCTCGTTTGACCTGAATGTCACATTCCGTGCCGGTCGCATAGGCGACGCCCTGTGCGACGCGCTTGAGATTGTCGATGATGTAGGTTCGGGTCTCTTCCTTCTGGCAGCGAATGGTACCGGCAAGATGCGCGCTTTCTGCGACGATGCCCTTGGCGGTCCCAGCCTGAAAGATGCCGATGGAGCAGACGCACGGGTCGAACGGGTCCGTATGCCGCGACATAAAGCTCTCCATCGCGGTTACAAATTTTGCCCCGGCAGAGAGCGCGTCGATGCACTCGTTGGGGCGGCCGGCGTGGCCGCCTTTCCCGATGAATGTGATGTCAAAGGAATCGGTGGAGGCGGCGACGGGCCCCTTCTTCAGCGCGACAAAGCCAGCCGGATAGTCATTGGAGACATGCTGCCCGAATGCAGCGACGATTTTGTCGGCAAGGCCGGTGCTTTGAATTTGCGGCACCATTTTGACGGCGCCGCCGAGACCGGGCCCCTCTTCTGCGGGCTGAAAAATCAGCAGAATGTCCGTCGGGAGCTCGTCCGCGTATTCCTGGAGGATCTTTGCCGTGCCGAGCAGCATGGCGGTGTGCCCGTCGTGCCCGCAGGCGTGCATTTTGCCGGGGACCTGAGAGCAGTAGGGGAGGCCGGTCTCTTCCTGCAGCGGGAGCGCGTCCATATCTGCGCGCAGGGCGACGATCCGGTCGTGGTTTTGCCCACGGATGAGTCCCAGAACGCCGAGCTCAGACGGGAGGATCGCAATGTGCTCCCGCTCGAGGAAGGTCTTTACCAGCTTTTCCGTTTCTCCGGTGTCAAATCCGGTTTCAGGATGTTTGTGGATCGTGCGGCGCAGTTCAATGACCTCCGGCAGAATCTCGGCGGCCCGTGCCTTCATGGCGGTGTGCAGGGAGGCGTGGAATGCTTCATTCATGATGCAGCCTCACACCTGACTCAGTAGCCGATCGCGGTGCCGATCACCAGCATAATGGCGCCGAGCACGGACACGATCAGGAAAATGGGCAGGACAAATTTCAGGTAGGATTCGAACTTTTCATTTGCGGCAAACACATAGGCCATCATGCTGGCAGACGTCGGCCAGATCATGTTGGACAGGCCGTCACCCATCTGGAACGCAAGGATCGCGGTCTGACGGCTGACGCCGATGAGGTCGGACAGCGGCGCCATGATCGGCATCATGGCAGCAGCCTGTCCGCTGCCGGAGTTGATAAAGAAATTGACGATGGTCTGGATCAGGAACATGATAACAGCGCTGAGGCCGGCGGGCAGACCGCCGAGAATGCTGGACATGCCATACACCATAGTGTCGATGATGTTGCCCTGCGTCAGCACGAGCGAAACGGCTTTTGCCATGCCGAGCACCAGAGCGGCGGTGAACATTTCCTTGCCGTATTTCGTGAACATGGCGGCAATTTCACTGGGCTTGTAACCGGCCACAAGGCCGCCGATGATGCCGATGATAATATACAGGCCGGCCATCTGCACCATGCTCAGACTGAACTTGACGGTCAGTACCACAACGGCGACGACGGCGACAAACAGCGTGAAGACGACCCCCTTGTCGCGGGTGGTCGCGGCTTTCTGCATGTTTTCGTTTTGCAGCTCCTGCGTATCCGGCTTATAGCTGCTCAGGCTGGCGCTCGGATTCTTTCTTACCTTTTCTGCATAGATGACGACATAGATCAGGCCGGCGAGACCGAGGACGAGCCAGGTGATGGTGCGGAACGTCATGCCGGAGTAGATCGGCAGCTCGCAGATCTGCTGCGCGACGACGACGGTGTTCGGGTTGGTCGGGCCGACCGCGAAGCCGACCAGCGCGCCGACGGCGACGACGCCCAGCGCGGTCATAACATCATAGCCGACGGCGAGGCACAGCGTAACCACGAGCGGGATGAAGGCGATCGGAGAGTTTACGGAACCGGTCAGGCCGCCCCGGACGAAGAAGAACGCGTAAAAAATGATCAGCATGACCACGCGGCCTTTTGCACCGACCTTGCTGATGAAAGAGCCGAACACTCTCTCCAGCGCGCCCGTGGACGTCAGAATGCCCATGCCGGCGACGCACATGTAGATCAGAATGACGATGTTCGCCATGGAAACGAAGCCCTGCGGGATCGCGACAAACATATCAAACAGGTTGACCGGCGTCTGATCGATCCGGTGATAGGTGCCAGGGATGACCATTTTGACGTTATCTACGGTTTCGCGGTCAAATTGACCGGCGGGGACGATATAGGTCAGCACGGTCGCCAGCAGGATTACGATCAGGAGAATGATATAGACATGCGGGATGGCGTGCTTCTTTTTGGCCAATGAATTTGTGGCAGGTTTCATGGTTGCTCAGTCTTTTCTGAAGTGGCAGCATGTTAACAGTTTGTTTACACGTGTCGGATGAGGCATATTATAGTCCGAAAGAATAAAAATGCAACAGATATTTTAAATTTTTTCGTAAATTTTCGTATTTCTAGAGCTTTTGTGAATAATTATGCTTGCTTTGTGCCGGCGTTTGGGCAGATTCACAGAATTTCTGAAACAGAAATCCTGCTGTGCCTCCGCATCTGGGCACAGTAAGGGAGTGCTGCTTCTTGGGGAAAAATATCGGCACAAAAACCACCGCATCCCCGTTGATTTGTGCTGGGAAATGTGTTACGCTGTCGTCGCTGGAAGCCCGGCCTTGGCCGGGAAATTTTTGCTTATGGGAAGACAGGTATGGACTATTATCTTCTTGCAGATATGACGGTGCAGATCGGCTACGAGCTCGCGGTCGCCGGGGCGGAGACGTACCGGGTCGAGGAGACCATGCGCCGTGTGATCGAGGCATATGGCACGGAGGGACAGGCGTTTGCCATCCCGAACTGTGTTGCGGTGAGCTTCGTGACGCCGAATACGAAGCCGCTGACCATCATGAAGCGCGTGGGCTACCATGGCAACGACCTCGAGCGCATTGAAAAGCTCAACGCGCTCAGCCGGCGCATCTGCGCCGAGGTGCCGGATCCGGAGACGGCGCAGCGCTGGCTCAAAGAGACGACGGCCGCCGTCCGCAGCTACGCCGTGTGGATATATTACCTCGGCAATTTCATGGCAGCGGCGGGCTTTTGCTGCGTCTTCGGCGGCACGGTGCGCGACTGGCTCTGGGCAGGGCTGAGCGGCCTGACCATCGGCTTTGTGACGCGCTGCATGGACCGGCTGGAGGTCAACCCGTTTTTCAGCACCATTGCGGCGTCCTTTCTCATGGCGCTGCCGGCGTATGTCGCTGCCGGCCTCGGCTGGCTCGACTGTGTGGCGGTCGTCATCATCGGCGCGCTGATGCTGCTGGTGCCGGGACTGCTCATCACGAACTCCATGCGCGACATCATCTACGGTGACACGAGCTCCGGCGTCAGCCGCATCGTGCAGGTGCTGCTCTCGGCGTTTGCCATCGCGCTCGGCACGGCGGCGGCGTGGCATGTTACGACCCCGATCTGCGGCCATGCGGAGGCGGCCGCAGCGTTGACCTATCCGCTCTGGGCGCAGGGTCTTGCGACGTTTGTCGCCTGCCTTGGATTTGTGATCCTGTTTAATGTCCACGACTGGGGCAGCGTTTTATGTGCGCTCGGCAGCGCGCTGACCTGGATCGTTTACCTGCTGTGCAGCCGGGCAGGGGCCAGTGTCTACAGCGCAAACTTCTTCTCCGAGGTCGTGGCGGCGGTCTATTCCGAGGGCATGGGCCGTTTGCGTAAGTGCCCGGTCACGTCGTATCTGGTCATTTCCAGCATTCCGCTGCTGCCCGGCGCCGGTATTTATTATACGATGAGCATCGGTCTCTCGGGTGAGGTGCAGGAGGCGCTGCAGAAGGGACTGGAGACCGCCGGAATCGCGGGCAGCCTGGCCGTCGGTATCCTGCTGGTGTCGACAGTGTTTCGTGCAGTAAATGCACGCAGGCGCCGCGCATCTGCACCCGGACGCAAATAAACAGGGGGGGTGAACCATGGAAAAATCGACTGTACTATTGTTTGATATTGATAATACACTGCTGGACTTCAGCGCCGGTGCGATGCAGGCCATGGAGGAGATCTTCCGTGAGGCAGGTCTGCCGTATGCGCCGGAGATGTTCACCGTGTTTCAGGTGGAGAACGATAAGCTCTGGGCGCGGATCGAGCGCGGCGAGCTGACGATCGCCGGGCTGCGGGACGTGCGCTGGCAGACGATTCTGGCGCGGCTCGGGCTGGAGGCCGACGGTGCCGCAATGGAGGATGCGTTCCGCGTCCGGCTGCACGAGAGTGCGGTCCCGGTCCCGGGTGCGTCGGATGTGCTGGCGCAGCTGCACGGGGAATATCGTCTGTGCGCTGCAAGCAACGGGCCGTATGCGCAGCAGGTGAACCGCCTGCGCCGGGCCGGGATGCTCGATGCGTTTGAGCGGCTGTTTATCTCCGGGCAGCTGGGCGCGGAGAAGCCAAGCCGGGTGTTTTTCGACCGGTGTCTGGCGCAGCTGCCGGGTGTTCGGCCGGAGCAGTGCCTGATGATCGGTGATTCGCTCACGGCGGACATTGCGGGCGGCAGGGCAGCGGGGATGCACACCTGCTGGTTCGACCCCGCCGACCGCGGTGCGGCTTTGCCGCCGCAGGCGGACTGGCGTATCACGCGGCTGGAAGAATTACTGGCCATTCTATAAAGACGAAAAGGAGCGCTCGCGGATATGTGCGGGCGCTCCTTTTGCATATGTATATAGACGCAAAACGCGGGCGCAGATTGCTCTGCACCCGCGCGGGTCTATGTATTTCGGTGTCAGCCGAAGATCAGATCTTCATGCAGACATCCCATGCACGCCAGATGACGGTGCGCAGGTTGCCAATGGCAACGCAGTCACCGACGCGGTGCACGTGACGGCCCTTGTCGCCAACCGGAGCCGGCACGAAGCCGATGCCGTTGATGACGTTGTCGCAAGCGACCTCGAAGGTCTTGCCGTCCTGACCCTTGACGGTGACGCCACCGTCGTGGATCTCGGTAACGGTGGAGTGCAGGTAAACGGGAACCTTGTGGTACTCCATAGCGTCACGCAGGAAGGAGGTGTTGGCAAGGCAAGTAGCCTGAGCCGCAACAAGGTCGCCGGCGTACTCGACGATGATCGGGTGCTTGCCCTGGAGCACCAGCTCGTAAGCCGCCTCGCACGAGGACTGGCCGCCGCCGAAGAACACGACCTTGTCGCCGACATCCTTCTTGTCCTTGAGCAGCTCGGTGAAGCTCATGGTCTTCTCGAAGCCCGGGATCATGGGCATGGTTCTCGGCACGGAGCCGGTGGCCACGATGATCTCGTCGAAGCCGCGCATGGTGCCAAGGTCGGTGACCTCGGTGTTGAAGCGGATATCGATACCCTGCTTCGCGACTTCCTTCTTGTACCACTCAATGAGTTCCTTGTCGTTCTCTTTGAAGCTCATGGCGGAAGCGGTGAGGAACAGGCCGCCGAGCTCGTTGGTCTTCTCGAAGAGGACCGGCTTGTGGCCGCGCTTCTTGAGCACGAGCGCGCACTCCATGCCGCCGATGCCGCCGCCGATGATGGCGACCTTCTTCGGGTTCTTGGTCGGGACGATCTTATACTTGTTGTGCTGCATGGTCGTCGGGTTCAGCGCGCAGCGGCCCAGGTGCAGGGAATCCTGCGTGCTCTGGATGTTCGCCGTGCCCTTGAACTTCGCAAAGTTGAAGCAGCCGTTGTGGCAGCGGATGCAGGGCTTGATCTCGTCCTCGCGGCCTTCGAGGATCTTGTGGACCCACTCATGGTCAACGAGGTTCTGACGTGCGATAGCAACAGCGTCGAGTCTGCCGGCTGCGATCTCTTCGGCGGCCTTGACAGGATCCATACGGCCTGCGCAGACAACGGGCTTGGAGGTGAAGTTCTTTATATGCTCGACATAGCTGAGGTTGCAGTTATCCGGCATGTACTGAGGCGGATGTGCCCAGTACCATGCGTCGTAGGTGCCGTTGTCGCAGTTGAACATATCGTAGCCGGCATCCTCCAGGTACTTGATGGCCTTCTCGGACTCGGCCATGTCACGGCCGAACTCTTCGAAGTCGGTCTCATAAGGCATTGCGCCCTTGCCCCAACCCTTGGTCTTGGAGACGACGGAGTAACGCAGGGAGACCGGGAAGTCGGCACCGGCCTGACGCTTGATGGACTGCACGATCTCGACCGGGAAACGGAAACGGTTCTCGAAAGAGCCGCCGTACTCGTCGGTACGGTAGTTCATGTTGGCAATGGTGAACTGGTCAAGCAGGTAGCCTTCATGGACAGCGTGGATCTCAACGCCGTCGACGCCGGCATCGCGCAGCTTCTTCGCGGTCTTACCGAACGCTTCGACCATCTCGTGGATCTCTTCGACGGTCATGGGACGGGAGAGCATGTCCTCCTGCCAACGGTTCGGGGTAGCGGAAGCGGAAGCGCAGCAGTAGCTGACGTCGATGACGGGCTTGGCAAGGGCGCCGAGCACCTTGTTGTTGTTCAGAGTGACCATCCAGGGGGCAACAGCCATGGAGCGGCCGAAACCAGCGGCGAGCTGAATGAACAGCTTGGAGCCGGTCTTGTGGTACTCGACCATGTAGTCGGCGAGTTCCTTGAACATCTTCTTGTTCTGCCAGAGCCATCTGCGGCCCATGGTGTCGCGGACACACTGCATGCCCGGGAGAACCAGACCAACGCCGTCCTGTGCACGGTTGAGCAGGAAGTTCGCAGCTTCCTTATCAAAGTGGCAGGGCTCCAGCCATCCAAACAGAGAGGTGCCGCCCATGGAGCACTGGACAATGCGGTTTTTGATCTCGACATTGCCAATCTTCCACGGAGTAAATAGCGCGCTATACTTTTCGTCCATGAAATACATCCTTCCTTTTTTCTTTTATTACGAAGATGATTTGGCCGTTGCTCGCGGCAGATCATCGAACGTTTGCGTAAGCATGACACCGTAGTGCAGTGAACACGATGCATACATACTGCGCATATCATAACATACTTTTTGACAAAAAGCAATGAAATAAAATCGACCGGCTCGTATATTTTGCTCACAAAAAGCGTAAAAGTGTGACACCAGAGGCAGAAAGCGTCTGGAAATTCCAAAAAGAAGCAGCGCGGCAGAAAGCCAACGTTTAGTAAAATAATGGTATATTTTTTGGCTGCGTGTCAATTTTCAGACACATTGACTTCCGGGTGTTCAGCGAAAAAACTACTTGAAATCCAGCGGCGACTGTGCTATGTTAATGCTATTCTTTCTTAGACCTACAAAAAAGATATGTATTAGGAGGCTTTGCTATGAGCAAGCAACTGAACCGGGAGGAAGCCTGGGCACTGTTGACGGAGTATAACCAGGATCCGTTCCATCTGCATCATGCCCGCACGGTCGAGGGCGTCATGCGCTATTTCGCGCAGGAGCTCGGCTACGGCGACGAGGTGGATTTCTGGGGCGTTGTCGGCCTGCTGCATGATCTGGACTTTGAGCGCTATCCCGATCAGCACTGCATCAAGTCGCAGGAGATCATGCGCGAGCGCGACCTCGACGAGCGGCTGATCCACGCCACAGCCAGCCACGGCTATGGCATCACGGTGGACATCCAGCCGGAGCATGAGATGGAAAAGGTGCTCTTCGCGACCGACGAGCTGACCGGCCTGATCGGCGCGGCGGCGCTGATGCGTCCGTCCAAGAGCGTGCAGGATATGGAGCTCAAGTCGCTCAAGAAGAAATATAAGAGCAGCGGTTTCGCGGCGGGCTGCTCGCGCGAGGTGATCCAGCGCGGCGCGGACATGCTCGGCTGGAGCCTGGACGAGCTGCTGACGCGCACGCTCGACGCCATGCGCGTGGTCGAACCGCTCGTGGCCGAACAGGAAGCCTGAATGTGAAAAAGCCGGGGATGCACCCCCGGCTTTTTGTGTCTGCAACATTTGGCTTGAATTCCTTGTGATTTGGTAGTATATTATCCTTAGCACCTGCACACGCAGCTGTGCAGCAAGGAGGCAACGGATTATGGTCATCTCAACCAAGGGACGCTATGCGCTGCGCCTGATGATCGACCTGGCGCAGCATTGCGACGAGGGCTTCATCTCGCTCAAGACCGTGTCGCAGCGGCAGGATGTGTCCCTGAAATATATGGAGGCGATCGCAGCGGCGCTCAACCGCGCGAACCTCGTCATCAGCCAGCGCGGCAAGGAGGGCGGCTACCGCCTGAGCCGGCCGGCGAGCGACATCACGGTCGCGGAGGTGCTGCACAGCACCGAGGGCAGCATGGCCGCCGTCTCCTGTCTTGATGCCGGAGAGAACGGATGCGAGCGCGCAGCTCAGTGCCTGACGCTGCCGATGTGGAAAAAGCTCGACGCCGTCATGGATAACTATCTGTCCGGAGTGTCCATACAGGACCTGCTTGACGGCAAAGCATAACGGCATATAAACCGGGGAAAGAAAAGTGTATTTTCTTTCCCTGATTTTCTTTTTCAAATTCCTATTGACAATGTGGGAAATACATGGTATCATTTGCCCATAAAGCAAATAGGAATTAAAGGAGGACAGTCTCATGCGCGTCTACGCAGACAATGCGGCAACCACAAAGCTATCCCCCGCCGCGAAGGAAGCCATGCTTCCGTACTTTGACGAGATCTACGGCAATCCCAGCACGCTCTACACCCTCGGGCAGGAGGCAGCCGAGCATCTGCTCGCCTGCCGCACCGAGATCGCGCAGCTGATCGGCGCTGCCGACCCGCGGGAGATCGTGTTTACCTCCGGCGGGAGCGAGGCCGATAATCAGGCCATCATTTCCGCCGCCAGAAACGGCGCCCGTAAGGGAAAAAAGCATCTGATATCTACCAAGTTTGAGCACCATGCGGTGCTGCACACGCTCGATAAGCTCCGCAAGGAGGGCTTTGACGTGACGCTGCTGGATGTGCACGAAAACGGCGTCGTCCGCGTCGAGGACGTGGCTGCGGCCATCCGGGAGGACACGGCGCTCGTGTCCGTCATGTTTGCCAACAACGAGATCGGCACCATCCAGCCCATCCGGGCCATCGGTGCACTCTGCCGCGAGCGGGGCATCCCGTTCCATACGGATGCGGTGCAGGCCGTCGGCCACGTTCCCGTGAATGTGCAGGAGATGAATATCGACCTGCTCTCGTGCTCGGCGCATAAGTTCCACGGCCCGCGCGGCGTCGGCTTCCTGTACGCCAGGCGCGGTATCCCGCTTACGAACATCATCGAGGGCGGCGCGCAGGAACGCGGCAAGCGCGGCGGCACGGAGAACACCCCGGCCATTGCCGGCATGGCCGCGGCGCTGCGTGAGGCGGTCGACCACATGGTCGAGAACACGGAGAAGGTCACGCACCTGCGCGAGACGCTCATTGCCGGCCTTTCGACCATCGAGCATGCCCGGCTCAACGGTGACCGCACGCAGCGTGTGCCCGGCACAGTGAATTTCTGCTTCGAGGGCATCGAGGGCGAGTCGCTGCTGCTCCTGCTCGACCGAAAGGGCATTGCCGCTTCGTCCGGCAGCGCCTGCACCTCCGGCTCGCTCGATCCCAGCCATGTGCTGCTGGCCATCGGCCTGCCGCACGAGGTGGCGCACGGTTCACTGCGCCTGTCCGTGGGCGAATACAACACGGACGAGGAAATGGCATACATCGTGGACAATGTCCGGCAGGTGGTTGCCTATCTGCGCAGCATCTCCCCGGTGTGGGACGAGCTGGAGACCGGTGCGCGCCCGCATCTGATTTAATACAAAACGATAACGATACAAAGGAGGCTTTCCTATGGCATTGTACAGCGAAAAGGTCATGGACCATTTTGAAAACCCCCGCAACGTCGGCAAGATGCCCGACGCCGACGGCATCGGTGAAGTCGGCAACGCCAAGTGCGGCGACATCATGCGGATGTATATTAAGGTAGACAACGGCATCATCTCGGATGTGAAGTTCAACACGTTCGGCTGCGGCAGCGCGATCGCGTCCTCGTCGATGGCGACCGAGATGATCAAAGGCAAGCCCATCTCGGAGGCGTTGGCGCTGTCCAACAAGGCGGTCGTGGAAGCGCTCGACGGTCTGCCGGCCCAGAAGATCCACTGCTCTGTGCTTGCGGAGGAGGCGGTCAAGGCGGCCGTGAAGGACTACTATGATAAAAACGGCATTGCCTATGATGCCGCGCTCTTTGCAGAGCACGATTGCGCCGCCTGTCACAGCGGCTGATACCACCCGGATACTTCTCTTCCCCTTCTATGTTTTGCGGAAAGCACCCGTCCATTCGGCCGGGTGCTTTCTGTATGCCGGGAGAAAAACGCCCCCGCAGGTTTCCCAGGAAACCTGCGGGGGGCGGTGCGTCAGTAATAGATGCTGTTTCGCTTTGGCCTTGGTCGGAAGTGGATGCCCGACACCATGCCGAGCGCGGCAAAGGTCGTCAGCAGTGATGAACCTCCGTAGCTGAAGAACGGCAGCGTGATGCCGATGACCGGCGTGATGCCTATGCACATGCCGATGTTCTCAAACGTCTGGAACGTCAAAAACGCGGCCACGCCGAAGCACACGAGCGAACCCATATTGCTGCCCGAGCGGATGCCGACCATGACACAGCGGATGATGACGATCAGCAGCAGCACGATGACGAGGATGCAGGCGATCATGCCGAGCTCCTCACCGATGACGGCATAGATGAAGTCCGTGTGCTTGCCGGCGAGGGCATTGGACTGGCTCTGTGTGCCGTGACCGAGGCCCGCGCCGGTCCACTGGCCGGAAGCGAGTGCGATCTTGCTCTGGTGCGGCTGCCAGTTGATGCCGGTGTTCGTCGGGTCGATGCTGGAGTCATAGGGTGCGAGGATGCGGTTTTTCTGATAGTCGTGCAGCACGAATTTCCACAGCAGCGGGATCATCGCGGCGATGGCCGCAAAGCCGATCGCAAACCAGTGCAGCGCAAAGCCCGCGGCAAGGAGCATCACGAGGAAGATGAAGAAGAAGATCAGCGCCGAGCCGAGGTCGGATGACACGACAAGGATCAGCCCGAACAGCAGCACGAAATGGCCAGCCAGCTGCGCGACCGACCACACGGAGTTGAGATCATGGTATTCTTTTAAATAACTGATCTGCTTTGCCAGAATGACGATGAACGTGAGCTTGACGACCTCCGTCGGCTGAATGCCGATGCCGAAAAAGCGCAGCCAGCCGGTGTTGCCGGTGTTGTCGCTCACGCCGAAGGGGATCAGCAGCAGCAGAAAGACCACGTTGAACGCGCACAGGATCTGCCACTTGTCGGCTAGCACGTCCACGTCCAGCACGGTCATGACCACGAACGCGATGACGCCGAGGATGAGCGACGCGCTCTGCACGATGACATACTTGGCCGAATGGTACGACGCCGTGGCGCTCGAGATGACGACAATGCCGAAAATGGCGCAGATGAGGCCCATCACGAGCAGGAAGATGTCTGCCCGGTGAAAAAACTCCTTTGCGTAGGACATGACTTTTTTCATAATGGCCTCCTTTCCGCCGCGGCGGCGTTTTGAAATCGGCGCTTATTATATCACACAAAACGACTTTACGCAACGGGCGAAACCGTGCTATAATACTTCTTCAGAATCGGAGGGATACCATGCAGGAATATCTGACCCACAGCGAAGCGGAGACCGAACAGGCCGGCGCGGACTTTGCGCGCGCCCTGCCGGATGGCAAGGTCGTGGCCATGTACGGTGAGCTCGGCAGCGGCAAGACCGCCTTTGTGCGCGGCATGGCCCGCGGCATGGGGCTGACGTGCCGCGTCTCGAGCCCGACGTTCACGATCGTGAACGAATATGAGGGCCCCCGCGAGCTGATCCATTTTGATATGTACCGTCTCGGCAGCGCGGACGAACTGTTCGACATCGGCTGGGAGGATTATGTCAACCGCGGTTCCGTCTGCGCCGTTGAGTGGAGCGAGAACGTGGAGGACGCATTTTACGGCGACGAGGTCGTGGTCCGGTTTGAAAAGCTCGGCCCGACGACCCGGCGCATCACGATCACGGAAGGGAGCGGGAAATCATGCTGATCCTTGCACTGGAGTCCTCGGCCAAGGCGGCGTCGGTCGCCCTGTGCCGCGATGGGGTGCTCATTGCCCAGAGCCAGCAGTGCAGCGGCCTGACGCACAGCTGCACGCTGCTGCCGATGGCGGAGCAGATGCTGAAAAATACCGACACCAAACTTGCGGATGTGGACGCCATCGCCGTCGCGCGCGGGCCGGGCTCGTTCACCGGCGTGCGCATCGGCGTTTCCACGGCCAAGGGGCTCGCCTGGGGCGCGCAGAAACCTGTCATTGGCGTGTCCACGCTCGAGGCTATGGCGTATCACGGCCTAGCGGCGGGGGAGGGCGCGCTTGTGTGCGCAGCTATGGATGCCCGCCGCAGCCAGATTTACAATGCCCTGTTCGAGATCCGGGGCGGAAAACCGGTGCGGCTTTGTGAAGACCGTGCGATTTCGCTCGCGGAGCTGGGCGAAGAACTGGGAAAAATGCAGAAATCCGCTTTTCTGGTTGGCGACGGCGCACAGTTGTGTTATAATACATGTTTGGACATGGGCATTCCCGCCGTGCTGGCACCGGGCAATCTGGTCAGCCAGAGCGCGTGGGGCGTGGCCATGGCCGCCTTCGGGCAGACGCCGGTCCCGGCGGAGGAACTGCTCCCGGTCTATCTGCGCCTGTCGCAGGCTGAGCGGGAACGCCAGGCGCGGCTGGCTGCCCAGGCGGCACAGGAATGAAAAATTGAATCAACAAAGGAGACGACGAGATGAGTAATGTTCACGTTTTTGACCACCCGCTGATCCAGCACAAGCTCTCGATCCTGCGCGACAAGAACACCAGTGTCAAGGAATTCCGCGAGCTGGTTTCCGAGATCGCCATGCTGATGTGCTTTGAAGCCACGCGCGATCTGCCGCTTGAGGAGATCGATGTGGAGACCCCGGTCGCCACGGCGCACTGTAAGCACATCGCCGGCAAGAAGCTGGCCATCGTGCCGATCCTCCGCGCCGGTCTCGGCATGGTCGACGGCATGGTCACCATGATGCCGAACGTCAAGGTCGGCCACATCGGCCTGTTCCGTGACCCGCAGACGCTTGAGCCCGTGAAGTATTACTTCAAGATGCCGCCCGACATTGCCGAGCGCGACGTCATCATCGTCGATCCGATGCTTGCCACCGGCGGCAGCGCGTCCGCTGCGGTGCAGTTCATGAAGGAAGTCGGCTGCAAGCACATCAAGCTCATGTGCATCATCGGCGCCCCCGAGGGCGTGGCCGTGATGCAGAAGGAGCATCCGGATGTGGACATCTACGTCGCGGCGCTCGACGATCGTCTCAACGAGCACGGCTATATTGTCCCCGGTCTGGGCGACGCCGGCGATCGCATCTTCGGCACCAAGTAATTCTCTCCTGTTGATCCGTAAAGCAAACACCCGGTATTGGAAAGCCAATACCGGGTGTTCTTTTGTTTTTTTTACTGCAGGTTCAGGTGCTTGCGCAGCATACCGTGCGTGAGGAAGAAGAAGCCCACGCAAAACGCCAGCGCACCCACGCAGGCACAGCCAAGCACGGTCCAGAGCGCCTGCAGCACGGTCATCATGTTGACGGCCGAGGTGGCCGGCCAGTAGAACGCGCCGAAGATCAGCGTCAGCACGATGCGCGTGCCGATCCAGAGCACAAAGAAGAACACGACGGACATGAGCCCCTTGTTTTTCTTGAAGCTCTGGCCGATCGCCATGGCGGCGTAGGTCATCAGGCACAGGGCAAGGCCGCACAAAACCACCAGCACGACCACGCCGACGGTGAGCCAGCCGGCCTGCGCCTGCGTGATCGTCGGCATACTGTACGGTGCGCCGAAGGTAAAGGCAAACCGAAACCGGACGATATCCTCGTAGCTGCCGAGCGTGCCGGACAGCAGCAGGCCGAGCGCGTCGACCGCGAACGTGCCGAGAAACCACACGACCGAAACGATCAGCTTCGAGAAGATCAGCTCCGTCGTCGAGACCGGCAGCGTGAACATCAGGTAGCCCTCGTCCGTCATCAGGTTGCGGTAAAACCGCAGGATCATGAGCACGACCGTCGTCACGACGGCGGCGATGAGCGCGAGTGAGAACACGAACGACACGAGCGCGCTGATGGCGTTGAGCAGAAAGCCGGTCTGGTTTTCGCACAGGTGGTTAATCAGGTTCGTGAACAGGCCGAGCACCGGCACGGCCACATACAGCGGCAGCATGATGCGCGCCGTGGCGCGAAAATCCTGCTTTAAGAGTTTTCCTAGCATCTGAATACCTCCCGGAACACAGCGTCCACCGATTTGCCCTCCTTGGCGCGCAGCTCATCCGCCGACGACTGCAGCAGCAGATGACCGCGGCTGAGAAACGCTACATCGTCGAGGATGTTTTCCACGTCCGCGATCAGGTGCGTGGAGATGACGACGGCGGCCTCGGGGTTGTAGTTAGAGATGATGGTGTTGAGAATGAAATCGCGCGTCGCGGGGTCCACACCGCCGATCGGCTCGTCGAGCAGATAGAGCTTTGCCTTCCGGCTCATGGCGAGGATCAGCTGAAGCTTTTCGCGTGTGCCCTTGGACATCTGCTTGATCTGCTGCTTGGGCTGGATGCCGAGCCGCTGCATCATCTGCACGGCCGCGTCGCGGTCAAAATCATCGTAAAAATCGCCGAAAAACGCCAGCAGCTGCAGCGCCGTCATCCAGTCGGCGAAATAGGTGCGCTCCGGCAGATAGGACACGATCTTCTTTGTCTCCTTGCTCGGCGCCATGCCGTCGATGAGAATTTCCCCGGCGTCCGGCGTGAGCAGGCCGTTGGCCAGCTTGATGAGCGTGCTCTTGCCGCTGCCGTTCGGGCCGAGCAGGCCGACGATGTGTCCCGGCTCGACCGTCAGGTCCACGCGGTCGAGCGCCGGCTCCGCGCCGTAGCTCTTGCACAGGCCCTTACATTCGAGAATTGCCATGTTACATTTCCTCCTTTGTCTGCCGCAGATCCTGCTGCAGCAGCTCGAGCGCCTGCGCCCGGTCATAGCCGAGCTGCGCCAGCGCCTGCCAGAATGCGTCGATGCCGGCCTGCGCCAGCCGCCGCTTTTCCCGTTCGATGCGCGCCAGATCTTCCGTCACGGTGCGGCCGGCCGTGCGCTGCGTCCGGATCAGCTCCAGCCGCTCGAGCTCGGCGAGCGCGCGCTGCATCGTGTTCGGATTCACGCCGGCGTCGGACGCGAAGTCGCGCACCGACGGCAGCTTGCTCCCGGGCGGAAACTGCCCGAGAATGATCGCGCGGGCGATCTGGTCCACGAGCTGCGTGTAGACAGGCGCGTCGTTGCGGATGTTCCAGTTCATGATGCCGCCTCCTGTCAGAATCGTGTGTCACTGTATTAAGCGATTAAGACAATAGCACAACATGCGCGGAATGTCAAGCCGGATTTTGTGAAGAAGATGTAAAAAGCGCCCGCAGCGATCGCTGCGGGCGTAAAGATTGCGGATTCAGACTTCGATTTTTTCTCTGGTCGCGCCTTCCGTGACCGGGAGCGCGCTCTTTCGCTGCGCGAGCAGACCGGGGAGGATGGACACAAGGCTGCCGCAGAGGATGCACGCGATACCGGCGAGCATATTGCCCGGGATGGCCTCGTGCAGCACCAGAAATGCCAGCAGCGGCGCGAGCGCGGGCTTGAAGAAGAACACGAGCGACGTCGTCTGCGCGCTCGTGACCTCCATGGACAGGAAGTAGCACGTGAAGCCGATGCCGGTCACGCCGATGTAGATAAAGAGCACGATCGGCAGATTCGCCAGCGTGTAGCCGGTGAAGAAGGGGATGCTCGCAAACATGTCCAGTCCTGCGGCCGTCAGGCTGGCGGCGAGGGATGGGATGTGCGTCAGACCGGCGAGCGCGATCATCTCGGCTGCGCCGAACAGAAAGCCGAAGCACGTCACGACAAGGCCGCCGAAGCGCGCGCACTGGCGCTTGCCGCACACGCCGTAGAGCGCGAACAGCAGCGTCGCCAGCAGGACGTACACTACACCGAGCGTGTCCAGCTTCAGATTCCACGGCTGGATAATGAGCACGATGCCCGCCACGTCCAGCACGAGGCCCGCGACCTGATTTTTCGAGATCGTCTCATGCAAAAGCAGAAAGGCAAACAGCGTCACGAACACGGGGTTGCTGGAAAACAGCACGCCGACGACCGATGCCTGAATGCGCGTGACGGACAGCTGGTACAGCGACATGCTCACCGCGATGCCCATCAGGCCCAGCAGGGCAAACGAGCCGAGCGCCTTGCCGTCGAGCTTCAGACCGCGTTTTTTCAGTTCGCGCACGGCGAACGGAATGAGCACCAGACCGCCGACTACGAACCGGCTGAAGTTGAGCTGGATGGGGTTGAACTGCCCGGAGATCAGCTTCAGCGCGACCTCCATGCTGGAAAACAGCAGCGTCGTGACCGCGATGTACAGATAGCCTCGTTTCATATGGATAGCCTCTTTTTCAATAGTTGCACAAGCGGTTTCCGTTGTAACACTGTTTTGGACGCTTGTCAAGAAACGACAAACTTTCGACAAACAAAACCGGCGCCCGGTGTTGGCCGGGCGCCGGGCGTATGCAGGTTTGTTCAGCGCGGCAGGCGGCCGGCATTGCGCTCCCAGAACACGCCGTCGGCGTAGCCCTGAATGGCGGGGGTCGTCTCTGCCAGTTCCAGCCGCTTTTCGGCCCAGGCGCAGTACTGCTCGCTGCGCTCAATGGCGACGAAGCGGCGGCCGAGTTTTTTGCCGTCACGGCCGTGGAGCCGGAGCCGGCGAAGGGGTCGAGCACGATGCCGCCGGGGTCGGAGCTCGCGAGGATGAGCTTGGCCAGCAGCTTTTCGGGCTTTTGCGTCGGATGGGCGGTGTTTTCCGGCATGGACCAGTAGGGTACGGAAATATCGTCCCAGAAGTTCGACGGGCACGTGTTGCGAAAGCGGCCGTCCGGCGTTTCCTCCCAGTCCTTCGGCTGGCCGTCGGTGCGGTAGGGCGCGCGCACGCGGCGGCGCACTTTTACGGCGTCTATGTGGAATGTGTAATCGTCCGTGCGCGTGGCGAACCAGATATCCTCCATGCCGTTTTTCCAGTTGCGCTGTGCGCCGCGGCCCTTTTCCCGCTGCCAGGTGATGCGGTTTTGCAGCCGGAAATACTCCTTGAGCGTCAGGCCGACGATCGGGCTTGAGCGCCAGTCACAGCAGACGTAGACCGAGGCGTCCGGCTTGAGCAGCGGCAGCAGCAGTTCAATCCACGCGCGCGTAAAGGCAGCGTAGTTCGCGTCCGTCGTGCGCCGGAAGCCGCCGCCGGAGAAGTCCTTGGTCAGGTTGTACGGCGGGTCCACGATCAAGAGGTCTGCAAAGCCGCGCGGCAGGTGCGGCGCGACCGCAAACGTGTCGCCGCAGATGGTGCGGCCGCACACGGTGTCGAGCGGCACATCCTCTGTCACGCGCAGGCAGCGCGTGAGATACTCCGGCGCGTCCTCCGGCAGAAAGTCTATGGTCTTGTTGCGTTCGGCTTTCATAGCGTCACCTCGCAAAGGGAAAGCGGCTTTTTTGCTGACACGTTCAGGTTTCTCCCATGGCGTAGACCATGTCCCAGAAGCGCAGGTCAAACAGGCAGCACTTTTCGAAGATCTCGCACAGGCGCTGCGCCCTTTGCTCGTCAATGCCCGCGCCGAGCGCGTCGATCCGGTCGATGAGCGCCTGGTTGGTCTGGCGGTATTCCTCCGAAACGTAGCCCGCGAACCACGCGCCGTAGCGCTCGTCCTGAAGCGCGTCCGGATAGCGCGTCACCATCTCCTGCGCGATGTAAGCATAGCTCCACGAGCAGTTTAAGAGCGTCACAAGCCCGGTCAGCACGTCCCCGGACTGTGCCTCGCAGAGCATATAGTGGCTGTAGGCACTGTTGTCGATGTGCGTGCGCGCGCTGCGGATCTCATCGTCCGTGACGCCGAGGCGCTGCATGTACGGCAGGTGTGTACGGAACGTCTCGTCGATCGTGCTCGCGAGCTCTTCGCTCAGAAACCGGATCTGCTCGAAATCATCGGCCTTCTGGAGGATGGCTGCGAAGATCTTCACGTAATCTTTGAGGTAGAGATAGTCCTGCAGCATGTAGTAGCGGAATTTTTCTGCTGGCAGCGTGCCGTCAGCCATCTGCGTCACAAACGGGTGGCTAAGATACCGGGGCCAGATGTCCTGCACGCACGCATGGAGCCGCTGCGAGAGCTTGCCGTCGTTATGCTCGCTCATTTGTGCGCGATGATCGCCACATAGCCGCCGCTCTGGTAGCCGGGGACCACATCCTCCGCGTCCTCGTTGGTGTACATGGGGTTCTTCAGCAGCGTCTGATAGAAGTCAAAATCGTGGAAGCCGAGCGCCTTGAGCGCGTCGATCTTCTCCTCGGTGGAGTGCCACACACCCGCGCAGCACAGCTCGAGCGGGTACGGCAGCTGGGGCATAACGCCGTTGAGCGACGGGTGGTCGAACGTGCCGGCTTCCTTTGCCAGCAGGTACATAAACCCGAACGCGCTCTCCTTGGGCACGTCCAGAGACACGAACTTGCCGTTCGGCTTGAGCGCCTTTTTGCAGACGTCGAACGCGCGCGTCAGGTCCTCCATATAGCTGGAGCTGCCGTTGAGGTAGATCACGTCATAGGCGTTTTCCTCCAGCTCGGCGTCCTCGATCGCGCCGAACGCGATCACGTTCACGCCGCGCTTTTGTGCGATTGCGCCCATGTCGCGCGAGGGCTCGATGCCTTCGATACCGCTGCAGTCGATCATGCTCTCGAACAGGCCGCTGCCGCAGCCCACGGAGAGCACGCGCTTGCCGGCAATGTCGCCGAGCGCCGTCTGGAACAGGCGCAGCTCACTCTGAAACAGGTTGTCGTTTTCCATAAACCAGGCATCATACTGCGCCGCATAGCCGTCAAATTTCGGTTTCATCATCAAAGGTCCTTTCTAAGTATCATTTCGTTTGCCGTAGCCGGCGGACGCGCCGCGCGGACAAAAATCAACGGTTTTTTCATTATAGCATACAAGTGTTTTGCCTGCAATCCCGCAATGTCAGGGGCGGAGTGGGAAGCGTGAAAAAGAAAAAACGGCAAATCTCTCATGAGATTTGCCGTTTTTTGTGGAAAAGGTATCGCGTTTTGATAGAATTTCCCGGAGGGGGGGGTCACCTGCCCTTCAGGGGGTCAACCGGGTCCGAGGGGGGGGCACTTGCCACAGGGGGTTCAAAGTGAACGATTACTGATTTGCCTTTTTCCTCCAGCGCACGGATACGGTCGGAGAGCGCATCGATTTTCCTCATGAGCATACGGAATACCTCTGCATACATTTTTGCATTCATTAATGCAGAATTCATGCTTTCCTGATCTGTCATGCTAAGACGGATGGCGTCATCGCCAGCATAGCCATAAGCAGTCATCAGCCGCCCCTGAGCTATAACAACTGCCATATCGTTCAATGAAAAGCTCTCTTGGTGGCCCAGCGCGGCATAAAGCTGCTTGATGACCTGCACCTGAGTAGAGTATTACGTTCCGGGATTTCTAAAACGTAGCATTCTTTCACCACTCTCAAATGTAGATAGTCATATTATGCTTCTTTGACCACGAAAAATCTACATTTAAAGGCCCACTTCGCAGGGGGCAATGTTGAATTTATCAGGTTCTCGCAGTATAATGACCACAGAAAACAATAAGTGGGTGAAAGCAATATGGCCGACGAAAAGAAAGTATGGGGAATTCACACACAGGATGATAGTCTTTTCCTACAAGGCAATGTGATTGCAATCGGATGGAAAGAGATGGGAGATTTATCTGTTCTCGCTCCAGACCGTGAATCGTTTAGAGACAAGTACCTTGCTGTGTTCCCTGATGCAAAAAGGGCAGCGTTGCGACCAGTTCAGGTATGCTTTTCCGCTTTGTGCATGAGATGCAAATTGGTGATTACGTTGTATTCCCGTCAAAGACTGACAGAATGGTGAACATAGGTGTCGTGGAAAGCGAGTACCAGTATTCACCAGATGCAATAGAGTACAAACAGCAACGTAGTGTTAAGTGGATAAAACACCTGCCGCGCATGTCGTTTTCTCAGGGGGCTCTTTATGAGATCGGATCATTCATGTCACTTTTCACCGTGAAAAACTACGCGGATGAGTTTCTTTCTGCACTCGACAAGGGATTTAAAAAGAGCCTTCCAGAGGAAGATGAGAGCGTTGGTGCTACCGCAGAAGAAATAATCGAGAACACAAAGGATTTCATTCTCAAGGAAATCAGCCGCCAGCTAAAAAGGGTATGATCTTGAAGAGTTTGTCGCGGACCTGCTGCAGGCCATTGGGTACCGTACAACAGTCTCCCCGCACGGTGGCGACAGCGGAATTGACATCACCGCCTATAAGGATGAGCTCCCGCCTCGAATCCTTGTCCAAGTTAAGAGTCAGGATGGGGATATAAAGGAAACGACCATTCAATCTCTCAAAGGCGCAATGCGTGAGGGCGATTATGGGTTGTTTGTCACTCTGTCCAACTACACGAAAAACGCGAAGAAGTATCTTGAAAGCACGCCGATTATTCGGGGAATCAATGGTACAGAACTGGTTGAACTCGTTTTGAAGTATTATGGCCAGCTTAGTGAGAAATACAGAAAAATGATCCCGCTGAAGATGGTTTACATACCCGTGACGCTGGACACGGACTCAAATTGAACGATTACCCTCTGTGAGAACGATACCCCTCAAATTGAACAATACCCCTCTGTGAGAACGATTTGTCCGGGAGAGGGGTGCCGGGGACAGCCGAAAAGTAAAAATGCCGCTGCGGAAATAGCTCCGTAGCGGCTGCTTTTTTGTTGCCGGATACCGAAAAAGCCCTGAAATCAAGGGCTTTCGGGCAAAAAGAAAAGGTAGGCAATTTCTATCAAAATTACCTACCTTTTGTGGCGGAGAAGGAGGGATTCGAACCCTCGATACCCTTGTGGGGTATACACGATTTCCAATCGTGCGCGCTCGACCAGGCTACGCGACTTCTCCACGTTCTGTTCGGGTTGCTTTCATTTCAAATTGTCAGCTTGCATATTATAATCAAGATTTGTCATAAAGTCAAGTCCCATTTTGAAAGAAACGCATTTTTTGTGCGGATTTGTTTCAGCCCAGCAGACAGGCGAGCAGATTTCGCACGCTTTGGGCGTGGCAGCGGTCCTGCTGCGCCATGGCGGTCAGCGTTTCCCGGAGCGGGGACGGCGCGGTGTCTGCCGCCGCGTCGAGCCGCTGCGCCAGCGCGAGCTCCTGCGTATAGACGCAGCGAAGATCCTGCGCTGCCGTACCCAGACGCGGGCAGGCGGCGGGCGGGACGCAGCGCTCGCCCGTGTGCAGGAAATATTCCACCTGCAGCTCCTTCTGGTGCGCCCGCTCCTGTGCCGCGATGCCGAGCAGCTGCTGGCGCCCGGTGCGGATGCGCTGTGCAAGCGCTGTGTAAAACGCGGCCCCAGCCGCCTTGGCGCGGATGCACTCGGCGAGCAGATCGGTCAGCGTGTCGGCTTCCGGCGGTGCGGCCGCGGGCGCGCCTGTGCTGCCCGCCACACGCTGCCAGACGCGCTGAAATGTGTGGTTGTCAAGAAAAACGGAATCCTGCATCGTCCATACCCCCACACCATGCTATGGCCCGGCTTGCAAAAACGTGCGAAGTGTGCCATAATCACGGCAGAGACTTTTCCATCGGAGGCGACCATCATGGCTCGATTTTTCATAGCAGGCACCAACTTCCCGAACGGCCGGGCGATCATCAGCGGCCGCGACGCCGACCATATCCGCGTGCTGCGTCTGCGCGCGGGGGACGACATTGTCATCTGCGACGGGGCGGGGCGCGACTATAAGTGCCGCCTGGTGCAGACGCTGGAGCACGAGGCCGAGGCCGAGGTCATCGAGGTCGTGCCGTGCAAGGCAGAGCCCACCGTGCGCACGACGGTGTTTGCCGGCCTGCCGAAGGGCGAACGCAGCGACTTTCTCGTGCAGAAGTGCACGGAGGCCGGCGCTGCCGAGATCGTGTTTTTCTCCTGCACACGCTGCGTGGCCAAGGCGGTGAACATGGAAAAGAAGCTCGAGCGCTGGCAGCGCATTTCCGAGGAGGCGGCCAAGCAGTCCGGCCGCGGCATCATCCCGCAGGTGCGCTATGAGGCAGACTTCGTCGCCGTGCTCAACGGCGCGCTGCACACGGATCTGCCGCTGTTCATGTACGAGACCGGCGAGCGTGAGACGATCCGCGACGCGATCGAGCACACTGCGCAGCCCATCGCATCGGCGGCTATCATCACGGGGCCGGAGGGTGGCTTTGCCGAGTTTGAGGCCGACATGGCCCGCAAGCTCGGCATGCACATCTGCTCCATGGGCGAGCGGATCCTGCGGTGCGAGACGGCGCCGGTCGTTGCGCTCACGGCGCTGATGTACGGCACCGGCAATTTGTGAACTTTTTTTGAAGCAGGGGGTTGACAAGCCCTATCTGCGTATGCAATAATACTCCACGCAATCAAATAAATATCCGTCGAAACCTCAAGGATCGGCCCGGCCGAGACTGGAGGCGGAGGAACTCTGGAGAATCCCGCATGAAAGCGGGTGCCGAAGGTGCAAGGCGAAAGCCGAATCTCTCAGGCAAAAGGACAGAGCGAGTGCCCGATATGTGCGGGCGTTCAGGCGCTGTTTGTTCTCTGGAGCTGCTGGTCAAAACGACCGGCAGCTTTTTGCTTTGCAAAAATTCAATGCAGAGGGAGAAACAACATGGGTACCTTACTCAAAATCGTGCAGACCATCAACATGTACCTGTCAGACTATGTGCTGATCATCCTGCTCCTCGGCGCGGGTCTGTATTTCACCATCCGCACGAAGTTCGTGCAGGTGCGCTGCTTCGGCGAGGGCTGGCGGCGCTTCTTCGGTGAGTTCAGCCTCAACGGCGAGAAGCACAAATCCGGCATGAGTTCGTTCCAGGCGCTGGCGACGGCCGTCGCGGCGCAGGTCGGCACCGGCAACATCGTCGGCGCCTGCGGCGCGATCCTCATCGGCGGCCCCGGCGCAATCTTCTGGATGTGGATCATCGCGTTCTTCGGCATGGCGACGATCTATGCCGAGGCGGTGCTCGCGCAGGAGACACGCGTGGTCGAGCCCGACGGCACGGTCCTCGGCGGTCCGGTGTATTACATCAAGCGCGCGTTCCCGAACGGCTTCGGCAAGTTCCTGGCCGGCTTCTTCGCGGTCGCGATCATTCTGGCGCTCGGCTTCATGGGCTCCATGGTGCAGTCCAACTCCATCGGTGAGGCGTGCCAGAACGCGTTCCACATCCCGAGCTGGGTCATGGGCCTGATCGTTTCCGCCATCGCGGCGTTCATCTTCATCGGCGGCGTGCAGCGCATCGCCTCCGTCACGGAAAAGATCGTGCCGATCATGGCCTGCCTGTATCTGCTCGGCGGCCTGATCGTGCTCATCGCCAGCATCCGCTACGTGCCGGAGACCTTCGGCATGATCTTCAAGTACGCATTCGCGCCGCAGTCCATCATCGGCGGCGGCATCGGCTACGCGCTCAAGACGGCCATCAGCCAGGGCGCCAAGCGCGGCCTGTTCTCGAACGAGGCCGGCATGGGCTCCACGCCGCATGCGCACGCGCTGGCCAATGTCAAGTGCCCGCACGAGCAGGGCACGGTCGCGATGATCGGCGTGTTTATCGACACGTTCGTCGTCCTGACCATGACGGCGCTGGTCGTCATCTGCACGCTCTACGCCGGCAACGGCCCGCTGGCCCACGGCGCGGTCGACGGCATTTCCAAGACGAACATGGCGCAGCTCGCGTTCTCGAGCGTGTTCGGCGAGACGCTCGGCAATGCGTTCGTGGCCATCTGCCTGCTGTTTTTCGCGTTCTCGACGATCGTCGGCTGGAACCTCTTCGGCCGCATCAATGTTAACTATCTCTTCGGCAAGAAGGCGAACCTTGCTTATTCCATCGTCGCCATCATCTTCATCTTCCTCGGATCCTGCCTGTCCAACGATCTTGTCTGGGAGCTGACGGACATGTTCAACCAGCTCATGGTGCTGCCGAACATGATCGCGCTCGCTGCGCTCTCCGGCATCGTAGCCGTGGCCGCGCGCAAGCACAATGACGAGCACGAGCTGCGCAAGTAATTTCGCATACAGCAAACTGCCCTGCACCGATCGGTGCAGGGCGGTTTTTTTTTTTGCTTATTTGCAGCGGCGCAGCACCTCGAGCGTGTAGCGCCAGACACGCTGCACGGAGGCGATGTGCATCCGCTCGCGGCAGGTGTGGATCTCCGTCAGGTCGGGGCCGAAGGACACGCAGTCGAGCCCCGGCAGCTTTCCGGCGAACAGCCCGCACTCGACGCCCGCGTGGATGGCTTCCACCTTTGGGTCGCGGCCGTACTGCTCACGAAAGACGGCAACCATGCGCTCGCGCAGGGGCGAGTCCTTGCGGTATTCCCATGCGGGATAGTCGCCCGAGACGGTCACCGTGCCGCCGAGCTGCGCCATCAGGCAGCGCAGACGCGCGACGAGCATCTCTTTTTGCGTGGCCACGCTGCTGCGCACGCAGAACGACGCCTGCACGGTGTTTGCATCCGTTGTCAGGATGCCGAGATTCAGCGATGTCTGCACAAGGCCCGGAATGTCCCGGCTCATGGCCTGGACGCCGTTCGGCAGGCAGCAGAGCATGCACACCGCGCGCTGCGTGGATGCTTCGTCCATCGGCAGCTGCTGCGGCCGGGCTGCGTCAGAGCGCACAAACACATCCGGGTCGGCGGCCGCGTATTCGTGCCGGAGCGCAGCGTCCATATCCGAGATGGCCGCCTGCGCGGCGGCAGCATCAGTCACTATAATGACGGCCCGGCTCTCACGCGGGATGGCGTTGTCCTTCAGACCGCCGGCGACGGAGACGAGCCGCAGCGGCGTGTGCTCGCTGACGGCGTACAGTACGCGGCCCATGAGGAGGTTCGCGTTGCCGCGGCCCTTGTCGATCTCCGCGCCGGAGTGACCGCCGAGCAGGCCGCCGACTGTGACGGTCAGCGCCGTGCCGGAAAACGGCGCGCGCGTGACAGGCAGCGTGCACACGGACACATTGCCGCCGGCGCAGCTGACGGTGAGCACGCCCTCGTCCTCGGAGTCGAGGTTGAGCATCGTGCGGCCCTTGAGCACGGAGGCATCCAGCGCGGCCGCGCCGAGCATGCCGGTCTCCTCGTCGACGGTGATGACGACCTCGAGCGGGGGATGGGGGATGTCGTCCGCATCCAGGATCGCCAGCGCCATGGCCACGGCAATGCCGTCGTCCCCGCCGAGCGTTGTGCCGCGCGCGCCGATCGTGTCGCCGTCCACGAAGAGGTCCAGCCCCTCGCAGGCCATGTCCTTCGTGCAGTCCGGCGCGGTCTCGCAGACCATGTCCATATGCCCCTGCAGGATGACCAGGGCGGCGGATTCATACCCCGGCGTGCCGGGAGAGAAGATGACGATGTTGTTGTGCGCGTCCTGAATGCAGCGCAGATGATGTTCGGCCGCAAAGCGAACGAGATGATCGCTGATTTCTTTCGTGTTGCCGGAGCCGTGCGGGATGGCGCACAGCTGCTCAAAATAGGAAAACACGGCTTGCGGCTCCAGATGATCGAGAATGGGCATGACAAAGCTCCTTTGCTGGTGAAATGAACCCGGCGGACACACGACCGTGCCCGCCGGGGGATGGTTAGACTTCGACCGGGATCTGTACCCGGGACAGGGAGGCACGGATGTTGCCGGTGAACAGCAGACTCAGGCGGCGGATCTGCACTTCGAGATCTTCTTTCATACCGTTTTCGAGCCATTCATAGAAAATATCCGTGATGCCGAAACGGTAGAGGTCGCACACGAGCTTTTTGTCCTGCGCGCTCACGCGCAGACCGCGGGCCTGTTCCTCCACATAGCTGTGCATCATTTCCCCGGAAATGCGGTCCACGTGCTTTTCCAGCTCCAGCCGGTGCGAGGATGTGTAGATGTGGTACACGGCGCGCTTGTGCTCACGCGCGAAGCGGGAGGCGGTGATCATGCACTCCTCCCAGCTGCCGGTCGCCTCAAATTCATCGAGCGCACGCTCGGTCTCGCGGCGCAGGATGGTATCGAGCAGCTCGTACAGGTCGGAGTAATGATAATAAAACGTCCGGCGCGTGATCTGGCACTCGTCCACGAGCTGCGTCACGGTGATCTTGTCGAACGGCTGTTCGGACAGCAGTTTCAGGAATGTGTCCTGGATGGCGGCTTCGGTCAAATGTGCCAAGCGGGATCCCACCTTTCTGGTCGTGCGGCGCGGTCATTGCGCGGCCGGTTGTGTGTCCTGTGCGGGGAGATATTCGATGTGCGCATAGCTATGGCGCTGAGCGACGGTATCGCACATAAATGTGTAGACTTTCTGGTGCAGGGCCCGGCGGGCGCTGCGCGGCGGCAGGGCAGGGTCAGGATAGAACGGATCGCTGACGACAACGGTGATGCACGGTGGCAGAAACCGCAGCAGCTTCCGCTGCCGGTAGACGACCACCGCGCCGACGGCGGGCACCTGTTCGCGCACCGGATAGGCGAACGCCGTGTCCGGGAACGGACGGATACCGTTATAATATGGCCAGATATGCGCCTCCGGGTAGATCATAATGGGCTGACGGCGCTCCAGCCGCCGGTGCAGCGCGGCGAGAAACTGCCGTGTGCCGTCGATCGTGTCCGCCAGCGGGATGGCACCGAGCATCTGCACGATGTTGCGCAGACACGGAATGGAGACCGTGTCCGCTGCGGTGACAATGCTTGCCCGGCGCGGGAACGCCAGCAGCGTCGGGATGAACGCGTCTGCCAGTGTGTTCGTGTGGTTGCCGTAGAGAAAGCAGCCGCCGGGCAGACCGCGCATCGCCCTGCGGTTTTCGATCCGCAGGCCGAAAACGAGCTTGCAGTACAAAAACAGGAACGGCGTCATGATCAGCCGGTAGACGACGAACGCGAATGCCTGCCAGATCGGGCTGGGGTGCTCATAGGGAAAGTCGGCGCCGATCGGCTTCGGCCGGATGTGTCCGTTCGTCGGCGCAAAGTCATCGTGCAGCGGGTCGTGATAATAGACGATCTTGCGGCTCATGTCGGTTCGCCGCACAGGGCGACGGCGTCAAAGAGCATCCGCTCCATCTGCCGCATACAGCTCTGCTGTTCAAACTGCGTGCCGCTCTCGAGATACTTCCGGCTGTAGTCCGCGCGCTCGGCCGGATGCTCGACCCAGTAGTCGATCTTGGCGGCCATGTCTTCTGGGTCTTTATTTTTAAATAGGGACTTCTCATCAAGCGCAAACGCCTTGGCTGCGCTCTTTGGAGAGTCCGCAATGACCGGCACCAGCCCGCAGACGATGGCCTCCAAGCAGGCGATGGACTCGATCTCCACCTCGGCAGGGTGGCAGTAGAGGTCGGCGCAGCGCAGCAGATTCAGCAGGTCCTGCCGGGGGAAAAACGCAATCTCCATGTCGACGCCGTATTTTTCGGCCAGATGATGATAATGGTCCTCACGGGGGCCTTCGCCGGCGAGAATGAGGTGAATCTGCTCGCGGTGGACCGAGCGGCCGATGGCTTCTATGAGGATTTCCTGATTCTTTTCGCTCGACAGGCGGCCGGTCGAGACGATGAGAAACTTCCCTCAAGCCCCTCCGGGCGCTTGGCAGGGCCGGGCGTGAACATGCTGTTGACGCCGTTGGAGATCACGCGGCCGTTCGTCGGGCCGACGACGGCCTCAAACGTATCGCGGATGAACTGCGTGGGGTAATGGATGATGTCGGAATACTGATACACCATCTGGTAGCAGGCACGGTAAACGCCGCGGTTGATCGCGTCAAGATCCTTGCACAGAAAGTGCGCCGTCACGTTTTCGGCCTGGCAGTGGAAGCTGGAGGTGATGGGCTTGTTGTACGCCTTGGCGATCTTCACCGCCGTGTGCGACAGCTGCAGCACGAACGTCGTGTGCACGACATCGCAGTCGCGGATCGCGTCCTTAAGCAGGGAGCGGTCTACGCGCGGCAGCGTCACGCCGTTGCGCTCCACGATGGGGTTGAGCAGGTAGAGGTTCAGCTCCGGCACGACGTAAAAGCACTCGTTGCCGGCCTTGTCCTGATCGGCGCAGACCACGCGCACGGTGTGCCCCTGCGCGCGCAGGAAGCGGATGAGATTCATGCAGGCGATGGTGGTGCCGTTGTTCTCTTCGCCCAAAATATCGCAGACAATCGTGATCGTCATGTTGTCGTATCATTCCTCGTTTTCAGAATTGGCAGGGGAGACCCTCCGCCGTATGATGCGACATTCGTCATTGTAACCGGAAAAAATGAGAGCCGCATTAAAAAAATCCTTTCAAGAATTCAAACAAATCTCACAATATCATATCATACTTTTCTGCGGGAGGAAACCTCTCATTTTCCTGAAAATGTGACCGATTATTTGTGATGATCGCAAAATGGCCCCGTGCCCTCTTGAATTACGTTTTTGAATCGTGTATATTATTTGTACCCATGTGTTCATATTTTTGTTTTAGGAGAGCAAATTATGACAGATTATCAGAAGATGTATCAGGAAAAGCTGACGACGCCGGATAAGATCGCCCGGCAGGTGCAGTCCGGATGGCTGCTCGGCATGGACACGGCGACCTCGCAGACGCCGGCCATCATGACCGCGATCGCGGAGTACATCCGCAGCAGCGACATTACGGGCGTGAAGGTGCAGGCCCTGCTCGATGCGTATCCGTTCGAGTTTTATACCGACCCCACGCTGGCCGGTAAGATGACCGGCTACAGCTGGTTTTCCAGCAGTGCGGCGCGCAAGGCCGTCAATGCCGGCTATGCCGACATCATCCCGGCGTATTACCGCGACTTCCCGACCCGCATTCGCGCGGAGTACGACTATGACGCCGTGTGTGTCGAGGTCGCACCGATGGACCGCCACGGCTACTTCAGCCTGGCGCTCAACGGCTCGTATATCGACGCCATGCTCGACAAGACCAAGCGGATCTTCCTCGAGGTCAACGACCGTCAGCCCCGCGGCCTGTGCGGCTCGCTGATCCACATTTCGCAGGTCGACGCCATCGTGGAATACAACCACGACCTGCCGGTCCTGCCGCCGGTGCAGCTCGACGAGGTGAGCAAGACGATCGGCGGGCTCATCGCCGAGCGCATTCCGGACGGCGCGTGCCTGCAGCTCGGCATCGGCGCGATTCCGGACGCGACCGGTATGGCGCTCAAGAGCAAGCACGACCTCGGCATCCACACCGAACTGTTCACCGACTCCATGGTCGAGCTTATCGAGTGCGGCGCGGTCAACAACAGCCGCAAGCAGATACACCGCGGCCAGACCGTCACGACGTTTGCCTTCGGTTCACAGCGCATTTATGACTATATCGACGATAACCCGGCCGTGGAGATCCTGCCGGTCGAATACGTCAACGACCCGGACGTCATCTGCCAGAACGACAACATGATCTCCATCAACGCGGCGGTCGAGGTCGACCTCTTCGGTCAGGTCTGCGCCGAGTCGGTCGGCACGAAGCATATGTCCGGCTCCGGCGGCCAGATCGACTTTGTCCGCGGCGCGTGCCAGTCGAAGGGCGGCAAGAGCTTCATCGCCTTCACGTCCACGGCCAAGGGCGGCACGATCAGCAAGATCAAGCCCATCCTCACGCCGGGCGCCGTCGTCACGACGAGCAAGAACGATGTGGACTACATCGTCACCGAATACGGCGTGGCGCACCTGCGCGGCCGCAGCCTCGGCGAGCGCGCCCGCCAGCTGATCGCCATCGCGCACCCCGACTTCCGCGACGAGCTGACCTTCGAGGCCAAAAAGCGCGGCATTATGATCTGATTCCGCAGTACAAAGCCTGCTGTCCGTATCCCACGGACGGCAGGCTTTTTTCATCTCGCGCGTTCTGTATCCGGACGCACACAATGGTGACGCGTGTTTCATCAAGGAATCAGAAGTGCGCAAAAGCGTTACATTTGTACCGCTGTGGGGATTGTTCTTTCCTCGCAGCCGGACTATAGTGCAACCATAAAAAGGGGACAGATTTCGATGCTGCCCCAAATCTATTGGAGGGATTTTTCATGAAGAAAACGTGGGGCAGAGTGCTCGCCACCGTTCGGGTCCTGGCGATGGTGCTTTGCATGCCCGGTTTCGCAGCGAGCGCTGCTGACACGGTGGATTATGACACCGATCATGCGACCTCCGCTGAGGAACTGACGGACGCGGATCTGCCGGAGCTGCTGTCCTCGGACGGCAACCACTATCCGATCGTGCTGGTGCACGGCCTGTTCGGTTGGGGCGGCACGGAAGTGCTCGGCCTGAACTACTGGGGCGGCTTCAGCAGCCTGCGCGACATTCTCAATGACGCCGGCTATAAGGTCTATACCCCGTCCATCGGCCCCGTTGCCAGCAACTGGGACCGCGCCTGCGAGCTGTATGCCTACCTCGTCGGCGGCACGGTCGACTACGGCGCATATCACTCCGCCACCAACGGCCATGCCCGCTACGGCCGCACGTTCCCGGGCGTCCTGCCGGAGCTGAACAACCCCGACAGTGAGCTCAAGATCCATCTGGTCGGCCACAGCATGGGCGGCGAGACGATCCGTATGCTCGCACAGCTGCTCGAAAACGGCGACGCCGACGAGCGCAATGCCAGCCGCGGCTGCGACATCAGCCCGCTGTTCACCGGCGAGTGCCGTCACTGGATCGAGAGCATCACGACGCTCTGCACGCCGCACGACGGCAGCCAGTATGACACGAAGGTCTATCAGAACATCGGCGATCTGGCGCAGTATGCCATGGGCATTATCGGCTCCGTTGCCGGCGCCAATGTCAACGAGAACAACTTCGGTCTGGACTTCAAGCTCGATCAGTGGGGTCTGGTGCGCCAGCCCAACGAGTCTTATTCCAGCTACTTCAATCGCGTGATTAACAGCAAGATCTGGACCCAGCACACCAACGACCTGAGCGTCTACGACCTCGACGTCGACGGTGCGGCCGTGCTCAACGGCTATGCCAAGGCCCAGGATGACATCTATTACTTCTCCGTCGCCTGCTCGAACACCCATCGTGATCCGCTGACCGGCCACTACCTGCCGAATGCCAGCATGAACCCGATGATGCTCAAGAGCAGCACCTACATGGGCAGCCACGTCAACTACGCGGTCGGCCATGTGAACATCACGCCGGAGTGGTGGGAGAATGACGGCATTGTCTCCGTCCGCTCCGCCATCCGTCCGCACGAGAACTCCACGGATAAGTACAATGAAAACTACGGCGTCGGCGCCGATGGCAAGATGACCTTCAAGGCCGGCACCAAGATGGGCGTCTGGAACTACATCGAGAAGATCGACGGCACGGACCACATCAACATGGTCGGCCAGATGCAGAAATCTACCCACGCTATGCTGCAGGCCAAGTTCTTCGAGCTGGCCAAGATGCTCAACAGCATTCCGGTGAGCAGCTCGTCCGATGCGCACATCTGCCCGGGCGCCCGCTTCACCGATATGCCGGCTTACACCGAGTGGTCGCACGAAGGTCTTGACTACTGCATCCAGAACGGCATCATGAGCGGCACGAGCGCTACCACCATCGCTCCGAACGGCGTGACTACGCGCGCACAGCTCGTCGAGATGCTCTACTGCCAGGCCGGTTCCCCGAAGGCCACGAAGGCCAGCCCCTTCACGGACCTGACCGACAGCTGGTATGTCGATGCGGTCAACTGGGCGGCTGAGAAGGGCGTCGTGAGCGGCACGAGTGCCACCACGTTCTCCCCCGAACGACGTCATCACCCGTCAGGACATGGCGACGATCCTTTATAACTACGCCAAGAACGTCCTGGATCTGGATGTGTTCGATACCGCTGACCTGACCGGCTATCCGGACTACAGCTCCGTTTCCGATTATGCCCGCACGCCGCTGTCCTGGGCAGTCGCACAGGGCCTGATCTACGGCGCGGAAAGCGCTCAGGGCGTCGTCACCCTCCAGCCGAAGGGTGATGCGACCCGCGCACAGACCGCTGCGGTCATCATGCGTTTCTGCCAGAACGTCCTCTGAGACTTTATTTCAACAACACAAGCCCGATGGGATCTTCCCATCGGGCTTGTTGTCGCTTTTTCGTGGCGCTTTCACTGCGGAGTGTGCAGAAATTAGACAAATGCATGATAATGTGTGTAAAAAATGCCTTGACAATCGCATAGGATCTGGTATATTGGAACTGGAAGCGCTTCCAATTATTCACTTCGTCAACCTGAAATATTGTGCAGCTGCAGGAGGTGGCAAATGAAAAAACGAAGCAAGCAAATTCTGACGCTCTTTATACTTGGACTTGTACTGATTCTGTTGGCACCGTATGTGCCGGATTTCTGCTTCCGCGTACTTCTGGCCGCAAAAGAGAAGCTGTTTGATTACAGGTATTGGGACATTCGGTTCGAGCAAATCATTCCGTCTGTGCGTATGGGAGGCATTATTCTCTCTGCGTGGGGTATGGCCTTGTTACTGAAAAAAGAGGATAAAGAATGAAAAAGCGAATTTCCATGCTTTTGGCTCTGGTTTTTGTGTTTTCCGTCCTGTTTATTCCCGTTCAGGCTGCCGATACTGCCGGAGTTGCAGTTTCGGGGACGATTTCTCTGGATGATTTGGATTCCAATCCAGATGTGATCGTAAGCGACCCTATGACGTTTACTGAAATGATCGCGCGTATGGCAAAAAATGCGGATATGTCATATGATGAAGTTCTGCGTATGCTCCCGGATACGATGCAGACACAGGCTGCCCGCAGCAATGCTTATCGTTCCTTCACTGCCAGCTTGCATGTGACGGACGAATTCCAGCCGTACTTGGACTTTTATTGCGCCACAAGTGAGGGCGGTCATTTCTTCAATATCAACTCTATCTATTCGATTCAGTTAGTGCGATCCTATAATGGAATTTCCAAGCAATTCGGGGGAGAGGTTAACGCATGGCTGCGTAGCTCAAATTCCATCGAATACTATGTAAATGGCGACTTTTTCAATAATGGGACAACAACTGTGTCTGGCGGTACTGGAGTGAACGCCGGTTTGAATGTGAAGTGCTCTGTAACGTACTCGGTCTCGTATTCATCGAACCACTATAAGTACTTCTATGTTCATAAGACAATTAAATACGGAAGCTGAATGTAAGCGTTTTTGCATCATCGAATAAACCGCAAGCCCGATGGGATCTTCCCATCGGGCTTGTCCTGTTTTCGCTTTTCCTAAAAATCAGCGTGCCTTTTCCCAGCCGTCGAGCGGTGCGCGCTGGATGGCGCCGAACACCTTGCTGCGCAGATCGGGGTAGGTCTGGCTCATGGTGCGGATGAACTGCTTGATCTCGTAGCGCTTGCTGCCGCGGTCCTCGGGACAGGGGTTTTCGACGATCGGCAGCGCCAGCGCCTTCGCCAGATTGGCGATGCGCCCCTCGCCGGCGTAGAGCAGCGGGCGGATCTGGTCCACGCCCGTGCGCGTCATGTGCGTCACCGGCTGAAAGCAGCTGATGCGCCCCTCGTACACGAGCGAGAGCAGAAACGTCTCGACCGCGTCGTCAAAGTGGTGGCCGAGCGCGAGCTTTGTGATGCCGCGCTCGCTGAGCGCGGTGCACAGGGCGCCGCGGCGCATCTTGGCGCACAGGGAGCAGGGGTTATTCTCCTTGCGCACGTCGAATACGACCTCTTTGATGTCCGTTTTCAGGCGGGTGTACGGCACACCGAGCGACGCGCACAGTTCCGCTACCGGCGTGAAATCCATGCCGTCGAACCCGAGCTCGACCGTGATGGCCTCGAGTGCAAACGGCTCCGGATAGTACCGGCGCAGCTCGCTGAGCGCCATGAGCAGCACGAGCGAATCCTTGCCGCCCGAGACGCCGACGGCGACGGTGTCACCCGGCGCGATCATGTCATAATCCTCCACGCACCGGCGTACCAGACCGGTGAACGCATTCAGGTCGTTCATAGCGGGACCTCCAAAACGAAAATAGAAACTGCGAATTCGAGCGTAAAACGAAGAAAAACGGAGATTTTGAGAGCAAAGTCATATCTAAATCAAAATTTCATTGACAGGTATCGCCGATTGTGGTATAAAAGATAAGCGCGAATGCGAGACCTATTCTACGTTCGCACCTGAAAAATGTCAAAATGTTTTTCAACACATTCAAATTGGAGGCACGAATATGTCCACTACTTTGCTGAACAAGGACACCGTTACCCGCAAGTGGTACGTTCTGGATGCAGCCGGCAAGCCGATGGGCAAGACCGCAGCGCTCGCTGCTGATCTGCTGCGCGGCAAGCTCAAGACCGACTACACTCCGCACGTTGACTGCGGTGACTTTGTCATCATCATCAACGCTAAGCAGGCTGTGCTCACCGGCAAGAAGCTGGAGCAGAAGTACTACCGTACCCACTCCGGTTATCCCGGCGGCCTGAAGGAGACCCAGTACAAGACGCTCATGAAGGACAAGCCCGAGCTCGCGATGCGTCTGGCTGTCCGCGGCATGCTGCAGAAGAACACCATCGCACAGTGGCAGCTCAAGCGCCTGAAGATCTATCGCGGCGCCGAGCATCCCCATGCGGCACAGAAGCCCGAAGTCTGGGATCGCTAAGAGGAGGTAAAAGAATATGGCAACTTATAAGAGCAAGAAGGCCTATATGTACGGTACCGGCCGCAGAAAGTCCTCCGTCGCGCGTGTGCACCTGTTCCCGAACGGCACCGGCAGCATCACCGTCAACGGCCGTCCCCTGGATGACTACTTTGGCCTCGAGACCCTGAAGCTCATCGTTCGTCAGCCCTTCGCGGCCACTGACACCATGGGCAAGTTCGACGTCGAAGCCACCGTGACCGGCGGCGGCGTGACCGGCCAGGCCGGCGCGATCCGTCACGGCATCGCCCGTGCGCTGCTCCAGGTCGAGGACAGCTACCGTGCGCCCCTGAAGGCTGCCGGCCTGCTGACCCGTGACCCGAGAATGAAAGAGCGTAAGAAGTACGGTCTCAAAGCCGCACGTCGCGCTCCGCAGTTCAGCAAGCGCTGATATATTCCAATATCGTTTTCAAAAGCCCGAGATCCACTGGATTCCGGGCTTTTCTTTGTCCGCGCAGGGAGCGGGCGATCGGATTTTTGCGCGCACTGGCTTGACAAACCGGGGCCGATGTGGCACATTATGCATGGTTAGTTATATCTAACTACGTTTTGGGGGCACAAAACGCCCTGTTCCGGGGCAAATCTGAAAAGGAGTCAAGCCATTTATGCCGGAATCACTGGATATTCTGAAACTTCGCGTCCTACTCAGCTTCCTCAATGAAGATCCTAAAACCTGCACGGTCACGGGCCTTGCCGGTGTGCTGGCGAGGGGAAGCAGAAGGTCAGCCGCATCTTCATGGCGCTCGAGCGCGAGGGCCTGCTCGACCGGAGCGACCCGCGCCGCCCCTGCCTGACGGAGGCCGGGCGGGCGCGCGTGGCCTATTATGAGGAGCGCACGAACGTCGTGCTCAACCACCTGCTCTATGAGGGGCTGGACATCGGCAGCGCCGTGCACGACGCCTATGCCTGGGCGCTCATCCGCAGCGAGCACGCCTTCCGGCTCTACACGCCGGCGGAGGAGCTGGCGATCAGCGAGACCATCCGCCGCCCCATGCTCGTGGGCAGCGTGCTCAGCTGGGTCGTATTTGCGGCGCTTGTGGCGCTCGCGGTCAGAGTCAGCGCGTGGTTTTGCATTCCGGCCGTTTTGGTCTGCATTTATGCGGTGATGTGCACCTGCCTTGGCATCTCCTATACCGGGCTGATCCGGACGCTGCGCGGGGAATGTGAAGATCCTGTACGCTGAGATGACCCGGCGGGCCGCCCGACGGCCTCATGACAGAGTACGCAAGGAAAGGAGGAGCGCGCGTGATCGAGATCGTGTATCATGGCGAGGCGGCCGCCGCTTTCGGCCCGGACGGGCAGGCCGGCGGCTTTGAAAACGCGGACGGAAACGGAGAGATCCACCTCTATCCGCTGCTGGACGGTGTGAGCGCCATGTGTCTGCGGCTGGAGATGGGCTCCTATACGGAGATCCGCACGCAGACCGGGATGCTGGAGATCAATTTCTGCGCCAATGGGCGCTTTGAGACCCGGTTTTCTCTGCGGGATCATGTTCTGCTCAAGCCGGGAGATATGGCCATCAGCTGTTACGACGGCGTGCACGGCACGATGTCGGAGTCGCACTTTCCGCTGGGCTATTACGAAGGCATCTGCCTGGAGGTAGCTCCGGATGCCGCCCGGCGCTGGATCGCGCGGAACGCGCCGGCGTTTTCCGTGGACTTTTCCGCGCTCAATCGCAACCTCCTAGGCAGTAAGTGGTATACATACGGCCCGGCCGGGCCGCGCTGTGAGCACGTGTTTCGGGAATTGTATGAAAGCATTGCCTATCTGGATCCCGGCTTCCTGCAGATCAAGGTGCTGGAGCTGCTGATGCTGCTCGGCCGTGTTCCCCGCGAATCCGCAGCCGACCCGTACTGCTCAGTCAGGCAGGCAGAGCTGGCCCGGCATCTCCGGGATCATCTGCTGACCGACCGGGAGGGGTATGTCTCGCTGTCGCAGCTGGCGGCGGAGCACGAGATCTCAGTGTCCCACCTGCAAAAAATTTTCAAGCGGGTCTATGGCGTTCCGGTGTATCACTATATCAAGGAGTACCGGCTGGAACAGGCCGCAGTGGAGCTGGTGCGCAGCGCAAAGCCGGTGACACATATCGCGCAGGCTGCGGGGTATGACAATGCCAGTAAGTTTTCCGCGTGCTTCAAGGCGCGCTATGGCGCGACGCCGTCGCAGTACCGCGCCCATGCAAAGCATGCGTCAAAACGGAGCAGTGAAACCAAAACGGAGTAGCCAGGGGCGGCGCAATATGGTAGACTTCCTGCTGGTTAGACGAGACTAACTAATAACAGGAGGTATACAATGAAACAGAGAATTGCTGCATTTTTGATGTGCGTGATCTGCCTGCTGTCGGTCGTCGGCTGCGGACAGACCAAAGCGGACACGAACACCCCCTCGGCGGCCAATCAGCAGACGGTCACGGATGACTACCTGACGACCATCAGCGGGACGTATGTGGAGCTGTTCCCGGAGCTGTCGAAGGCGGATTACCGGAGCATCTGGCATGATGCCACCGCGCCGCTGGTGGGCGAGGACAATGCGGACGCCGCCACGGACAAGCTGCTCGGGATGTGCACGGCAAAGATCTACGGCGCAGACGCTGCCGAAAAATATGCGGCCGATCCGGACAGCATGGCCTTCGACTGCTATTTCCTGGGCGGGGTTTCGAAGTTCGTGATGGACGGCCACAAGATCACCGGTCTGGACACGCAGGGCAAGAAAGTTTTCTCCCACACTTATCGAAAGCTGGACAAGGAAAATGAAAATGGCTTCATTTTCTATCAGAGCGAGGACGAAAACTCCGGCGAATTCACCTACTTTGCCTTCTCTCCGGACACGATGGCGACCACCTATCACCTGGAGTTCCGCTATGCGGAGGATCTCGATGACCTGCAGAGCTGGTTCGAGGGCGATTATGCTTACTGGAACGCATCTGCGATCGCCGAGGATTACGATCAGGAGACGCTGAAGAACGTGATCACGCTCTTTGCGACGGAAAACCTGTCGGAATCGAAGTAAGAGATACCGAAAAAAAAACCACATCCGCCGGTCCATTCGGACCGGCGGATGTGGTTTTTTGTTGTTTATCCGAGCGCCACGTCCAGCATCATCATGATGCTGAAGCCCACGGCGAAAAACACCGTGCCGATATTGGAGTGATCGCCCTGCGACATCTCCGGGATCAGCTCTTCCACCACGACATAGAGCATGGCTCCGGCAGCAAAACTGAGCAGATACGGCAGCGCAGGGACAACGAGCTGTGCCGCCAGAATCGTCAGCACGGCGCCGATGGGCTCTACCACGCCGGAAAGCACGCCGCCGCAGAAGGCTCTGCCTTTTTTCATGCCCTCCGCCCGCAGCGGCATGGAGATGATCGCCCCCTCCGGGAAGTTCTGGATGGCGATGCCCAGCGACAGGGCCAGCGCCCCGGCCGCCGTGATCTGCGCGCTGCCGGAGCGGCACCCGGCGTACACCACGCCGACCGCCATGCCCTCCGGGATGTTGTGGAGCATCACGGCCAGCACCATCATCGTCGTTCGCTGCAGGCGGCTCTTCGGCCCCTCGGCCTGCCCGCTTTTCGCATGCAGATGCGGGATGATGTGGTCCAGTGCGAGCAGAAACTGGATGCCGAGCCAGAAGCCCAGAAAGGCGGGGAGGAACGAGAGCTTCCCCATACCTGCCGACTGCTCGATCGCCGGGATCAGCAAGCTCCAGACCGAAGCCGCCACCATCACACCGGCGGCGAAACCGGTCAGCGAGCGCTGCACCGCGTCGCTGAGCGTTTTTTTCAGGAAGAACACGCACGCCGCCCCCAGTGACGTGCCGAGAAACGGGATCAGGATCCCCCAAAATGTTTGCATAAGACAGCTTCCTTTTGCTATGGATCAGGTTGTTTTCGCAAGTTAGATAGCTCTAACCAATAAGCATCATACCAGAGAACATCAACATTTGCAAGCGGAAACCCGCGGCCTGTGAAAATCCATGATTTCCAACTGGTTTCGGGCGCTCCGAAGCTCAAAAATGGGGCGGCCGTGCGGCCGCCCCGGTGCATTTGTATATTTATTTCTCTGTTTCGTCTGCGGCGGTCTCCGGTTCGGCGTTTTCCGCCGTGCCGGGGTGGTTGCGGCGCGGCCGCATCTTGCCGAGGAGACGGTTGATGTGCTTTTCAATGTCCTGCGACAGCTCGGCGGCCTTGGCCGCGACTTCTTCGGCGGCTTTGGGCGCGGCAGACTGCGTGCCATCGCTGGCCTCCGGCTCCGTTTCCGTCGGGGCGTCCGACTCCTGCGTGGGCAGGATGGCCTCCGGCTGCTCCGGCTGGGCGAGGATCGCCTGGAGCAGCTCCATGTCCGTCATGATGCGTTCAGACTCGATGCCAAGCTCCTTCGCGTCGTGCTCAAGCACGGCAATGAGCAGGTCGTAGTAATCACCATCGCATTTGAGTGCCTTGGCGATCTGCGGCAGCGTCTTTTCGTGGAACGTGCGCAGTGAGCCCTCATCCGGCCCGAGGTATTCGAGCAGCTGTTGGCGCGCCGCGTCCTCGGACATGGTGCGGTCGATGTAATACGAGCTGCCGTAGAGCCCGTAGAGTACGCGCTGGGCGTCGAAGTAGCCGAGGCGCATGTTCTGCCGGCTTTGCTCGGCGTCGAAATTCAGAATGTTACCGAGATCGACCGTCGGGCCGATCGTCGTCACGTGCACGTCGTCCGGGATGCGGAAGCGCTTTTCAATGCCGAAGCCGAAGATGCGCAGGGCGATGATGTCCTTGCAGCCGTTTTCCACCAGCGCGTGGATGGGTACCACGTCCTGCACGCCGCCGTCGGCATAATACTTGCCGCCGAGCTTTTCCAGCCGGAATGCCGGCAGATACGCGCTCGCGAGCAGCATGTCGCACAGTTCGTCCTTGTCAAGATCGGAGGCTTTGAGCTCCAGCTCCTGATGGTCGGTCAGGGAGTAGGTGACGATGAAAAAGTCCGTGTCCGAGTGACAGACTTTGTCTGCGTCCACGACCTCGGCGACCCATTTGCGCAGCGGCGTCACGTCGAAGCCGCGGTTGCGCACGATGTCGGCCACGCTGCGCAGCGTGCTCTTGAGCTCGGAGAGCGGGATGTCACGGTTCATGAGCCGGCGCATTTCCTCATCGTCCACGTCCATGACCTGGGAAAAGTGGATGTTGTTCCAGACGTTCTCGGCCTTTTCGAGATCGTCCATGACGATCATAGCGCCGTTGAGCGCGCCGACGGACGTGCCGGACACGGCGGAAAAGCGGATGCCCGCCTCGCGCAGGGCCTTCCACGCACCGATCTGGTAGGCGCCTTTCGCACCGCCGCCCTCGAGCGCCAGACCATAGGTTTTGTTACGATCCAGTTTCAGTTCCATGTCGGTTCTCCAATCTGTAGATTTTTGCGGCATGGGGCGGCAGGTCAAATGCGCCCACGCCGTCATGCAGGACAATGTGGGTATCGTCAAAGCAGCCTGCGGCGCAGTCATACTCGCTGCGTACGAAGGCGAGCCGCGTCTCTTCGCACAGGCCCGCGCCGGGGCAGGTGAGCTCTGCGTGGCAGCGCACCGGGTGTGCTGCGCGGTTGACGATCAGCAGCAGTGCCTCGTTCTCCGCCTCCTCGCCGAAGGCGTCCCGCCCGTCCGCGATGACGCGCAGAATGCACAGCACGTCGCCCGCCGGGGCAAACACGGCGACTTCGCCGCGTGTGAGCGCCGGGTGCGCATGGCGCAGGGTGGTCAGCTGCGCGTACCACTGCAGCATCTGCGTGTCGCACATCTGCAGCGGCGCGCGGTTGAACGGGTCGCACAGGCCCTGCATACCGGCCTCGTCGCCGTAGTAGATCGACGGGATGCCCGGCAGCCAGAACTGCACGGCCGCCGCTAGGACCTGCAACTGCGCGCCGCGCGCGGCCATGGCGTCCGTAATTTCGAGCGCCGCGAGCTCCGCGCGCGTGCGGCTGCGGGGGTCAAAGTCCAGCGCCAGCGCCGAGCGCGTGCGCGCCACGTCGTGGCTCGCCGTCAGATTCATGAGCGCGTAGTACAACGGCTGCGGATAGTTCAGCCGCTGGCTCAGCAGCAGATCCGCCAGCGTGCGCGCCGTGCTGCGCCCGGTCAGAAACGCGACCAGAGCGTCGCGCAGGGGATAGTTCATGACGCTGTCGAGCGCGTCGCCGAGCGCGTACTGCCGCCGCTCGCCGTAGCTGACCTTCGTCACGGCGTCCTCCCAGACCTCGCCGAGAAGCACACTGTCGGGGTTCGCCGCTTTGGCAGCGGCGCGCATGTCGCGCAGCACATCGTCCGGCAGCTCGTCGGCCACGTCCAGCCGCCAGCCGGACGCACCGTCGCGCAGCCAGGTCCTGACGATGCTGCGCTCGCCGGTGATCATATATTTGCGCCAGTCGGGGTTGGCGGCGTTGATGGCGGGCAAGTCCTTAAAATCCCACCAGCATTTGTAGTCGTCCGGGTAGTGCGCGAAGCTGTACCAGCGCACGTAAACGGAGCTGCGGCTGTTGTAAGCGCCGCAGCCGGGATAGTGCCGGAAGCGGTTGAAGTACCGGCTGTCGGCCCCTGTGTGGGCGAACACACCGTCGAGCACGATGCGGATGCCGCAGTCCGCCGCGGCCGCGCAGAGCTTTTTGAAGTCCGTGTTCGTGCCGAGAATGGGATCGACCTTCCGGTAATCGCCGGTGTCGTACCGGTGGTTGGAGGCGCTCTCGAAGATCGGGTTGAGGTACAGCACCGTCACGCCGAGTTTCTGCAGGTAGTGCAGCCGGTCGGCGATGCCGCGCAGGGTGCCGCCATAGAAATCGATGGGTGCGTATTCGCCATCCGGCGTGTTGGCCTGCCACTCGACGGGTTCGTCCCAATCGGCGTGGTAGTGTACGGTCTGGCCCATGCGGCGGTGATGCTCCATGCCGCGCTGCGCGGTGGCGGAGCCGTCGCGCGCAAAACGGTCGGGGAAGATCTGATACATCACGCCGGTGCGAAACCACGCCGGGGTCGTGAATCCGGCGCGATAGACCGTCAGACGCCAGCCGTCGGTCGGTGTGTCGCACAGCCGGGCGTGCCGGCCGTCCGGCGCGGCGCACAGCCAGCGGATGCCGCCGTCATTGCACGCGAGCCGAAAGCGGTAGCGCAGCGCCTGCGGCGCGGCGGGCAGGGTCACGGCCGCTTCAAACCCGGCGGCAGTCTGCGTCATCGCGACGGTGTCGCTGTACGCATCGCCGTAGATCTCCACGGCGGCGTCGAACACGAGCGCCTCCGTATCTGCGAAGGCGAGGCGCACGGACGCGCCGGTCTCCACTGCACCGATGGGGCTGCGGAAGGCCTCGTCAGCTGCGTCATGCTTTGGCGTGGTGTCCTCCGGCAGCAGGAGCAGATACAGGTGCGCATAGTCCTCCGCCGAGCGCGTGAAGCTGAAGTCCTGTGACATGGCCTGCCGCTGCACGCGGCAGTAGGCGTCGTGATCGCTGTGATAAAGCGCGAGCGCACGGCGGATGGTGTCCGCCAGCTCGTAGGCGTTGAAGTTTGCAAACGAGAAGCCGGTGCCCTCGCCGGTGAATTGATTATACGGCTGCACACTGTCGCGCAGGCCGCCGGTCTCGCGCACGATCGGCAATGTGCCATAGCGCATGGCGATCATCTGCGACAGGCCGCACGGCTCAAAGCTTGACGGCATGAGCAGAAAGTCGCTGCCTGCGTACACGCGGTGCGACAGCGCCTCGTCATAGCCGATGTAGGCGCACAGGCGGCCCTTATGCCGCCACTCGGCGCTGCGCATGAAGTCCTCGTATTCGGCGTTGCCGGTGCCGAGGAGCACGAACGCCATGTCCTGCTCATTCATGAGCTCGTCGAGCACGCACTGCACCAGGTCGAAGCCCTTTTGCGGCGTCATGCGCGTGACCATGGCGACGATGGGCGTATACGCGCCGATCTCGAGCCCGAGCTCCCGGCACAGTGCAGCACGGCAGGCGGCCTTGCCGCTCAGGTCGTCGGCAGAGTAGGGCGCGGCGATGCCGCCGTCGTGCGCGGGGTCAAAGACGGCGGTGTCGATGCCGTTGAGAATGCCGGACAGCTGGTGCTGCCGGGCGTTGAGAATCCCCTCGAGCCCCTCGCCGTAAGCCGCCGTGCGGATCTCGCCCGCGTAGCTTGGGCTGACGGTGTTGATGTGGTCGGCAAAGACACAGCCGGCCTTGAGCAGGTTCGCGCAGCCGTTGAGCTCCATGAACTCGGGCGTATAATAGCGCGCGTCGATGCCGAGCAGGTCCTGCACGAATTCGAAGGAGAACTTGCCCTGATAGGCGATGTTGTGGATGGTCAGCAGCGTCTGCATGCGCGACTGCATTCTGCCGGCGTACTGCGTTTTCATCAGCATGGGCAGCACGGCTGTGTGCCAGTCGTTGCAGTGCAGGATCTCGGGCGTAAAGTCCAGCCTTGGCAGCGCCTCCAGGATCGCGCGGGCGAAAAACGCATACTGCTCGCCCTCGGCCTCGCCGCCGCGATAGATGCGGTCGCCGAAATAAAACTCGTTGTCCACGAGGTAAATGACGATGCCGTCGAGCAGCAGCCGCTCGATGCCGACGTACTGGTGCCGCCAGCCGAGGTCAATATAAAAATCCGTCAGATGCGTGACCTGAGATGCGTACTTTTCCTTGATCACGCGGTGGTACGGCGTGATGATGCGTGCGTCAAAGCCGAGCGCGGCCAGACTTTTTGGCAGCGTGCCGACAACATCTGCAAGGCCGCCGGTCTTGGCCAGCGGCGCGCACTCGGCGGCTGCCAGCAGCACGCCGGGGAGGTCGCAGCGGCCTTTTTCGGCCAGCGCTGCGCGCAGTTCGGGTTTCATAGCGTCTCTCCTTTACCGGTTTGTGAAGGTGAAGTATACGGTGGCAAGCTCCGGCAGCGTCACGCGCGCAGAGCAGGGGAGCGCGCCGAAGGGCACGTCCTCGCTGCGGATCTCGGGCACGTTGTGTACGCCGGAGCCGCCGAATTCCTCGCTGTCGCTCGACAGCAGCTCGCGCAGCACGCCGCGCTTGGGCAGACCAATGACAAAATCGTCATAGCGCACGGGCGTGAAGTTGCAGACGCACACGACTCGGCGGCCATTGCGCGCCGTGCGCAGGAAGGCGATGGCGCTGCGCTCAGCATCGTCCACGTTCAGCCACGTGAAGCCGTCCCAGCCGTCGTCGATGTCCCAGAGCGCGCGGCTGCCATGGTAGCAGGCGTTGAGCGCGCTGCACCAGTGCTGCATGGCCTTGTGCATGGGGTAGTCGAGCAGCAGCCAGTCGAGCCCCTGCTTATAGTTCCACTCAATGAACTGGCCGAATTCCGAGCCCATGAACGTGAGCTTCTTGCCCGGGTGCGCAAACTGACAGCCGTAGAGCGCGCGCAGCGCGGCAAACTTCTGCTCATACGTGCCATACATCTTGTCGAGCATCGACTTTTTGCCGTGCACGACCTCGTCATGGGAAAATGCGAGGATGAAGTTCTCGGAAAAGGCGTACATCATCGAGAACGTCAGTTTGTCGTGGTGGTATTTGCGGAAGTAGGGGTCGATCTCCAGATAGTCGAGCGTGTCGTGCATGAAGCCCATGTCCCACTTGAAGCTGAAGCCGAGACCGCCGTCATAGGGCGGCTTTGTCACGCCGGGGTAGGCGGACGACTCCTCCGCAATCGTCATGCAGCCGGGCCATGCCGTGAGCAGGGTCGTGTTGAGCTTTTGCAGAAAGGCGACCGCGCCGAGATTGATGTTGCCGCCGTCGCGGTTGGGCGTCCACTCGCCGTCGCGCCGGGCGTAGTTGAGGTACAGCATTGAGGACACCGCGTCCACGCGGATGCCGTCGATGTGGTAGCGGTCAAAAAACAGCATCGCCGACGAGATGAGAAAGCTCTGCACCTCCGGCATGGCGTAGTCGAAAATGAGCGTGCCCCATTCCGGGTGCTCGGCCATGCGCGCCTCCTTGCACTCGTAGAGCCGCGTGCCGTCAAAGCGCGCGAGTCCGTGCGCGTCCTTCGGAAAGTGCGCCGGGACCCAGTCCATGATCACGCCGATGCCGGCGCGGTGGAGCTTGTCGACAAAATACATGAAGTCCTGCGGCGTGCCGTAGCGGCTGGTGGGGGCGTAGTACCCGGTCACCTGATAGCCCCAGGAACCTTCGTAGGGGTATTCCGTCACGGGCAGCAGCTCCACGTGCGTGTAGCACATCTCTCGGCAGTAGTCCGCCAGCTCGTCTGCGACCGAGCGGTACCACGGCAGGCCGGCCTCCGGCCGGCGCCAGGAGCCGAGGTGCACCTCGTAAATGCTCATCGGCGCGCGGTACACATCACGCTCGGCGCGGCGGCGCAGATAGCTCCGGTCGTGCCAGACGTAGCCCTCGAGCGACCAGACCTTCGATGCCGTGGCAGGTCCTGTCTCGCAGTGTGCGGCAAAGGGGTCGGCCTTGAGCACCGTCTGCCCGTCTGCACCGGTGACGGCGTATTTATACAGCGCCCCGTCGTGCAGCCCGTCCACGGTCTGCACCCATGTGCCGTCCGGCAGCCGGTCCATCGGCGTCGCGTCTATGTCCCAGCCGTTAAAGTCGCCCACGAGCGCAACGTGCTGCGCGTGCGGTGCCCAGACGGCAAAGCGGTGCTCCGCCGTGCCGGGCAGGGCGTGACAGCCGAACGTGCGGTAAGCGTGCGCGGCTGCGCCGGTGTGAAATTCCTGCAGCTCCGACTTCGTCAAAAAGCCGGGCGCGCGTCTTGTCGTATCCATGGCGCGCCTCCAATATCCCAGTCTGATATAAATATTATACCGTGTGCGGCATGAAATTCCAACAGTTTTTTGCGCGCACGCTTTGACAACGCGCGCGCCGGACGCTATACTTGTGACACAGAGATTCTATTTGGGAGGCACAGTATGTTTACCTTCAACCACTTCAATTTCAACGTTCTCGATCTTGTGCGCAGCGTGCAGTTTTATCATGATGCGCTCGGCCTGGAGCCCGTGCGCACGAAGGACGCGTCCGACGGCTCGTTCCGGCTCGTGTTTCTGGGCGACGGGCACTCGCCGTTTCAGCTGGAGCTGACATGGCTGCGTGACCGCACGCAGCCGTATGACCTCGGTGAGGGGGAGTTTCACCTCGCGTTCACCGTGCCGGACATGGACGCCGCGCACGCCAAGCACGCGGCCATGGGCTGCATCTGCTTTGAAAATCCCGGCATGGGCATCTACTTTATAGAGGATCCGGACGGGTATTGGATCGAGATCGTGCCGGAAAAGTGAAAGTTTTATAGTGAAAAGCGCCCCACGAAAACGTGGGGCGCAAATGCAGTCACAATTTGTTTTTATTTTACGGCATCAACAATTACATCGAATCGTTGAGCATTTCCGTCGGAATTCGTTCCTTGGCCGTGAAGAACAAATACAGGATACATGAAGAAATTACCATCTTCATTTACATCAGCATCCATGTAAAATGCCAATTCAGTAGATGAGAGTGCGTAGTTTTGTAATTCTTCAGCTGCGTCCATTGAATAGTCCTTTTTATCCAGCATTGTTTGTACTGCAGTTTTATCTTTCAAAGGAACGGTGGTCTTAAGCTCGACCGGATTGTATAGGAGGTGCAGACCAACTACGTTACAGTCTTTATCAAAGGAAATTTGAATTCTATAGACTCCGTATACTTCTTTCCCGTCTACCGTGGGATGAATGTGTGCAGTCTTATATTTAACGCCATTATTTGAGCCGTCCCATCCGCTAGAACTGGAAACCTCAATATTTACTGTACCAGCCTCATCGGGCAACACTGTCTGCAATCGATCACGTACAATTTCCCGAATCCTATCGTCCGAGGGAAAGAATGATTCGTCATAGGCAGACATTTCAGAAGAATTTGTATTATACATGACATATCCGGTGTCTTCTTCGAGCGTGAATTCACCGCCGGGGAATGAATATGTCGTGTATTTTTCTGTGTCGTTTGCAGAAGGTTTTTTTTGAATATCAGTCTGATTAACGCCAAGTAAAGCGGCTGTACGTTGAATTGATGCTTCTGTGTCGACAATGCTTGCGTAGACAGGCGCGGTATTTTCGGTGACATTTGTTAAGTCCGGGCAAGTCAGATTCGCCGAAAGCTCATTTCCGGGTTTTGAGATAGTTGGGTGAGGTGCCTTGCTCGAACAGGCGATCAGGAGCAGGGAAAAGGTTAGTAACGTAATTGTTCCAATTAATAGAGCATATTTGCTTTTTCGGAAATGTCGGAATGTTGTTTTCATAAAATCTCCTTTCCAGTTCAATTTGTTGCAATGCGGACAGTTGCCATACCTCTGTTATTCAACTGTAACGTCATCGCCGAGATAGCCAAAACTACCAGGTAGTGCGCTATAGGCGGGGGCGTAATTGTAAGACGTCGAAATTCGATCGTTGATTGCTGCTGAATATCCCATTGCTCGCGCGATAACGGGTGTCGAACTTTCGATCTGATATCTTCTGGCTGCATTGAAAAATGCATCAAGCATGGTTAGCCCCTTCATATTTTGAGTAAACAGAGTGGCCTCACGCGAATCAAGATACATTTGGGAAGCAAATCCAAAAAGTATGCGCGTACCATTCAGCATATTAAAAATATTGTTTTCTTTTGTAGTTGAGCCGCTATTTGCCAATTGATTGCAGGTGTACAACACAACATATTTGTGCGGAAAAGAAATGCTGGTGGTTTTGAGGTTTATCAAGGACGATGTTTCGCCGAGCGATGAGTGACTGGTTATGGATCCGCTAGAGGGCTGATTCACATGAAGCGCATTGTTATAATTTGTATTTAATACAACACCATGTCCGGAATATACAAAAAAAGTAACACGTGATGCACTGGATATACTGTTCGTTGTAACGTTATTGTTTGCAAGATTGTAGCTTCTTGTGTAACTGATGTTGTTTATTGAAAGCCGAATATCATTAAGACCGTTGCTGAAGTTTGTGCAGTATGATGCGCCAGCTCTGCTGCCATGGCCACAGTAACTATATGTGTTGATTCCGGCAAATCCGCCTGTTATGGAATTTGCGGCAAAAGTCGAAGGAGCAATAAACGAGAAAAACATAATGCATACAATAAGAAAGGAAATCACTTTTTTTGCGTTCACATGATTGCGTACCGATGTTTTGGTTTTCATTCTACACCTCCATTTAACTATTCCAGTGGCTGAACTTTTTCGATGTAACCGGCCATTCCTTTAAGCTTAAATGAAGAAGTACTTGCAAGCTGCCTCTCATATGCACTTCCAATTCCAATCACAGATTACCACATTATTTCCTGAAATGTCAAATAATATATATGAAAGAGTGAACTTTCTCCTGTATGCACAATTCTCTAAGGATTAATTGTATATAAGCCCAATCACTTTCAAGAAACTGGGCTTTCGTTTGGCCACATCCTGCGTGGGCAGGGCACGGCGGCGGACGGCAGCGTGCAGAACTTCGAAGTGCTCGTGCCTGCGCTCGCGGGATGATCAAACGGACGAAATGACCCGCGCCCCGCAGATCTTTCTGCGGGGCGCGCTTTGCCGGGGCGGTATGTGCTCAGTCGCCTGGCGGCGACAGGCGGCAGATGTCGAGCACAGACACCTCGAACGCGGTGCGCTCGACGGCGCCGGTGTCCAGCACCTTGATGTAGCTGCGGCTCTGCAGCCGTCCTTCGAGGGACACGCGCGTGCCCACGTCCCAGAGCGCGGTCTCGCACGCGCGCGCGCCCCAGGTGATGCACGGCAGGTAGTCGCTGCGGCCGTAGTGCCGGTTCACGGCCAGCATCAGGTCGCAGATGTCGCGGCCCATCGGCGTCGTGCGCAGGTTCGGCGGCTTGCAGAGTGTGCCGCTGAGCAGGATCAGGTTGCGGTCATACAGCTCGTCACAGGGCGCGATGTCGCGCGCGAACACCGTGATGACCAGCTTCGCGCCCGGCCCGCGGCGGTTGTTGAACGAGCGCACATCACCGGTAACGCACAGCCGTGCCGGTTCCTCCAACGGCATCTCGGCCAGCAGCCGCTCGCGCACGACAACGTTCACGCGGTCGATCGTGCCCGAGAGCCGCTGGGTCTCGAGCGGGAAGGTGAAAAAGCGCTCCTGCCGGTTTTCGTGCGACAGCGCGGGCGGCGCCGCCAGCGTGCCGCAGAGCTCGGCATAATTGTTTCGTTCCAGTTCGTCCATGTGCTGCACCTCTCTTGTTGGGTATCACAGCCTATGTGCCGGCGGCGGAAAATATGCGTCTTGTACAAAAAGCTGCCGGACGCGGTATAATATAACCAAATATCATTTGTGCCTCATCAGAAAGGATGAACGATCATGGAACTTCGAGAGATTCTTTCCCGCTGCGACCACACGCTCCTGCGCGTGGATGCCACTGCAGCGGAGATCCGCGCCCTCTGCGATCAGGGCATGCGCTACGGCTGCGCCAGTGTGTGCATCCCGCCGTGCCATGTCGCCGGGGCGAAGAAATATGTCGGTGACCGGCTGCGCATCTGCACGGTCATCGGCTTCCCGAATGGGTATCACACTCCGGCCGTCAAGGCGTTCGAGGCGGCGGAGGCCATCCGCAATGGTGCCGATGAGGTGGACATGGTCATCAACCTGGCCATGGTCAAGGACGGCTGCTGGGACGATGTCGCGGCCGATATCCGCGCCGTGCGCGAGGTCAGCCGCGGCCGCATCCTCAAGGTCATCATTGAGTGCTGCCTGCTGACCGAGGAGGAAAAGCGCATGCTCTGCCGCATCGTGTCCGACAGCGGGGCCGACTATATCAAGACTTCCACCGGCTTTTCCACCGGCGGCGCCACGGTGGACGATGTGCGCCTGCTGCGCACCTGCTGCCCGCCGCACGTGAAGGTCAAGGCCGCCGGCGGCATCGCAAGCCTGGCCGACGCGGAGGAGTTTATCCGCCTCGGCGCAGACCGGCTCGGCACCAGCCGCATCGTGAAGATCGCCATGGCGCAGGAGCAGCAGGCCGCCGAGGCGGCAGCCGCGCCGCAGCAACCGGAAGCATCCGCACAGCCGGAGGCACCTTCCCAGCCGGAAACGCCCGAACAGCAGGACACCACTTACTGAGTCTGCCGGGCGGCGAGCTTTTGCCGCACGGTCCGCCCCAGCCACACGCCGGGGATGGAGAGCCCAAACCAGAACAGGGAATACAGCGGGCAGATCTGTCCGAGGACGTTGAGCGGCCGGTCTGCGTAGTTCCAGACGTTCCAGCCGAGGCGCAGGTTGACGAGCACGCCGGTGAAATACTCCACCGTCGTGACAGCAGCCGCGCACAGCGTCCAGCGCCGCCAGAGCACGGTGCGCTCGCGCCCTGCGATCAGATAGATCAGCACGGCGCACACGCCGCCGCACAGCAGCATCGACCAGTGCGTCCGGCCGCGCCAGAGCAGCTCCAGCCCGCCGTAGCCCAGTCCGCCGGCAGCGAATACACAGCCGTATTCCAGTACTTTCATATGGCTTCGCCTCCGTGGAGGAGTATGTCCCCGGGAGGTGGGGTTCAGTCCGCATTTTTGTCCGCCCGGCGCAGAAAACTCTTGACAGATCGCGCCGGGGCTGCTATAGTATAAAAGCTGACAACAAAGTGGGCGTCCTATGGGCAGCCTCACCCGGCCGCAAAGGCGGTCCGCGGTCAATAAAACCCGCTCCCGTCTGGGAGGTATGTGTGTTTTATGCGCGCGGATGTGTCTTGCATCCGTGCTTTTTTGTTCCCGGAGCCACCGCTCCCGATGCAACCAATGGAGGTGTGTTCGTATCGCAACTGCAAACTATCAGATCAATGAAGAGATCCGCGATAAGGAAGTCCGCGTCATCGGCGCTGACGGCGCTCAGCTGGGCATCATGTCCTCGGCCGCTGCGCTGGAGATCGCCGAGGGGAAGGACCTCGACCTCGTGAAGATCGCTCCGGGTTCCAACCCGCCGGTCTGCAAGATCATGGATTACGGCAAGTACCGTTTCGAGCAGGCCAAGCGCGAGAAGGAAGCCAGAAAGAATCAGCATGTGATCGAGGTCAAGGAGATCCGCATGTCGCCCGGCATCGGAGAGAATGACTTCAACACCAAACTGAAAAACGGCCAGAAGTTCCTGCAGGGCGGTGACCGTCTGAAGGTGACCATCCGCTTCCGCGGCCGTGAAATGGCGCACACCAATATCGGTGAACAGCTCCTGCGTGACTTTGCCGCCAAGTGCGCGGACATTGCAAACCTCGACAAACAGCCCAAGCTGGAGGGACGCAATATGTCCATGTTCCTGTCGCCGAAGCCGCAGAACACCAATAATAAGAAGTAAGCAAACCAAGGAAGGAGAAAATACAATGCCCAAACTGAAATCTCACAGTGGCGCGAAGAAGAGATTCAATCTCACCAAGAACGGCAAGGTCAAGCGTGCCCATGCGTTCAAGAGCCACATCCTCACCAAGAAGGATACCAAGCGCTGCCGTCGTCTGCGTTCCACCACTTATGCGGATGCGACTACTGAAGCGACCATTAGAAAAATGATTCCTTATAAATAAGGATTGACCGCACAATAGGAGGAAACAACAATGGCAAGAGTTAAGGGCGCGATGATGACGCGCAAACATAGAAAAAAGATCCTTGGCCTCGCGAAGGGCTACTGGGGCAACAAGTCCCGTCACTATAAGATGGCCAACCAGCAGATGATGAAGTCCGGTCGCTACGCTTACGTCGGCCGCAAGCAGAAGAAGAGAGACTTCCGTCAGCTGTGGATTACCCGTATCAGCGCCGGCTGCAAAGCCAACGGCATGAATTACTCCACCTTTATGCACGGCCTGAAGCTGGCCGGCATCGACATGAACCGCAAGATGCTCTCCGAGACTGCGATCCATGACCCAGCTGCGTTCACTGCTCTGTGCGAGCAGGCGAAGGCTGCCCTGAACTGAGTTTCCAAGTCAAACCCCGCCATCCTGATGGATGGCGGGGTTTTTCGTATCTGTTTTTCCCTCAATCGACCTGTCGCGCCACGACCAGAAAGCGGCCGTTCGCCGTGTGGTAGGCGCAGGTGGACAGTGTCAGCAGCCGGTCGCCGGGCTGGATGGTGATGCCGGTGTCGTAGCAGCGGTTTTCTTCAATGAATGCGCAATACTGCGCAAACTGCTGCGCGTCCGTGCCGACGCAGTCATAATATCGAAAGGCGTCAGAGCCCTCAGCGGGGATCTCCGTTTCGATCGCGGCCACGATCTCATACGAATGGGAGGCGTAGAGCGTGTCAAACTGCACGATCGGGTGCGCAGCGCGAAATGCCGCATCCTTGTAGGAGATCAGGGAGCCGAACATGCTGCCATCTTTCATGTGGTGCCCGTAGATGAGGATGTTGTCCGCCGTGCGCACATCGCAGTTTTCGGCGACATACAGCGTGCCGCGGTAGGACCACTTGCCGTAGAAGTCCATGTGCAGGTACTTGCCCGGCGTGTCGGGGGCAAACATGACGACGTTGTTGATGTTGGTGCCGTCGATCCGCAGCCAGCCGATCGTATCTGCATTGTCGGCGGCAACTGCACGCACCTGCTCCATGGCCTCCGCACTGGCTGCGTCATGCGCGGCGGCGAGCGCCTCTGCGACAGCGCGGTCGCTGCGGTCACTGTGCCAGTACCAGCCGAGCACGCCAACGCAGACCAAGAATCCGACGATGCAGACGACGCGGATCACGATGAGAACGGTTTTTTTCATACAAAACTCCTGATAAGAAAATGGGCAGTGTCATTTGACGCTGCCCATTTTAACTGCATGAGAGTGAAGATCAGGCGCCGTGGTGCTTGCTCTTCCTGCGGTTGTAGTAGGTCGCAACGAAGGTCGCCACGAAGATCACTGCCAGCGCAATGACCAGCCAGATCAGACGTGTGTCGCCGGTCTTGGGGGTGTTCGACTTGCTGCCGTCCGGATTGTTGCCGTCCGGATTGTTGCCGTCCGGATTGTTGCCATCCGGATTGTTGCCGTCCGGATTGTTGCCGTCCGGATTGTTGCCGTCCGGATTATTGCCGTCCGGATTGTTGCCGTCCGGATTGTTGCCGTCCGGATTGCTGCCGTCAGGATTATTCCCATTCGGGTCTTTGCCGCCCGGATTGTTGGGGTCGATGCCGCCGCCGTTATTGCCGCCGCCGTTATTGCCGCCGCCGTTATTGCCGCCGCCGTTGTTGCCGCCGCCGTTGTTGCCGCCGCCGTTGTCGCCGCCGTTGTTGCCGCCGCCGTTATCGCCGCCGTTGTTGCCGCCGTTGTTGCCGCCGCCGTTATCGCCGCCGCCATTATCGCCGCCGTTGTTGCCGCCGTTATCGCCGCCGTTGTCGCCGCCGCCGTTGTTGCCGCCGCCGTTGTCGCCGCCGTTATCATTGCCCTCGCCGAGGATGACAACGATATTGATGTAGTGCAGACCGAAGTTCGTGGCAAACGCCTTGATGGTATTCGTGCCCTTGACATGGATGCCCGTGCCGCCGGGGTAGGTGATCCCGCCGACGCCGACGATGGTGGCCTCCTGAACATCGGCATCAATGCTCCAGTCGTAGACATGGTGGTTGGTGCAGGTGATGGTCACAGGGGACCACGCCGTCACTTCCATGCCGGCATGATAGGGCTTCGTGTGCGTGCCGAGCGCGTCCGTGTAGGTCACGGAGAAGGTCGCATCGTGGTCATAGTCGCGCAAGACTGTCAAAAACAGGTGCGTGCTCACGCCCGCCACGTCGCCGGCCGCCGCCGGGGTCGTGCCGAACGAAAACAGCGACAGCGTGAATGCCAGCAAGAAGATGGCAATCATGAGTGCCTGCTTGCGATGAGTTGCTTTTTTCATGTTGATTACATCCGCCTTTCACATTAGCTGGTGATCGATAAAAAAAATCGCGCGGGGGTGCGGGGGAACGGTTGCTGTGGGTGACAATTGCATTGTTTACAGTCTATTCATAAAATAACACATTGATAATCGCTCGTCAACAACTATAATGCATGAGACGCGGAAAATGTTGCATTATTTTGCAAATGTGCCGATTTTTTTTCCCGCTTGCGCATTTTTTTTCACAGAGCGGCGCCATGTGTCCGGCGGTGGTGCAGCGAGTGAAAAAAAAGCATCGGATCAAAAGCGCAGAAATCCCATAAATTAGGTTTGACAATCGCCGGGAGGAGTGTTAACATTACGAAATGCTGATTAACGGGGTTAACAAAAAGGAGGCGGCATCATGGAACTGCAGCAACTGACCGAGCAAATGCTGCTTGCGGTCACTTCTCTGAACCGTTCCTGCATCCCGCAGAGTGTGCAGGAGCCGCTTAAGGGCGAGAATTTTCTGTTGGACTATCTCAGCGCGCAAAACGGCTGCAGCACGCCGGGCACGCTGCGTGAGGTTCTGGGCGTGAGTGCGCCGCGCACGGCGGCGATGCTGCGAGCGCTCGAGGAAAAGGGGATGCTGTACCGCTGCCCCGACAGTCATGACCGGCGCCGCGTTGTCGTGCAGCTGACAGAGCTCGGCCGCCGGACGGCGGAGCAGATGCATGCGGCGCTGTGTGCGCACGTTCAGCATGTTCTCAAGCAGCTGGGCGAACAGGATTCCCGCGAGTTGATCCGGCTGCTGGGCCGCATCACGGAGATCGAGGCAGACGCCTGAGCGAACAGGTAAGCGCTTTTTCGCGCTTTCATATACAAGGAGACAGTTTTATGAAGAAATATATTCAGGAACACAAATATGTGCTGCTGGTGTTGTATTTGCCCATTTATCTGATCTGGTTTGCGCTGGTCGAGCGCATGGTGCCCTCGACGGAGGGGTGCTTCGTTTCGTATCTGCCGCTGGACGACAAAATCCCGTTTTTGCCGGGATTCATTCTGGCGTATGTGCTCTGGTACCCGTTTTTGATCATTCCTGTCGTTGTGACGCTGCTCAAGGACGATCGCCGTGCGTTTATTCGCTATGCGGCGTTCATCATCGCGGGCTTTTCCATCTCGCTGACAATCTGCATGATCTGGCCGAACTGCCAGCTGCTGCGTCCGTCGGATGTGGATACGAGCACGCTGTGCGGTTGGCTGGTCAACGCGATCTATTCGGCTGACACGCCGACGAACGTACTGCCAAGTATGCACGTGGTCGGCTGCATGGCCGTTCTGGCTGTGACGTTTGACAGCAAGTATTTAAAAAAGGTGCGCATCCCGGCAGTCATCATTGCCGTCGCAATCTGCGCGGCTACGGTGTTCGTCAAGCAGCACTCCATTCTGGATGTGTTTGCGGCGCTTGCGCTGTCGCTGGTGCTGTATCTGATCATTTACGTAGCGGCACGCCGGGCTGTGGACCAGCGTCAGCCGTCGGCTGCCGCCTGAGAGAAACCGAACAGAGAAATGGATAAGCGAGGATAAATATGAGCGACCCGAAGATTCTGAAAAAGATGGAGCAGGAAAACCAGAAGTACAAACCGAAGCCGGCGGTCGTGGCCGTCTACTGGATCCTGCGTCTGATCGTCATCGGCGTCATGGTCATGACGATCATTCATAAAAACTATGAGAGCACGTTCGTATGCGTGCTGGTGCTGATTCTGTTCATGCTGCCGCGATTCGTGGAGCGCAACTTCCGCATCGAGCTGCCGAGCACGCTGGAGATCATTATCCTGATCTTCATTTTCGCCGCCGAGATCCTCGGCGAGCTCAAGAGCTATTTTATCACCTACCCGCATTGGGACTCCATGCTGCACACGACGACGGGCTTTATCAGCGCGGCGTTCGGTTTCGCCATGGTGGACCTGCTCAACCGCAACAAACCGCAGCATTTCAAGCTCTCGCCGGTGTTTCTGGCGCTGGTGGCGTTCTGCTTTTCCATGACGGTCGGTGTTTTGTGGGAGTTTTTCGAGTTCTCAATGGACTACCTCTTCCACATGGACATGCAGAAGGACACGATCATCCACTCCTTCGCCTCCGTGACGCTCGACCCGACGAACAACAATATTCCTATTTTGGTGGATAATATCACGGACGTGGCTGTGAACGGCAAGTCGCTCGGTCTCGGCGGTTATCTGGATGTCGGCCTGTATGACACGATGCAGGATCTGTTTGTCAACTTTGTCGGTGCGCTCACGTTCAGCGTCATCGGCTACTTCAGCGTCAAGTCCGGCAACAACAAGATCGCCAAGCAGTTCGTGCCGGTGGTCCTGCCGGAGGAGCCGAAGGCGGAAAGCGAACCGGAGCAAAAGCCGGAAGCAATCGAATAAAAAATAAAGAATAAAGAAATCCCCGCCGGACGCAGTCTGCGTCCAGCGGGGGATATTTGTTTGGGGCATTGGGTCAGAACCGGAACTCAAAATCGAGATCGTAAATGCTCACCGTGTCGCCTTCCTCGATGCCCATGGCCTCGAGCCGGTCAAACAGGCCGGACTGGCGCAGCACACGGTCAAAGTACATGCGCGACTCGTAGTCACCGAAGTTGATCGTGCCCATGAGCCGCTGCAGCCACGGCCCCTCGACGACCCAGAGATCGTCAAAGTGGCGGATCTGCAGCTCGTCGCTCGTGCCGACTTCCGGTTCGGGCGGAACATAGTCGGCCTCGTACGGCGGCACCGGCGGGATCTCGGCGAGTTTGGCCGCGCACGCCTGGATGAGCTCGCGCGTGCCGGTGTGGGCGGCGGCGCTCATTTCAAAGAATTCATAGCCCTGCGCCTCGACGTGCGCGCGCAGACGGTCGATATTCGTGCGGTCATCGCCGAGCAGGTCGCACTTGTTGGCGGCGACGATCTGCATACGCGATGCCAGCACGTCGCTGTAGGCGCGCAGCTCGGCATTGATGGCCTCAAAGTCCTCGACCGGGTCGCGCCCTTCGCTGCCGGAGACGTCCACCAGATGCACCAGCAGGCGGCAGCGGTCGATGTGGCGCAGAAAATCGTGGCCGAGACCGGCGCCCTCGCTCGCGCCTTCAATGATGCCGGGAATGTCCGCCATGACGAACGACGAACCCTCCGACACGTACACGACGCCCAGGTTGGGGAAGAGGGTCGTGAAGTGGTAGTTTGCGATCTTCGGGTGCGCCTTCGACACCACGGACAGCAGTGTGCTCTTGCCCACGTTCGGGAAGCCGACGAGGCCCACGTCCGCCAGCAGTTTCAGCTCGAGCAGGATCGTGTGGCTCTCGCCCGGCAGGCCGGGCTTGGCAAAGCGGGGCACCTGCCGCGTCGGCGTGGCGAAGTGCTGGTTGCCCCAGCCACCGCGCCCGCCGCGCGCGGCCACAAACGGCTCACCTGAGGACATGTCGTGCATGATCGCGCCGCTGTCCGCGTCGCGCAGCAGGGTGCCGCGCGGCACGCGGATGTGCAGGCTCTGGCCCACGCGGCCGGAGCAGCGCTTGCCCTGACCGTCGGCGCCGTTGGCGGCTACATATTTTCGCTTGTAGCGAAAATCCATGAGCGTGGACATGTTGTCGTCCACTTCAAAGATGATGTCGCCGCCGCGCCCGCCGTCGCCGCCGTCGGGCCCGCCGGCAGCCACGTATTTCTCACGGTGGAAGGTCACCGCGCCGTTGCCGCCGTCGCCCGCGCGCACGGTGATGGTCACTTTATCAACAAATGGCGAAGCCATGGTCATTCCTCACTTTCGTTGCCGGGCAGCCCGGCGGGGAATAGAAAAACGGGGCAGGCGCGATGCCCACCCCGTTTGCGATTACTGTGCGATCTCTTCGTAAACAGAGACCTGCTTGCGATCCTTGTCCTTGCGCTCAAACTTCACGACGCCGTCCACGAGGGCGAAGAGCGTGTCGTCCTTACCCTTGCCGACGTTGATGCCGGGGTGGATCTTCGTTCCGCGCTGTCTGACGAGGATGTTGCCGGCCAGAACGAACTGACCGTCGGCTCTCTTGGGGCCAAGGCGCTTCGACTCACTGTCGCGGCCGTTCTTGGTGGAACCCATGCCTTTTTTATGTGCCATTTCGAATTACACCTCCATGTGTCAAAATCAGTTGCGGAAATCAGGCCTCGATCTTCGTAATCTCGACCTTGGTGTAGGGCTGTCTGTGGCCCTGTGTTCTGCGATAGCCTTTTTTCGGCTTCATCTTGTAGACGCGGATCTTCTTGCTCTTGCCGTTTTTGACGACATTGCCGGAAACGACGGCGTTTTCCACCACGGGGGTGCCGAAAACAGCCTTGTCCTCGTCGATGACAGCCAGAACGCGGTCAAACTTCACAGTCTCGCCGGCCTCGACATCCAGCTTCTCGACGAAGATGACGTCGCCCTCGGCCACGCGGTACTGCTTACCGCCGGTAACGATGATAGCGTGCTTCAAACTCGTTGCACCTGCCTCTCTGTAGAGTCTCGCTCTTGAGGGCGGAAGGCATGCCTCCGCTTGGTACCCACTCAATGCGGCCTTGACAGTTTATCATTCCGGACAGGTTTTGTCAACGGTTTTCCCGGGATGTGGCGAAGTTTTTCTCGGGAACATGCAGGAAGCCACATGATACAATTTTAGTATGACCCGTTTTGGACGAGAAAAAACCACGGCGCTGATTTAGCGCCGTGGTTTTGTGCTCAGGAAACTCAGCCGCAGATGGCCTTCGTGTCGCGGGCGATGACAAGCTCCTCGTTCGTCGGGATGACGAACACCTTGACCTTGGAGTCGGGGGTGGAGATCATGATGTCTTCGCCGCGCTTGCTGTTGGCGACCGGGTCGATCTTCACGCCCAGGTAGCCAAAGTACTCGGCGATGGCGGCGCGGGAGGACTTACTGTTCTCACCGACACCGGCGGTGAAGATGATGGCATCGACGCCGTTCATGGCCGCGACGTAGGAGCCGACGACCTTGGCGACCCAGTAGTGGAACATGTCGAGCGCGAGCTGTGCGCGGTTGTTGCCCTCGGCAGCGGCGGCGTCGAGATCGCGGAAGTCGGAGCTGACGCCGGAGACGCCGAGCACGCCGGACTTCTTGTTGAGGATGTTGAGCATCTCGTCGATGCTGATGCCGTACTTGTTCATGATGAACTGGATCACGCCGGCGTCGAGATCGCCGCAGCGAGTGCCCATCGGCAGGCCGACCAGCGGGGTGAAGCCCATGGACGTGTCGACGCACTTGCCGCCGTCGATCGCGCAGATGGAGCTGCCGTTGCCCATGTGGCAGGAGATAAGCTTGAGCTCCTCGATGGGCTTGCCCATGAGCTCGGCGCAGCGGGCGGACACGTAGCGGTGGCTCGTGCCGTGGAAGCCGTAGCGGCGGATGCCGTCGTTCTGGTAGTATTCATAAGGAATGGCGTACATATAGGCCTTGCCGGGCATGGTCTGGTGGAACGCGGTGTCGAACACGGCGACCATCGGCACGTCGTCGCCCATGACGGCGCGGCAGGCGTTGATGCCGGTGATGTTGGCGGGGTTGTGCAGCGGGGCGAACGGCGTGCACTCCTCGAGCGCGGCCATGACGGCGTCGTCGATTTTGACCGAGCAGGCGAACTTCTCACCGCCGTGGACGACACGGTGGCCGACGGCGTCGATCTCCTTCATGGAGGTGACCACACCGTACTCGGCGCTGGTCAGCTTGTCGATGACCGCGGCGATGGCCTCGGAGTGGGTGGGCATCGGCAGGTCTTCGTCAAAGACCGGCTTGCCGCCGATGAGCGGGGAGTGCTTGAGGTGGCCGTCGATGCCGATGCGCTCGCACAGACCCTTGGCCAGGACGTGTTCGGTCTCCATGTCGATCAGCTGATACTTCAGGGAAGAGCTGCCGGCATTGATGACAAGAATTTTCATATTCAGATTCCTTTCTCATATAAAATATTGTAATTTTCATAAAATCACAGTATTATGATACCAAACACTCTTATTGTAATCATTTCGTTGGAAAACGCAAGTGTTTTTCGAAAGAAGGTGCAAAAATGGGCAATGTCATCGGCATTGTTGCTGAGTATAACCCGTTTCACAACGGACATACGCGGCTCATCGAGCAGACGCGCGCGCGTCTGGGGGCGGACTGTCCGGTCGTGTGCGTCATGTCGGGCGACTTTGTACAGCGCGGCAGTCCGGCAGTGTATTCCAAGTTTGCGCGTGCGGAGGCCGCCGCGCGCTGCGGGGCGGATCTGGTGCTGGAGCTACCGCTGCCATGGGCGCTGTCGTCGGCGGAAGGGTTTGCCCGCGGTGCTGTGGGACTGCTGGGCGGCCTCGGCGTGGTGACGCATCTGAGCTTCGGCAGCGAGTGCGGTGAGCTGGAGCCGCTGCAGCGGGTGGCCGGGCGCTGCTCGATCCGCTGCTGGGCGAGGACCTGCGCGCCGAGCTGAAGGCCGGCATCCGTTTGCGGCGGCGCGGCAGCGGGCCGCCGCGCGCGCGTGGGCGCGCTGGCGGAGCTGCTGCAGGCGCCGAACAATATTCTTGCTGTGGAGTATCTCAAGGCGATCTTTGACCAGCGGCTCAATCTGCATCCGCTGACGATCCTGCGCACCGGCGCGCAGCACGACCGTCCGGCGGAGGGAAACGTGCGCTCGGCGAGTGAGCTGCGCACGCGCATCGGCGCAGGGGAGAATGTGTCCGCCTTTCTGCCGAAAGCAGCGGCGGAGATCAGCGCACGGGAAAAAACACTTGGCCGCGGTCCGGTGCTGCTGGAGGCACTGGAGAGCGCGCTGCTCTCGCGCCTGCGCATGCTGCCGCAGACGACATACAACGCGCTGCCCGGCGCATCCGAGGGGCTGGGCAACAGCCTGTACCGCGCCGCACACGAGGCGCCGACGCTCGACGGTGTGCTGGCGGCGGCGAAATCCAAGCGCTATGCGCTCTCGCGCATCCGGCGCATGACGATGTGCGCGGCCCTCGGCGTTACCGCCGGCATGGACACGGGCACGCCGCCGTATGCACGTGTGCTGGCCATCGGCGCGCAGGGCAGAGAGCTGCTGCGCGCGATCGATGCGCGCACCTCGGTGCCGGTTATCACGAAGCCGGCCGCCGGACGGAGCCTGCCGGGCGTGGCCGGAGAAATCTTTGCCCTGACGGCGGATGCGCACGATCTCTACGTGCTCGGCTGCCCTGCCAGAGAGGAGCGCCGCTGCGGCGGCGACTGGCGCGCGAGCCCGTTTGTGCTGTGACTGTCATTGTGCGCAAAGTATTTGAAATTTTAATAGGAATATTTCGTGAATTTGATATTGCAATTTTATAAAAAGGATAGTATAATCTTTGCATATTCATTTGAAGGACAAATGTCCGCGCGTTGCGGACAGCGTCCGGAGAAGAAATGATTGGAGGAAATACAATGAAAAAAGCGATTGCTCTGCTGCTCGCTCTGGTCATGGTGTTCGCGCTGTGCGCCTGCGGCGGCGACAAGGGCACGGCCGACAACGGCGACAAGGTCGTTAAGATCGGCGTGTTCGAGCCCGCCAGCGGCGACTCCGGCGCCGGCGGCAAGAAGGAAATGCTCGGCATGCAGTATGCCAACCAGGAGACCCCGACCGTCGAGATTGGCGGCGAGACCTATAAGGTCGAGCTCGTCTACTCCGACAACGGCTCCGACTCCGCGAAGGCTGTCTCGGCGGCTTCCAAGCTCGTCAATGAGAAGGTCTCCATCGTGCTCGGCTCCTACGGCTCCGGTGTGTCCATCGCTGCGTCTGACACGTTCAAGCAGGCCGGTATCCCGGCCGTGGGCGTGACCTGCACGAACCCGAACGTCACGGCCGGCAACAGCCACTACTTCCGCATCTGCTTCCTGGATCCGTTCCAGGGCACCGTCCTTGCCAACTATGCTTCTTCCGAGCTCAAGGCCAAGAAGGCCTACTGCCTCGGCGAGAACGGCAACGAGTATGACCAGGGCCTGGTCACCTTCTTCAAGCAGGCGTTTGAGAAGGCCGGCGGCACGGTCGTCACCGACTCCTTCCCGAAGGACAACTCCGACTTCAGCTCCTACCTGAACAAGGCGAAGGATCAGGGCTGCGACGTTATCTTCGCGCCCGTGTCGATCGCGTACTCCACGCAGCTCGTCTCTCAGGCGGCTTCCCTGAACGTCGGCATCCCGTTCCTTGGCTCCGACACGTGGGATGACAACATGGTCCTGCAGGCTGCCAAGGGCACGAGCGTTCAGGCGTTTGTCTCCACCTTCTACGCAGAAGGCGGCAACAAGACTTTTGATGACGGCATCAAGGCCTATATCAACGGCAATGCCGATGCCAAGACCACCAACGGCGGCGACGACACTGTCTCCGCTGTGACGGCCATGGGCTATGACGTTTACTATGTTGCGCTCGAGGCGCTGAAGGCTGCCGGCTCCACCGATCCGGCCAAGGTCATGGAAGCGCTGCCCGGTGTGACCTATGACGGCGTGTCCGGCCACATCGCCTTCAACGAGACCGGCGACGCGATCCGCGACACCGCTTATATCAAGACCATCGACTCGGCTGCCAATGCGTGGAAGTTTGTGACACAGCAGAAGGCTTCCTGAGCTTCTGAATCGGTCTGAGATCAAGAATCCGGGGGGAGCTTCGGCTCCCCCTTTGGGATTTTGAGCCGCTGCGAAAGCCGCGGAGGCTCCGCGGTTTTCGCGGCGGCTGAATGTCCGCATTTGCAAACGATAGAGAGGGAAACAGATGGAATTTCTAGTCGCACAAATTTTATCCGGCGTTTCGCTGGGCGGCCAGTATGCCCTGATCGCCATCGGTTATACGATGGTCTATGGCATCCTGCGTCTCATTAACTTCGCCCACGGCGACGTGTTCATGTGTGCAGGCCTCATGATGGTCTTCATGTGCGCGTCCCTGCCGGTGTACGTGTCCATTCCGCTCATGCTCGTGCTGACGGTGCTGCTCGGCTTCGCCATCGAGCGCGCGGCCTATAAGCCGCTTCGCAGCGCGCCGCGCATGTCGGTCATGATCTCGGCCATCGGCGTGAGCTACCTGCTGCAGAACGTGGCACTCTATGCCACCGGCGGCCAGCCGCAGACGTATCCGTCGCTGCCGTTCGTGTCCGGCACGGTCACGATCCTCGGCGCGTCCACGCACTGGGTCACGGTCATCACGCCTGTGCTCGTGATCGTGCTCGTGCTGCTGCTGCAGTGGCTCATCAACCACACAAAGATCGGCATGGCCATGCGCGCGGTCGCGAAGGACTTCGAGACCAGTCAGCTCATGGGCATCCAGATCAACAAGGTCATCTCCGTAACGTTTATCATCGGCTCGTTTCTGGCGGCTGTCGGCTCGCTGCTGTACTTCACGAACTACCCGACCGTTATCCCCACCTCCGGCGGCATGCCGGGGCTGAAGGCGTTCGTTGCGGCGGTCTTCGGCGGCATCGGCTCGATCCCGGGTGCGGTCGTCGGCGCGTTCATCATCGGTATCTGCGAAACGCTCATCAAGGGCACCAGCATGACGGTGTTCTCCGATGCGTTCACGTTCGCACTGCTGATCGTTGTCCTTGTGGTCAAGCCCACCGGCCTGTTCGGTGAAAAGGCCACGGACAAAGTCTGAGAGGAGGGATCACTGTGCTGAAAGCGAAAGACAAAGAAGCGCGCCGCGGCAATCTGATCACCTTTGCTATCGTGCTCGTGCTCACGCTCGTGACGATGGTGCTGGAGAATGTGATGTCTCCCGGCTCCCTGCTTTTTACGGTCATTAAAAAGGGTGCGGTGTACTCGCTCGTCGCCGTGTCCATGAACCTGCTCAACGGCTTTACCGGCCTGTTCTCGCTCGGTCAGGCGGGCTTCATGCTCCTCGGCGCGTATGCCTACGCGATCTTCATGATCCCGGACACTGCGCGTGATGGCGTGTATTATCTCTTCGAGGGTTCGAGCGTCCACTTCTCCTTCCAGGAGATGTTCCAGCATCTGTTCGGCGCCACCGGTTTCGGCGGCGGCGTGAGTCTGGTGCTCGGCGTGATAGTGGCTATTATTTTCGCGGGTCTGGTCGCCGCGTTCTTCGCGTATCTGATCGGTCTGCCGGTCCTGCGTCTCAAGAGCGATTATCTGGCCATCGCGACGCTCGGCTTTGCCGAGATCCTGCGCGCCATTTTCCAGTGGCAGACGCTCGGCAAGGTCACCAACGGCGCCAACATCCTCAAGGGCTATCCGACGTTTGCGGATTTCAACATTACGAATGCTTCCGGCAAGGTACTCTTCCGCCTGAGTGCGGTCGTGCCGATTTTGCTAGCCGGTATCTGCATTTTTCTTATTGTCCTGCTCATCAACTCGTCCTATGGCCGCGTCTTCAAGGCCATTCGTGACGATGAGATCGCGGCGGAGGCCATGGGCGTGAATCTCGCCAAGCATAAGAGCCTGTCGTTTGTCATCAGCTCGTTCTTTGCGGGCGTGTCGGGCGCGCTCTTTGCGATGTTCGCAACGACCGTGCAGGCCAAGGTGTTCACCTCAGCCATGACCTATGAGATCTTGCTGATGGTCGTCATCGGCGGCATCGGCTCCGTCTCCGGCAGCTGCATTGCCTCCTTCCTGTACATCGCCTGTTCCGAATGGTGGCTGCGCTTCCTCGACAACGAGGCATACATCGGCGCGTTCAAGGTGCCGCTGCTGCGCAACGGCTTCCGTATGGTCGTGTTCTCGGTCATCATCATGATCGTTGTGCTCTTCTTCCGCAAAGGCATCATGGGTGAGCGCGAACTGCCGGATCTGTTCCGCAAGCGAGCGAAAAAGGCAAAAAAGAACGTAGTTGAGGAGGGCAAAGCAGATGAGTAAAGACATCCTCAGCGTGGAAAATATCACGATGCAGTTCGGCGGCGTCGTGGCGGTCAACAACCTGTCGCTGCATATCCCCGAGGGGCAGATCGTGGCGCTCATCGGCCCGAACGGTGCCGGCAAGACCACGGCCTTCAACTGCATCACCGGCGTGTATGAGCCGACGAACGGCCTCGTCAAATTCCTTGACGAGCCAATGGTCCGCAACCATCCGAGCGGCAAGATGAAAAAGCTTTATAAGGGTGAAAATCCGCTGCTCTACACGGCGGAGTATCATCCGGAAGAGGAGACGCAAGAGCAGATGCTCGCGCGCGACCCGCTGGCCGGGACAGGCAAGATCGTCTCGCCGACGCCGGACAGGATCACGAAGCTCGGCATCGCCCGCACGTTCCAGAACATCCGCCTGTGGAAGAGCATGACGGTGTTTGAAAACGTGCTCGTGGCAAAGCATATGCGCGCCAAGCAGAACGTGTTTTCCGCGACCTTCCGCGGCAACGCCAAGGAAGAAAAGCGCATGCGCGACGAGACCATGGCCCTGCTCGTGGAGCAGGGGCTGGAGAAATACAAGGACGATATCGCGACGAGCCTGCCTTACGGCATCCAGCGCCGGCTGGAGATCGCCCGCGCGCTGGCGACGGATCCGAAGCTGCTGCTGCTCGATGAGCCGGCGGCTGGCATGAACCCGCAGGAGACACTCGAGCTCGCGGCGTTCATCCACGAGCTGCGCGATAAATACGGCCTGACGATCTTTCTGATCGAGCACCATATGGATCTGGTCATGCGGATCTCCGATTACATTTACGTCATCGACTTCGGCAGCAAGATCGCCGAGGGTATCCCGCAGGAGATCCAGAACAATCAGCACGTCATTGACGCCTATCTGGGGGTTGTGGAAGATGAGTGAAACGATTCTGAAAATTGAAGACCTGCAGGTGAACTACGGCGGCATTGAGGCCGTCAAGGGCATTTCGTTCGATGTGCAGGAGGGCCAGATCGTCACGCTGATCGGCTCCAACGGCGCGGGCAAGAGCTCCACGCTGCGCACGATCTCCGGCCTCGTTAAGCCGAGCGGCGGCAAGATCACGTTCCGTGGCGAGGACATCACCGGTAAGGCTCCGACCCAGATCGTGACACAGGGTGTGACGCTCGTGCCGGAGGGACGGCGCATTTTCCCGGACATGACCGTGCTGGAAAACCTCAAGATTGGCGCCTACCTGCGCAAGGACGATCTGTCGGAGGATCTCGAGTGGGTATACAGCCTGTTTCCGCGCCTGAAAGAGCGCAGCTGGCAGGCCGGCGGCACGCTCTCCGGCGGCGAGCAGCAGATGCTCGCGGTCGGCCGTGCGCTCATGAGCCGCCCGAAGCTGCTCATGATGGATGAGCCCTCGCTCGGCCTTGCACCGCTGGTCGTGCGCGATATCTTCTCTATCATTCAGGAGATCAACAAGCAGGGCGTGACCATCCTGCTCATTGAGCAGAACGCGAACATGGCCCTCAAGATCGCCGATGTCGGCTACGTGCTCGAGACCGGCCGCATCACGCTCACCGGCAGCGGTGAGGCGCTGCTGACCAATGATGCGGTGCGCGCGGCGTACCTCGGCGCATAACTGTATACGCAATCAGACGGGAGGATGCCTGCGGGTGTCCTTCCGTTTTTCGGAACATTTCTTGACCGTGCGCGTCCAATCCTGTACAATGTAGTTGAAAACCATCGAACCATAGAGGTGTACTATGAAAAAGTTTCTTTCGGGATTTCTGGTGCTGTGCCTGTCGCTCGCGCTGCTGACTGCCTGCGGAACCGGCGGCCAGACCGGCAAGAGAGTGACGGCTGGCGGCCTGACCTTTGCCAAGAGCTATAGTGAGGTCTATTCCGCACTGACCGATGCGCAGAAAGCGATCGCTGACCGCAGCAAGTCGCTCAACATGTCCGACGGTACCTCCGGCGACTCGGAGACCGGCGGTAAGGGCGACGGTGAGGGCACGTTCTACTCCGGCACGAACGTGCAGGTCGCGGGCGTCGACGAGGGCGACATCGTCAAGACCGACGGCACGTATATCTACATCCTGCGCGGCAGCGAGCTGATCGTCATGCAGGCGGACGGCACGGACGTTGCAGACGTGTCCAACGTGTTCGTCGGGCAGGACTGGGAGCAGACGACGACCGAGGACGGCCGGGCGCACACGCAGGAAAAGCTGCCGCTGGAGCTGTATCTCGCAGATGGCCGTGCGGTCGTTCTCTCGTCCTATACCGACTGGACGGGCGGCGATGCTTCCTCTGACGGGATTGCGGGCAGCGGCAGCAACTACGTCACGGTCGATATTTATGACGTTTCCGATCCGGCGGCCCCGACGCTGGTCCAGTCACTCGGGCAGGACGGCTATGAGATCGCCTCGCGCATGGTCGGCGGCGTGCTCTATCTGTGCACGTCCTATTATCCCGATGCGCCCGAGAAGGGCGACGAGGCCACATTCGCGCCCCGGCTGTACGATGGGGACACGGCGTCGGTCGTGCCGTGCGGCAGCATCGGTCTCATGCCGTATGAAAACTCCATGACCTATGCGGTCGCAGCGTCGTACGACATTGCGTCCGGCACCCGGCTCTCCAGCCAGTCCGTGCTCGGCGGCGGGGAAACGGTGTATATGACGGCAGAGAATCTCTACCTGTGCACGAGCGTTTACGACGACGGCGCGGGCAAGAGCTATAAAGACGGCAGCTACACGGTCACAGACTATACCTCGAGCGTCAACACGGTGGTTAACCGCTTTGCGGTCACGGACGGCAAGCTTGCCTTCGCCGCCAACGGCGCTGTGGCCGGCGCGCTCAACAACCAGTTCTCGCTTGACGAGCGGGATGGTTATCTGCGCATGGCCACGACCGAACAGACGTATGCCTACAGCATCTACCGCGATGAAAAGCACGACTTTGAAAACACGAAAACAAATGACGATGCCACGCAGACGCGCAACGATGTCTACGTACTCGACAGTGACCTGAACACCGTCGGCAGCGTGGCCGGACTTGCGGAAGGGGAGACGGTGTTCTCCGCGCGCTTTGACGGGGATTACGGCTATCTGTGCACCTACCGCCAGACGGATCCGGTCTTTGCGGTCGATCTGACCGACCCGGTGAACCCGAAGGTCGTCGGCGAGCTTAAGCTCAGCGGCTATTCGGACTATCTGCATGTCTGGTCGGACGGGCTGCTTTTCGGTCTCGGCATGGAGACGCAGGCGGTCGATGGCACGACTGTGGACGGCATGAAGCTCGTCATGATCGACACGTCCGATCCGGCCAAGCTGCACGATCTGCACACACAGACCATTGATGCCGACTACAGCGAGGCGCTGTATAACCACAAGGCCATCCTGGTCGACAGCGGCAAAAATCTCATCGCTTTCCCGGCCGAGAACAGCTACCTTGTCTACGGCTATTCGGCGGACGACGGCTTCACGCTGCGCAAGGAAATCCCGGTCTCGCAGTGGGACGAGAACAACCGCGGCCTGCACATCGGTGATTACTTCTATGTCGTTGGCTCCGACCAGGTGAACGTGCTCGACCTGGGTACGCTTGAGAACGCGGCGCAGGCGATCATCCCGCGTGGATAAACACGAGAATTATCCCGCTTGGTATGCATTTATGAATCGAGAAAAACGGAGACGGCTGATCGGCCGTCTCCGTTTTTTACCTGCGGAATCGAGTTGACGGCGGTAGAGCAGCGTGCTATGCTGAGCGTGAGAAATGAGAATGCGCCCTTGGAAAAGGTGCGAAATGGAAAAAGGAGAAAAAGAAATGAAGTATCAGACTGCGTATTTTTGCGGCTATGCCAAGCTGCCGTCGGCCTTGCCGACCACGACGACAAACGGAAGCATCACGCTCGGACTGAAGATCAATCTGGAGACTGCATGTATTGAGGACGTGTCGGTCACGTTTCTGTCGAATCTGGCGCTGAGCATGTGCAGGGAGTATTTTGTCGGAAAGAATATCCTGCGTGATTATGATGAGATCGTTGAGGAGATCGGCTACCGCCATCAGGGCGCCGCGGCCAAATCCATCATCAAGGCGTTCGGGGATATTCACCGCAATTATATTGAGTATATGGAGAAAAACGGGCCGTATCTGCGTGCGCATAGCTGAGCGGAGCGCGCCGGCAGGGGAGATGCCGGGGCGATGGGTCTATGAGAATTGCACAGTTTTTTTGCGCAAATTTCGTGTACTTATCTGAAAGTTTTACAAGGTCTTGTTTTTCACTGAGGAATGTGCTACTTTGAATGCATAGGAAGCAAATCGCAATTACATAAAATATGAGTTGTTTGATTGTCAGCGTCTCTCCCCGAGACGGAATCGACTTTCCAAGACCAACTGCAAGAGATTGTGGTTGGTCTTTTTTATCCGGTGGGAGAAACTGACAGTGCAGCTGGAGCCGGCGCCTGATTGCGTTTTGCCGCGAGATGAAACTGAAAGAGAACAGGAATTGGAGTGTAAGAAGTGAAAAAACAACAGAGAAACCGCCTGATCGTAGCGGCCGTCCTGACAGTGCTCTGCGCGCTGCTGGCGCTGGTACCGTTCACGGGGCTTGAGGCGCAGGGCAAAGGCGTCCTGATCGTTTTTGTGTGGGCGATTCTGATGTGGATCGTCCGGCCGATCCCGGAGTATTTGATCGGCGTTCTGGCTGCGGCCGTCCTCGCAATTTTCTTTGGCATGAAGACCAATGTCGTCTCCGGCTTTGCGACCTCCGGCTGGTGGCTGTGTCTGTGGGCCGGCTTCATCGGTTCTGCCATCAAGTTTTCCGGCCTCGGTGAACGTGTTGCCTACTGGATCCTCGTGAAGATGGGCAAGACGGAGCTCATGGCCAACTACGCGACTTCGATCGCCAACACGGTCCTGTCGCTGATGATCCCCTCCAACACGGCGCGCGGCGCTGTCATGTCGCCGATCTGCGACAACATCTGCGAAGGCATGGGCTACAAGCGCGGCGAGCACAAGGGTGACGCGGCGATCATGCTCTCGAACCTCTTTACCAATACCACCAACACCTGGCTGTTTTACACGGCCGTCGGCGCCAATGCGATCGGCATGGCGCTCGTGACCGAGGTCACCGGTCATGAGATCTCCTGGACGGGCTGGCTGCAGGCAACATTCATTCCCGCAGGCATCACACTGCTGCTGATCCCGATCCTGTGCCACCTGCTCTTCGGCGCCAAGAAGGGCGAGAAGCGCGAGATCGACATCACGTTCGCGAAGGAAAAGCTCAAGGAAATGGGCCCCATGAGCAAGAATGAGAAGAAGGCGGGCCTTTACTTCCTGCTGACGCTCATTGCTTTCTGCACGAACAAATGGCACCACATCGCTCCGGACTACATTGTGTTCGTGACCATCTTCCTGATGCTTTGCCCGGGCATTGGCGTGTGCACGTTCAAGGATCTCAACGGCACGTTTGCCTGGCCGGCATTCCTGCAGCTCGGCTTTGCGATGTCGCTGGCGACCTGCGTGAACAAGACCGGTGGCTTCCAGTGGCTGGTCGATGCGATCTTTACCACCAATCCGGCGTTTGCCGCGATGAACATCAACACGTTCCTCATCATCTGGCTGAGCTTCGTGGTCGTGCTGCACATCATCTTCGCCGGCATGAACGCTATGGAAGCCGTTCTGGTTCCCGTCAGCATGACGATGGCCTCTGCACTTGGCTTTGACCCCTACACGATGGGCCTCCTGACCGTCATGGCGATCTCCGCCGGCGCGTTCTTCCTGCCGTTCAACAGTGCGCCGAACCTGATCTTCTATTCGACCGGCCGCTTCAGCACGGCACAGGAGCTCAAGGGCGCGATCCCGATCGCACTGCTGATCATTATCGGACTGATCTTCAGCGTGAAGGTCTGGTTCCCCGTCATCGGTATTCTGTAAGCTTTTGTTTATGATCTGACCTATGAACCGAAAGAAAATCTGGTTGATTCTCGGCCCGGCGCTCTTTGCGCTCAGTTTTATCCCCTATGGCGGCCTGACACAAAATGTGCGGCTTGCTCTGGGAACGGTTCTGTGGATGGGTGTCTGGTGGGTGGCAATGCCCGTACCTCCGGCGATCACGGCGTTTTTGCCGGTCGTCATCAATGCGGTCTTTGCCCTCACCGACATGTCGAGCATTACGAACTGCTATTCGGCGGAGCTGGTGTTCCTGCTGGCGGGTGCCGATATCATCACCATGGTCTGGGAGATCACCGGCGTGGACAAGCGCATTGCCGCGCACAGTCTGGCGCTGGTCGGCACCTCCGTCAGGCAGCAGGTCGTGATCTGGTTTTTGATCTCGACAGTGCTTTCGGCTGTGCTGCCGAACACGGTGGTCGCGGCCGTGCTGTGTTCCATCGCGATGGCGATGCTCAAGTTCGTCGGCGAAGGCGACGTGGGAAAAAGCAGCGCCGCGAAGCTCGTGCTCCTGGCGATCGTCTGGGGCGCCAATAACGGCGGCATGTTCACGCCGCTCGGCGGCGCTATGAACCTGATCACGGTCTCGTATGTCGAGGAGCTGACGGGCGCGGAGTTTTTGTACACCGACTGGGTGCGGGCGCTTTGGCCGTTCGCATTGGCGGTAACGGTGCTGACGCTTGTATATTTGCTGCTGCTGCCCTGCAAAAAGAAAACGCTTGAGGGCTCGAAAACATATTTCAGTGATCTGTGCAAAAGCCTGCCGAAACTCAGCCGCGCAGGCCGCATCTCCCTGATCGTGTTTGCGGCGGCTGCGCTGCTGGCGTTCACGCGGCAGCTGTATCAGCGGCAGTTCCCGGTGCTCAAACCCGGCTTTGTGTTTCTGATCGGCGGCCTGCTCATGTTCTTCCTGCGTGACGAGGAGAAAAAGCCCATCATCACGTGGGAGCACGTGGAACAGAACCTGATGTGGGGGATGTTCTTCCTCTTTGCCGGCGGCACTCGGCGCTCGGTGCGCTCGTCAACGGCAGCGGTGCATCGGAGGTGTTTGCCGGACTGATCGCCCGGTTCCCGGTGCACAATACGTTCCTGCTCGTCCTGATCATTGTGACGCTCAACGTTGTCCTCTCGGACGTGATCAACAACACGGCCTGCGCCGCTGTTACGATCCCAATCGTGATCGGGATCGCGCAGGGTCTCTCCCTGCCGGTGATTCCGTATCTCTGGGTTGCGACCGTGTCCTATAACCTGTCCTACACGCTGCCGACGTCGATCCGTTCGATACCGATCGGTTACGGCTTGAGCCCGCGGTACATGTTTGTGCGCGGTATCGTGCTCACTGTCGTCATGGTGCTGGCGGTATCCGTCATCGGCTGGGCACTTATCACGTTCTGGCCCGGATTCAGTGTGCTTACCAATGTTGGGTAACATCCGCGTGGAACCAATTTCATATCTGCTTGGCGTATTTTGGCGGCGCGTTTCCGCGCGCAGCATAAGAGATATGCTTCCGGCAAAAAACAGTCTGCTCGCGCTCGATGTCAGACTGCCTTTTGCCGGATTTTTTTCTGGAAACCATTCAATTTTTGAGAAAACGAGGGTATGGCTTATGAGTATGCAAAAAGTAAGCAACAGCGGCCCGAAGCTGATGCAGGGCAACGAGGCCTGTGCGGCCGGTGCGTTGGCAGCGGGCTGCCGCTTCATGGCAGGCTATCCGATCACTCCGGCAACGGAGATCCCCGAATATCTGTCCGACAAGATGTTCGCCGCCGGCGGCGTATTCATGCAGATGGAAGACGAGCTCGCATCCATCAACGCCGTCATCGGCGCAAGCTGGGGCGGTGCGCGCGCAATGACGGCCACGTCCGGTCCGGGCTTCACCCTGATGCAGGAGGGCATTGGCTACGCCATCGTCTCCGAGACGCCGCTGGTCATCGTCAACGTCATGCGCGGCGGCCCGGCGACCGGTCAGCCGACCTGCACGGCGCAGGACGCCGTCATGCAGGCGCGCTACGGCGGCCATGGCGACTATGAGATCATCGCACTCACGCCGTCGTCCGTGCAGGAGACGTTTGACTTCACGGTCCGCGCCTTCAACCTGGCGGATAAGTATCGCGTGCCGGTGTTCGTGCTCTCCGACGAGACCGTCGGCCATACCCGTGAGAAGCTTGTCATCCCCGACGAGGTCGAAATCTTCGACGAGAAGTTCGAGGGCAAGTGCACTGCGTATTTCCAGCCTGATGAGCACAAGATCCCGCCGCGTATCCGCTGCTTCGAGGGTCACAACGTCCTCGTCGACGGCCAGCTGCATGACGAGCGCGGTATCCGCGCCGGCACGGATCCGAAGGTCTGCGCCGCTGCCATCCACCGTTACTGCGACAAGATCCTCGACAACATCGATGACATCACGTCCGTGGAAGGCTTTTTCCTGGATGATGCAGAGACCGTGGTCGTGGCCTATGGTTCCGTCAGCCGCAGCGCTCTGTCCGCCGTTCGCCGCGCGCGCGACGAGCAGCACAAGGTCGGCCTGCTCAAGCTCAATACCATCTGGCCCGTCCCGGAAAAAGAGATCCGCGCCGCCTGCGTCAACGCCAAGCGCGTGATCGTTGCGGAAATGAACGTCGGCGACTACGCCCGCGAAGTGCAGCGCGTCGTCGGCTATGACAAAGTGGAGACGTTCAGCTCCATCGGCGGTGTGTTCCCGGCACCGACCGCGATTTACAATCAGATTGTTGAGGTGAAGTGATATGAACAGCATCGCAGAAAAATACATCCGTCAGGAAGCACTTCCGTTCATCTTCTGCCCCGGCTGCGGCCACGGCATCGTAGTCAACAGCTTCATCCGCGCGATCGATGAACTTGGCATAAAGGAAAATGAAATGGCGCTCGTCAGCGGCATCGGCTGCTCCTCCTGGAGCCCGGTGTACCTGAAGTTCGACTGCCTGCACACTCTGCATGGCAGAGCGCTCGCGCAGGCCGAGGGCCTGAAGGCGGTCAATCCGGACAAGCGCATTGTCGTGTTCTCCGGCGACGGCGACTGTGCCGGCATCGGCGGCAACCATCTCATTCACGCTGCCAAGCGCAACGTGGACATGACCGTCATCATGATGAGCAACTATATTTATGGTATGACCGGCGGTCAGCGCGCCCCGACCACGCCCTACGGTGCCACGACCAAGACCTCTCCGCTCGGCAATGAGGAGCACCCGTTTGACATGTACAAGCTCGTGACCGGCGCCGGCGCCACGTTCTATGCCAGAGCCAGTGTCACCAATCCCGTGCAGCTCCAGCACATCATCGTCAGCGCTATGGAGCACAAGGGCTTCTCGTTCATCGAGGTGCTCAGCCCGTGCCCGACGACTGCCGGCCGCAACATTTTCAACTTCAAGACCCCGACCGAAATGTACGACTGGTACGCAGCGCAGGTCTGCAATGCCAAAAACGGCGAGAGCGTGTCCGAGGACGGCAAGATCACGCTCGGCGTGCTGTATGAAGACACGCACAAGGAAGAGCTCTGCGACGTGCAGGCGGAGAAACAGGAGGCAGCGAAGAAATGAAGATCACGATCGACAGCAAATGGTGCAAAGGCTGCGCACTGTGCGTGCGCGCGTGCAAAAAGGGCGTGCTCGCCATCGGTGAGCAGCGCAGCAGCGGCGGCTACCTGATGCCGTATGCCCAGAACCCGGATGCCTGCATCGCCTGCAAGATGTGCGAGCGTACCTGCCCCGATGTCTGCATCGAGGTCACCAAGGAATAAGAGGAGGACAGAACCATGCGTAAGGATTTTCGATTCGGCGGTTCCGGCGGCCAGGGCGTTATCTCCCTGGCGGTGCTGCTGGCAAACGCTTATGGTGTGCAGAACAACTATGAAGTCGCGCAGACGCAGAGCTACGGCCCCGCTGCCCGCGGCGGCGCCTGCAAGGCGGAGCTCGTCGTTTCCGACGAGCGCATCGACTATGTCAAGGCCGATAAGCTCGACTCATTCGTTGCGTTCAACAAGCCCAGCTTTGATAAATTCAAGGGCGACATCAATCCCGATACCCGCCTGTTTGTGGACAGCACGTTTGTCACGGCGGAGGACGTTTCCGGCACGCCGGCCAAGCAGGTCTTCCTGTTCCCGGCCACGAAGTATGCCGAGGAAAACTTCCGCGTCGTGTGCACGAACATCGTCATGATGGGCTATATCGTGGCGCACAATCCGGACATCTCGCTTGAGAATGCGCAGAACGCCATCCGCGCGGTCATGAACCCGAAGGTGGTCGATCTCAACCTCAAGGCGCTGCAGTTCGGCTACGAGCACGGCAAGGCGGATCTCGCCTGATCTGCCGGGCCGTCAACGAATTCAACAATCAGGAGGAACCCATGGAAAGAGTACCGGAACTCTTGAAAAGCAAAATCATGTCCGCGGACCAGGCGGCACAGTTGATCCGGACCGGCATGACCATTGGCGTGAGCGGCTTTACCAGCGTCGGCTATCCGAAGGCCGTTCCCGGGCACTGGTGCGCTCCGGCCACGCGCGTGACCTGACCATCTGCGTCGGCGCCGCCGTCGGCGACGAGATCGACGGGGCAATGGTGCGCGCCGGCCTGGTCAAAAAGCGCTACGCCCACCAGTCGCATAAGGACCTGCGCAATGCCATCAACGCCGGCACGGTCGGCTACAGTGATGTGCACATCTCGCATTTTCCCATGCACATGAATCAACATACCGGTCCCAAAATCGACGTGGCTGTGGTAGAATGTACGGCGGTGAGCGAGCAGGGCCTGTACCTGGCCGCTTCCGGCGGGAGTGCAGACGCGGCTGTGCGCAATGCCGATAAGGTCATCGTGGAGGTCAATGAGACGCTCCCGGAGGGCCTGGTCGGTATGCACGACATCTTCGAGATCGGCCTGCCGCCGCATGCGCGCATCATCCCGATCACGAAGCCGGACGACCGTGTCGGCACTCCGTACATCCCGTGCCCGCCGGAGAAGATCGCGGCGATCGTTCTCACGGACCGCCGTGACGAGCCGCAGAAGTTCAAGCCCTATTCCGAGGCGACCAGGACCATCGGCGTGAACGTCGTCAAATTCCTCAAGCAGGAGATCGCCGCCGGCCGTCTGCCGGAGAATCCGGGCCCGATCCAGTCGGGTGTCGGCTCCGTCGGCAACGCGGTGCTCAGCTGCCTCGCCTCGAGCGGCTTCCATGGCCTGAGCATGTACACCGAGGTCATGCAGGATTCGGCGCTGAACCTGATCGAGCAGGGCGTGTTTGACTTTGTGTCCACCAGCTCCATCGCGCTCGGCGAGGAAAACCGCCGCCGTTTCTATGAGAACATTGATTTCTTCAAGGATAAGATCCTGCTGCGTCCGCAGGAGATCACGAATCATCCGGAGGTGGTGCGCCGCCTCGGCGTGATCTCGCTCAATACTCCGATCGAAGTGGACATCTACGGCAACGTGAACTCCACGCACATCGGCGGAACCAAGATGATGAACGGCATCGGCGGCAGCGGCGACTTTGCGCGCAATGCACGCGTGTGCATCTTCGCGACGGAGTCCGTTGCCAAGGGCGGTCTCATCTCCTGCATCGTGCCGATGGTGTCGCATGTGGACCAGACCGAGCATGATGTGCAGGTCATCATCACTGAGCAGGGCATCGCCGATCTGCGCTGGAAGACGCCGCGCGAGCGTGCCGAGCTCATCATTGAAAACTGTGCACACCCGGATTACCGGCCCATGCTGCGTGAATATTACGAGCACGCGCTCGACGTTGCGGACGGAAAGCAGACGCCGCACGATCTGGCCCAGGCGCTGTCCTGGCACCAGCGGTTTTGGCCACCGGCACCATGAAGCCCTGAGCAGGCGCGGTGCCTAAACGAAAGAAGAAAACAGAACAGAAACAGAAAGAAAGGAATGGAAAACCTATGTCGAACGTAGTTCTTTATTGTGAAAAAACTCCCGACGGAGGGAATGGAGACCCTGATTTCTGAACTTTGCCCGAAGGAGCTGGACCTCCGCTTCCTGTACCCCGTGAAAAACGGCAAAAAGGGCGACTTTGAGGACGCCGACTACATCCTGGCCTCGATCTGCAAGATCGGCAAGCCGGAGATGGACCGCGCCAAGAATCTGAAGCTCATCCATGTTCCCGCGACCGGCTATAACCACGTGGACATCGCCTACGCCAAGGAAAAGGGCATCCCGGTGTGCAACTCCGCCGGTGAGAACGCCTCCACGACTGCGGAGTTCACCATTGCGCTCATGCTCGCCTGCATGCGCCGCCTGAGCATGATCGACCGCCGCTGCAAACAGGGTGAGTGGCACAGCTGGACCTGGCGTCACGACAGCTATGAGCTGCGCGGCAAGACGGTCGGCATTGTCGGCGGCGGCGCCATCGGCCGCATGGTCATGCAGCGTCTGCAGGGCTGGGACTGCAAGCTGATCTACAGCGATCCGTACCGTATGCCCGAGGAAATGGAAAAGAAGCTCAACTGCGAATACGTCTCGCTCGAGACGCTGCTGCGCGAGTCCGATGTCGTGTCCCTGCACTGCCCACTGACTGAGCAGACCCGCGGCATGATCGGCAAGGAGCAGCTTGCCATGATGAAGCCGAACGCCATCATCGTCAACGAGGCACGCGGCGCCGTCATCGACGACAAGGCACTGGTCGAGGCGCTGCAGAACGGCACCATCTGGGGTGCCGCCATCGATACGTGGGAGAAGGAGCCGCTCGATCCCAACGATCCGCTCGTGAAGATGGAGAAGGTCATCACCACGTCTCACCTCGGCGCGGCGACCCGCGAAACCGTCATCCGCTGCTTCAGCATCGGCTATCAGAACATTCTCCGCCAGATCCACGGGGAGGAACTCGTCAACCGCATCGTGTAAACGATACCTATCTGTCTTATTGCGATATTCTCTCGACTCTCTCCTCTTTACCTAACCTACATTTTCTTTTGTTTTGCATTTTTGACGAGTCTCTCTGTTTTTGCGAGAAGCGCCGGCCTATGGCCGGCGCTTTTTTGCGTGCTGCGGCCTGTTTACATTTTGCGCCGCTGTGGTAAACTGATATATTGAGCGAATATCGCAACAAGGGAGGCGGCGCTGTGCTCGAAAAGCTGCGACAAATTGAAAACCGGTATGCCGAACTCGAGAGCAAGCTGGCCGACCCGCGTACTATTCCGACCCTGCGGTGTTCACAAAGCTCTGCCGTGAGCAGCGCGAGCTGCAGCCGGTCGTGGAGGCCTACCGGGCGTATACCGCCTGTCAGGCGCAGATCGCGCAGGCGGAGGTGCTGCTGGGCGACCCGGAGCTGCACGAGATCGCGCGCGAGGAGATCGAGCAGGACAGGGCCCGCTGCGCGGAGCTCGAGCAGCAGCTGCGTGTCCTGCTGCTGCCGCGTGACCCGAATGACGACCGCAACGTCATTCTGGAGATCCGCACCGGCGTCGGCGGAGAAGAATCGGCGCTCTTTGCGCATACGCTTTATCGGATGTACAACATGTACGCCGACGCACACGGGTGGAAGACCGAGATCGCGAACCTCAACGAGACGGAGCTCGGCGGCGTGCGCGAGGCGAGCCTGCTCATCAGCGGGCAGGGGGCCTACTCCCGCCTGAAGTTTGAAAGCGGGGTGCACCGCGTCCAGCGCGTGCCGGAGACGGAGACCGGCGGCCGCATTCACACCAGTACCGCCACCGTGGCCGTGCTGCCGGAGATGGACGCCGTGGAGGTGCACATCGACCCGAAGGACCTGCAGATCGATACCTACCGCAGCTCCGGCGCCGGCGGCCAGCATGTCAACAAGACCGAAAGCGCCATCCGCATCACGCACCTGCCGACCGGCACGGTCGTCGAGTGTCAGGATGAGCGCAGCCAGTATAAAAACAAGGATCGCGCGATGAAGATCCTGGCCTCGCGCCTGTACGCCGCGGAAAGTGCCCGGCAAAACGCCGCGCGCTCGGCCGAGCGGCGCAGTCAGGTCGGCTCCGGCATGCGCAACGAGCGCATCCGCACCTACAACTTTCCCGCAGGGGCGCGTGACCGATCACCGCATCGGTCTGACGCTCTATAAGCTCGATCAGGTGCTCGACGGCGATCTGGATGAGATCATCGATGCGCTCACACTGGCCGATCAGGCCGAAAAGCTGCGCGCATCCGCGGAGGAAACATGAACACGAAACGAATCACAACCGAGATCGCGCAGGCAGCGGACGCCATCCGCGCCGGTCAGCTCGTCGCCGTCCCGACGGAGACGGTCTATGGCCTTGCCGGCAACGGGCTGGATCCTGCTGCCGTCGCGCAGATCTATGAGGTCAAGGGCCGTCCGGCTGTCAAGCCGCTGTCGCTGATGGTGCACGACGCATCCGCCATGGTGCGCTACTGCGCTGATGTGCCGCCGGCGGCGTACTCGCTCGCCGAGGCGTTCTGGCCCGGCCCGCTCACGATCGTGCTGCGGGCGCAGGCCTGCGTGCCCGAGATCGTGCGCGCAGGCGGGGAGACCGTCGGCCTGCGCTGCCCGGATCACCCGGCCACGCTTGCGCTCATCGAGGCTGCACAGCTGCCGCTGGCCGCGCCATCCGCCAATCCCTCCGGCGCGCCGAGCCCGAAAACGGCGGATGACGTGCTTGCGTATTTCGACGGGCAGATCGCGGCCGTCATCGACGGCGGCCCCTGCGGCATCGGCCGGGAGTCCACGCTCGTCGACCTCTCGCGCACGCCGTACCGCATTCTGCGCTCCGCCGCCGTGCCGGACGACGCCGTCTGGGATGCGCTCGTGCAGAAAATGCACATCGTTGGCATCACGGGCGGCACCGGCTGCGGCAAAACGACCGCGCTCATGGAGCTCGAGCACCAGGGCGCGCTCGTCATCGACTGCGACGCGGTGTATCATGAGCTGCTGGCGTCCAATACCGCCATGCTCGCGGAGATCAACGCCCGTTTTCCGGGTACAATAGAAGATGGGGTGCTGCAGCGCAAGAAGCTCGGCGCGGTCGTGTTCGCGGATGCGGCGGCGCTCGACGATCTCAACGCCATTACGCACCGGTATGTCCGCGCCGAGGTGCAGTCTCGTCTGCGCGCGTGGGCGCGTCAGGGCGGCACGGTCGCGGCGATCGACGCCATCGCGCTTATCGAGAGCAGGCTGGCGGAGCTGTGCACCGTTACGCTCGGCGTGACGGCGCCGCGCGAGGTGCGCATCGAGCGGCTCATTGCCCGCGAGGGCGTGACACGTGATTATGCCGAGGCGCGCATCGACGCGCAGAAGCCCAACGAATGGTTTGCCAAACATTGCAGCTATGTGCTGGATAACGGCGGCACACTCGCCGATTTTCAGCGCCGCTGCCATCAACTGATACAGGAGGTGCTCTCATGAGCGAAGATAAGGAACTCAAGCAGTGGAAGGAAAAGCTGTTTTACCAGCCGAAAAACGGCTATGATCAGATCGGCGCCGAGCAGACCGGGGAGATCTTTGCTTACGCCGAGGGATATAAGCAGTTTCTCGATGCCGCACGCACCGAGCGCGAGGCCGTTAAGGAAGCGATCCGTATGGCGGAGGAAGCGGGCTTCGTGCCGTATACGTTCGGTATGGAGCTGCAGCCGGGCTCGAAGGTGTATGTCAACAACCGCGGCAAGGCGCTTATGCTGGCCGTGCTCGGTCAGCAGCCGCTCGATCACGGCTGCGTGATCGCGGGCGCACACATCGACTCGCCGCGCCTCGATCTCAAGCAGACGCCGATGTATGAGGATTCGGAGCTGGCGTATTTCAAGACGCACTATTACGGCGGCATCAAGAAGTACCAGTGGGTCACGATCCCGCTGGAGCTGCACGGTACCGTCGCGCTCAAGGACGGCAGCACGGTCGACATCGCTATCGGCCGCGAGCCGGATGAGCCGCAGTTCGTCATCACCGATCTGCTGCCGCACCTCGGCAAGGATCAGATGCGCAAGACCATGGAAGAGGGCATCACAGGCGAGGCGCTCAACATCGTCATCGGCAGCATGCCGTATGCCGGCGAGGGGCGCGACCGTGTGAAGCTTGCCGTGCTGTCCCTGCTCTATGATGAATACGGCATCACGGAAGAGGACTTCCTGTCGGCGGAGCTGGCTGCCGTGCCGGCGTTCCCGGCGCGCGACATCGGCTTTGACCGCAGCATGATCGGTGCCTACGGTCAGGATGACCGCGTGTGCGCCTACGCCGAGCTGCGTGCCATCCTCGACCTTGACGGCGCGCCGGAGCGTACGGCCGTGTGCATCCTCGCCGATAAGGAGGAGATCGGCTCCGATGGCGTGTCCGGCATGCAGTCGCAGGCGTTTGAGGCCTTCATGGCCGACCTCTGCGAGCAGCAGGACGTTGCGCTGCGCCACTGCTTTGCCAGGAGCTTCTGCCTCTCGGCGGACGTCTGCGCGGCCTTTGATCCCAGCTTCCCCGAGGTGAGCGCCAAGCGCACGGAGGCCAAGCTCAATTACGGCATGGGCATCTGCAAGTTCACGGGTGCGCGCGGCAAGTCCGGCACGAGCGACGCCTCGGCTGAGCTTGTGGCCTATCTGCGCCGCCTGTTTGCCGATAACGGCGTCGTCTGGCAGCTGTCCGAGATGGGCAAGGTCGATCAGGGCGGCGGCGGCACGATCGCCAAGTTCATGGCCGACCGCAACATCGACACCATCGACGCCGGTGTGCCGGTGCTGAGCATGCACGCACCGTTCGAGCTCGTGGCAAAGTTCGACTGCTGGATGACCTACCGCGGTGTGCTGGCGGCCTACTGCGACACGCAGGCGTGACCGGATATAACGGGGGAAGGCGGGCACTATGCCCGTTTTCTCTTGTGATGAGAAGGAAATCGTGTTATAATCAAACATTCATATCTGCACATTGGGAGGTATGTCCGTGAGCATCTGGAATGCGATTATACTCGGTCTGGTGCAGGGCATCGCAGAGTTTCTGCCGATCTCCAGTTCCGGCCATCTGTCCATCCTGCAAAACCTGTTTCATATGTCTACGACGGAAAACGGTCATGTGTTTTTCGATGTTCTGCTGCATCTGGGCACGCTCATTTCCATCTGTATCGTCTACTGGCGGGACATTGTGGCCATGGTGCGTGAGGTGTTCGCGTTTTTCCGCAACACGCGTCTGCCAGCCGCGCAGCGGCAGCAGGAGCTTCCCGCTGCGCGCATGGTGCTCATGATCATTCTGGCGACGCTGCCGCTGTTTCTGATCCTGCCGATCAACGACAAGGTCGAGCAGCTCTACTATCATACCTTCTTCATCGGCTTCATGCTCATTCTCACGGGTTTTCTGCTGTTCGTGGCCGATAAAATGCCCAAGGGCACGCGCACGGAGAAAAACATGCGCGTACGCGACGCGCTCATCATCGGTGTGTGCCAGGCCGTGGCGACGATCCCGGGCCTGTCCCGGTCGGGCACCACGATTGCGGCCGGTATGGCCACGGGGCTGGACCGCAGCTTTGCGGTGCGCTTCTCGTTTCTGATGTCGCTGCCCGCGGTGCTGGGCGCGAACATCCTGTCGCTGGCCAAGGCGGCCAAGGCGGGTATTGATGTGTCGCTCATGCCGGCGTATCTGATCGGCATGCTCGTGGCAATGGTTTCGGGCATCGCGGCCATCGGCCTTGTCAAGCGCCTGACGTCGAAGGGCCGCTTCGGCGCGTTTTCCTACTATTGCTGGGGCGCGGGCGCACTGACGATGATTCTGTCTCTGATTTTCTGAGAGGACGTTATATATAATGGCAACTTCATCATCCAAAAAGAAAACCGGTACGGCGAAAAAGTCCGCTCCGGCAGCGAAAAAACCGGCTTCCGCGCCGAAAAAGCAGCCGGCTGCCAAGGCGGCTCCGGCCCCTGCGGCAACGGCACCGACGTGGCCGTATGCCATTGTGTGCATCGTGCTGTCGCTGCTGGCATTCCTGGGCCTGTTTCATGCCGAGGGCGTCATCATCGACGGCTTTGCGGGCTTTTTGTGCGGCATCATGGGCTGGGGCTTTTGGGCATTTCCGTTTGCGATGCTGCTGCTGGCGTGGGTCTTTGTGCGCAATCCGGAGCGACATTTCGGCCTGCGCGTGACGGCGGCACTGCTGATCGCGCCGCTGTTCGGCACGACCGTGCATCTCATGCTCTGCCGCGTGGCGTTCACGGCGCAGACGTTCGGCGCGATCGTCGGCCAGCTTTATGACGGCGGTAAGGCGCTCACGTCCGGCGGTGTGATCTCCGGCGGCGTGGGCTATCTGCTCAAGGCCGGCATCAGCGTGTACGCGGCGCTGCCGCTGACGATGGCGGCATTCGTGGTCTGCGTGCTCGGCAGCATGGATCTGACGGTCGGCAAAGTCGTCACCCAATGGCGCGCGCACCGCGCGGCACAATACATCCCGGACGACGGAGACCAGCCGCTTTTTGATGACGAGGATGAGCCCGCCGCGCAGCCGCAGCCCGAGCCGCAGCGCCGCGCGCGCCGCGCAGCGCCGGACAAGCCGGTCGCGAAGAAAAAAATCATTGACATCCCGGTCGAGGAGACCCCGGCGGAGCCGGACGACGACCCGATCGACCCTATCCCGGTCAAAAAGCCTGCCCGCGGCGCGAAAAAAGCCGTGCCGGCGGAGGCCACACAGAATGTCGAGCCGCTGTCCGTGGAAGAGGCGGCCGACATCTGTGGCGTCACCGTGCCGGCCACGCAGGAGATCCAGGACCCGCCGAAGCCGTCCAGAAAGGCGGCCAGCGCCGCCGTCGCAGCGGAGACGGCCGCCATCACCTCCGCCATCGAGCGCGAGAATGCCGACCACTCGGCCTATCAGCTCCCGCCGGTGTCGTTCCTGCGCGCGGGCAAGAAGGACCAGACGGACGCGACGGAGGAGATCCGCTTCAACCGCGACCGGCTCAACACTGCCCTGAGCAGCTTCGGCGTCAATGCCACCATCCGTGATGTGACGCGCGGCCCCACGGTCACGCGCTACGACCTCGAGCTCGAGGCGGGCGTGAAGCTCAACAAGATCACGAACCTTTCCGGTGATCTTGCGCTCGCGCTCGGCGTGGAAAACGTGCGCATCGCGCCGATCCCGGACAAGATTTCGACCGTCGGCATCGAGGTGCCGAACAAGATCGTCAGTGCCGTGTGCCTGCGCGATATTATTGACTCGCCCGCGTTCCGCAATGCCCGATCCAAGCTCTCGTTTGCCGTCGGCAAGGACATCGGCGGCAACTGCATCATCGGCGACATCGCCAAGCTGCCGCATATGCTCATCGCCGGTACGACCGGCTCCGGCAAGTCCGTGTGCATGAACTCGCTCATCCTCTCGCTGCTCTACAAGGCGACGCCGGACGAGGTGCGCCTGATCATGATCGACCCGAAGATGGTCGAGCTCGGCATCTATAATGGTATCCCGCACCTGTTCATCCCCGTCGTGACCGACCCGAAGAAGGCAGCCGGAGCGCTGCAGTGGGCGGTCGTGGAGATGCTCAAGCGCTACCGGCTCTTCTCCGAGGCGCAGGTGCGCGACCTCGCCAGCTACAACGCCCTGCAGAAAAACGAGCCCGATGGGCAGACCCTGCCGCAGGTCGTCATCGTCATCGACGAGCTGGCCGACCTCATGCTCTGCGCCGCCAAAGAGGTGGAGGAGAGCATCTGCCGCGTGGCACAGATGGGCCGCGCCGCGGGCATGCACCTCATCATCGCGACGCAGCGCCCGTCCGCGGACGTGATCACCGGCCTCATGAAGGCAAACATCCCGAGCCGCATTGCCTTTGCGGTCTCGTCCTCGCTCGAGAGCCGCATCATCCTCGACACCTCCGGAGCGGAAAAGCTCATCGGCATGGGCGACATGCTCTATGCGCCCATCGGCATCGGCAAGCCCCTGCGCGTGCAGGGCTCGTACGTGTCGGATGAGGAGCGCGAGGAGGTCGTGCGCTTTATTAAGCAGAACTCCGAGGCGCAGTACAGCGACGACATCATCGCCCAGATCGAGAAATCCGCCGCCGAGGCCGACAAGAAGTCCGGCCCCGCGCCCGAGGCGGACAAGCCTGCCAAGAGCGACTATGACGAGTTGCTGCCGCAGGCCGTGGACGTCATTCTCGAGACGAAGCAGGCGTCGGTGTCCATGCTGCAGCGCCGGCTGAAGCTCGGCTATTCACGCGCCGCGCGCATGGTCGATCAGATGGAGGAGATGGGCATTGTTGGCCCGTTCGAGGGCTCGAAGCCGCGCAAGATCCTCATCACGAAGCAGCAGTGGCAGGAGATGCAGTACGTGCAGGGCACTGCGCCGAGCGAGGTGCTGCAGGCACAGACGGATTTTGCAGATGTGAATGAAGAGGAACCCGAAGACGGTGAATCATGATCTTCACACGGGGCGGCCGGAGCGCCGCCCCGTCGGCACGATTGCCTTTCCGGATGGTGCGGACTTTGCCCCGGAAATGACGCCGGCGCAGGTCGGCGCCTACAGTACGCTCGCCCTTGCGCACATCGGTGACGGGGTGTACGAGCTCATGATGCGCACGGCCCTGTGCGCCGCCGGGCTCACGGCCGTGACCGACCTGCACCGCGAGACGGTGCGCCGTGTCAACGCGCCCGCGCAGGCGCGCGCGGCGGAGGCCATTCAGTCCGCGCTCACGGATGAGGAGCGCGCAGTCTATAAGCGCGGCCGCAATGCGAAGGTGAACTCGGTGCCGCAGCATGCGGATGTTGCGCAGTATCACGCGGCCACGGGGCTCGAGACGCTCTTTGGCTGGCTGTATCTGCTCGGCCGCACGCAGCGGCTGCGCGAGCTCTTCGGCAAGATCACGGAGGTGCTGTAACATGCCAATGGACGCAGTTTTTCTGCACGGCCTGACGCAGGAGCTGACACAGAGCCTGACCGGCGCGCGCATCGACAAGGTGCAGCAGCCGGAGCGCGACCTGCTGCTGCTGTCCGTGCGCACGCAGAGCGGCAACGCAAAGCTGCTCGTGCACGGCGGCGTAGGCAGCGCGCGGGTGCATTTTACGGCCGGGACGTTTGAAAATCCGGCCGAACCGCCGATGTTCTGCATGCTCCTGCGCAAGCACCTTGTCGGTGCGCGCATCACGGGCATTGCTCAGCCGGACTTTGAGCGCATGCTCGTGCTCGACCTCGACGGGCGCGACGAACTCGGCACGCCGGTCAAAAAGCAGCTCATTGTCGAGATGCTTGGCCGCCAGTCGAACGTTATCCTCGTCAGTGCCGACGGGCATATCATCGACTGCATGCGCCGTGTGGATTCCTCCATGAGCGAGACGCGTCAGGTGCAGCCGGGCCTGTTTTACCGCCTGCCGCTGCGCCAGGACAAGCCGGTCCTGTTCGATACGACGCCGGAGCAGCGCACACAGCTGCTTTCCGGCCCGGTCACGGCGGCGACGCTTGATAAGTGGCTGCTGGGCCTGTTTTCCGGCGTGTCGCCCCTGCTGTGCCGGGAGGTGTGCTTCCGCGCGCTCGGCGATGCCAGCCCCCGGCTGGAGCGGCTGGACGATGCGCAGCGCGCACGCCTGGAGCACGAGCTGGACGCGCTTGTGTTCTCGGTCGAGACGAACAATCTCGCGCCCACCATGCTGCTCGACGGCGACCGGCCGAAGGACTTTTCCGCCGTGCCGATCCTGCAGTATCAGGGCGCGCTGCAAAGCCGCGGCTGCGGCTCGTTTTCCGAGCTGCTGGATGAGTTTTATCTCCGCCGTGACAAGGCAGAGGCTATGCGCCGCCGCTCGCAGGAGCTGACGCATCAGGTGCGCACCCTGCGCGACCGCACGGCCAAGAAGCTGGCCATCCAGCGCTCGGACCTGCTGCGCTGCGCCGACCGCGAGGCCCTGCGGCAGAAGGCCGACCTCATCAAGGCCAATCTCTACCGCATCCATAAGGGCGACCGCACCGTGACGGTGCAGGACTACTATGCCGAGGGCTGCCCGGACGTGACGATCGAGCTCGACCCGCGCAAGAGCCCGCAGGAGAACGCCGCCGCGCTCTATAAGTCCTACCGCAAGGCCAAGACGGCTGAGCAGCACCTGACCGGCCTGATCGCGGAGGCGAGCCGGAACCTCGACTATCTCAACAGCGTGCTCGATGAGCTCGCGCGCGCCGAGAGCGAGCGCGACCTCGCCGACATTCGCGCCGAGCTGCGCGCGACCGGGTATCTGCGCCAGCCGCGCAATGCAAAAAAGGAAAAAACGGCGCAGCGCGCGCCGCTCTCCTTCGTCTCGAGCACCGGGTATGAGATCCTGGTCGGCCGCTCCAACACGCAGAACGACGAACTGACACACCGCACCGCCCGCCGCACGGACATCTGGCTGCATGTGCAGAAGGTGCACGGTTCGCACGTCATCATCCGCGCGCACGACACAACGCCGGACGATCAGACGATCGCCGAGGCGGCGAGCCTCGCCGTGTACTATTCACAGGCGCGCGGCGGCGGAAAGACGCCGGTAGACTACACCATGGCGCGCTTCGTGCGCAAGCCGTCCGGCGCGCTGCCGGGCATGGTGCTCTACACGGACTATCAGACCTGCATGGCCGAGAGCGACGAGGCGCTCGCAGAGCGCCTGCGCGTGCGATAAGGCAGCAAAAAAAAGCTCCCCAGCAGGGGAGCTTTTTGTGTTTCTCCTGAGGTATGCAGCAGCAATTTTGACCGTACTGGCCGGATGGTTGACGGATGCGGAAAACTGCGGTATGCTTTTGGCATTGTTCATAGTTGGCATTGTTCATAGAAAGGAGCGCCTGTATTTAAGGCGAACGGATCATGAAAAAACTCATTGCCTATTACTCCCGCGCGGGAGAGAACTATTTTTCCGGGGCGCATCGCGCCATCGCCGTCGGCAACACGGAGCAGGCGGCGCGGCTGCTCGCCGAACTCACCGGTGCGGAGCTGTTTCACATCGAGCAGAAGGTGCCGTATTCGGACAACTATGATACCTGCGTCGCCGAGGTGCGGCGCGACCTGTGCGCCAACGCCCGTCCGGAGCTGACGGTACTGCCAGAGAGCCTGGACGACTATGATGAAATTTATCTCGGCTATCCGAACTACTGCGGCACCATGCCGATGGCGGTCTACACCTTCCTAGAGCACTATGACTGGCAGGGCAAGACCATCCATCCGTTCTGCACGAACGAGGGCAGCGGCCTGTCGAACACGGAGCAGGATATCCGGCGGGCAGCGAAGGGCGCGCGGGTCGCGCACGGCCTGTCGCTGCGCGGCAGTGCGGTCGAGGGTGCAAAACCGAAGCTGGAGCAGTGGCTGCGCGGATAACACGCGCGTTCTGACAGGCAGAGAGGGAGGAGGCAGCGCATGAGCCGAAATGCAAAAATTCTCATCGATCTGGCCGTGCTCGCGGCCGTTTACGGCATCTGGCTGCTGCCAAAGTGGCGGCCACTGGGGCGCAGAACGCTCACGGTCTATACGCTCATGTATGGCTGCCTCGCTGGCATCGCGCTCTTCACGCTCATGCCGGTGCTGGCAGTGCTCCCGTTCTGCTTTGACCATCCGTATGTCCCCATGCACATGGCGCCGTTTGAGGACGTCATTCTCCGCCACGGCGATTATGTCCGGCAGATCGTGCTGAACATCGCCCTGTTTGTCCCGTTCGGTGTTTTGCTGCCGCTGTGCCGCAGCTGCCGCGGCAAGCGGTGCAGCTTCTGGCGCTGCCTGCTGCTGACGCTGGCACTCAGCGTCGGCATTGAGGTCGTGCAGCCGCTGCTGCATGCGTTTCGCAGTTCAGATATCACGGACGTGATTACAAACACGACCGGCGGCGTGCTCGGCTATGTGCTCTGGGCGATCGTGCACGCTTGCCGGAAAAAACAGAAAGATTAGCTTGTTCCTCGATATACCGGCGTACTGCCGGTATCTTTTTTTGTTGAAAATGTGCCGCTGTTTCGCTATACTATTACAAAAAGCGGAATTTTACGATCAAAAACGGAGAAAAAACAAAATCGGAGGAGAGAAACATGGACGAGCGGATCTATCGCGAATATGTCGCGATCCTGAAAGAGGAACTGCAGCCCGCCATGGGCTGTACCGAGCCGATCGCCGTGGCGTACTGCGCGGCGCTGGCCCGCAAGACGCTCGGTGCGCTGCCGGAAACGGTCGAGGTGCTTGCGAGTGCAAACATCATCAAAAATGTCAAGAGCGTCATCGTGCCGAATACGAACGGTCAGCGCGGCATTGCGGCGGCCGCGGCGGCGGGCATCGTGGCTGACAATGCTGACGCGCAGCTGCAGGTGCTCGCGAGTCTTACACCGGAGCAGGTGGACGCAGTGGGCGCCTATCTGCGGCAGGCGGCCTTTACCGTCCGGCGCGCGGACAAGGACTACGTGTTCGACATTCAGGTGCGCGTCACGGCGGGGGCGGACAGCGCGTCCGTTGAGATCGCGGGATACCACACGAACGTGATCCGCATCGAGAAAAACGACATCGTGCAGTTTCACAAGGACTATCAGGAGTCCGGCAGCCAGCACGCAACCGACCGCAGTCTGCTGACGGTCGAGCAGATCATCGCCTTTGCAAACGAGATGGACATTGCCGACGTGCAGGAGACGCTTCAGCGGCAGATCGACTACAACTGGGCCATCGCCGAGGAGGGCTTGCGCGGGGATTACGGCGCGAATATCGGCCGCATCCTGCTGCAGTCTTACGGCATGAGCATCCACAACCGCGCCAAGGCCTACGCCGCGGCCGGGTCGGACGCGCGCATGAACGGCTGCGACCTGCCGGTGGTCATCAATTCCGGCAGCGGCAATCAGGGGCTGACGGCGTCGCTGCCGGTCATTGTCTATGCCAAGGAGCTGGGCGTCACGCAGCAGATGCTCTACCGCGCGCTCGTGGTGTCGAACCTCGTCACCATCCATCTGAAAACCGGTATCGGCAGCCTGTCCGCTTACTGCGGTGCCACGGCGGCCGGCTGCGGCGCGGGCGCAGGCGTGACGTATCTGTACGGCGGGCAGTACCGCGAGATTGCGCACACCATCGTTAACGCCATTGCCATTGATTCCGGCATGATTTGCGACGGTGCGAAGGCAAGCTGTGCGGCCAAGATCGCCTCCGCGGTCGAGGCGGGCCTGCTTGGTATGCAGATGCAGATGCACGAGAGCCAGTTCTACGGCGGCGACGGCATCGTTGTCAAGGGCGTGGAGAACACGATCCGCAACATCGGTACGCTCGCGAGCGAGGGCATGCGCGAAACCGACCGCACGATCATCCGCATGATGATCCAGGAGCATTGAGATATGTACCGCTTGCCGGCTGCCGATCGGCAGCCGGTTTTGCGTTCTTTTTCGCACCGGCGGAGAATTCCCATTGCATTTTGCGTGCGGCGCGCGTATAATAACTCATATTTCTTTTTCTGTCGCACTGCAATGTGCAAAAGCAACTTGTGTCCAAGGAGGCGCGCCATGCGTTTATTTGATATTCTCGGGCCGGTCATGGTCGGCCCGTCCAGCAGCCATACGGCCGGGGCCGTGCGCATCGGCCTGACGGCCCGCAAGCTGCTCGGCGATCAGCCGGTGCACGCGGACATCTCATTGCACGGCAGCTTCGCCCTGACCGGTCACGGTCACGGCACGGACTGCGCGCTGATCGCGGGCCTGCTCGGCATGCAGCCGGACGATCTGCGCATCCCGGGCAGCTTTGCAATCGTGGCGGAGCAGGGGCTGACGTTCGCGTTTCAAAATGTGCAGCTGCGCAATGCGCACCCGAACACCGCGCGTCTGCAGCTCACGGATGCCAAAGGCCGCACACTAGACATTGTGGCCGAGAGCGTCGGCGGCGGGCGCATACGCATCCGCTCCATCGACGGTATCGAGACGAACTTTTCCGGTGAGCACAACACGCTCATCGTCCACAATCAGGACACGCCCGGCCATGTCGCAGCCGTGACGGCGGCACTCATGCAGCGGCACGTCAACATCGCCACCATGCAGCTCTACCGCAGCGAGCAGGGCGGCTACGCGGTCATGATCCTTGAGTGCGACCAGCCGATCCCGAAGGACATTGAACAGTGGCTGTCGCACATCGAGGGCATTCAGAAAATCACGATCTTTAACCAGGAGGAACCGGTATGAGCTTTTCGAGCATTGCAGCCATACTTTCTGCGGCGCAGGTGAGCGGGCAGCCGCTCTATGCCGTCATCCGCGACGCGGACTGTCAGGAAAACGGCTACGACGCCGCGGCGTCCCACCGCCAGATCGCGGCGCTCTGGGCGGCAATGCAGCAGTCAAGCCGGCAGTACTGCGCATCTGACCGCTCCAACAGCGGGCTCATCGGCGGCGACGCGGCCCGGCTCCGCGCGGCGGCGGAGAGCGGCCGCCTCCTCGGCGGGACGTATTTTCAGCGTGTGACGGAGCAGGCGCTCAAGGTCGCCGAGTGCAACGCGTGCATGAAGCGCATCGTCGCCGCGCCGACGGCGGGCAGCTGCGGCGTGCTGCCGGCGGTGCTCATCCCGTTGGCGGAGGAGCGGGATGTGCCGGAGGAGACGATCCTCGAGGCGCTGTATATCGCGGCTGGATTCGGTCAGGTCACGGCACTGCGCGCGAGCGTGGCCGGTGCGGAAGGCGGCTGTCAGGCAGAGATCGGCACGGCCAGCGCCATGGCGGCGGCCGCGCTGACGCATATTCTCGGCGGCACGGCGCAGCAGTGCGCGGATGCGTACGCCATCGCGCTCGGCAATCTGCTTGGTCTGGTGTGTGACCCGGTCGCGGGCCTGGTCGAGGTGCCCTGCGTCAAGCGCAATGTCATCGGTGCGGTCAACGCCGTGAGCGCGGCGAACATGGCCGTCGCCGGCATCACGAGCCGCATTCCGGTCGATGAGGTCATCGACGCCATGGGCGAGGTCGGTGACGCGCTCCCGGCCAGCCTGCGCGAGACCGGCCTCGGCGGTCTCGCCGCCACGCCGACCGGCCGGCAGGAGGCCGAGCGGATCACCCGCGCCGAGCACTGAACGCCCCCGTCCCGCAGGCCGAGCCATCGGCGGCGGGGCGGCTTTTTGCGCGAAGGGGCTTGACAGACGGGCAAAATCACGGCAATGTATAATAAACAGAACGACCCGCTCTGCGGGTGGAAAGGCGGAGCCATGGAATACAATAGACCCATTGCGGATATGCTCCCCGGCATGGATGTCGAGGGCTTTTATATTCTGCGCGCGGCGGCGCTCAAGACGACCAACAGCGGCAAGCCGTTTCTCAGCGGCACGATCTGCGACCGCACGGGCAGCATGGAGATCAAGATCTGGGACTACAGCGGCCCCATCGGCGCATGCCCGGAGGACACCGGCCGCGTCGTGAAGATCCGCGGCAGCGTCTCGGAGTACCGCGGTGCGCTGCAGATCAGCGTTCACCGCATCCGCATGGCCGAAGCGGCGGACGATTACGACACGTCGCTGCTCGTGCCGACGGCGCCCATCGACACGGACGCTGCGCTGGCAGATGTGCAGCGGCTGGTCGCCTCGATCACGGACGCGGATTACCGCAGCGTCGCCGAGACGATGCTGGCGCGGCACCTCGACGCGTTCCGGCGCATTCCGGCCGGGAAGAGCGTGCACCACAGTTTTCTGTCCGGCCTTTTGATGCATACTTACAACATGCTGCGCACGGCGGATTTCCTCGCGGGCCTGTATCCGGAGGTCATTGACCGCAGCCTGCTGCTGGCCGGCACGCTGCTGCACGACTTCGGCAAGGAGCGGGAGTTTGCGTTCTCCGATCTCGGCATCGTGACGGAGTATTCCACGGCCGGACAGCTCCTCGGCCATCTGGTCATGGGGGCGCAGGAGGCCGCGGATGCCGCGCGCGAGCTCGGTATTCCCGAGGAAAAGTCCATGCTGCTGCAGCACCTGCTGCTCTCGCACCACGGCGAGCCGGAGTTCGGCGCGGCCGTGCGGCCCATGTGCGCCGAGGCGGAGCTGCTGTCGTACATCGACCTCATCGACAGCCGTATGGAGATCTATGCGGAAACGCTGCCGACCGTGCCGGCCGGCAGCTTCAGCGCCCGCATCTTCGCGCTGGAAAAGAAGATCTATCACCACAACTGAGGAGCGTGCCCATGCTGACCCTGCCGCAACAAGTGCATACGGCGCTCGACCGCCTCACGGCGGCGGGCTGGGAGGCCTATGTCGTCGGTGGCGCGGTGCGCGACGCACTGCGCGGCAGCCCGGCGGGGGACTGGGACATCACGACCAACGCCGAGCCTGCGCAGGTCGAGCGCGTCTTTGCCGGCGAGCGGCTCATCGAGACGGGGCTCAAACACGGTACCGTGACCGTCCTGCTCGACGGTCTGCCGCTCGAGATCACGACCTACCGCGTCGACGGGGACTATACCGACCACCGGCGGCCGGACGCCGTGCGCTTTACGCGCGGCCTGCGCGAGGACCTGCTGCGCCGCGATTTCACGATGAACGCGCTGGCTTACAACCCGCAAACGGGGCTGGTGGATATTTGCGGCGGGGCGGAGGACATCACGCGCGGCGTCGTGCGCTGCGTGGGCGAGCCGGACCGCCGCTTTCAGGAGGACGGGCTTCGCATCCTGCGCGCGCTGCGTTTTGCGTCCGTGCTCGGTTTTCAGATCGCGCCGGAGACGGCGGCGGCCATCCACCGCAGCCGCGCACTGCTGCAGTATCTCGCGGCGGAGCGCGTGCGCAGCGAGCTGACGAAGTTGCTCTGCGGGCAGAATGCGGGCGCGGTGCTGCGGGAATTTGCCGATGTGCTGGCCGTCCCCATCCCGGAGCTGCGGCCGATGTTCGGCTTCGAGCAGCACAACCCGCATCACGACCGGGACGTCTGGCAGCACACGGTCGCAGTCGTGGCGCACATCCCGCCGGAGCCGGTGCTGCGCTGGGCGGCACTGCTGCACGATGTCGGCAAGCCGCCGTGCTTCTCCCTCGGGCCGGACGGCGTTGGCCATTTTTACGGACACGCGGCCAAGAGCGCCGAACTGGCGGACGCTATCCTTATGCGCCTACGCTTTGACACGGCTGGGCGCACGCGCATCACACAGCTCATCCGCTATCACGACCTGCCCGTCCCGCCGGAGCCGAAACCGGTCCGGCGGCTGATGAACAAGCTCGGCGTCGAGACCGTGCGGCAGCTCTTCGCGCTGCACATCGCCGATACCTGCGGCCAGTCGGCTATCTGTGCCGGCCGCGTGGAGGTCTACCGACAGGCGGAGCGCGTGCTCGACGAGCTGCTTGCGGCGGATGCCTGCTTCTCGCTCAAAGATCTCGCAGTCAAAGGGAATGATCTGCTCACGCTCGGTCTGCGCGGCCGGGCGGTCGGCGCTGCGCTGCAGGCGTGCCTGGACGCGGTCATAGACGAGGTGGTGCCGAACGACAGGGCCGCGCTGCTTGCCTATGCAGCGGAAAATTTGCAACGCTTTGCAAATTCCTGAAACTCAGGACTTGAAAATTGTGGGGTGTTGTTATAAGATGAAGGACATATTTGAATTACATTGTAATAGAATATGCGGAGAACACGGATATGGAACAGATTCGGTCGCGGAAAAATCAATATATCCTGCACCTGCGCGCGCTGGCGAAGGACAATGATGCGCGCCGGGACGCGGGGGAGTACGTCTGCGACGGCGAAAAGCTGCTGCACGAGGCGCTGCAGTCCGGCGCGGAGGTCACGTCCGTGCTCTGGCGCGATGCGGCGGCGTTCCCGCTGCCGGACGGCATTGTGCAGTACACGGCCGATGCAGAGCTGGCCGCATACGCCTCGCCGCTCATGCACTCGCCGGGCCCGGTCTTTACCGTGCGCATCCCAGTGATGCGCCTGCCGGAGCCGCTGCGCCACGTCATCGTGCTCGAGGGCGTGCAGGATCCCGGCAACGTCGGCACCGTCATCCGCACGGCGAACGCCCTCGGCATGGACACCGTGGTGCTTACCGGTGCGTGTGCCGATCTCTACAGTCCCAAGACCGTGCGCGCCGCGATGGGCGCGCTCTTCCGCCAGCCGGTGCTGACGTGCACGCAGGACGAGCTGGTGCAGCTGCTGAATGCCAACGGGCTGAAGCTCTACGGCGCGGCGCTGACGGACACGGCGCAGGATCTGCGGCGTGTGCCGCTCTCACCGGCCGCTGTGGCGATCGGCAGCGAGGGCCGTGGCCTGAGCGCGCAGCTGCTCTCGCAGTGCGACGGGCAGATCATCATCCCCATGCAGCCGGGCGCCGAGTCGCTCAATGCGGCGGTGGCCGCGGCGGTCGTCATGTGGGAGATCGCCCGCGCCGGGATGTGAGGAGGCGCGCCGATGTCACAGCTGCAATACTGGGTCTGGCTATCCATGCGCTTTGGCGTGCGCCCGAAGGTGAAGCTCGCGCTCGTGGAGCATTTTGGCACGCCGCGCGATGTGTATTTTGCCACAGAGGCGGATTACCGCGTCCGTGTTCCGCTGCGCCCGGAGGAGCTCCGGATGCTGCAGGATAAGGACCTGCGCGATGCCAACCGCGCGCTCGCCATCTGCGACCGGGAGCACATCCGCGTCCTGACGATCCAGGATGCGGTCTATCCGCAGCGTCTGCTGCAGATCTATGACCCGCCGCTGGTGCTCTATGTGCGCGGCACTCTGCCGCAGATCGATGACTGTGCGGCTGTCGCCGTCGTTGGTACGCGCAGCGCAACGCCGTATGGCATGCGCACGGCGCGTAAGTTCGGCTCCGAGATCGTGCGCCATGGCGGTATTCTGCTTTCCGGTCTCACCGCTGGGATCGACCGCTCGGCCGCCGAGGGTGCGCTGCACGCCGGAGGTATCTGCGTGGGCGTGTCCGGCACGGCGATCAATCTGGATTTTGCGGGTGCATGCACGCAGGAGGTCGCGCGCTGCGGCGCCGTTGTGAGCGAGTTTGCGCCGAATATGTCCGTGACGCGTTTTGGCTTCCGGCTGCGCAACCGCATCACGTCCGGTCTGGCCGTGGCGACGGTCGTGGTCGAGGCACCGGAGAAAAGCGGCGCGCTCCTGTTTGCCGACGATGCCGTCATGCAGGGCAGAGAGGTCTTTGCCGTGCCCGGCAATGCGGACTCCCGTGCCTCGGTCGGCAGCAACGCGCTGCTCAAGGACGGCGCCCGTCCGGCTACGTGTGCGTGGGACGTGCTGAGCGATTTTCGCCGCATGTTTCCCGGCACACTGCACGAAAATATTGCGCCTGAGCCCGACATAGCGACACCTGAACCGCCGCCGGAGACGGGCAGCGGCTTTGCGCAGGTGCGCCGCCCGGTCGCGGAGAAAAGGATTGACAAGCCGCAGCCGGAGGCATATATTGACTTGGAAGCGCAGCTGAAGTCGCTCACGACCGAGCAGCTGCAGATCGTCGCGGCGATTGATGCGCCTGGCACCCAGGTGGATCTCATCATCGAAAAGACGCAGCTCCCGGCGAGCAAGGTGCTCGCGGAGCTGACCGTGCTGCAGATCCGCGGCGTGGTCCGGCAGGAGCCGGGCAAACGTTTTTCATTAAATGTACGCGCAGGCACTGCGCAGGAATCATAAGGAGTTGGAGTAGACCCGATGGCAAAAGCAAAAACCGATCTGGTGATCGTCGAGTCTCCGGCGAAGGCCAGAACAATCGAAAAATATCTGGGCAATCACTATCAGGTCGTGGCCTCGATGGGCCACCTGCGTGATCTGCCCAAGAGCACCATGGGCGTGGATATTGACGGTGATTTTACGCCGCAGTACCTGCCCGTGAAGGATCGTGCGGACGTGATCGCCGACCTGAAAAAGCGTGCAAAGTCAGCCGGTACCGTCTATCTCGCGACCGACCCTGACCGCGAGGGAGAGGCGATTTCGTGGCACCTGAAGGAGCTGCTGGAGCTGCCGGACGACAAGACGGAGCGCGTGACGTTCAACGAGATCACGAAAAAGGTCGTGCAGGAGAGCATTGCCAACCCGCGCGATATCGATCAGGATCTGGTGGACGCGCAGCAGGCGCGCCGCATTCTGGACCGCATCGTCGGCTATAAGCTCAGTCCGCTCCTTTGGCGCAAGGTTAAGCCCGGCCTGTCCGCCGGCCGCGTGCAGTCGGTGGCCACGCGCATCGTGGTCGACCGTGAAAATGAGATCCGCGCCTTCCAGCCGCAGGAGTACTGGCTGCTTGACGCGCTGCTCGACTGTGGCGCGGGCACGTTCACGGCGCGCTTTTACGGCACGGCCGATAAGAAAATGGACGTTCCGGACGAGACCACGGCCGATAAGATCATTGCCGCCGTGTCGGCCGAGCCGTTCCAGATCGCGAGCGTCAAGCGCGGCGAAAAGCAGCGCAGCCCGTCGCCCCCGTTCATCACCTCGACCCTGCAGCAGGAGGCTTCCCGCCGCCTGGGCATGACGCCGCGGCGCACCATGTCGGTCGCGCAGCAGCTGTATGAAGGCGTGGACATCACCGACCGCGGCACGATCGGTCTCATCACCTATATGCGTACCGATTCGCAGCGCCTGTCCGATGAGGCGCTTGCCGCCGCACAGGCGTTTATCGTCGAGCACTACGGCCCGGAGTATCACCCCGGCAAGCCGCGCACGTATAAGACCAAGGCCGGCGCGCAGGACGCGCACGAGGCCATCCGCCCGACGGACGTCACGCTCACGCCGGATCGCGTGCGCCATGACCTCACGCCGGAGCAGTACCGGCTCTACCGGCTCATCTGGGGCCGCTTCACGGCCTGCCAGATGGCCAACGCCGTGTATGACAACGTCGTCGTAGACGCCGGCAGCGCGGGCTATCTTTTCCGCGCCAACTATTCCGAGCAGAAGTTCGCGGGCTACACCGCCGTGTATGAAGAGGCGAAGGACGAGGAGACGAGCGAGGTGCGCCGCCCGCTGCCGTCGCTCAAGCAGGGTGACGCCGTGGACCTCAAGCAGGTCACGAAGGAGCAGCAGTTCACACAGCCGCCCGCCTGCTACACGGAGGCGACGCTCATCCGCGCCATGGAGGAAAAGGGCATCGGCCGTCCGTCCACGTATGCGCCGACGATCTCGACCATCCTCAGCCGCAACTATGTCGTCAAGGAGGGACGCTACCTGCGCCCGACGAATCTCGGTATCGTCGTGACTGAGATGATGGAGGAATACTTCCGCAACATCGTCGATCTGAAGTTCACTGCCAACATGGAGACGGATCTCGACAAGATCGAGGCCGGCAAGATGGCGTGGAAGGACGTACTGCGCGAATATTATAAGGACTTTGACGCAAACCTCAACAACGCTGAGATCCAGCTCGAGGGCAAGCACCTCAAGGTGCCGGATGAGGAGTCGGACGAGGTCTGCCCGAACTGTGGGCGCAAGCTCGTGTATAAAAACGGCCGCTTCGGCCGCTTCCTTGCCTGCCCGGGCTATCCGGAGTGCAGCTTCACGATGCCCATCGTGGTCGAGATGCCCGGCAAGTGCCCGGCCTGCGGCGGCCGCCTGCTCAAGCGCACGTCCCGCAAGGGCTTTGCCTATTACGCCTGTGAGCGCGGGCACGATTGCCCGGGACATGGCGAGGGCGAGGGCGGCGAGAACATCCAGGGCTTCATGACCTGGGACGTTCCGACGAAGGATTACTGCCCTGAGTGCGGCAAGACCATGTTCAAGCGCGCCGGCAAGGGAGCCAACAAGCCGTTTTGCATCAACCCCGAGTGCCCGAACTATCTGCCGCCCGACAAGCGCGGCTACAAGCGCAAGCCGAAACCGGCGGACGACGCGGCCGAACCCAAGGCTGAGGCCGAGCCGGAATCCAAGGAGACGAAGCCGGAGACCAAGAAGCCGGCTGCGAAGAAATCCACTGCAAAAAAGCCTGCTGCCAAAAAGCCCGCAGCGAAGAAAACGGCCGCCAAGAAACCGGCCGCAAAAAAGACGACGAAACCCAAGAAGGAAGCATAATTGGAAAGGCGGCCTGACCGGCCGCCTTTTTCGAGGAGGAACGCTATGACCCCAGTGACCGTGATCGGTGCGGGCCTGGCGGGATGCGAGTGCGCGTGGCAGCTGGCCGGGCGCGGCATCCCGGTGCGCCTGATCGAGATGAAACCCAAGAAAATGACCCCCGCGCACGTATCCGAAAACTTTGCCGAGCTTGTCTGCTCCAACTCCCTGCGCAGCGATGAGCTCACAAACGCCGTCGGCCTGCTTAAGGAGGAGCTGCGCCGGCTCGACTCCGTCGTGCTCGCGAGCGCGGATCATAACCGCGTCGCCGCCGGCGGCGCGCTCGCCGTGGACCGCGAGGCGTTCGCGCGCGAGATCACGGAGCGCATCTGCGCGCATCCGAACATCACCGTTGAGCGCGCCGAGGCGGACACCATCCCGGATGGGGAGGTCGTCATCGCGACCGGCCCGCTCACGAGCGACGCCATGGCTGCTGAGATCCAGCGCCTCTGCCCGGAGTTCGACCTGCATTTTTACGATGCCGTGGCCCCCATCGTCACGCTCGAGAGCGTGGACATGGACAGCGCCTTTTTCGCCAGTCGCTACGACAAGGGCACGGCCGACTATGTTAACTGCCCCATGGATCAGGCGGAGTACACCGCCTTCGTGCAGGAGCTGCGCAATGCAAAGGAAGCGCCCATCCACGGCTTTGACGACGGTGCGGTCTTTGAGGGCTGCATGCCGGTCGAGGTCATGGCCCGCCGCGGGGAGGACACCCTGCGCTACGGCCCGCTCAAGCCGATCGGCCTGCGCGACCCGCGCACCGGGCGGGACAACTATGCCGTCGTGCAGCTCCGGCGCGACAACGCCGAGGGCACGCTGTATAACATCGTCGGCTTCCAGACGCATCTGACGTTCGGCGAGCAAAAGCGTGTCTTTTCCATGATTCCGGCGCTGCGGAACGCGGAGTTCGTGCGCTACGGCGTCATGCACCGCAACACTTATTTAAATTCTCCGCAGCTGCTCGACCGGTATTACCGCCTCCGGCGAGCCCCGCGCATCCGCTTCGCCGGGCAGATGACCGGTGTTGAGGGCTATGTGGAGTCGTGCGCGTCCGGCGCGCTCGTCGGCATTGAGACGGCCGCGCAGCTGCTCGGCCTGGAGCCTGTCGATTTCCCGCAGGAGACGGCCATCGGCGCGCTGTCCCTGTACATTTCCGGCGGCAGCGTCGGCGATTTTCAACCCATGAACATCAATTTTGGCATCATCACACCGCTGGATCACCGTGTGCGCGGCAAGCGCAACAAGAATGCGGAGATCTCGGCGCGCAGCCTCCAGATCCTGGACGGGCTGAAACAAAAGGAGGTTTTTCATCTATGAGAATTCTTGTGGACGCAATGGGCGGTGATCTCGCCCCGGACGAGATCGTCAAGGGCGCGGTGCACGCGCAGCAGGAGCTGGGCGCGGAGATCGTGCTCGTCGGCCAGCGCGCCGCCATTGAGGCCTGCCTGCGCAACGAAAAGGCCAAGCTCGAGATCATCGACGCCAGTGAGGTCATCACCATGGACGACGACCCCAGCACGGCCACCCGCCGCAAGAAGGACGCTTCCATGACGGTCGCGCTCAACATGCTGCGTGACGGCAAGGGCGACGCGGTCGTCTCCGCCGGCAGCACCGGCGCACTGCTCACCGGCGCCACGCTCATCGTCAAGCGCATCCACGGCATCCGCCGCGCGGCGCTGGCCCCCGTGCTGCCAAATGGCGACGCGGGCGTCATGCTCATCGACTGCGGTGCCAACGCCGACTGCACGCCGGAGTATCTGCTGCAGTTCGCGTATATGGGCAGCTATTATGCCCGCACCATGCTCGGCATCGCCGCGCCGCGCGTCGGTCTGCTCAGCAACGGCACCGAGGATCACAAGGGTTCGGAGCTCCAGCATGAGACGTTCCCGCTGCTCAAGGCGGCGGACGCCGCCGGCCGTATCCGTTTTGTCGGCAATGTTGAGGCGTCGCAGGTGTTTAGCGGCGACGTGGACGTCGTCGTCACGGACGGCTTCACCGGCAACGTGCTGCTCAAGGGCATCGAGGGCAGCATCAAGTACATGACGCGCCAGCTCAAGGGCATTTTCATGAAAAACTTCAAGACCAAGATGGCCGCCCTTGCCATCAAGGACGAGTTCCACGCGCTCAAGGCATCGCTCGACCCGAACGAGGTCGGCGGCACGGCCATGCTCGGCATCAGCAAGCCCGTCATCAAGGCGCACGGCTCGTCTGATGCGCGTGCGATCTACAATGCCATCCGTCAGGCGATCGCCTTTGCCGATTCCGGCATCATTGACGACATCACGGCCAATATTTCCTACATGCGTGTGGACAAACACGCGGCGAAGGAGAGCGACTGATGGAGGCGCTGGAGGCCCGTCTGGGCTACACGTTCCGCGACCGGCGGCTGCTGGAGCATGCGCTCATGCACAGCTCCTATGCCAATGAGAACCGCGCGCGGGGCTATACCAGCAACGAGCGACTCGAGTTTCTGGGCGATTCCGTGCTCGGCATGGTCACGGCGACGCGGCTCTATCAGCTCTATCCCGACATGCCGGAGGGGAAGATGAGCCGTCTGCGTGCCGAACTCGTCTGCGAGCAGGCGCTGCATGGCGTGGCGCTTACGCTGCATCTGGGCGACTATATCCGCCTTGGCCACGGGGAGGAGCGCAGCGGCGGCAGAGAGCGGCCGTCCATCCTTGCCGACGCGGTGGAGGCGGTCATCGCCGCCATGTATCTTGACGGCGGGCTCGAGCCTGCGCAGCGCTTTATCCTCACGCACATCCTCAACGGTCTGGCCGAGGGGAGATCCACCATGTCGAGGACTACAAGACAGAGCTGCAGGAACGCGTGCAGCGCCGCGCCGGACAGACGCTTTCCTATACCGTCTGCGCCGAGAGCGGCCCGGACCACAACAAGACGTTCACCATGGCCGTGCTGCTCAATGGCAGCGAAATCGGCCGCGGCACCGGCCGCACGAAAAAAGAGGCGGAGCAGTCCGCCGCCCGGTGCGCGCTCGAACAGATGACGCAATAACGGCATGCAGCCGCCTGGAACACACAGGCGGCTGCATTTTTTCACATCTGAAAAAATGCACTCCGGCCGTTGCAAAATGGCATTTTGGCGGTATACTCTACTTTGTATTACTTTGATTTGATATATCAGCGGCGTTCTTGCACGCGCAGGCGCCGGATATGCGAGGGATTTTGTGTACTTAAAAAAAGCATTGGAGATCCAGGGCTTCAAGTCCTTTCCGGACAAGACGCGCCTGAATTTTGACCAGGAGATCACGGCAATCGTCGGCCCGAACGGGAGCGGCAAGTCGAACATATCGGACGCCATTCTGTGGGTCATGGGCGAGCAGCGCACGAAAACGCTGCGCGGCGGCAAGATGGAGGATGTCATCTTCGGCGGCACGGAAAAGCGCAGCCCCATGGGCTTTGCGCAGGTGTCGCTCATCCTAGACAACAGCACTGGCATCTTCGACACCGAAAACACCGAGGTCATGATCACCCGCCGCTATTACCGGAGCGGCGAGAGCGAATATTATATCAACCGCGAGGCATGCCGCCTGCGCGACATCAATGAGCTGCTCATGGACACAGGCCTCGGCCGCGATGGGTACTCGATCATCGGGCAGGGCCGCATCGCCGAGATCGTCTCCGGCAAGAGCAACGAGCGCCGCGAGATCTTTGAGGAAGCGGCCGGCATCTCGCGCTACCGCTACCGCAAGGAGGAGTCGGAGCGCAAGCTCGCCCGCACGGAGGAAAACCTCCTGCGCATCAACGACAAGGTCGATGAGCTGGAGCTGCAGGTCGAGCCCCTGCGCAAGCAGGCCGAGACGGCGAAGAAGTACCTCCGCCTGCGCGACGAGCTCAAAAGCGCGGAGGTCTCCGTCTGGATGGAGACGCTCGACCGGCTGCACGCGCAGGCTGAGACCGTGAACCGCGATTATCAGACCGCGAAGGAAAACCTCGCCGGCGCACAGCGCGAGCTCGAGCAGCTCTATGCAGCGTCGGAGAACATCGCGCAGAAGATGCGCGAGAAGGATCTGGAGTCCGAGCGCACACGCGAGCAGATCTCCGAGTGCGAGAGTGCCGCGGCCGAATGCGAGAGCGCCGCGGCCGTCGTGCGCACGAACCTGCAAAACAGCGCCGACAGCATCGCGCGCCTGCGCGTGGAGGTGTCCGAGCAGGCCGACCGTGCCAGCGCCCTGCAGGCGCAAATCGATGCGCAGCAGCGCCGTCTGGAGGAAATCGAGGCGGAAAAGGCGCAGCACGCGCAGGAGATCCGGTCCGTGCTCGATGAGATCGACCGCAATGCGGCGTCCTCCGGCGAGGCCGAGCGCGCGTACACGGAGCTGCTCGCCAGAGAGAGCGCGCAGAGCAGCGCGCTGGCCGAGTGCCGCACGCGCATCACGCTCCTGGCCGATAAATCGCAGGAGCTGCTCGATCAGGAAAACGCCGTCGCCACTGCCGCCGCGGAGGCGGCCGAGCATCTGGCGGCATTGGAGGCACAGGCGCAGGAAAAGCAGACCGCGCAGCAGCAGGCCCGCACTGCGTGCGATGCCCTGCGCGCGGAACAAAGGGAGAAGGCCCAGCGTCTTTCCGCCTGTGAGCAGGCGCTCACAAAACAGCAGGAGCGGCTCTCCGGGCTGACGGTCGACCTGCGCAGCACCGAGTCGCGCATCCATATGCTCACCGAGATGGAAAAAGACTTCGAGGGCTACAACCGCGCGGTCAAGGCCGTCATGCATGCGGCCGAAAAGGGGACGCTGCGCGGCGTGCGCGGCCCGGTCGCAAACCTGATCAAGACCGGCGACCGCTACGCCCTCGCCATCGAGACGGCGCTCGGCGCCGCGGCGCAGAATATCGTCGTCGATACGCAGAACTGCGGCGCGCAGGCCATTGAGCTCCTGCGCCGGCGCGAGACCGGCCGCGCGACGTTCCTGCCGCTCGACACCATCCGCCCCATGCACTTAAACAGCGTGCCGGATCAGGAGCCGGGCTATGTCGGTGTGGCCGACACGCTCGTCACCTGCGCCGCCGCTTACCGCGATATCGTCAGCAATCTTCTGGGCCGCACCGTCGTGGCCGAGACGATGAAGGATGCCATCGCCATCTCCAGGCGTTATGACCACCGCTACCGCATCGTCACACTTGACGGGCAGCTCGTCAATGCCGGCGGGTCGCTCACCGGCGGCAGTGCCGCCAAGGGCAGCGGCATCCTCTCGCGCGCAAATGAGCTCAAGCGCCTGCGCGCAGCGCTGGATACGCTCACGCTGGAGAAAAAACAGCGCGAGGCCGAGCTTGAGGACGCGCAGACGGCACGCGACACCGCGCACGCGCAGCTCGACACTGCGCAGGCGCAGCTGGAGCAGGCGGTCGAGACGCTGCACAAGGCGGAGTCCGAGGCGGCGCAGGTCGCGCTGCTGAAAAACGCCGCGCAGGAGACCATCGCGGGGCAGAATGCGTCTATCGACGCCTGCCGCGCGCAGCAGAAGGCAAATCAGGACCGCATTACGGCCGCCCGTGCCGACGCGCTTTCGGCGGAGCAGGCGCTCGCCCGGCTTCGTGCCGAGCGCGATCAGAGTGAGCTCGGCCGCGGCGCGTTTGACCGCCGCCGTCAGGAACTGGCCGACCGGCTGGCCGGCCTGCGGGCGGAGTCGGCGTCTCTGGATGCCGAGCGCGAGACCATCACGCGCACGACGCAGCAGATCCACGACCTCTTTGAGGAAATGACCGGCGACCGCACGGCCCGCCTCGCCCAGATCGAGCAGGCAGAAGCCGGCACGCAGCAGCTGCAGCAGACCCTGCAGATGCACGAGCGCCGCCTGGCCGAGCTGCGCCAGCGCGCCGAGACACTGCGCAGCGATCTCGCCGCGTGCAGCAGCCGCAAGCTGGAACTGGAGGGTCAGCGCACCCGCACCGACCGCGATGCGCAGGCGCGCAACCGCGACCTGCTGGATATGCAGGGGCTCGTGTCACGCTTCGAGCAGAAAAAGCTCTCGGCGGACATGGAGGAAAAGCAGATCCTCGACAAGCTCTGGGACAATTATGAGCTCAGCCGCACGGCGGCCGAGGCGCTGCGCCAGCCGATCGAGAACATGACGAAGGCCAACCGGCAGATCGCCGAACTGCGGCGCAATATCGGCGCGCTGGGCACGCCGAACCTCGGCGCGATCGACGAATTCACGCGCGTGAACACGCGCTATACCTTCCTCACCGGTCAGCGGGACGACATTCTCAAGGCCAAGCGCGAGCTGACCGGCATCATCGCCGACGTGACGGGGGAGATGGAGGGCATCTTCACCACGCAGTTTCAGGCGATCGATAAGGCGTTCCGCCAGACGTTTCTGGAGCTGTTCGGCGGCGGCAAGGCCGCGCTCGTGCTCGAGGATCCGGAGCATGTGCTCGACAGCGGCATTGAGATCAAGGTGCAGCCGCCCGGTAAGGCGCTCTCGACGCTGAGCTTGATGTCCGGCGGCGAGATGGCGTTCGTGGCCATCGCGCTCTACTTTGCGATTTTGAAGGTGCGGCCGACGCCGTTTTGCGTCATGGACGAGATCGAGGCTGCACTCGACGAGGCGAACGTTACGCGCTACGTGCAGTACATGCGCCGCCTCGCCAAGAACACGCAGTTTCTCGTCATCACGCACCGCCGCGGTACCATGGAGGAGGCCGACCATCTGTTCGGCGTGACCATGCAGGAAAAAGGCGTATCCCGCGTCATCGAGCTTTCGCTGGATGAAGCGGCTAAAACCATATCGTAACGGAGAAGATAGTTCTATGGGATTTTTTGATAAGATCAAACAGGGCCTGACCAAGACCAAGACGAAGATGGACGCCCAGCTGACCGGCATTTTTGCCGCCTATGAGCCGGGCGACGAGGAATTTTTCGAAGACCTCGAGGAAACGCTCATCCTCGCCGACACCGGCGTGGAAACGACGACCAAGGCCATCGCGCAGCTGCGCAAAGCCATCGAGCTTAAGAAGCTGCGCACCGGCGCCGAGGTGAAAAAAAAAGAGTTCGTGCAGATCCTCACGCGCATCCTCAAGGTGCAGGACACCATGCTCCTGCTCACGACGCAGCCGTCGGTCGTGCTCGTCGTCGGCGTCAACGGGGTCGGCAAGACGACGACGATCGGCAAGCTCGCCGCCCAGCTCAAGAAAGAGGGCAACCGTGTGCTCCTCTCGGCGGCGGATACGTTCCGCGCCGCCGCAGCCGACCAGCTCACCGTCTGGGCGCAGCGTGCGGGTGTGGACATCGTCAAGCATGAAGAGGGCTCCGACCCCGCCGCCGTGGTGTTTGACTCCATTCAGGCGGCGAAGGCCCGCGGCACGGACGTCGTCATCATCGATACCGCCGGCCGCCTGCACAACAAGGCAAACCTCATGAACGAGCTCAATAAGATCACCCGCGTCATCCGCCGCGAGCTGCCGGAGGCCGATATTGAAACGCTCATGGTGCTCGATGCCACGACCGGCCAGAATGGCCTCATCCAGGCCAAGCAGTTTCTCGACACGGCCGACCTCACCGGCATCGTGCTCACAAAGCTCGACGGCACGGCCAAGGGCGGCATCGTCTTTGCCATCGCAAACGACCTGCAGCTGCCGGTGAAATACGTTGGCGTCGGCGAGCAGATCGACGACCTGCTCGAGTTCAAGCCTGCGGAATTTGTGGAGGCGCTGCTGTCATGATCCTTGCAAGCAACAACGCACATAAGCTTGAGGAGTTTCGCGCCATCTTTGCGGACATGGGCATTGAGATCATCCCGCAGAGCGCGGCCGGCTGCCACTTCGAGGTGGACGAGACGGGGGAGACCTTCGAGGAAAACGCCTATCTGAAGGCCATCGCCGTGACCCGCGCGACGGGGCAGCCCGCCGTCGCGGACGATTCCGGCCTCATGGTCGATGCGCTCGGCGGCGCGCCCGGCGTGCACTCGGCGCGTTATACCGGCCGGCACGAGGACTCGGACGCCGCGCGCTACACGCTCCTGCTCCATAACCTCGGCGACCGCACCGACCGTGCGGCCCGGTTCGTGTCGTGCATCTGCTGCACGTTCCCGAACGGGGATGTCCTGCGCGCACGCGGCACCTGCGAGGGCAGCATCCTGTTTGCGCCGCGCGGGGAAAATGGTTTCGGCTATGACCCCGTGTTCCAGCCGGACGGCTATGCCTGCTCCATGGCGGAACTGCGCCCGGAAGAGAAAAACGCCATTTCCCACCGCGGGAATGCGCTCAAAATCCTGAAAGAAGAATTGAGGAACTACTATGCTGACAAGTAAACAGCGCGCCCAGCTGCGCGGTCTCGCTGCGACGGAGGACACCATTGTCCACATCGGCAAGGGCGGCATCACGGAAAACATCATCACCCAGATGAGCGACGCGCTCAAGGCGCGTGAGCTCGTCAAGGGCCGCGTGCTCGAAAACTCGCTCCTGACCGCGCGCGAGGCGTGCGACCAGCTCGCCGAGGTCTGCCGCGCCGAACCCGTGCAGGTCATCGGCTCGAAGTTCGTGCTCTATAAGCGCAATGAGCAGAAGCCGAAGATCGAGCTCGTGAAAAAGGCGAAAAAATGAAGATCTGCATCTATGGCGGCAGCTTCAACCCGCCGCATCTGGGACATACGGCCGCGCTGCGCGCGGTGCGCGCGGCGATCCAGCCGGATCTGACACTCGTTATCCCGGACCGTATCCCGCCGCACAAGGAGCTCACGGCGGGCAGCCCGGAGCCGGCGGAGCGCCTGCTCATGACGATGCTGGCCTTCTCCGGCGAGCTGGGTGTGGAGGTCTCCGACATGGAGCTGCACCGCTCCGGCAAGAGCTACACGGCCGACACTGTGCGCGAGCTGTGTGCGTGCAATCCGGACGCGGAGCTGTACCTCGTCGTCGGCACGGATATGCTCACGACGTTCGAGGAGTGGCATGATTTTCGGTATCTGCTCGGGCAGGTGACGCTTGTCGCGCTCGCCCGCACGGGCGATGAGCACGCGGAAGTGGAGCGCTTCAGCGCCTACCTGCGCGAGACGTATGGCGCCCGCGTTATCGCCCTGCCGGCCGAGCCGATCCCGGTCACGAGCACGACCGTGCGTGCGCTGCTGCCGCAGCGGCGGGGCAGCGAGTGCCTTGCCCCCAATGTGTATGCACACATCATCCAGCAGCGGCTCTATGGCGCAAAGCCCGATCTCAACTGGCTGCGCGAGCAGGCTTACCCCATGCTCAAGCCGCGTCGCATCTCCCACGTCTGGGGCTGCGAGCACGAGGCGCGCCGGCTCGCCGAGCGCTGGGGCTGCGACCCGGATGCTGCTGCAGAGGCCGGAATTTTGCACGATTGCACGAAAAAATTAGAGCTATCTGACCAATTGCTATTGTCTGAAAAATATGGTATCATAAACGACACGGTCGAAACGGCCAACACCAAGCTCCTGCACGCCAAAACCGGCGCTGCCGTGGCCAAGGACCGTTTCGGCGTGCCGCTTGAGATAGAAAACGCCATCCGCTGGCACACGACCGGAAAACCCGATATGACCACGCTCGAAAAGGTCCTGTATATGGCCGACTACATTGAGCCGTCGCGGGACTTTGACGGCGTGGACGAGCTGCGGCGGCTCGCTTACACCGATCTTGACGCGGCCATGGTGCTCGGGCTGAAGATGAGCCTCGAGGATCTGGAGGCCGGCGGCATCACACCGCACGAGAACACGGTGCAGGCATTAAACTGGTATCAGGGCAGGGAAAAAGAAAATGAAAAGACGACAGAGTGACGATCGCTATCCGGGTGATTACGGCGGATATGACGATCAGGGTTACGACCGTTACAACGGCGGCTATGATGAAGGTTATGACGACGGCAGCGGCTTTCAGGACGCCCCGTTTTCCGAGGCGTCCGCGGCGGTGAATCACCGCGTGCAGGCGCAGCAGTCGCAGGCCAGGCGCCAGAAAAAGAAAAAAGTGCGCATCACGGTCATCGTGGTCGTGGTGCTGGCGCTGCTGATCGGCGAGTTTGCGATCCTGATGAACCACTGGGTCAGCCCGCCGAGTCTGACCGGTGGCCTGAGCGACGGCAATCCGGACGACGGTGTGGATGTCAGCGCCGACGGCCGCAAGAAGGGGTGCTACACGTTCCTTATCGCCGGCAAGGACCGCGCGGCCGGCCTGACGGACACTGTGCTCGTCGGTATGCTCGACACGGAGAACAAGTCTCTGAAATTTGTCAGCATCCCGCGTGACACAGCTGTGAATGTGGCCTACCGGCCCAAAAAGATGAACCAGTATTACGCCGCGGCCGAGAACAACGGCAAGGACGGCGTGGAGGCGCTCATCGGCGGCGCGGAGCAGATTCTCGGCTACCGGGTCGACAGTTATGCGCTCTTTGACGTGGAGGTGTTCGTCGAACTCATTGACGCCATGGGCGGTATCGACTTCGACGTCCCAGTTGATATGGACTATGACGATCCCAGTCAGAACCTGAGCATCCACGTGCAGAAGGGCTATCAGCACCTCAATGGCTATCAGACCATGGGCGTGTTCCGCTTCCGCAACACGTATGCCAACGGCGACATCGGCCGCATCGACGTGCAGCACCAGATGATCAAGGCCATGATGAGCCAGTTTTTGAAGCTGCACAACATCCCCAACCTCAACAAACTCATTGACATCTATGAGAAGGAAGTCACCACGAACCTGTCGGCAGGCAACGTGATGTTCTACGTCAAGGAGTTTTTGAAGCTCGAGGAAAGCGCCATCTCGTTTGAGACGATCCCGGCCAACTACAACGGCGTGAAAAACGGCATGTCCTACGTGTTCATCCACGTGGACGAGTGGCTGGAGTATCTCAACACCTGGCTCAACCCGTATACAACGGAGATCACGTCCGCGAATGTGGACATTCTCTATGAATCCAATGGGCAGGTCGTGGCCACTTCCGGCACCGTCCAGGGCCCAAACAAATGGTAACGAAAAGGAAGGATGTAGCATTATGATGCCTGCTAACGAGCTCGCTGCGGTCATCGTCAAGGCGCTGGACGCAAAAAAGGGCGAGAACATTCAGCTGCTCAAGACCCGGGAACTGACGACGCTGGCGGACTATTTTGTCATCTGCACGGCCAGCTCCTCGACGCACGTCAAGACGCTGACCGACGCTGTGGAAGCGGCGGCGGACGACGTGGGCGAACCGGTCCTGCGCCGCGAGGGGCACCGCAGCGGCAGCTGGGTCCTGCTCGACTACGGCTGCGTGATCGTGCACGTGTTCCAGGATGAGGCACGCAAGTTTTATGATCTGGAGCGCCTCTGGAGCGACGCGGAGGTCGTGGACATCTCCGGCATGCGCGCCTGAGCGCCAAAAGAAAACCAACCGGGGCGACGATTGCGCCGCCCCGCGATCTACTTATGATTTTTTGATTTTTCAGAGAGAAGTGAATGCTATGAAGTACGATTTCCAGGCGATCGAGAAAAAAATGGCAGGCGCGCTGGGAGAAAGAAAAGCCTTTCGCAGCCATCACCGGCGACCCGCGGCCGAAGTTTTATGGTCTGATCGAGTTTCCGTATCCCTCCGGCCAGGGTCTGCACGTCGGCCACCCGCGCCCGTTCACGGCGATGGACATCATCTGCCGCAAGCGCCGGATGCAGGGCTACAACGTTCTGTTCCCGATCGGCTTTGACGCTTTCGGTCTGCCGACTGAGAACTACGCCATCAAGAATCATATCCACCCGGCCGTTGTGACGAAAAACAACATTGCAAACTTCACCAAGCAGCTCAAGATGCTCGGCTACAGCTTTGACTGGGACCGCGCGGTCGATACGACGGATCCGAGCTATTACAAGTGGACGCAGTGGATCTTCCTGCAGATGTATAAGCACGGCCTGGCCTATAAGACCACCATGCCTGTCAACTGGTGCACGAGCTGCAAGTGCGTGCTCGCCAACGAAGAGGTCGTCAACGGCGTCTGCGAGCGCTGCGGCAGCGAGGTCGTGCGCAAGGAGAAGAGCCAGTGGATGCTCGCCATCACGAAGTATGCCCAGCGCCTGATCGATGATCTGGACGATGTGGATTACATCGAGCGCGTCAAGATCCAGCAGCGCAACTGGATAGGCCGCTCCACCGGCGCCGAGGTCACCTTCAAGACCAACGTCGGCGACGACGTCACCGTTTTCACGACCCGTGCCGACACGCTCTTCGGTACGACCTACATGGTCATCTCGCCCGAGCACCCGCTGCTCAAGCAGTGGCAGCCGCATATCGCCAACTGGGACGCCGTTGCCGCTTATCAGGAAGAGGCTGCGCACAAGTCCGATTTTGAGCGCGGCGAGCTCAACAAGGAAAAGACCGGCGTCCGTCTCGAGGGCATCGAGGTCATGAATCCCGTGACGCACAAGGCACTGCCCATGTTCGTCTCCGACTACGTCCTCATGGGCTACGGCACCGGTGCTGTCATGGGCGTTCCGGGGCACGACCAGCGCGACTGGGAGTTTGCCACCAAGTTCGGCCTGCCGATCATCGAGGTCGTCTCCGGCGGCGACGTGACGAAGGAAGCCTTCGTTGCCAAGGACGACAGCGCCGTCATGGTCAACTCCGGCTTCCTCAACGGCATGACCGTCAAAGAAGCCATCCCCGCCATGAAGAAATACGTCGTGGAGCAGGGCTTCGGCAAGGAAAAGGTCAACTACAAGCTGCGCGACTGGGTCTTCAGCCGCCAGCGTTACTGGGGCGAGCCGATCCCGCTCGTCAACTGCCCGAAGTGCGGCTGGGTGCCGATCCCGGAGGATCAGCTCCCGCTCGTGCTCCCGCAGGTGGATAGCTATGAACCCACCGACGACGGCGAGAGCCCGTTGAGCAAGATGACCGACTGGGTCAACACCACCTGCCCGCAGTGCGGCGGCCCCGCCAAGCGCGAGACCGATACCATGCCGCAGTGGGCCGGCTCGAGCTGGTATTTCCTGCGCTACATGGACCCGCACAATGACAAAGCACTCGCCTCAAAGGAGGCGCTGGAATACTGGAGCCCGGTCGACTGGTACAACGGCGGCATGGAGCACACCACGCTCCACCTGCTCTACAGCCGCTTCTGGCACAAGTTTTTGTATGACATCGGCGTCGTGCCGACCAAGGAGCCGTATCAGAAGCGCACGAGCCACGGCATGATCCTCGGCGAGGGCGGCGAGAAGATGTCCAAGTCCCGCGGCAACGTCGTCAACCCCAACGACATTGTCGACCAGTACGGCGCGGACACCATGCGTCTGCACATCATGTTCATCGGCGACTTTGAGAAGGCTGTCACCTGGTCCAACGAGGCCGTCAAGGGCTCGAAGCGCTTCCTCGACCGCGTCTGGAACCTGGCCGAGAGCTGCACGGACGATCTGGCCATTTCGGACAAGAATGAGGCGATCATCCATAAGACCATCAAGAAGGTCACGGAGGACATTGACGAGCTGAAGATGAATACTGCCATCGCGTCCATGATGACCATGGCTAACGAGTTTGCCGCCAACGGCTGCACGAAGGGCGACATGGAGCAGCTGCTGCTCCTGCTCAGCCCGTTTGCACCGCATATCGTCGAGGAGCTCTGGGAGCGGCTGGGCTTTGCCGCCAAATACGGCAAGATGTGCTGCCAGTGCGACTGGCCGAGCTATGACGAGGCCAAGACCGTCGACACGACCGTCACCATGGCTGTGCAGGTGCTCGGCAAGCTCAAAGGCACCGTCACCGTGGCCAAGGACAGCGACCAGCAGGCCGTCGTTGAAGCGGCGCTGCAGCTTGATAAGGTCCAGCGCCAGATGGAAGGCATGCAGATCGTGAAGGTCATCCACGTCCCGAATAAGCTCGTCAACCTGATTTTGAAGCCGAAGGCCTAACTTCATCTTGACATCTGCGATCATTGCAATTATAATATTAACGCTAAAGCCATGCATGATGGCCCTTGAAGCGCCGCAAGGCGTATTTGGAGGGAGGGAATAAAATGTCTGAAATCTACGTCAAGGAGAATGAGTCTCTGGACAACGCGCTCAAGAGATTTAAGCGCAGCTGTGCCAAGGCCGGCGTCATGTCTGATCTGCGCCGCAAGGAGTACTACCAGAGCCCCAGCGTTCGTCGCCGCAAAAAGTCGGAGGCTGCACGCAAGAACAAGAATAAGCGTTACTACTAATGCAAACAAAAATCCTGCATCCGAGGATGCAGGATTTTTCTTTGCGCTTTTTCAGCCTTGCTGTGCATACACCGGCAGGTCCACATACGTCGGAGTATGCGCCAGTTCCGGGATCAGCACGTCAACGGCGTCCGTCATGCGCAGCTTGAGCGTGGAGGTGTTGATACACGGATGGCAGCAGAGGTACGCATCCTTCAGCAGGTCGCGGTCGATGAGCAGGCGCACACGCCCGTCATGGTCATTCATCAGCCCCAGCACGCTCACGGAGCCGGGCGTGATGTCCAGCAGCTCGAGCATATGCTCCGGCGCTGCGAATGACAGCCGCGCACTGCCGATCTGGTGCGAGAGATCCTTCGTGCGAAACGGCTTGTGCCCCGGCATCAGCAGCAGGTAAAATGCCGTCTGCTGCCGGTTCGTGAGAAAGAGATTCTTGCAGATCCCGGCATCGAGCACGTCCTCCACGGCGGCGCAGGCCTCGATCGTGTCGGCAGCGTCGTGATCGGCCCGGTCATAGGTGAGGCCCAGCCGGTCGAGCAGGTCATAGCAGCGCAGCTCCTTGTCCAGCCGCTGCCCGCTTGCTGGGCGGCCGTGATATAAATTCTGGTCAACATACATGGCGATAACTCCTTAAAAATCGGTCTGCCGCCATTATAGCGGCTTTGGCGTGTGGGTTCAAGTCCCGCATGTCCGGTTGACAGGGCGGTGTGAAACGGGTACAATATACACTGTGAAACTGTGCAGAAAGGAACGTCCCATGGCATATCAGCTCATCGCCGTCGATATGGACGGCACATTGCTCAATTCCAATAAGGAGATCACACCGCGCACGGAGGCTGCCGTTACCGCTGCACTCGCGCGCGGGTATCACGTCGTCATGACGACCGGCCGCTGCTATCGGCAGATCGTGCCGTACATGGCGCAGTTTCCAGCCATGCGCTATGCTATCACGTCCAGCGGTGCCGCCGTGGCTGACTGCGCGCAGGATCGGATCATTTCGGCGCAGGACCTCCCGGCAGATGTCGCGGCGGAGCTTGTCCGCGCGTTCGAGGGGCTCGACGGCTTCCCGATCATTTTCTCCAATGGCGAGGCACTCTATCGTCCGGAGCTGCTTGATGATCCGCAGCACTTTGGCATGGACGCCTATGTGGACAATTTCAAATCCCACTGCACGGCCTGTGAGACGATGGAGCAGCGCTTTCTCGCCGCGCCCTATCCGGTGGAAAAGTTGGACTTTTATTTTGCCGATTCCGCCGAGCGCGCCAGGTTTCTCGCGCGCGTGCAGGATGTGCACGCCTGGGTCGTCCCATGCGAGAGCGCGGGCGTGGAGGTCAACGCCATCGGCGTCGATAAGGGGAGCGGTCTGCAGGCGCTGTGCCGCTGCCTAAACATCCCCATCGGCGCCACGATCGCCATCGGCGATTCGGAAAACGACCGCCCGCTCCTGCGGGACGCCGGTCTGCCGCTCGCGATGGGCAACGCCATCGCGGACGTGAAGGACGCGGCACGGTACGTCATGCCCGACTGTGACCATGACGGTGTGGCCGAGGCGATTGAGCGCTTTCTGCTTGCGCAAAGTTGACCGGGCGCGCGAAGCGTTGTATGATAAAAATGCCCCATTTGTGGGACAGTGTAACAGGAGGCAGTGTCCATGGACAACATTCAGCAGCTGAAACAGTGGATCGACGGCAGCGACCGGATCGTGTTTTTCGGCGGTGCCGGCGTCTCGACCGAGAGCGGTATCCCGGATTTCCGCAGTGTGGATGGCCTGTATAACCAGAAATATGATTATCCGCCCGAGACGATCCTGAGCCACTCCTTCTTCATGGCGCATCCGGAGGAGTACTACAAATTCCACCGTGACAAGCTCGTCGTTGACGGGGCCAGGCCCAACCGCGCCCACCTGCGCCTGGCGGAGCTGGAGCGCGAGGGCAAGCTCCAGGCGGTCATCACGCAGAATATCGACGGTCTGCATCAGGCGGCCGGGAGCAAGAATGTGCTCGAGCTGCATGGCAGCATCCACCGCTGCTACTGCATGCGCTGCGGCCGGCCGTATCCGGCGGAGCGCGTCAATCACGGCACCGGTGTGCCGCACTGTGACTGCGGCGGCATCATCCGGCCGGACATCGTGTTTTATGAGGAGTGCCTGGACGACGATGTCGTGTCCAGGGCAGTCCATTACATCCGCGAGGCGGAGGTGCTCATCGTCGGCGGCACGTCGCTGGCCGTGTACCCCGCAGCCGGACTTTTGAATTACTACCGGGGCAATAAGCTGGTGCTCATCAACCGCAGCGCCACGCCGTATGACGATCAGGCGAATCTCATCATCCATGAGAAGATCGGCGAAGTCTTTGCCCAGGTATAACGGAGGAAACAGGTTTTCATGCGAATTGACGTAATGGGCGTCGGGTTTGACAGCCTGACGATGGACGAAGCGGTCGCGCGTGCGCGCGACCTGATGGCGGAGCGGCGCGCGGCCTATGTCGTCACGCCGAATCCGGAGATCGTGATGCTCTGCCGCGAAGATCCTGCGGCCATGCAGGCCGTGCAGGGGGCGGACCTTGTCCTGCCGGACGGCATCGGCGTGATCTACGGCGCAAAAATTCTCGGCACGCCGCTGCGCGCAAAGCTGCCGGGTATCGACTTTGCCTCGGCGCTGATGGCACAGATGGGGCAGGAGGGCAAGAGCGTGTTCCTGCTCGGTGCCAAGCCCGGTGTCGCAGATGCGGCGGCGGAGAAAATGCGCGCGCGTTTTCCCGGTCTCGTCATCGCCGGGACGAACGACGGCTATTTTCAGGATGATGACCCCGTGGTGGAAAAAATCAATGCCGCGCAGCCGGATCTGCTGCTCGTGTGTCTCGGCGCACCGAAGCAGGAGCTCTGGATGCAGCGCAACGCACCGCGTCTGCGCGTCGGCCTCATGGCTGGCCTCGGCGGCAGTCTGGACGTGTTCGCTGGCAATGTCAAGCGCGCGCCGAAGCTGTTCCAGAAGCTCGGGCTCGAGTGGTTTTACCGGCTCCTCAAGGAACCGAAGCGCATCGGCCGCATGATGAAGCTGCCGAAATTCCTGTTTGCGGCCATCGGCTGCAAGCTCCGGGGAAGAAACGCCATGGCGAAGGGTAAACTGATTGTACTGGAGGGCATTGACGGCAGCGGAAAATCCGCGCAGTACCGCCGCCTGTGCGCCCGTTTTGACGAGATGGGCATGGCCTATCATCACATCGTCTTTCCGCGCTACGACCAGGAGTCGTCGGCGCTCATCCGCATGTATCTCAACGGCGCGTTCGGCGCGCACCCGTCGGATGTCAACGCATATGCCGCGTCCACGTTCTTCGCGGTCGACCGCTATGCGTCTTACCGCACCGACTGGGGCGAGATCTATGAAAACGGCGGCCTGATCCTCTCCGACCGCTACACGACTTCGAATGCCATCCATCAGGGCTCCAAGCTCCCGGAGGCGGAGCTGCCGGCCTTCTTCGACTGGCTGTACGATCTGGAGTATGGCAAGATGGGCCTGCCGCGTCCGGATCTGGTGCTCTATCTGGATGTCGACCTGCCGACCTCGCTCAAGCGGATGCAGCACCGGCAGGAAAAGCACAACACCAAGGCTGATATTCACGAGCAGGACGTGGCCTATCTGGAAAACTGCCTGCGCATCGGCCGCCTCGCCGCTGCGCACTATGGCTGGACGGTCGTGCCGTTCATGAAAGACGGCGCGGAGCGCGAGCTGGAAGAAAAGCACGAGGAGATCTTCTCCATCATCCGCAGCGCGCTGTGAACATTTCCGGGGAAAAGGATGCCCTGCGCGCGGACCTGCGCGCCCGGCTTTCGCAGAGCGACCCGGCGGAGAACGCCGCGTGCGATGTGCGCATCACGCAGCAGGTGCTCTCGCTGCCGGCGTTTCAGGCGGCGGAGCGGATCTTTGCCTACTGCAGCGTTGTGCCCGAGGTGGACACGCATGCCATCCTTGCGCAGGCACGTCGGCGCGGCAAGACGGTCGCGCTTCCGGTCACGCAGCCGGACGGGCGAATGCAGTTTGCGCGCTACGACGGCGCGCTCGTGCCCGGACGTTTTGGCATCCCGCAGCCGCCGCACAGCGCGCAGATCCTGCTGCCGCAGCCCTGTGATCTGATGCTCATCCCGGCGCTGGCGTATGACCGTACGGGGCGGCGCCTCGGCCGCGGCGGCGGGTACTATGACCGCTTTCTGGCGCATGCGGACTGCTGCACCGTGGGGCTGATTCGTGCGGCGTTTTTGCTCGATGCACTGCCGGCGGAGTGGAACGATGTGCCGGTTTCCGCCGTCATAACCGAGGACGGTGTTTTGCAAACACAGGAAAAACCGGGGCTCCCGGAGGAGCCCCGATCGGTGTCAAGCCGTTAGCATCCGCAGCCGCAGCCGTTATTATTGTTGTTCTCGCAGCCGCAGTTGCCCCAGCCGCCGCAGCAGAAGAGCAGGATCAGAATGAGAATGATCCAGAGACAGCTATTATTATTTCCGCAGCACATAACCAAAACCCTTTCTCCGCGCAACTGATTTTTGCGTGGCCAGATCCCGCGCGGTGCATGGATCTGGCGCGATGTTTTCCGGCGTAGCCGGAGAAACGGCGCCGTTTCCGTCCGTCGCCTTATCTTATGCCCCTCGGGGCAGGGGGGTTCCTCCGCCGTGTGGGCGGCAGGGACGAATTCCATGTTGACAGGGAGACCGAACCATGTCTGATCACTTTAAGAACTTTGATGAGCTGTTCCGCGACGAGCGGGATTCGTCCCGCCCGCAGCGTCCGGCAGCTGCACAGCCTGCCCGCCGCCGCCCGGCCCAGCCGCGTCCGGTGCAGCCGGAAGGACAGCGCCCCGCGCGTCCGGCGCAGCCGCATCCGGTGCAGCCGGGGGGGCAGCGCCCCGTACGCCCGGTGCAGCCGGAGGGGCAGCGTCCTACGCATCCGGCGCAGCCGTGTCCGGTGCAGCCGGAGGGACAACGGCCTGCTCATCCGGCGCGTCCGGATGCTCAGCGGCACACGGCAGCACGTCCGCACGCCGTGCAGCCGGAGGGGCAGCAGCGTCCTGTCCGCCCCGTCCCGCGCAGCCGCATGCCCAGGCCCGCCCGGAGCAGTCTCGGGATCTGCACGCCGAACAGCCGCAGCGGCCGGCCCGTCCGCGCCCGGAGGGCCAGCAGACGCACGCCATGCGGCCGCGGCCGGTTTCGCGCCCCTGCACCGGAGGCGGAGGTGCAGGCAGAGCCCATCGAGCGCCCTGTACGCCCGGCTGAGCCGGAAGTGCCGCGCCGCGCCGGACGCAGCGGCTGTCTCGGCGGCCTGATCTATTTTGCCTTTGTCGTCAGCATCAGCATCATTCTCGCCTGTGTCGGCTGGATGGCGGCGTCGGACGTGCTCGCGCTCAATAAGGAGCCGGTCACGGCGACGGTCACGCTCGACAAGGCCGAGTTCAAGGACGTCACCATTTCGTACACGGATGCCGAGGGCAACGCCAAGGAGCGCTCCGGCCATCAGGTGAGCGTGGGCTACGTGGCAAAGCAGCTCAAGGATGCCGGTATCATCAAGTACAAGGGCCTCTTTGAGCTCTACTGCAGCGTCTCGCACGCGAAAACGAAGATCGACCCCGGCACGTACGAGCTGAGCACGAACTATGATTACCGTGCCCTCGTCAAAAAGATGCAGGTCGGCTCCGGCGCCATGGTCACGACCAAGGTCACCATCCCAGAGGGCTATACGATGGAGCAGATCTTCCACAAGCTCGAGGATGAAAACGTCTGCTCGTATGACGACCTCATGGACGCGGCAGCCAATTATTCGTACAACTACTCGTTCATCGACCAGAGTATGCAGGGCGATGCCAAGCGCCTTGAGGGCTTCCTGTTCCCGGACACGTATGAGTTCTATCAGGGCATGCAGGCATCGAGCGCCATCAATAAGTTCCTGGAGAACTTCCACGACCGTCTCACGGCCGAGATGCTCGAAAAGGCGGACGAGCGCGGCATGACCATGCAGGAGGTCGTCACGGTTGCATCCATGATCGAGAAGGAAGCGGCCAACGACGATGAGCGCGCCATGATCGCCGCCGTCATCTATAACCGCATCGAAGCGGGCATGCCGCTGCAGATCGACTCGACGATCATGTATGTCCTGCCGGAGCACAAGGATGTGCTCACCGTGGAGGACACGAAGATCGACAGCCCGTACAACACCTATCAGAACAAGGGCCTGCCGCCCACGCCGATCGCGAACCCCGGCCTTGCGTCCATCAAGGCGACGCTCTCGCCGGCGAGCACGCAGGCGCTGTACTACGCGCTCGACGCCGAGTCCGGCACGCACAAGTTCTTCACGAACTACGGCGAGTTCCAGGCGTTCGTGGCCAAACAGAGTTATTCACAATAAGCGGGGTTGATTCATGAACAAACCGGAATTGTTATGCCCTGCCGGAGATCTGGAGCGCCTGCAAATGGCGCTCCATTTCGGTGCAGACGCAGTATATCTGGCCGGTGCGCAGTTCGGCATGCGCGCCGGAGCCGAAAATTTCACGCCGGACGGCATCCGCGCGGCCGTGCAGCTTGCGCACGCGCAGGGCGCCGCCGTGCACGTGACGTGCAACACCCTGCCGCGTGACGATGAGCTGGCGCTGCTGCCGGAATATCTGGAGCTGCTCGACGATGCGGGGGTGGATGCGATCATCGCGGCCGATCTCGGCGTTATTACGCTTGCCAAGCGCTATGCGCCGCACGTCGCGCTGCACGTCAGCACGCAGTTCGGCGTGGTCAATTCGGCGGCGGCCGCGGCGCTGCATGACCTCGGCGCGCAGCGGGTCGTGCTCGCGCGCGAGCTGTCGCTTGCCGAGATCGCCGCCATCCGCGCCCACGCCGCCCGAGCTGGAGCTCGGGCGTTTGTGCATGGGGCGATGTGCGTGTCGTTTTCCGGTCGCTGCCTGCTGTCGAACTACCTCACCGGGCGCGATGCCAACCGCGGCCGCTGCGCCCAGCCCTGCCGCTGGAAGTACGGCCTCACGGAGTCCAAGCGCCCCGGCCAGGTGTTTGACATCACGGAAGATGAACGGGGGACATACATCTTCAACTCCCGCGACATGTGCATGATCGACCACCTGCCGGAGCTGCTGGCGGCCGGCATCACGAGCCTGAAGATCGAGGGACGCACCAAGAGCGCCTATTACGTCGGCGCGGTCACGAATGCCTACCGCCACGCGCTCGATGATGCCATCGCCGGGCGTCCGCTCGACCCGGTCTGGCAGCGCGAGGTGCTGCAGATCAGCCACCGCCCGTACAGCACCGGGTTCTATTTCGGTCAGCCGGGGCAGTATACGGCAAACTCCGCCTACTTTGCCGGGGCGGAGGTCTGCGCCGTCGTGGAGGGCACCGCGCCCGATGGGCGCGCCGTGCTGACGCAGCGCAACAAGTTTGCCGTCGGCGATACGCTTGAGCTGATTACGAACACCGATGCGCCTGTGACCTTTACGGCGCAGGACCTGCGTGACGGGGATGGCGAGGCGCTCGAGAGCGTGCCGCACCCGATGCAGCGCTTTACTATGCCGCTGCCGTGCAAGGCAGCGCCTTTGTCGCTTGTGCGGCGGAAATTACCCGCCGAAACGGTTGACATCCGGCTCGAATGTGGTAAAATAAAAGAATCCAGAACATAACGCTTTGATGGAGAAAAGCTGTGCAGCACCCGGTCAGCAGAGAGAAGGGGACGGTGGAAGCCCTTCGGCCGGCAGCATGGCGGCCGCTCCGGAGCGGCCCGGGACGACCGGGACGTCTGTCCGCGTTAAGGACGACTTGAGACGCCGCGTGAGCGGCAATCAGGGTGGTACCGTGAATGCTCGAATGCCTTCGCCCCTGTCCATGGGGTGGAGGCATCTTTTTTTGAAAGGAGACGTGTTATGGACTGTCTGCGTTGTCACAGTGAGATGGAGCATCTGGGGCAGGAATCCCTGCAGCTCGGGCAATACGGTTTTTTGACCGGCCACCTGTCCAACCTCTTTTCCGGTGCGCTGGAGGTCGATATTTATGCCTGCAGGCACTGCGGCAAGCTGGAGTTTTACCGCGCGGACGCGCCCAGCCTTTCCGAGCGGCTGCAAAAAGAGTGAAGCAAGAGAATTTGAATTGGAGGATAGATGATTATGAAACCATATGGTCTGAATGAACTGCGCGAGATGTTCCTGCGCTTTTTCGAGACGAAGGGGCACCTGCGCCTGCCGAGCTTCTCGCTCATCCCGCAGGATGATGCGAGCCTGCTGCTCATCAACTCCGGCATGGCGCCGATGAAGCCCTATTTCAAGGGCGACAAGGAGCCGCCGCGCCACCGTGTCTGCACCTGCCAGAAGTGCATCCGCACCGGCGACATTGAAAACATCGGCAAGACCGCGCGCCACGGCACGTATTTTGAGATGCTCGGCAACTTCTCCTTCGGCGACTACTTCAAGCATGAAGCCATCGCCTGGTCGTGGGAGTTTCTGACGAGCCCGGACTGGGTCGGCCTCGACCCCGAGCGGCTGTACCCGTCCGTGTATGAGAAGGACGACGAGGCGTTCAACATCTGGCGCGACGAGATCGGTATCCCCGAGAGCCGTATCACCCGCCTCGGCAAGGAGGATAACTTCTGGGAGCACGGCTCCGGCCCGTGCGGCCCCTGCTCGGAGATCTATTTTGACCGCGGCGAGGAATACGGCTGCGGCAAGCCGGACTGCGCGCCCGGCTGCGACTGCGACCGCTATATGGAGGTCTGGAACAACGTCTTTTCCCAGTTTGACAATGACGGCAACGGCAACTACTCTGACCTCATTCAGAAGAATATCGACACCGGCATGGGCCTTGAGCGTCTGGCCGTTGTCTGCCAGGGAGTGGATTCGCTCTTTGACGTGGACACCGTCATGAACATCACCCACAAGGTCAGCGAGATCACCGGAGCGCACTATGGCGACAGCCATAAGACGGACGTGTCCCTGCGCGTCATCACCGACCACATCCGTGCCTCCGTCATGATGATCTCGGACGGAATCCTGCCGTCGAACGAGGGCCGTGGCTATGTGCTGCGCCGTCTGCTGCGCCGCGCAGCGCGCCACGGAAAGCTCCTCGGCGTCAGCGAGCCGTTCCTGTATCAGGTCGTGGACATGGTCGTGCACGAAAACGAGTGCCAGTACCCCGAGCTGCGCGAGAAGCAGGCGTATATTACCCGCGTCATCCGCAACGAGGAGGAGAACTTCGCCAAGACCATCGACGCCGGCATGCACATCTTTTCCGACCTGCTCGCCGAGCATCAGGCCAAGGGCGAGCGTGTGTTCTCCGGCGCGGATGCGTTCAAACTCTATGATACCTACGGTTTCCCGATCGACCTGACCCGCGAGATGGTGCAGGAGCAGGACATGACCGTGGATGAGGATGCGTTCCAGGACCTCATGGAGCAGCAGCGCGTGCGTGCGAGAAAGGCGCGCGAGGCGCTCGGCGATCTGGCATGGGCCGGTGTGGATCTCGGCCTCGACCCGACGCCGACGCAGTTTACCGGCTATGACCACACGGTCGATCAGGGCACAATCCTGGCCATCGTCTGCGATGGGGAGGTCTGCTCGGAGATCGACGAGGGCAAGCAGGGCGTGCTCGTGCTCGACTGCACGCCGTTTTATGCCGAGATGGGCGGCCAGGTGGCCGACCATGGCGTCATTGAGACGGACGGCGCGCTCTTCCAGGTGACGGACGTCCAGAAGGATAAGGCCGGCAAGTTCCTGCACCACGGCGTGATGCACTCCGGCCATCTGCAGGTCGAGCAGACCGTCACGGCGCGCATCGACACCGACCGCCGCAAGGCGATCATGCGTGCACACTCGGCCACGCACCTGCTGCAGGCTGCGCTGCGTGAGGTGCTGGGCGACCACGTGCATCAGGCGGGCTCGCTTGTCGAGCCGGATCGTCTGCGCTTTGACCTGACGCATTTCTCGGCCATCACGCCCGAGGAGCTGGAGCGGGTCAATGAGATCGTCGGCGACTGGATCCTCGACGGTATGGACGTTACCGTGTCCGAGATGTCCATGGCACAGGCCAAGGCCAGCGGCGCGACGGCGCTCTTCAGCGAGAAGTACGGCGATGTCGTGCGTGTGGTGAACATGGGCGGCAAGTCCGTTGAGCTCTGCGGCGGCACGCATGTGGACAACACCGCCAAGATCGGCCCGTTCCGCATCACGGGTGAGAGCTCGGTCGCGTCCGGTGTGCGCCGCGTGGAGGCGATCACCGGCAAGGCCTATCTGCGCGAGATGGAGGCCGTCAACCGCCGCATGTACGCGGCGGCCGAGGTGCTGCACGCCAAGCCTGCCGACCTCATTGCGAAGGCGAAGGGCTTTACGGCGGAGCTCAAAGAGGCGCGCCAGAATGTCGAGCGTATGAAAGAGAAAATTCTGCACAGCGACGTCGACCGCTTCCTCTATGCCTCGAAGAACATCGGCGGCATCAAGGTCATCACGACGACGCGCACCGACCTCGATGCCGGTGACCTGCGCAAGCTCGGCGACTTCCTGCGCGATAAGGATCCGGACACGGTCGCGGTGCTCGCGACGGCGACGGAGAGCAAGGTCACGTTCGTGGCTGTCTGCGGCAAGAACGCCGTGGCCAAGGGCATCCGCGCGGGCGATCTTGTGCGCGCCGTGTCGGCGGTCACCGGCGGCAAGGGCGGCGGCAAGCCGGACTCCGCCATGGGCGGCGGCAGCGAGGTGCTGAAGATCGACGATGCGCTGGCTATCGTGGACGATTTTGTGGCGGACAAGCTGGGACTGTAAGGAGGTTACCATTATGAACGATTGCCTGTTTTGTAAGATCGCGGCGGGGAGATCCCCTCTACCTGCCTGTACAATGATGACGATGTCTATGCCTTTCGCGACATCAATCCCCAGATGCCGGTGCATTTTCTCGTGATTCCGAAGCAGCACATCGACTCGGTCGCGGCCATCACGGCGGAAAACTCCGCTGTGGTCGCCAAGTGCTTCGAGGTTATTGCGAAGCTCGCCGCGCAGGAGGGGCTGACCGGCGGCTACCGCGTCATCTCCAACTGCGGTGACGATGCCGGCCAGACCGTGCATCACCTGCACTTCCACGTCCTCGGCGGCGCGCCGATGGGAGAGAAGCTGCTGTAAAGGCAACAAAATTCGGCGGCGGGCCTTGTTCCCGCTGCCGTTTTTGTTTATAATGTCCCCAGAGAAAGAGAGGGAGACGGCGTGCGAAAGCTGGCATACTGCGCAGGCGGATTTTCGGCTGCGATTTTTCTGGCGCACTTTCTGCTGCCGGTGCGTTGGGTGCTGCCCGGTGCGCTTGCGGCGGTCGTGCTCGCACTCGTGACGCTGCTGCTCCCGGGGCAGACGCGCCGCCGGGGCATGGTGGCGCTGCTGTCGGCGGCCATCGGCTTCGGGTGGTACGCTGCGGCCACGGCCATGCGCCTGACACCCGCGCAGAACGTCTCCGGTGATGTGCAGACGGTCACGGCGCGCGTGACGGAGTATCCCGTTGCCTATGAGCGCAGCTATGGTCTGACCGTCGTGCTCACGAGCCCGAATGTGCCCGACTGCAAGGCGCGGCTCTATGTCTCCGATGCGGGCGCAGCCGACCTGCATCCTGGCGACGAGATCACAGCGGACGTGAAGCTCCGTCCATCCACGCTGCGCTACGGGGAGGAGACGGACTCCTATATTTCCAAGGGCATTTACCTCATCGGCAGCGTGCAGAACAAAACGCTCGAACGCACCGGTGTCTGGAGCCGCAGCTGGCTCTACTGGCCGAAAACCGTCGCCCAGTCGCTCAAGGCGAGCGCGCAGACCGCCTTCCCGGCGGATGTGCTGCCGTTTGCGCAGGCGCTCATGCTCGGCGATAAATCCGCGCTCTACGCGCAGGATCTCGACATTCCGTTCAGTACGACCGGCATCATGCACACGGTCGCGGTCTCCGGCCTGCATCTGGCGTTCCTGCTGGGCTTTTTGCGTCTGTTCACCGGCAACCGGCGCACGACGGCCATCATTGGCCTGCCGCTGGTGGTCGTGTTCGTCGTCATGGCAGGGTGCAGCCCGTCAGTGCTGCGCGCGGCATTTATGACGGTGCTGCTGCTCTTTGCGCCGCTGCTCGGGCGGGAGAACGATCCGCCGACGTCGCTGCTGACCGCGCTGGCCATATTGCTCGCGGCCAACCCGTTTGCCGCGGCGAGCATCAGTCTGCAGCTCTCGTTTGCGTCCATGGCGGGCCTGTTTTGTGTCTCCGGTGCGCTGCACCGCGCGCTTGATGCGCGGCTGCTGCCCACTGATACAAAGCTCTCGCGGCCGCGGCGAAAGATCCGCGCCTTTTTCAGTGCCACGACGGCGAGCTCCGTCGGCGCCATGGTATTTACCGTGCCGCTTACGGCGCTGCATTTCGGCAATATTTCGCTCATCGCGCCGGTTACAAACCTGCTCATTTTGTGGCTGCTGCCGGCTGCGTTCATCGGCTGCTATCTCGCGGCACTGCTCGGCCTTGTCTGGGCATGGGGCGGCATGGCCCTTGCATGGGTGACGGCATGGCCGCTGCGCTATATCCTTGCAGTGGCGAAAGTGCTCTCCAAACTCCCGGGCGCGGTGCTTTTCACCGGAAACCGCATGGTCGTCTGGTGGCTTGTGCTGGTATACGCCATGTTCGGCGCGGCGTGGCTGATCTCCCGCCGGCGCAAGGTACGCTATTGGATTCCAGCTGCATGCAGCGTGCTGGCGCTGTGTGCGGTGCTGACGGTCAATGCCGTGCAGCTGCAGCGCACCTCGACCGTGACGGCGCTCGATGTCAGCCAGGGGCAGAGCATCGTGTTTTCCAGTGGGCGGGCCTGCGCCGTGGTGGACTGCGGCGGCCGTTCCACCGCGGAGGATCCGGGTGACCTTGCGGCGCGCAAGCTGTTCGCGCAGGGGCACCGGAGCCTCGACCTGCTCGTGCTCACGCATCCGCATGACGATCATGTCAACGGTGTGCTGCGCCTGATGCACTGGCTCCCGGTGCGCACCTTGGTCATTCCGGCTGCAGCAGACACAACGCAGGCTCCGCTGAGCGACATTCTTGTGCTTGCGGAGGAAAACCACACGGCCGTCGTGCGCGTGGACGCCGAGCGGACGGTCACGGCCGGCGGCATCTCCGTGCATCTGTATCCGGAGCCCTGCGCCTGGCAGTAGGATGGCAGTATGATCGTACTGGCCTCCATCGGCGATTATGACACGCTTGTGCCCGGTGACGTGGACATGACGGCAGAGGTGAAGTTTCTAAGCTCCTGCACCTATCCCGGTATTGAGCTGCTGCTTGTCGGCCACCACGGCTCCAAGCGCTCCACCAGCGACGCGTGGCTCGATGCCATCGCACCGGATGCTGCGATCATCTCCGTCGGCTATAATACCTACGGCCATCCGACGAGCGAAACGCTCGAGCGCCTGCAGGCGCACAATATACCGATTTACCGCACCGACCAGATGGGTGACATCACGGTGCATCTCTCGTGAGGAAACGCTATGGCAACAGGAAAAGGGAAAAAGAAGCAGGAAGTACTGGATTATAACGCGCAGGTGCGCACGCTGCGCGAGCAGGGGCCGGGGCGGCTGTACCTGCTCTGGGGCCGGGAGGATTATCTGCGCGAGCAGTATCTGATAGAGCTCAAAAAGCTCTGTCTGCCCGGCGGGGAGGACGACTTCAGCTACCACCGGTTTGACGGCGCCGAGCTCGACTTTCAGGCGCTGGCGGACGCGGTGGACGCGGTGCCGTTTTTGTCCGAGCGCACGCTCATCGAGGTGCGCGGCTTTGACACGAACAAGTGCCGCGAGGAAGATGCGCAGGCGCTCGTCCAGGTCATCGGCGACCTGCCGGATTACTGCACGCTCGTGTTCGTCATGGGCACGGACTTTGAGCCGGACGGCCGCCTGAAGACGACGAAGGCATTCAAAAAATACGGGCAGCTCATCCAGTTCACCGCGCAGGGGGAACCCGCGCTCGTGAAATGGGTCGGCAAGCGGTTTGACGCTCACAAGAAGCGCATTTCATCCGAGGATGCCCGCCAGCTCATTTTCTTCACCGGCGGGCTGATGAACACCATGATCCCGGAGATCGACAAAATCGCGGCCTATGTGCAGGGTGACACGGTCACGCGCGCGGACATTCTGGCTGTGGCGCACCGGATGCCGGAGGCGGTGGCTTATGAGCTGACCGACCGGCTGGCCGATCAGGACTATGACGGCGCTATGCGCATCCTCGCAGACCTCCTCGCCGATAAGGCAAACACGCCAATTTTCCTGCTCGCTGTCATCGGCCAGCAAATGCGCAGGCTCTATGCCGCACGGCTCGCGCGCCGTGCGGGTCTCGGCACGAGCGACCTGCGCGTACTGCTCGGCCTGCCGTTTGACTTCATCGCGGAAAACCTCCTGCGCTCGGCCCGAAAGTTCTCCGGCTGGCAGCTCGAGGAGGCGGTGCGCCTGTGCGCGCAGACGGACTTTGCCATGAAAAGCACCGGCGCGGACGATACCGAGCTGCTCAAGGAGCTGCTGCTGCGCATCGCTGTGGGAGGTGCGGCATGATCCCGCATCCGCGAGGCCATCATCGTCGAGGGACGGTATGATAAAAACACGCTCGCGCAGATCGTGGACGCGCCCATTCTGGAGACGTCCGGCTTCGGCATCTTTCATGACAGCCAGCGGCTGGCGCTGCTGCGCCGCCTGGCCGAAACGCGCGGCATCATCGTCCTCACGGACAGCGACGGGGCGGGCTTTGTCATTCGCAACTATCTGCGCGGGGCAATCGACCCGGCGCAGGTCAAGCACGCGTATATCCCGGACGTGGCCGGCAAGGAGCGGCGCAAGCGCACTGCCTCCAAGGAGGGTAAGCTCGGCGTAGAGGGCATGCGGCCGGAGGTGCTGCTTGAGGCGCTGCGCCGCGCGGGCGCGACCATCGAGGGCGAAGACGCGCCGCCGCCGGGCGCGCGCATCACGAAGGCCGACCTTTACGCCGCCGGGCTCACCGGCGGACAGGACAGCCGCGCTGCCCGGCAGCGGTTGCTCACGCAGCTTGACCTGCCCGAGCATCTGAGCACGAACGCACTGCTTGAGGTGCTCAATGCGCTCATGACGCGCGAGGCGTTCCAGAATCTGTACAAATAGCTGAAAATTCGCTGTATCTGCGGGAGAAAACGCCAGATACGGCGAAATTTTTCGTGCAAATGTGCCGGGGCTGTGGTATAGTACTGTACGGAATTATGTAAAGTAATCGGAAACCAGATATATGGAGGAAGCGACATATGAAATGCCCGTTTTGCGGCTTTGCCGAGAGCAAGGTCATTGATTCCCGCCCGGCCGAAGAGGGCGCGACCATCCGCCGCCGCCGCGAATGCCTCGCCTGCCAGAAGCGCTTTACGACCTATGAGATCATTGAGACGCTGCCGCTCGTTGTCATCAAGCGCGATGGAAGCCGCCAGAGCTTTGATAAGAGCAAGCTCATCAACGGCATGGTGCGCGCCTGCGACAAGCGCAAGGTGCCGCTGCCGGTGCTTGAGAAGATCGCCGACGAGATCGAGCAGGAGCTGCAGAGTGCGCTCGAGCGTGAGATCACGACCGAGCAGGTCGGTGAGATGGTCATGAAGCGTCTCAAGGATGTGGACGAGGTCGCCTATGTGCGTTTTGCCTCGGTTTACCGCCAGTTCAAGGACATTGATACGTTCATGCAGGAGCTGACGAAGCTGCTCAATGACCGCGGCTAAAAAATATTACCGAGCGTGATGCGCTCCCCGTCGGCGAGCGCCTGAATGCGCGCGTGCAGCAGGTCGATGTCTGCCGCAGCGGATGCGTCCCCGGTCTCCACGGTGCGGATGGCTCGGCGGAAACCCTCTGTCACGGCGTCTGTGCTCTCGTGCGGGAGCATACAGTGGGCATAGTCCTCGGCGTCACTCCAGCGAGCGGCCGCTGCGCGCAGTGTCTCGACGGCGCGCGCCGGGTCTCCGGCGGCGCAGCTTGTCTCCGCCTGCGCCACGGCATCGTCGAGCTGTGTGCACATCCGCGTCAGATACCGGAGGTTCCACGCACACAGGCCAATGAGCACGAGCAGCAGCGCGCCTGCAAACAGTTCCTTTTTCATCCAAGCTCCTTCGCTGCAAAATAGATCTGCCCGGCGTCATTCATCATCAGCAGATAGACGTCCTCAATGCACTGTGTGCCGCGCTGCTGCACCTGCTTTTGCAGCCAGCGCTCATCGCGCCCCATGCGCTTGAGATTGTCGCGCAGGATGCGGCCGTTGTTGATGAGGATGGAAAAATAACCGGTGTCCTCGGTTTCGATCTGCATCTGCTCGGCTGTGACCGGCTGCTGTGCCGGGGCGAGGATGATGTTGAGCTGACCGTTGGTCTCGAGCACGGCGTATTCCACGCTCGCAATGTCAAGGATGCCCTGATTGCGCAGCTCCTGCGTCAGCTCGTCGAGCGTGAAGCGGTTGCGGTGCATGGCCTGCTGGGCGATGCGGCCGCGCTCGATGATGAAGTTCGGCCGGCCGTAGAGCAGCTTGCGCAGGTGAATGCTCTTGTAGGTCAGGCCGGAGAAGATCAGCTCGCAGCAAAACAGCACCAGCAGCGGTATGAGCCCGTAACTCAGCGGCAGGGCGGGGTTTTGCAGCGGGATGGACGCGATGTCCGCGATGAGCACGGCCACCACCAGCTCCGACAGCTCCAGTTCGCCGAGCTGCCGCTTGCCCATGAGGCGCATGGCCACGATGAGCGCAAGAAAAATGATCAGTGTCCGGATGAGAATGATCGCCATGAGATTACCACCTTTCCAGGCTGGTTTAGTTTTTCCGGTTTGTACGGGTTCATACCCGGATAGGAGGTACCCCGGATGAAGTTTACAAAAATGCAGGGCTGCGGCAATGACTATATCTATGTCAACTGCTTCGACGAGACGGTGCCCGACCCGTCGGCCGCGGCCATCCGCCTGTCCGACCGCCACTTCGGCATCGGTGGGGACGGCCTCGTGCTCATCCGCCCGTCAGACGCCGCAGATTTTTGCATGGAGATGTACAATGCCGACGGTTCCCGCTCGGAGATGTGCGGCAACGCCATCCGCTGCGTGGGCAAATATGTCCATGACCGCGGCCTGACGGACAAGACCGAGCTCACGATCGAGACGCGTGCCGGTATCAAGACGCTCTGGCTGAATGTGGTTGACGGTACAGTCGAGACCGTGCGCGTGTGCATGGGCAGTCCGGAGTTCCGGCCGGAGAAGATCCCGGTCGCGGCGGCGGGGGAGACCTTCCTTGAGCAGCCAATCGACGTGCTGGGCGAGACGTGGATCGTTTCGTCCGTGAACACCGGCAACCCGCACTGCGTCACTTACGTAGACGATGCCATGGCGCTGGATTTTCCGCGCATCGGCCCCGCATTTGAAAACCACAAGCTATTCCCCGCGCGGGCGAATATCGAGTTTGTTGAGGTCGTGGACGATCACACGCTGCGTGTGCTCGTGTGGGAGCGCGGCAGCGGCGAGACGCTCGCCTGTGGCACGGGCTCCACGGCGGCGCTGGCTGTCACGGCGCGGCTGGGCAAGTGCGGCGACGAGGCGGATGTGATCCTGCGCGGCGGCAAGCTGCACATCGCATGGGACCGGGCGCAGAACCTGCTGTATATGACCGGCCCTGCGGCATTTGTATTTGACGGTACGGTCACGCTCTGAGCGCGGCCGCGATGATGGTATGGGAGGTTACAAACCATGAAAACGATCATCGGAACAAAACAGGATGTTGTAAAAGAGCTGACCGCGCTGGTCGCGGATGTGCTCGCGCGCAAGCCGGAGGCGAACATCGCCGCCTCCGCTGTGGATCTGCCGGCAGAAGTGCTCGATGCGCTTGCTGCCAGTGACATTGCCTTTGACAAGGCGAAGCTCTTTCAGGCGTGCGAATACTGCGGCGCGGCCGGTAAGGGTGCGCACGCGGTCGGTGCGGCGTTTTCGCCCCTCATGGCGGCAAAACCGTTTGCGGCCGTGCACGCGCCGGATCCGGACGCGGATGCCGAGCACGCGGCGGATTACGACGCTGCCATTCAGGCAGCCGGCGGGCTCGATCTGGTGATCCTTGGCCTGGGCGAGCGCGGCCACGTTGCGTTCAACGAGCCGGGCGCCGGTTTTGGTGAGAAGACGCACATCGCCAAGCTCGCGGAAGTGACACGCGCGGCCATCGCTGCAGATTTCGGCACACTTGAGCAGACGCCGAAGCAGGGTATCACAATCGGCATTCATACGATTCTGTGCGCGAAGAAGATCCTGCTCGTCGGCTTTGGCGCGCGCTGTGCGAAAGCCGCCAACGCCACGCTCACAGGCCGCCCGGAGACGTTTATCCCCGCGTCGTTTCTGCAGCTGCACACGGATGTTGAGGTTTATCTTGACTCGGACGCTGCTGCGCAGTTATAATAAACAATTGCCCGCGGCAGTTTGCGGGCGATTATGATCGGAGGAAAGCATCCATGTCCAAATATTTCGGTACTGACGGCTTCCGCGGTGAGGCCAACGAGGGCCTGACGGTGGAACACGCCTACCGGATCGGCCGGTTTCTCGGCTGGTATTACGGCCGGGAGCACAAGTGCGCGGTCGTGATCGGCAAAGATACCCGCAGATCCAGCTATATGTTTGAAAATGCGCTCTCTGCCGGCCTGACGGCCTCCGGCGCAGATGCCTATCTCATGCACGTGACGACGACGCCGAGCGTGTCCTATATCGTCCGTTCGGACGATTTTGACTGCGGCATCATGATCAGCGCGAGCCACAATCCCTATACGGACAACGGCATCAAGCTGCTCAACAGCGCCGGTGAGAAGATGGAGCAGAGCGTCATTGACGAGATCGAGAACTATCTCGACGGCAATCTGGAGATCCCGTTTGCCACGGGTGCGAACATCGGCCGCACGCAGGACTATTCCGCCGGCCGCAACCGCTACATCGGTTATCTTATCAGCCTGTCCACGCACTCGTACAAGGGGATGAAGGTCGGCCTTGACTGCGCCAACGGCAGCACGTGGATGATGGCGAAGAATATCTTTGATGCGCTCGGTGCGGATACGTATGTCATCGGCAATGAGCCCGACGGCACGAACATCAACCGCGACTGCGGCTCGACGCATATCGAAAACCTGCAGAAGTACGTCCGTCTCAACCGGCTGGACGTGGGCTTTGCCTTCGATGGCGATGCTGACCGCTGCCTGGCCGTGGACGAAAACGGCTCGGTCGTCAACGGCGACAAGATCCTCTATGTCTGCGCGCGCAACATGCAGACCGAGGGCCGCTTCGGCAATTCCAAGGTCGTTACGACGGTCATGTCCAACCTCGGCCTGTACAAGGCGCTCGATGAGGCGGGCATCGGCTATGAAAAGACGGCCGTGGGCGACAAATACGTCGCGGAGAACATGCGCGCCAACGGACATCTGATCGGCGGCGAACAGTCCGGGCACATTATTTTCGGCAAATATGCCAATACTGGTGACGGGCTGCTGACGGCCATCAAGCTCATGCAGGTCATGCTCGACCGCAAGAAGACGCTCTCCGAGCTGGCCGCACCGGTGCGCGAGTATCCGCAGCAGCTCACGAACGTGGAGGTCGACGACAAGGACGCCACGCTCAATGACCCCGCGGTCATTGCGGCAGAGCAGACCGTTACCGAGCGGCTCGGCGACGAGGGACGCATCCTCGTGCGCAAGAGCGGTACGGAGCCGGTGCTGCGCGTCATGGTCGAGGCGGCCACGCACGCGCTGTGTGAGGAAAACGTTGCGTTTGTGATCGATGTCATGCGCAAGAGCGGGCATCTGATCCGGGTGAGATGACATGATGACGATACAAGACCTGCTCGACCTGAGCAAGACGATTGCGGCCCCGCTGTTTGCGGGCAAGACCTATCCGTGGGAAGCGCTGGCGGACATCGGAGACTTTATTCTTCAGCTCGGCCCGACGCTCCCGGCGGAGGAATACGAGCAGCGCGGCGAAAACATCTGGATCGCGCGCGATGCCAAAATTTTTGACAGCGCCTATATCGCCGGTCCCTGCATCATTGACCACGGCGCGGAGCTGCGCCAGTGCGCCTTCGTGCGCGGCAATGCGATCGTGGGCAAAAACGCCGTCGTCGGCAATTCCTGCGAGCTGAAAAACGTGGTTCTGTTCGACAACGTCCAGACGCCGCATTTTAACTATGTCGGCGATTCCATTCTCGGCTACAAGGCTCACATGGGCGCGGGCTCCATCACGTCAAATGTCAAGAGCGACAAGACGCTCGTTGTCATCAAAAACGGCCCCGAGCACATCGAGACCGGCCGCAAAAAGGTCGGCGCCATCCTCGGCGACTATGTGGAGGTCGGCTGCAACAGCGTTCTGAATCCCGGCACGGTCATCGGTCGGCACTCGAACATTTACCCGGTGTCGTGCGTGCGCGGTGTCATCCCGGCGGACAGCATCCTCAAGTCTTCGGGCGAGGTCGTCCACAAGAAATGAAAGCAAAATCCCATCGGTGCAAGCCGATGGGATTTTTTCTGCTGCCCGCGGTCTTACAGCAGGCTGCGGTAGTCCTCGTCCGGCGTCACGCAGTCCGGCGGGAAGAACTCGTCGATGGGGAAGTGGATGCGGCTGAACATCGAGCACGGATCGTCCTCGGTCGAGCCCTGGCACGCTTTGTCCGGCATGCAGTAGTCGTACGCCGGGATGAGCAGCTGCGTGTCGCGCTCAAGCCGGATGATCGAAAACTGTCCCAGCGTCACGTACAGCTTCTTGCCGCAGCAGGTCAGTAAGAGCTCCTCGCCCATGGCGTCGAGGATCTTCTGCGGGATGGCGCGCGGCTCCTGCTCGGGCTCCACGGAGCTGCCGCAGTCCACCAGCTTCATGTGCAGGGCGATCGGGTCGACGGATTCGACCACACCGATCGGCAGGCCGTTTTCGCACGGGTCGCAGCAGCAGTCGTCGGAGGCGAACACCTTCGCGCTTGCCTGGCTGCCGAAGAGCATGACGCGCTTGTCGAAGATCGCAAGGCCGCACACCGGCTCGCAGCCGGGGAACGTCTCGCCGCGCACGCGGTAGAAGTACGTCACGTCCACCGTGTAGTAGCCTTTGTTGAAGGTGATCTCCTTGACGTGCACATCAGCGCACAACAGCTCGGCGCTGCGCGGGCGCACACTCAGGGCGCAGTCCAGCTTCGCCTGTGAGCAGGCCGTGGGGTACACCCGCAGGTCCTCGACGCAGTCTTTGTCTCGGCAGGAATCAAATATCTTGCGCGTATGGATACAAACCGCTTCCCGGACGGCGGCGCTGCCCTCGACCGGTCCCGGTACCACTTTGTCTGCCATTTCATAACCTCCTGGCATCAGATTGAAGCACGCTTCAGTAACAGTGTATGCGTGGCGGTTTTCGATGTGCTTCCTTTTGAAAACCCTTTACACAAAACGCTTTCCGCGTTATAATCATATATTATCCCAAGTGGGAGGTGCGCCATGGAAGGCATCGGCTTCATCCACGAAAAACTGGACATTAAGATCCTGATTCTCTACATTTTGAATCATTTACCCGCGGCGGTGGATGCGCAGACGTTGTCCGATCTCGTTTTCTGCGACAACGGCATCGGCTATTTTGACTACTCTGACTGTCTCGCGGAATTGGTGGATACGGCGCACATCACGGAAGAGGGCGGCAAGTACCGCATCACGGAAAAGGGCAGCCGCAACGTCAATGAGGTCGCCAGCAGCCTGCCGTATTCCGTGCGCATGAAGGCCGACCGCGTCACGGAGCCGATCGCCGAGCAGATGCGCCGCGCTGCCATGATCGTCGCGCAGCATACGAACACGCCGGAGGGCGGGTGCAATGTGCACCTCGCGCTCTCGGACGGCATCGGGCAGATCGTCTCCATGCAGCTCCTGGCTGCCGATGAGGCGCAGGCGCGCACAATGGAACACTACTTTAAGGCACACGCGGAGGACGTCTATCAGGCGCTCGTGCGTATGCTCACAGAAAGCGAGGAAAACAAAGCATGAACACCTACATTCCCGAGGGCTATCAGAGCCTGCTCGGCGTTTATGACACGCAGAAGGCCATCGGCCTGCTCAAGCGCCTGTTTGAGGATCAGCTCGCCGCGAATCTGAACCTGTTTCGCGTCTCGGCGCCGCTGTTTCTGGAAGAGTCCAGCGGCCTGAACGATAACCTCAACGGCTATGAGCGTCCGGTCTCGTTCGATATTCTGCAGACTGGCCGGGAGGCACAGGTCGTTCAGTCGCTTGCCAAGTGGAAGCGCATGGCTCTCTATCGCTATGATTTCTACCCCGGAAAGGGTCTCTATACCGATATGAACGCAATCCGCCGTGACGAGGACGTGCTCGATAATCTGCACTCGGTCTACGTCGATCAGTGGGACTGGGAAAAGGTCATCGAGCGCCGCGACCGGAATCTGGACTATCTCAAGTCCACGGTCATGGACATTGTCGCCGCCGTCTGCGAGACGCAGCGCACCATGCGCGCGATCTATCCGCAGCTTCAGGTGCTGCCGGAGCTGGAGCGCCAGGTGACGTTCATCACCGCGCAGGAGCTCGAGGACCGCTATCCGGATCTGACGCCGAAAGAGCGTGAGCATGCCTTCGTGCGCGAGCACCATACGACGTTCATCATCGGCATCGGCGGCGCGCTGCGCTCCGGCAAGCCGCACGACGGCCGCTCTCCGGACTATGACGACTGGACCATGAACGGCGATATTCTGTTCTGGAACGAGCTGCTCGACTGTGCGTTTGAGCTCTCGTCCATGGGCATCCGTGTCGACCCTGAGAGTCTGGACCGCCAGCTGACCATCTCCGGCTGCGATGACCGCCGCAAGCTTACCTATCACAAGATGCTGCTGGCGGGCGAGCTGCCGCTGACGATTGGCGGCGGCATCGGCCAGTCGCGCCTGTCCATGCTCCTGCTTGGCAAGGCGCACATCGGTGAAGTGCAGGCGTCCGTCTGGGACGATGAGACAACCGCCGCCTGCGAGCGGGCCGGTATCCTGCTGCTGTAAATACGTTCCTGTGCATAGGCTCGGAGCCATCGGCTCCGGGCCTTTTGTTGTGCATTTGTGTGTACTTTGTCGAATTAAGATGTGAAACATGGCCGAATGCCCGCACGAAGGCGCCTCAGTGTGCTATACTGTCCCACACAAAGGAGGGCGGATGATGCAGACGTGGTTTCAAAAATACAGGCATGCGCTCTGGTTTCTGCTCTTCGGTGTGCTGTCAGCGTTTTTATTTCGTGTCGCAGCACCTCGGCCTGCGGTATCATGTCGTGCATTTGCCGCTCGATGACCGGCTGCCGTTCTGGCCGGCCTTTATCGTGTTTTATATCCTGTGGTATTTTTATGTGCCGGGGTGCATGCTCTGGGCCTGTTTCCGGGCCAGGGATGTGTTTTACCGGCAGGTGGCGGCGCTGTTTTCGGGTGCATTTGTTTGCGCGGCCGTGTTTGTGCTTTATCCTACGTGTGTGGATTTTCGCCCGAGCGCAGCGGGGCCCGGCTTGGCTCGTGCGCTGTGCCGCCTGATTTATGCCAACGATGCGCCGGTCAACGTGTTTCCGAGCCTGCACTGCTATGAGGCGCTGGTCATGCATCTGGCGACGTTCCGCGTGCCGCCGCTGTGTGCACGCAGGCGGCTGCGTCTGGCATCCGCCGCGCTGGTCGCTTTGATTTGCCTGTCCACGCTGCTGGTCAAACAGCATTCCGTGGCCGATCTGATTGCAGGATGCATGCTGGCTGTGGTGATGTATCTGCTGACGGATCATATTTTCGACAAAAGGAGGGAACACCATGATCATACGACCATTTGATGCCGGCTTCTTTCTGCTGATGGCAGTCATGATCGGTGCAATCGTGCTGCTCTGGGCGCTGCTGCGCAATCAGCCGCAGCAACGGCGTGAAGTGGTGCTGCTCACGCTGTGCGTGGTCAATATCATCGGCTTTTTCGTTTATAAGGGATTTCTGTCTGCAGATGCGCAGTTTCTGCAGGTGTCCGGGCTTGACAAATTCAACTGGTTCAACGAGCTGCCGCTGCAGCTTTGCAACATCAATATGTTCCTGATCCCGATTGGTATTCTGACGCGTCGGCGCTCCTTGCTCGGGTTTGCCTTTTTTGTCGCGCCGCTCGGTGCGCTCATGGCTCTGGTGTTCCCGGATCCGGCGTTTTCCGGCTATTCGCTGTGGCTGCCGCGCATGCTGGGGTATTACCTCACGCACATGCTCATCCTGATTTGTGGGTTCAGCCTGACGACACTTGGATTTTACCGTCCCAGGCCGAAGGATTTGCCAGGCATCACAGGAGCGCTTCTGACGACTGCATTTGCGGCGTTTCTCGTGGATCTGCTGCTGCGGCACACCGCTTGCCCGCAGGCAAACTATTTCTTCGCATTCGGCCAGGATATCGACATCAGTATTCTGAACCTGCTCTGGAAGTGGATACCGGTGCCGTTTTTGTATGAGCTTCCGGCGCTGGCCATTCTCTTCGTCTATATGGGGCTTGTCTGTCTGGTGTTTTCCAAGCCGGATGTACACCGTGCACAGCGGGCGGCCGCAGGATAAACGAAAAAGCCTGACGCAGATTCGCGTCAGGCTTTTTCAGGGCTATGCAGAAAAATACCGCTGCAGATGGGTAACTGCAGCGGCGGCTGGAGCGGGATACGGGAATCGAACCCGCCTATCCTGCTTGGGAAGCAGGTGTTCTACCAATGAACTAATCCCACAGGTACAATTATTATAACACAGCCATACGTCGTTTTCAAGTGAAAAATGCGACATGCCTTGACATTCCGCTGCGGGCAACCTATAATAAACATTCGTGACGTTTGACTTTGTTTGCGGATACTTTTAGGAGTGACGATATGCCGGAAGAAACCCTTCGCGAAAATAAAATGGGCACAATGCCCGAGAACAAGCTGCTGCTGTCGATGGCGGTGCCGATGATGATTTCCATGCTCGTGCAGGCACTGTACAACATCGTGGACAGTATTTTCGTCTCGCGTATCTGCGAGGATGCACTCACGGCGGTGTCGATGGCTTTTCCGTGGCAGAACATCGTTATCGCTATTGCCGTTGGCTTCGGCGTCGGCATCAACGCGCTGCTGTCGCGCGCGTTGGGGCAGAAAAACGCCGAGCGCGTCAATCAGGTCGCGGTCAACGGTCTGCTGCTCGCGGGGCTGAGCTATCTGCTCGTGCTTGTCGCAGGCTTGATCGGCATCCGTGCTTATATGCGTACGCAGACGGATATTGAGACTATCGTCAATTACGGCATCACGTACCTGAACATCTGCATTTTGTGCTCGTTCGGCGTTTTTGTTGAGATCACCTTCGAGCGCTTCCTGCAGGCGACCGGTCGCACGGTCTATTCCATGATCACGCAGCTGACCGGCGCGATCACGAACATTATCCTCGATCCGATCCTGATCTTCGGTCTGCTCGGCTTCCCGAAGCTGGGCATCGCCGGCGCCGCCTGGGCGACGGTGATCGGTCAGTGCGTCGGTGCGGTCGTCGCCGTGATGCTCAACCACTTCAAGAACCCGGAGGTGCATCTGCGCCTGTGGCACATCCGGCCGAACGGCCGTCTCATGGGTGAGATCACGGCCATCAGCATCCCGTCGATCATCATGAGCTGCATCTCGTCGCTGACGTGTTTTGTCATGAATATGATCCTCATTGCGTATTCCTCCACGGCGGTCGCCGTGTTCGGCGTCTATTTCAAGCTCCAGAGCTTTGTGTTCATGCCGGTGTTCGGGCTGAATAACGGTATGGTGCCGATCATTGCCTATAACTATGGCGCGCAGAAGCCGGAGCGTATCCATAAGACGATCCGCCTCGGCATGGTTTACGCCGTCGCAATCATGGTGGTCGGTCTGCTCGTATTCCAGCTCATTCCGAAAGAGCTGCTGCTGATGTTTGACGCCTCGGACGCCATGCTGGAGATCGGCGCGCCCGCACTGCGCATCATGAGCCTGGCGTTCGTGTTTGCCGGCATCGGCATCGTGTCCGGCTCGTCGTGTCAGGCGTTTGGCTACAGCGTCTACAGCATGCTTATTTCCATCGCGCGCCAGATCGTGGTGCTCATTCCGGCGGCCTATCTGCTGTCTCTGACCGGCGTGCTGCGCAGCATTTGGTTTGCGTTCCCGATCGCGGAGATCTTCTCGCTGATCCTCTCGCTGTTCTTTTTGCGCACCACGCTCAAAAAGACGGGCATGGCGCTGCCAAAGGCAAAGTAAATATTGCTTGCATATAGGGCGGCGCCATCCGGCGCCGCCTGTTTTCGTCTCATTCCGCACGGGCAAAACCGCGCCTGCATAGGATAGTGCGGGCCGAGTGCCCAAATGGAAAAGGAGGAACGACTGTGGACAAATGCAATTTCAAGCAGGGGCCGCTGCCGGAGTGCGCGCCGCTGGCGCTGGCGCAGACGCCCATGCAGTGCGCGAGTGAGCCCGCGTATGACAAGCGCATGGCGCTGGCACGCGGCACGCTGTTTCCGGGGCTGGATCTGCCGTTTATGAATCTGGTCAACAAGCCTGCCGATCTCAGCACGCCGCTGTGCGAGCTGATGGCAATGGATTTTGTCATCCGGGAGCTGAACCTGTATCTCGACACCCATCCGGACGACCGTGAGGCGTTCGAGACACTGCAAAGTGCATTCGCCTGAGCGCCGAGGGCCGCAAGCGGTACGTGGAGCAGTATGGCCCCATTTCGCTGCGGGATCTGGAAAGCTCGGACGTCTATGACTGGCTCAACGCGCCTTGGCCGTGGCAGCAGGAAGGAGAGGGAAAGTAAGCGATGTTTGTCTATGAAAAGAAACTGGAATACCCGATCCGAATCAAAAATTCCAATCCCGCGCTGGCAAAGTTCATCTGCTCGCAGTACGGCGGTCCGGACGGCGAGCTGGGTGCATCCCTGCGCTACCTCAGTCAGCGCTATGCCATGCCGTACCCGGAGCTGTCGGCCATACTCACCGACATCGGTACGGAAGCGGCGGAAGTGGTCCCTGGGCGCGCAGAGCCTCTGCAAATCGGACAAAAAAATTTATGCATGGTTCATTTTTTTCGTCAAATGCCAGAAAACTACGAAAAGGGTTGACAACGGCAGAATTCTGCATTACGATTACGCCATAGAAAAAATAGAAGAATGCAGTACCTGATAGAGGTTGCGGATCTGATGAGTACCCCGTGATATACGCCGGCAAGCGGTCGCGGGAGAAAGGCTGCTCCGCCGAAGCGGTTTCGCGATTGCCGTCGTGAGCTTGCTGGGACTGCGCTTAACAGGCGCAGGACTGTCACATACCTCGTATGTGGAGCACTATCAACGGTTTTCTTTGTATGCTTGCAAGAGAGCCTGCGATACCATTTCGGGTCGCTGGCTCTCTGTTTTTTTCGAATCACTCTGACAGGAGATGTAGAAAATGCAAGCAAACATCAGAAGAATCGTATCCATCCTCTTGGCCGTCATGTTCTGCGTGGCGTGCTTCACCGGCTGCGGCAGCAGCAACAATGGCGGAAGCGACACGGCCTCTGTCGATGTCCGGAACGCCAAGACCATCGCCGACCTCAAGGGCGCGAAGATCGCGGCGCAGGCGGGCACGTTCCACGCCGACGCCCTGTCCCAGATCCCGGACGTCCAGTCGAGCACCTATCCGGAGTTCGCCGACCTGCTGACTGCCCTCAAGAGCGGCGCGATTGACGGCTACATCGCCGAGGAACCGACGGCCTTTTCCGTCTGCGGCTCGAACGATGAACTGACTTACCTGCCGTTCAAGAACAACGACACCGGCTTCACCGCAACGGCGGCGGACGTCGGCATCGCCATCGGCCTGAAGAAGGGCAACGCCCTGCGCGACCAGATCAACACCGTTCTGGCCGAGATCACCGAGGAGCAGAGGTCCCAGCTCATGGAGCAGATCGTGACGCTCGCCTCCGGCGGCACGGTCACGGAGTTCGCCGTCCACTGTGACGCTCCGGCCACCACGACCGGCACCCTGAAGATCGGCATGGAGTGCGCTTACGAGCCGTACAACTGGACCGATACCGACGGCAGCTCCTTCGGTGCCGTGCCCATCAGCAGCGAGGGCCAGCAGGGCCTGTACGCCAATGGCTACGATGTCCAGATCGCGCAGTATGTCGCCAACCGTCTGGGCCTGAAGCTCGAGATCTACGCCATGGAGTGGGATTCCCTGATCCCCGCGGTCAACTCCGGCGCCATTGACGCGATCGTCGCCGGCATGAGCCCGACGGCCGAGCGTGCGCAGGAGATCGACTTCACCGATACCTACTACGAATCCAATCTCGTGGTCATCATCCGCAAGTAAACAAACCGACGCAGGCGGCAGGCACTGTGCGCTCGCACGGCGCCTGCCGCTCGTCTTGACAGAAAAACGGAGTAACTATGAGCTTCTTAAACGATGTCCTGAACATCTTCATCAAGTATTACCCCAGCTGCTGACCGGCGTCGGCAACACGGTGCTCATCGCGCTGACGAGTACGGTGGCCGGCCTTGCACTTGGTCTGCTGACTGGCGTCGTGCGCACGGCGCCGATGTCCAAGAACCCCATCCTGCGCGCGCTGCACAAGCTGCTCAATGCGATCATTGCGATCTATGTCGAGATCTTCCGCGGCACGCCGATGATGGTGCAGTCGATGGTCATTTATTGGGGCTATGCTTTCGCGACCGGCGGCGACACACTGCCGCTCATCCCGTCCGGTATCCTGATCGTTTCGATCAACACCGGCGCTTACATGGCCGAGATCGTCCGCGGCGGCATCATCTCCATCGACCGCGGCCAGTTTGAGGGTGCCATGTCTATCGGCATGACGCACGCGCAGACCATGTTCAAGGTCATCATTCCGCAGGTCATGCGCAACATCCTGCCGTCGGTCAGCAACGAGTTTGTCATCAATATCAAGGACACCTCGGTGCTGAACGTCATCGGCGTGACGGAGCTTTACTATTTTGCCGGCATCATCAAGCGTCAGAATTTCCAGACGTTCCAGACGTATTTTGTCATCTGCATCCTGTATTTCATCCTCACGTTCACCATCACGCGCCTGCTGCGCTGGGTCGAGCGGAAGCTGGACGGCAACGAAAACTACACGATCTTCGGTTCGCAGACGGACGTCAATGCCGAGATCCATATCACGAAGGAGGGCTGAGCCGTGGCAGACAATGTGATTGAGCTGGTACATCTGCAAAAGCAGTTCGGCGACCATGCCGTCCTGCGCGACATCAACCTCAGCGTGAAAAAGGGCGAGGTCATGAGCATCATCGGCGCGTCCGGCTCCGGCAAGAGCACGATGCTGCGCTGCATCAATCTGCTCGAGACGCCGTCCTCCGGTCAGGTGCTCTACCACGGGCAGGACATCACGGCCAAGGACTTCAACCTCATCCAGTACCGCACGAAGGTGGGCATGGTGTTCCAGAGCTTCAACCTGTTCAACAACATGTCCGCGCTCAACAACTGCATCGCTGGGCAGGTCTCGGCGCTCAAGCGCAGCCGTAAGGAGGCCGAGGAGACCGCCATGGAGTACCTGACGAAGGTCGGCATGGCGCCGTATATCAACGCACGGCCGTCCCAGCTCTCCGGCGGGCAGAAGCAGCGCGTGGCGATCGCCCGCGCGCTCGCCATGGAGCCGGAAGTGCTGCTGTTTGACGAGCCGACGAGCGCGCTCGATCCGCAGATGGTTGGTGAAGTGCTTGACGTTATGCGCCGGCTGGCCGAAGAGGGGCTGACGATGATCGTCGTCACGCATGAGATGGCCTTTGCGCGCGATGTCTCCAGCGACGTCGTGTATATGTCCGACGGCGTCATCTGCGAGCAGGGTAAGCCGCATGAGCTTTTGAAAACCCGCAGAACCCCAAGACGCGTGAGTTTCTGTCGCGCTTTCTTGCGCGCTGAATTTCCATGCAATATAAAGTCAAAACAGCGGCGCCTCCGTCAGTTCGGAGGCGCCGCTGTTTCTGCGCGCATAAAGCACCATGTACCCGGGAAATCATGTAGCTTGACTTCGACGTGCGCGCGGTCGTAAATGACCATGCGGTCGAGCAGCTGGGCATAGAACACTGCGTTCTGTGCCGTGCCGTCGAGCAGAGCTGTCACTTCTGCCTGCAGCGGCCGTATCCGCTCCGGAGAAATCACTGCGTTCAGAGCTGCCGTCACATCGGCGGCAATGCCGGTGCGATCTAGCGGCAGCAGCGCCCAGACCTGGGTCAGGATGTGCACGGCGTCCTCGTTTCGCAGGCTCTCCCCGGTGCAGCCGCGTGTGCGCCCGGCAGCGTCGGTGTGCGGGCGGCCGTACTTCACAGCGGCGTAGCAGCGCCAGGACAAAACTGCACTGCCGTCGCGCCGTGTCTTGCAGCGGGCAGCGCAGTTTGCGCCGCACACACCGCACCGGAGCTTGCCGGAAAGGGGATAGCGCCGGCTGTGCTTGGGCTGCCCGTCCTGTGATCGTGCGCGCGCTGCCAGGATATGCCCGGCAGCCTCAAACGTGGCGCGCGGAATGATCGGCGTATGGTGATCGCGCAGGACGACATAGGCTTCCTGCCCGCGGTTATATTTCTTCTCATGCGTCAGATAGTCAGGGGTGTAAGTTTTTTTCTGCACCAGATCGCCGCAGTATTTTTCGTTGCGCAGGATGCGCAGAATCACGCTGCTGCGCCACGGCCCGCCGCGTGCGGTCGGCACGCCGGCTTCATTGAGTTCGCGCGCAATAGTGTGCGCGCCTTTGCCGTCATTCACAAACCTGCGGAAGATGTCTCGTACGATCTGCGCGCCCGGCTCGTTGACGATCAGCACCCCGCCGCGCACATCATAGCCGAGCAGGTCGCGGCCAAACACAACGCCCTGTTCCATGCGCCGCTTTTGCCCCCATTTGACGCGCTCGGAGGTGCGGCGGCTCTCCTCCTGCGCGATGGAGGCCAGGATTGTCAGCCGCAGTTCGGCGTCCCCGTCGAGCGTATAGAGGTTGTCGTTTAGAAACAGCACGCCGACGCCAAGGCGCTTGAGCTCGCGCGTGTAATAGATGCTGTCGAGCGTGTTGCGTGCAAAGCGGGAGATCTCCTTTGTCACGATCAGGTCGAGCATTCCTGCACGCGCACCGGCAATCATGCGCTGAAACGCCAGCCGCTTTTTCGTGCTGGTGCCGGAGAGCCCCTCGTCGGCAAAAATGCCTGCCAGCTCCCAGCCAGGCTGCCGAGCGATGTATTCCCGAAAATAGCGCTGCTGGCTCTCGAAGGAGTTTGCCTGATCGTCCCGGTCAGTCGAGACGCGGCAGTAGGCAGCCACGCGCAGCGGTTTACCGGTGGAAATCATGGCAGCGGCTGGACGAGCAGGGCAGAGCAGCGGCGGTATTCCGTGTCCGTCAGCAGGCCGCGCGCCCGCAGCGCTGCAAGTACCGCGTGCTCGATCTGCGGCATGCAGATATTGGCTGCTTTCCGCAGCGCCGTTTCGTCTGGCTGTTGGGTGCAGATCCAAATTCGTGATTGCATTGCAGCACCTCCCGGCGAAAGTGTATGCGCGGCGGGAGGCGCGCGAGAACAGAAACGGAACATTTTCGCCGCACCGGCAGGGACTGAGGAACTGGGGCACTTGGAAATGGTCGGCACGATCGTCTATCAGCTCACGCGCAGCATGACACCGGAGCAGATCAAGCAATCCGGCTATGACACGTATTTCGTCGATCATACGGCGGGGGTGTTTCCGCAGTTTGCGTCCGGCACACCGTGGACGGCAGCGACGATCGGTGTGACGGGTGACGTGATCGCGGATCTGTCGGAGGATATGTCGGCCGAGCAGAAGGCCCGCAAGACCTATGACAACATCCTGCGCTTGTGCGATGACCCGGATGTGACGGACGTTATCCGCTTCCTGCGCGAGCGTGAGGTCGTGCACTACCAGCGCTTCGGCGAGGCGCTGCGCCTGGCGACGGAGAAGATGGATCAGAAGAATGTCTATATGACCAATCCCGCGTTCGACCGCACCTGATTCAGGCGCGTATCAGAAAGAGGGGCAGGGCCCGGTGTATTTGCCGGGCCCTGCCGCATTGCGCGCAAAAAACAGCAGACACCCGAAGGTGTCTGCTGCAGATTGATCAGATCAAATTACTTGATCACGGTCCAGCGCTCGGTGATCGGGTGCTTGATGTTCTGGAAGAAGTCGCCCTTAAGATCCTTCAGGGTGTTGAAGTTGACGTCCAGCGTGTAGTCGTGGCTGTTGGTCGCTTCCTGAACAGCGGCGTAATACCAAGCAGAGGTGTCCATGTTGTCGGGCCAGGTCTTCATCTGGTCAGCGACAGCGCCGAAGCTGGTGGTGCCATCGCCAGGCAGACGGCCGATCAGCTTGTTGACGATCGTGATGGCCTGCGCGCGGGTCAGCTCGTCCTTCGGTCCGAAGGTGTTGTCGCCCTTGCCCTCGAGGATGCCCATGGCGTACAGCAGGCTGATGTACTTATCAGCGAAGTTGCCGTTGAGGTCCTTGAAGATATAGCCGGTGATGGGCTGGTTGACCTCGATCTTGAACAGCTGAGCGATCATGGTCGCAAACTGCTCGCGGGTGATCACGGCGTCCGGAGCAAACTTGCCGTCGCCGGTGCCGACCATAACGCCGGCCTTGGTCATCATGGTGATGGCCTCATATGCCCAGTGGGTCTTGCTGACGTCGACGAAGGTCTTGCCGTTCTTCTTCGCGTTCTCTGCCTTCGCTTCATCGGTCATGAGCGTGTAGATGATCTGAGCAGCCTGAGCACGGGTGAGCGTGTCGTTCGGGCCGACATAGCCATTGTTATAGCCGGCAATGTACGCATCATGGTCCGTGTCCTTCAGACCGATGCGGAATGCCGGGTAAACGGTCACAATGTCGAGATCCAGCCGCTTGCCAGCGGAAAGCTGCGGGACGGACTTGTACTGCATGCCGGTGGATGCCTGCGTCCAGGTGGCGGACAGGCTGTAAGCGTTGAGACGATCCTTCTTGGCGAAGACCGCGACACCATAGGTGGCGGCGGCAGTCGCAACGATCTCGTCCTTGTTCTGGTTGTAGAGAACGACCTGAGCACCGGTTGCGAGGGTGCCCACGGGGTCTTCACGACGACCAGATAGTTGGGCAGGTTGGTGAAAATGTTTCCGAGTGCGTCGGAGATGACGCCGGCGGTCTCCGGAGAATTCTCCTCGACCGAAGCCGCGACGCTTTCCTCGGCTGCGACATCTTCATCGGCTGCAAAAGCCATGACCGACAGCATGCTGAAAATCATGACCGCAGCGAGAAGCACGCAGAGCAGTTTGCGGGACTTTTTCATTGATTCCACTCCTTTGATAAATGTGCATAAGTGCCGTTGTGCCGGATGTCGGGTAACACATGCCGACCCACGTACACTTATGCGTTTAGTATACACTGCGCCCCCTGAAAAGTCAAGCTATGGAAACCGTGCGCGCAAAGCCCGCTGGCGCAAAGATTTGAGAAAACGGCGGTGATTTTCCACACATTTGCCCGAAAAAGTCCCGAAAATGGCCGCAAAAAAGATGAATCACGACTTGCTTGTTGCTTTTTAATAACTTGGTCAGTTAATAGTCGAGCGTCTATTAACGAATTTTTCGCGGGAAAAGAAAATGAAATTCCCTATTGACATACTGGGAAAAACGCGATATAATCCTATTAACCTATAGAGAACGTAGGCGATGAAAAATGCAAAACCGCATTTCCGGACGCCTGTGTATCTGCTGGCACTGTTGTACCGGCTGACGCGCAGAGAGCGTACATCCAGCGAGACATGAAACATACGCACATACATATTAAAATTATGACACTTAAATGGAGGAACATCTCATGAGCAAGATTTATACATCCGCTGACCAGCTGATCGGAAAAACGCCCCTTCTGGAGCTGACGCATATTGAAAAAGAGCAGCAGCTCGAAGCCCGCATTCTGGCAAAACTCGAGTACTTCAATCCGGCTGGCTCCGTGAAAGACCGCGTGGCTCTGGCCATGATCCAGGATGCGGAGCAGCGCGGTGCGCTCAAGCCGAACTCCGTGATCATTGAGCCCACGTCCGGCAACACCGGCATTGGCCTGGCGTCCGTCGCCGCGGCCAGAGGTTACCGCATCATTATTGTCATGCCGGAGACCATGAGTGTGGAGCGCCGACAGATCATGAAGGCCTATGGCGCGGAGCTCGTCCTCACGGACGGCGCGCAGGGCATGAAGGGGGCCATCGCGAAGGCCAACGAGCTGGCCGCGCAGATCCCCGACAGCTTTGTCCCCGGCCAGTTTGTCAACCCGGCCAACCCGGCGATCCACCGCACGACGACCGGCCCGGAAATCTGGGAGGATACGGACGGCAATGTGGACATCTTTGTTGCGGGCGTCGGCACCGGCGGCACTGTGACGGGTGTCGGCGAGTACCTGAAGTCCCAGTGCCCGAAGGTCAAGGTCGTGGCCGTGGAGCCGGCGACCTCTCCGGTCCTGAGCGAGGGCCACGCCGGCCCGCATAAAATTCAGGGCATCGGCGCGGGCTTTGTGCCGGATGTGCTCAACACAAAGGTCTATGATGAAATCATCCCGGTCAGCAACGAGGACGCGTTTGCGACCGGCCGCCTGATCGGTCATAAGGAAGGCGTGCTGGTCGGCATTTCCTCCGGCGCTGCCGTCTGGGCGGCAATTGAGCTGGCCAAGCGCCCGGAGAACAAGGGCAAGACCATTGTCGTGCTTCTTCCGGACACCGGCGACCGCTATCTGTCGACGCCGCTGTTTGCAGACTGAGTGCAGGCAGGCGTTCGTTCTTCTTTCACATGCAGCGGGAGACACCATTGGGTGTCTCCCGTTGTGCGTTCCGCGGCTGCGCATGGCCAGACAGCAGAACATATCGTCGGCCATCCGCGGCGGCTCGGTCTCGATCCGGTCGCACATGCGGATGTCGGCCGCATAGTCGCCCTGCAGGCGCAGCGTCGCTTCTTTTTCCGCCATCTTCAGATGGCCGCAGAAGAATTCGCGTCTTTTTTCCTCATTCCGGCAGACGTTGATGCCGGCGAGGAATGCGCAGATGGCGCCGGCGTTGGCATATCAGCGCCGATGCGCGTTGCCAGCCTTGGCGGTCTCGGTTTTTTCAGGCTGGTCACGAGCTCGCCGCCGATTTTCGGGTGCTCCGTGAGCAGGTCACCGAAATGTCCGGCCGTGCACGCGTGATTTTTGGCGGTTCTTTTGCGCAGCAAAGACAAAAAGGGATGCAATTTTGCGCCGGATGCGCTATAATAAATGCAGTTATTCAGCAAGAGGGATTATTATGCGAATCGTTATCAAAGTCGGAACATCCACACTGGCGCACGCGACCGGACGGCTGAACATTCAGCGCATGGAGCGGCTGTGCAAAGTGCTCAGTGATCTGAAAAATGCGGGTCATGAGATCATTCTCGTCTCGTCTGGCGCCATCGGTATGGGCGTCGGCAAGCTCAACCTGCCCGGGCGCCCGGCGGATATGCCTGGCAAGCAGGCGGCCGCCGCCGTCGGCCAGTGCGAGCTGATGTATTTTTATGATAAGCTCTTCGCGGAGTATAATCATATCGTGGCGCAGCTGCTGCTGACTGGCGAGGACATCCGCAGCGAGCAGCGCAGCCGCAATGTGCGCAATACGCTCTCGCGCCTGTTGGAGCTGGGAGCACTGCCGGTCATCAACGAAAATGACGCTGTGGCGACGGATGAGATCGGCGTGGACAACACCATCGGTGAGAACGACAGCCTCTCGGCCATCGTGGCCGCCGCCATCGGTGCGGATCTGCTGATCCTGCTCTCGGACATTGACGGCCTGTATGACAGCGATCCGCACAAGAATCCGGACGCGCATCTCATCGAGACGGTGCCGGTCATTGATGCGCATATTCTCTCACTCGCCGGGGATAAGGGCTCCGCGCTCGCCACCGGCGGCATGGTCACGAAGCTGCACGCTGCGCAGATCGCAACGGCGGCCGGCTGCGAGATGGTCATTGCCAACGGCGAAAAGCCCGAGGTCCTCTATGACATCGTGGACGGTAGACGCGCAGGCACCCGATTCCTGATACCACATTCCTGAGGAGGGACTACTATGACGACTATGGACATTCTCAAGCGGACGAAGTCCGCATGGCCCAGCATCTGCAACGCTGCTGCCGAGGACAAAAACCGCATCCTGTCCGCCATGGCCGACAGTCTGCAGGCGGAGTGCGATGCCATTCTGCGCTGCAATGCCGAGGACATGGACGCTGCACGCGGCCATATCTCGGACGTAATGCTCGACCGGCTCTATCTGGACCGGGGCCGCATCGACGCCATGGCCGACGGTATCCGTGCGACCGTGGCGCTGCCGGATCATACGGGGCGCATCCTCGCGCAGATCGACCACCCCAATGGCATTAAGATCTACAAAAAACAGGTGCCACTCGGTTTGGTCGCGATCATCTATGAGAGCCGCCCGAACGTCACATCTGACGCTGCGGCGCTCGCCATCAAGAGCGGCAACGTCTGCATGCTCCGCAGCGGCAAGGAGGCCTTCCACACGGCCAAGGCCATCGTGGCCGCACTCAAGCAGGGCATCGCGTCCGTGGGCGGCGATCCGGACATTGTCAACATCGTCGAGGATACCAGCCACCAGAGCGCCACGGAGATCATGCAGGCCAAGGGCCCGTCGACCTGCTCATCCCGCGCGGCGGGGCCGGGCTCATCCGTGCCTGCGTGCAGAATGCCACCGTTCCCTGCATCGAGACCGGCACCGGCATCTGCCATGTCTATGTGGACAAATATGCCGATCTCGACAAGGCTGTGCGCATCATTGAAAACGCCAAGACCAGCCGCCCCTCGGTCTGCAATGCCGAGGAGGTCTGCCTTGTGCATCGGGCGGTCGCGGCTGAGTTTCTGCCCATGCTCAAGAAGGTGCTGGTCGACGACCGCGCGGCGAAGGGCCTCACGCCGGTCGAGCTGCGGCTCGACGCAGCAGCGGCACAGATCATCGACGGTACACCCGCATCCGACAAGGACTTTGACACGGAGTATCTGGACTATATCCTCGCCGTCGGCGTGGTCGACAGTCTGGACGCCGCTATCGCGCACGTGCTTGCACACTCGACGCACCATAGCGATGCCATCGTAACCGAGGACGCCGCGAGTGCCGAGCGCTTCATCAATGGCACGGACAGCGCGGCGACGTATGTCAATGTCTCTACTCGCTTTACTGACGGCGGCGAGTTCGGCCTCGGCTGCGAGATGGGCATCTCTACGCAGAAGCTCCACGCCCGCGGCCCCATGGGACTCGACGAGCTGAGTACCTATAAATATATTATCCGTGGCGACGGACAGATCCGCTGAGGAGGAAGTGCCATGATGCAGTTTGAAGCCGGTTTCATCGGCGCCGGAAATATGGGTGGCGCGCTGGCGTCCGCCGCGGCCCGGCAGGTCACGGGGGAGAAGGTCGCTGTTGCCTGCAGCAGCCCCGCGCACAGCGCGGCGGCGGCCGAGCGGCTGGGCTGTCAGGCGGCCGCGCCGGAGGAGATCCTGAGCGGCAGTAAATTCGTATTCCTCGGCGTCAAGCCGCAGATGATCGACGGCGTTGCGCAGTCGCTGGCGGCGCCCATCGCAGCGTCGGAGAGCATCTTTGTGTCCATGCTCGCTGGTGTGCAGCTCGAGCGGCTCACGCATCTGCTCGGCGCGGATAAGAAGATCATCCGCATCCTGCCGAACACCGCCTGTGCCGTGGGGCAGGGCGTGGTGCTCTATTGCGCCAATGGCAATGTCACGGATGCCGATCTTGCGGCGTTTTGTTCGCTCATGGCGGACGCGGGCATCGTCGACCCCATCCCAGAGACGCTCATCGACGCCGGCTGTGCCATCACCGGCTGCGGCCCCGCATTTGCGTATATGTTTATGGAGGCGCTGGCCGACGGCGGCGTCAAGTGCGGCCTGCCGCGCGCGAGAGCCATCCGCTATGCGGCGCAGATGCTTGCCGGCAGCGCGGAGATGGTGCTGCAGTCCGGCAAACACCCGGAGCAGCTCAAGGACGATGTCTGCAGCCCCGGCGGCAGCACGATCGCCGGTGGGACGCGCTCGAGCAGCGGTTTTCGCGGCAGCTGCATCGCAGCCGTGGACGCGGCGTTTGAAAAGACCCGTCAGCTCGGGTAATCACGGAAAATTGCCCGGCACATGGAAGTGCCGGGCAATTTTGCACCGTATATGCTGCGGATCATTTTATGATCATGCGATTGACGGCATTTTTTCGCTCTGGTATACTCTTGCTCAGAGAATTCCGAGGCGGGACGGTATCGGTTCCCGACCTTCGGCGAAAGGAGAAACATATGAAAAAGCGGATATTCAGCTTCCTTCTGGCTGTGCTCATGCTCGCTGCGCTGCTGCCGACGGCGGCGTTCGCGGACGAGAGCACGCGCAAGGCCGTCCCGGTCACGGGCGGTAATATTTATGTGGATATGGAAAAGGGCGAAGTCGTGGACTGCGATGATACTGTCACGGAGATGATCGTCCCGAGCAGGTCGATGGCGTCACGATCCAGGCGATCAGCGACAGAGCGTTCCAAGAGCGCAGGAATCTGAAGCGTGTCACGCTTCCGGGCACACTGCAGTCTGTTGGATCCTACACATTTTATAAATGTACCAGACTCAAAGAGGTCACGATTGGTGACGGTGTTCCGTCGGTTGAAAACCATGCTTTTTCCGACTGCAGCAACTTGGAGCGCGTACGTTTGCCGAAAGATATGACGATGATCAGTCAATTTACTTTTTATCATTGCGAAAGATTGAAAGAGGTGAACATTCCGGAGAACGTGACATGGATTGGCAAGAGCGCGTTTTCTGGCTGTTCTTCGCTCAAGAGCATCACGTTCCCGGACAAACTGGAGACGATCGAGCCGTATGCTTTTTTTCGGACTGCACGTCGCTGCAGGCAATCGAGATCCCGGACAGTGTTATCAGTATCGGCAACGTTGCATTTAAAAACTGCAAAATGCGCAGACACTGACGTTGGGCAATTCGCTGACAGAGCTTGGCGCCGGGGCGTTTTCCGGCTGTGAGAGCGTAACGCGCGTTGTCTATCCTGCCTCTCTGAAGGCGGTCGGTGGCATGAGCGGCTGTAAGAATCTGACCGAGGTCGTGATTCCGGATACGGTGACGGAGATCATGCAGGCGGCTTTCTCCGGCTGCAAGCAGCTGCAGGAGATCAAATTGCCCTCCAGCTTAAAAACGATCGGCAGTTCTGCATTCCGCAGCTGTAGCTTTCAGGAGCTGACGATCCCGGACGGCGTTGAGACATTGGGGGACGATGCTCTGTGTGGCTGTATGGAGCTGCAGAGTATCTCGCTCCCGGACAGCGTGACGGAGATCGGTGATTATGTGTTTCAAGCCTGTTCTGCGCTGAAGACCATTCGGCTGTCGAACAATCTGAAGAAGATCGGTACCGGCGCGTTCAGCGATTCCGGCGTGACGGAGCTGGTGATTCCGGAGGGCGTGACGCTCTTTCCGAACGACTTGTGCAAGGGATGTAAGAATCTCACAAGTGTGACAATTCCGGGCACGGTCAAGTGGATCGAAGACTATAACTTTAGTGCACAGCGCTGACTTCTGTGGTCATTCCTGAGGGAGTCGAACAGATCGATTACAACGCCTTTTCGGGCTGCAGCGCGCTGGAGACGGTCTGGATTCCGTTGTCCATGCAACTAATAAACATGCGTGCATTCAGCGATTGCACAAGTCTGAAGACTGTAGAGTATGCCGGCTCTCAGGATGACTGGGATCGAGTCGGTTATTATGAAGACGGAAATGAGCAGTTTTTGGACGCGGAGATCCATTTTGCCAACCTGCTCACGGCCGACAAGTTTGCGGACGTGTCCCACGACTGGGCCTATGACGGCATCAATTATTGCTATACACACCGCCTCATGCGCGGCATCGACAGCGATCGGTTCGCGCCGAAGCTGGCGACGACGCGCGCACAGATCGTGCAGATTCTTTACAACCTTGAGGGCGAGCCAGAGACGAGCGGCTGGTATCCGTTTGTGGATCTGAAGCAGGATTGGTATGTCAATGCGGTGCGCTGGGCTTACACCAAAGGTGTGGTCTCCGGCACATCCGCCACGACGTTTGACCCGGACCTGCCCGTCACGCGCGAGCAGATCGCGGTCATCCTCATGGGCTATGCCGATCAGATCCTCAAGCTGGAGCATACCTGGACACCGGCGGATCTGAGCAGCTACCCGGATGCGGGCAGCGTGTCCGACTGGGCAAAGGACGCGCTTGCAGACGCTGTGGCGCTGGGCTTGATCTCCGGCGCGAGCAACGGTGGCCAGACCTATCTTGACCCGCAGGGCAGCGCGACGCGCGAACAGGTCGCGACGATTCTGATGGAGTTTTGCAAAAACGTTATGAACAAGCAGTGATATGCTTTCCCAAGCAAACCGGGCAGAACCGCAAATGCGGCTCTGCCCGGTTTGTCTGCTGTGTGCGGTCAACTATTTGCTGCGCCTGCGATGTAGCACTCCTCGGCTTCCTGCTGCGCATGGATCAGCAGCAGCCTTGCCTCCTCATAGTCGTGGGTGTTGATGTGTTCCACGGCGTCGCTCAGGGTGTTGAAGAGGGTGAAGTACAATTTTTTAAAGTCCATGGTGATCTCCTTTTTGTTCAGCGTATTTGCAGTTTCCGGCGCGTCTTCCGGTCGCTGCGATGCGCAGTTTAACACAGAATGGAGTAGAAACGTGTCGAATGCTGTAGGTGCCGAAAAAACTTCATAAAATGCAAATATTTTGTCAGGCGTGGAACGATCTTTGTGCCGGGCGATGATAAATAAAAAGTCAGTCGAAGAACTTCGCTCCGGCTGACTTTTGACCCGTGTGAAGAGTTTCAAACTTCCTACCTCTTCCCGGCACCCTCCGTAATTTTCTGTTTCCGGCGGGCAACATACGAATCTGTGTGCAAATTCTGCAGAAAAGTGTACCAAAAATGCATTTTAAAGCGCAAGTGCATTGTGCAAAAACTGTAATGTGTTATACTACTATATAACGTCCCAAAGAATGTTATATATTTCATACATAATAGATAGTAGATACGCAAGTACAAGTATGAATCTGTCAGAGTGAAAACAGAATGTTGTTCAAAAATGATTATGGGAGTGTGACGCATGGGAGTGAAACATTGGAGAGCGAAGAACTGGATATTGGGTTTTGTGTTTATTATGATTGCGATTGCTGGAGTACTCATTTTTGTATACGAAAAGAAAATAAATTTGATGCCCCAATGGGTGAGCAATTGAGTTTTTGGCAGACAGCCGCAGCTGAACAGGGGCGCTACGATGCACAGCGTTTGATCATCAATGATGCTCAGGAAGATGCGCTACGCACGGCTGCAGAAGCCATTGGAGGATCATATCGTATGGCAGAAGTCGGAGATATGGGTGTTCTATATTTGCCAGATGGAATGACACTTGATGATCTTTCAAACATGGAGCCTGTGATGAGGCTTATACCCAATGCACATCTAGACTACTACGCAGAACTGGCATCTGGTGTACGCGCCGTCGATGTTTCCGGGACGGTTGAAAGTTTGAATTGCCGGCGGACAATGTCCACAGAAACCGGAAGCGGCGTAACAATTGCAGTAATTGATACTGGTATCGATGTCAACGGCACTGCTTTTTCTGGTCGCATCAGTGAAAAGTCATATAATGTTACGCAAGATAAGATGGTAAGTACGGCAGGAAAGGCTGTCATTCAAGATAAAGATGGGCATGGTACTTATGTCTCCGGCATACTTGCAGCTTCTGCAGACAGTTATGCGCCTGGAATTGCACCGGAGGCGAAACTGCTTGTAATTCGCTGTGAGATGAATGATCAAGGCGAGATGAACACGTCTGACCTTGTGCTTGGCTTGGCACACGCGATTGCTTGTGACGCGGACATTGTTAATATGTCTTTTAGCGTTGTTGCAGCCGAAAACCCATTCGAGAAATATACAAAACTGGCTGTTGACAGCGATATAATTTGTGTTGCTGCTGCCGGCAATATGCGGACAAGCGTGAAATACTGGCCGGCAGCGGATGAAAACGTTATCGGCGTTGGTTATACTGCCCCTTCTTCGGCTGATGGTGAAGATGAAAAACTTGGGAGCAGCTCTAATTATGGCGATAATTGCGATCTTGTAGCGCCGGGCAGCTATTCTTTGCTCCCACTTTCCTGGAAAATTACAGCTGGGTTTGGAGACGATGCTGATGTTAATGGTGGATCGTCCTACTCCTGTGCCGCAACATCTGCTGCGTTGGCGCTTTATCTTTCATCGGACAGAGCGCTTGGCCATGAGTATGCCTCTGTAAAGGAGGTGCTTCTGGCGTCGTGCAGAGATCTTGGTGAGCCTGGCGCTGATTGGTATTATGGTTATGGCGCACTGGATATTGACGCTCTCGTCATGGAGGATAAAGGGACAATCACGTTTGATGCTCTGACCGATGAAGTCGAAACCGAAACACATATTTTTGTTAGGAACCATACCTTGCAGTACACTCCAGAGCCGGAGCGCACTTATGCAGTTTTTGACGGATGGTATTTTGAACCAGATTGTGTCAACGAATATGACAATACAACTGCAGTGTTGACGGACGACATTACCGTATATGCACTTTGGGTCAATGAGGACGATACACTCCCGTATACATATGTAATCCAGGATGATGGAACGGCAAAAATCACCGGATATACTGGGAAACGGCGGCATCTGACGATTCCGTCCAGAATAGACGGATATTCGGTTACTGCGATTGGTGAATCTGCATTCTCTTCGCAGTCAAAACTGCGGACGGTTGTGTTGCCGGATACTCTTAAAGTGCTCTGCAGCGAAGCGTTCCGCGATTGCACCATGTTAACAAGCGTACAGATCCCGGAAAATGTGGAGCGAATTGAGGAGCGTGCATTCTATAATTGCGCGAAACTGCGCACGGTTGGCATACCGGCATCGGGTGCGCTTGTGTCAGTAGGAGACTATGCTTTCGCATATTGTGGATGCTTGTCTCGCTTTGATATTCCGACGAAGCTCACGTCTATCAATGCGACAGCGTTTTATTCCGATATGTCTATGGTACTTGTTACTGTTAGCGCGGAGAATGCCAGGTTCTCTATCCAGAATGATGCGCTTGTTACATCAGGGCACCTTGTTTACTATCCCACTGGCAGAGGCGGTGAATATACTGTTGCACCATCCGTTACGGCTATTGATGCTTATGCGTTTGCATATTCGCAAATCCGACAGGCTGTTTTACCGGAAGAACTGACAACGATTGGTGAATTCGCTTTCTTATATTCGTGTCTTGAGCGGCTGGACTTGCCAGAAATGCTGACTATGCTTGGAGAGGGGTGTTTTGAGCGTAATTATTATCTGAAAAGTGTTCGCCTAAATTCTCAGTTGAAAATTATTCCCGAGAAGGCATTTTCTCGTTGCACGGGTTTGACAGAGCTGATTGTTCCGGAGAATGTGCAACTGTACGAGGTTGGAAACGATGCATTTTATTGCTGTTCGTTAAGTGATATTACGAGCTTTTCTCAGAATCTAACTGTAATCGGGAAACGTGCATTTCAATCTAATAACTTTTCTGAAATCAAACTTGGAAAGAATGTGCAGCTGTGGGATGAAGCCTTTTATGGATGCATGGAGCTTTCGGATGTCCAGTTTGCAGAAGACACTAGCTATACTGTATTGCCGAACAATTTGTTCGGCTACTGTAAATCGCTAAAGGCAGTTTCGATTCCGGATTCTATCACGGAACTCGGGGACGGTCTGTTTTCAGAAAGCGGGCTTGAAACTCTTACACTGGGAAAGAGTATAACGAAGATTGACTCGGGTGCGTTTTCGGCGTGCGAAAAATTGGAAGCGATTCTTGTAAATGATGAGAATCCAGTGTATTTTTCTGTAGACGGTGTCCTTTTTGAAAAAAACGACAGCGCTGAAAATGCATGGATTTTACATACATATCCAGCTGGAAAACAGCAGACAGAATATACGTTCCCCGAGACTGTACAAGAGGTGAGTAGCTATGCCTTTTCTGTCGTAAGAAAACTGGAAGCTGTCACTTTCAATAACGGTTTACAGAAAATCGGAGAGTGTGCGTTTGAGTACTGCACTTCCGTACAGACAATTACGTGCCCGGCATCTCTGAATGAAATTGGCGGGCGTGCTTTTGAGGGGTGCAGTACACTGACGCAAGTGGTTTTGAATGAAGGATTGCGGACGATTGGAACCTCTGCCTTTGAAAACTGCCTGAAATTGGAGCGTATGACAATTCCGAGCACGGTCGTTTCCCTGGGGCGATTTGTGTTCTCGTATGATTATGCGCTGACCTCTGTTTTGTTTGCCGATGGTGCGCAGATTCAAAATCTGGGGCAGGGCACATTCAGTGAATGCGGAATTACGCAAATTACCATTCCGGCATCTGTGGAGTTTCTTTCACCCGAAGTGTTTACGGGATGCCAATCACTTGCATCGGTGACATTTGCTGCGAACAGTCGGCTAAAAGCAATTCCGGCCTGGACGTTCCGCGGCGCACAGCAGCTGAAGGAAATAGTTTTTGAGGAAGGTTCTGCATTGGAGAGTATCCAGGCAAGAGCTTTTGAATATCTTCCGAATCTTACATATGTGCAGTTAGCAACTTGCGGAGAGCTTACTAATATCGACAATTATGCGTTCCAGTTTTGTTCTGAGCTGGGACAACTTGTGTTGCCCGAAAAACTTGATAATATTGGCAGGTGCGCATTTTATGGCTGCAAACAGATGAAAGAGCTCCAGCTTCCGGCTTCGGTCAGCCGAATTGGACAGTATGCGTTCGCATACTGCAATCCGGTTTCCATATATTTCACGTCCTCGGCTTTACCGCAGGATCTAGAGGAAAACTGGGACTATGGCATCAAAGGTTATAATTGCGGTTCGGCTGGCATTCAAACGTCAGCGGATGGAGTTTGGAAATATATGCTTTCGTCCGACGGTACTGTCAGCATCGTCTCTTACAACGGAACGGATACATCCCTGACGCTCTCGGAAATCGATGGTAAGGCAATCACATCCATCGGAGGTGGCGCTTTTCAGAATCAGTCGATGCTTGAGTGCGTCATACTTCCAGCCACGCTTAAGGCAATTTGTAATAGTGCGTTCGAAGGAACGGTCAGTCTTACGAAAATAGATATTCCAGCCAGCGTTTCTCATATCGGCAGCCGGGCATTTTATGGAAGCGGACTTGAGCAGCTGACGTTTGCACAGGGGAGCGGCCTTCAGAGTATTGCGTCAAGGGCTTTTGAAAATACGCTGTCACTGCAGTCGGTTGCGCTGCCTGCTGGAGTAAAGGATATTCAGCGATTTGCTTTTTACAAGAGCGGACTTCGTGAGGTCGTATTTGCGAAAGATAGCGTCCTTACAGCGGTTGGCGACTATGCATTTTCCGGAACAAATCTGGCCGAAGTTTCTATTCCGGATAGTGTTCTGAAAATCGGTTACCATTGTTTCGAAAATGATGTGCAGCTTGAGAAAGTAGATTTCCCGGAAAACGGGTCAATCATGCTTTGTGGATACGCGTTTTATCGCACTGGCTTGAAGGACATTACGCTTCCGAAGAGCGTGACATATGTTGGCGAATTCTGTTTTTCGGACTGTGAGCAGCTGACCGCGATTACAGCAGTAGAAGAAAACGGCAGCTATACATCCGCAGACGGTGTTCTGTTCAATAAATCGCAGACAAAACTGGTGACGTTCCCGGCAGGCAAGACGGGCAGTTACACCGTACCGGGACAGACGCAGCATCTGGCTTTTGGCGCTTTTGAAGGGGCAAAACTACAAAACGTTGCTTTCCCGAGCGACAGTGAGCTGATGACAATCGGCTATCGTGCGTTTTATAATGCTGCGGGGCTTGAGCGCGTGCGGCTGCCAGCCTGTGTGCAGTCTGTGGATTTCTATGCCTTTGCAAATTGTACAAATCTGTCTGAGGTAGTGGTCCCAAATGACAGCTGCATGAGCGGCATCTATCAAGGCGCGTTCTATCACTGCACAGGTCTGCGTGAGATCAGCATTCCGGACACCGTCAGAGAAATTGGCAACAACGCATTTGACGGCTGTGAGAGTCTGAGTGTTGTTAAAATTGCGGAGACATCCGGATTGATTGCAATTGGTGATCAGGCCTTTGCACACACGAATATAAGCGCATTTGCATTCCCGGCGGGCCTGTTGGACGTTGGTCAGGAAGCGTTTTCTTATACAACGCTGGATACGTTCGCACTGCCGGCAAGTGTAGAGTATGTTGGCCCCGGTGTTCTCAAAGGGACCACGCCGACGAAACTGACGTTGTCGTTTCTTGGCTATGCCCCGGGTGATTATGAGACTGCCACTTTGGTATATACGTTTGACCGTCCGGGAGCGGATCCATCCGTCCTGCCCGATACGCTCAAATCCGTGCATGTGCTCAATTGCCCAATTCTGTACGCAAGCGCCTTTGAAGGTGCCGACACACTGGAATGCGTGACGCTGGAAACTCCGACGGTGATCGCCGGAATGGCGTTTAGTCATTGTAAAGCGCTGCGGGAGGTCCATACCGGTGGAAAGGTCACTTACGTAGGCATTTATGCATTCTATGGCTGCGAGAACCTGACGACGGTTGACTTCCTGGACAGTATGCAGACAGCAGATAATTTCGCATTTTATGAATGCAAGTCGCTGCGGATTGCTGCGATGCCGAGCCTGACGACGGTCGGAGGAGAAACGTTTTTCTATTGCAGTTTTGCCGGAGATCTTGACCTTTCATCCGCAAGAAAGCTCGGAGGCGAAGGATTTCGATATGCGAGCGGGCTCGGAAAGGTTCGCCTTTCTGACAATCTTGAGTGTATCGGTGACTTTGTATTTTCAAATACGGACATCACATCCATCAATATTCCGGGAACCGTTTCAGCCGTTCCGGAAGATGCATTTTCTAACTGCCATCGTTTGACGGATGTTGACCTCGCGGAGGGAATTGTTGAAATTGGGGAATCGGCGTTTGTTTGCTGTGAGTCGCTGCGGGAGATCCGTTTTCCGTCCACGCTGGAGCGCATTGGCGATTCCGCATTTGACGCGGCCGGATTGCACGGGGTGCAGTTCAATAAGGGGCTGAAGCAAATTGGCTCTGAGGCGTTTACTGATATGGGGTATGGATACGCTGGGAAGGGATTCTATGCATATATCCCTGATACGGTCGAAACGATCGGTGCAAAGGCGTTTCCCAATACAGTAGATGTTTACTTTGAGGCGGACACCTTGCCGGCTGGTGCCGACGCAGATTGGGACGGCAGCATGAGTCAGCATGAAAACACCTGGTATACACCCACAACATCATATTTTCACTGCAGCGCGCTGACAGATGGCGATTCCTCTATCTATTTTTGCACGCCTGATGGTCTGCACCTGGTGCGTGCGGCGGAGGGATTGACAACGTGGAGCGGAACTTCTCTGAATGGCGAGGTAGTGGCAGTAGCCGCCGGCGCCTTTATAAGCATGCTGCGATCCGGGAGATCGTGTTGCCGGACAGCGTTCGTGAGGTTCAAATTGAAGCGGCAAGAGAATGCCCTGCTTTGCAGACCCTCACGCTTGGGAGTGGTACGGAAACACTTGGTTCAGGTGCATTTGAACGGTGTGAGAAGCTAAGCCAGGTCATAATTCCGGAGAAAAATACCCTTTGCACGATTGAAGATAGTTGCTTCGCATATGATTATCTTTTGCAAGAGTTTGATTTTACCGTTCTTACTAAATTGAGATCATTTTCCGGATGGGCATTCGCAGAAACGAGACTGCAAAAAGCAGATTTGCGCAATTGCACGAAGCTTGAAAAACTCGGCGACTTTGTGCGATGCTACCAGTTGGAAGAAGTGTATTTGAATGAAAACTACACCGGGGAAATTCCGGGGCAGTTTTTGGAGAATACCAGTGTGGAATCTTTTGTGATCCCTAAAGGTGTGACGTCGATCGGCGCCTTTGCGTTTGAAAGGTCTAAGCTGGAGTCCATTACGATCCCGGAAAATGTGACAGAGATCGAAAGAATGGCATTTTATGAGTGCACTGCTCTGCGCAGCGTTACCATTCAGGGAGACCTGCAGATTATCGGAGAAGAGGCGTTCTATCATATTCCCGCAGAGAAAATGCACCTTCCAAAGAGTTTGACGACGATTGGCGACCGCGCATTCGAACGCAGTAACCTTACGCTTTATTTTGAGGCGACAAAGCTGCCGGAGAATCTCGGCGTGGATTGGGACAGCGGCGTTTCAAAATACTACCTCGGTATTCCGATGCAGATGCTCGAAGACCCACAGACGCACTTGCAGTACGCGCTTCTGGATGACGGGACGGCGGCTGTCGGCGGCTATCTTGGAAGCGATTCGTTGCTCGTGATAGACCAAGTCGCCGGAGCTCCGGTGTCGAAAATCTTGCCGAACGCCTTCACAGGCAATACAGTGCTGGAGACAGTGACGTTTGGCAGCAATGTTAAGACTGTGATGATGGGCGCATTCGAGAATTGTGACCATTTGAAGACAGTTGGTCTGGCGCAGGCTGCAGCTTTGCAGACTATAGGAGATGCGGCTTTCGCTGGCTGCGTGCAGCTGCAGAAATTTACCCTGCCTGCACAAGTGCAGACACTTGGAGCGGATATTTTCCGTGGATGCACGGCTTTGCAGACTGCGGATCTGTCTGCCACCGCCGACTTGGCTGAAATCCCTGACAGCGCATTTTCTGATTGTGTGCAGCTATCGAGTGTTCCTTTGGGAAATGGCGTGCAGTCGATCGGTTCAAGGGCGTTTTATCGTTGCGCCGGTTTGCATCAACTGCCGTTCCCGGCGAATCTGCGGTCTGTTGGAGAAGATGCATTTTATGGCACAGGGCTGTTGGAGAGTGAGGATGGCTGTACATTCTGGGAAACTTGCTTGTGCAGCATGGATGCGCAGGATTCGGCTGTGATCCCTGAGGGCTACACGATACTGGCAAGCAATGCAGTTCGGGCAAAAGAGGTCGTGCTCCCAAGCAGCATGCGGCACTTGAGCGCAGACTGCTTTGCCGTCAATGGCAATCCGTTGCAGACGATCGTGCTCAATGATGGGCTCCAGACGATTGGCGCAAGAGCATTTGCGTCTACACAGATTGAAGAAATTACAATTCCGGATTCTGTTACCTTTATCGGAAAAGATGCACTTTCCGGAGATCAGCTCGCTTGCGCGACGATCCCCTTCCTCGGATGCACACCACAGTCGTCCGGAACGCTCGATGAGACCTTTGGCAGCGGCTTGATGGCCCTGAAGGATCTGACGATTACCTGCGAGATGGAATCGATCCCGCGCTTACTGCCTCTGGGAGTAAACTCTTCGATTCAGTCGATAACGTTCTCAGGAGACCATTGCAGCCGGATCGAGGACTACGCGTTTTATCAAATGTACCACCTAGAGGAGGTTCAAATCCCCGAAGGGTGCACAAGTATTGGAGACTACGCGTTTTTTGAAACAGCGTTGGAAGAGTTTCCTTGTTTCGAGCAGTTGGAAACGATCGGCGCACATGCGTTTGAAAATTCGCGGCTTAAGCGTTTGCGGATTCTGGATGGTGTACGCAGTATCGGCGAACAGGCGTTTATTGGATGTCATCTGTTGCAGACAATCTCTTTACCAGCAACAGTCGAGACGATTGGGTCAAAAGCATTTTATAGCATGAGCACAGAGCTGGAAGATGTAGTGTTCCCGTTCCCTGGAACAGCCATTCAAGCGGACGGAACCGTAGCAGGCACACTTTCGGATATTCTCGATATTTATGGTGGCTATACAGATAATGATGGTGCATGCCTGAATTTGACGATCACTGGCCCAGTTTCAGCAATTCCTGATGAAGCATTCCAGAAACGCTGGTATCTGAAAACAGTCACGGTAGCATCTGACACGGTGCGCGAGATCGGACGCGGCGCTTTTGGGGGCAATCCCCAGTTGGAAGAAGTCATTTTGCCGGATAGCGTTACGTCGATCGGCGCAAGTGCTTTTTGTGAATGCAGCAGCTTGCAGCACTTTTCTTACTCCAAATCACTGAAATCACTTGGTGAGAGTGCGTTCTACAAATCAGGCTTGATTGATGCTTTGCTGCCAGAAGGGCTTGAAACTATCGGCGGTTCTGCTTTTGGCCAATGCTATGCGTTGAAAACCGTTATTCTACCAAAAAGCTTGAAAACAATTGGCGACTTTGCGTTTTTTGGTTCCGGAGTGGAATATATTGAACTCCCGGAAAACATTCAGCAACAAGGTTTACTATGCCTTGACAGCGTCAATCTGAAAGGAGTTTGGATCCACGGCAACGCCGCAGCCGCTATGATGCAGGTGGGGGTGCCGTCGGAGGTCTTGATTCTTGATAACGTTGAAGGCGCACACTTGAAAGATATTATCGGTGAGAGAAGCGATGGCAAGGAAATGAACGTGGTTTTGACGGATTCCGTCTCCGGTGTTCCGGCTGACTTTATGGATGGCGTTTCGGATGTGCAGGTTTACTGCTGTCGGGACACAGCTTCCGGCTGGCCGGAGGGGTGGAACGCGGGCAATCAGGTCCACTATCGCGGAACTTGGACGCTGTCTGTGTTTCGCGCAAATGGGGTCATTGTTTCCACATGCCTTCTGGAGAAAGGAGGAGTTCTTCAGTCACCTTTGGATTCAGTTGCGCAGCTGGAGGATGACCAAACGGGGAGCTATACCTTCCTCGGTTGGGATACAAACGGAGATAAAAAACTGGATAATCCGTTATCCGTTTCAACCTCAAACGGGATCGTTGAAGTCCAGGCTGTATATGCGACGACCGCATCTGAAAAAGTAGATGCACACACTGTGCAGGCTTTGGCTTCAGGAGAGGAAAATTTGCTTGAAGCCAGAAGCAACAGCTGTAAAGTGCGTGTTCAGCTGACAGGCAGTCCGGATATTTCAGATGAAACCAGTCTGCTTATACGTTCAGAGTTTGCAAATGTAACACTGGATGCGGCAGCATTGAGAGCGGTTCGTACGAACGCAGTCTTGACCATGGAGGAGGCAGATGCCTCTGTTTTGCAGGGGGCTGGAACGAAGGATAAGCTGTTCGTCTTAAAGTTTGATGAAAATGGGGAGGATGTTCCTATTTCGGGGAATTGCGGTAAAATTAGAATTTGTTTACCCTTGTCTGAAACATTGCAGGAAACAGAGAGCGTAAATGTGTACTCCGTAGCGGCAGATGGGACACGGACAAGATTGCCAATAAAGATTGATCTGGAACATCAGACCGTATCGTGTGATACAGACCATTTGGGAATGTTCCAAATTGCTGTGGAGACTGGATGCGAGGCACACGTTGTTAGTATGAAGGCCGGAGAATGTGCTGTCAAAGTTTGCGTTGCGGCTGGGAATGTACTTCAGCTTCCGTCGGCAAGCAACGATGAAAAAGAGTTCCGTTGTTGGTCGGATGGGCAGACGACATATTCTGCTGGTTCGGAAATAAAACCATTGGATGATGTGTTTCTTACGGCGCTGTGGTGGGAAAATACAGATTTACGTTCTGTGGTAATTCAGCAGGCTCCGAGCAAGCTTGTAACAAGTGAGGGTGTGTTGCCGGATTTGAGCGAAGTTGAGCTTTTGTTGACCTATACATATGGTGCACGGACAGTAAAAGCGGATTCAAGTATGTTGACACAGCTGGATGTGACGAGAGGCGGATGTTATGATGTTAGAGTGGTATTCGCCGGAGTTGTATCTGATAATTCGCTTGTAGTGGAAGTTTTGCACACGTATAATGAATCCGTTACAGCACCTACGTGTGTTACGGACGGCTACACGACGCATACCTGTGTGGGGTGTGGGGATAGTTATCAAGACTCATTTATAGCGGCGAGTGGACACTCTTATGATGAGTGGACAGTACGAACTGCGCCTACATGTACAGAAGCGGGTGAAAAAGCACGTGTGTGTGCGGCGTGTGGCAATGAAGAACTATGTAGCATTCCGAAACTCGGCCACACGGAAGTTGCTGACGCGGCAAAGGCTGCAACCTGCACGGAAACAGGCCTGACGGAAGGAAAGCACTGCTCGATTTGCGGTGAAGTGCTGGTAGCGCAGGAAGTGACCCCGAAACTCGGCCACACGGAAGTTGTTGACGCGGCAAGGACTGCAACCTGCACGGAAACCGGCCTGACGGAAGGCAAGCACTGCGCGGCCTGCGGCGAGGTGCTGGTAGCGCAGGAAGTGACCCCGAAACTCGGTCACACGGAAGTCGTTGATGCGGCAAAGGCTGCGACCTGCACGGAAACCGGCCTGACGGAGGGCAAGCACTGCTCGACCTGCGGTGAAGTGCTGGTTGCACAGGAAGTGACTCCAAAGCTCGGCCATACGGAAGTCGTTGATGCGGCAAAGGCTGCTACCTGCACGGAAACAGGCCTGACGGAAGGAAAGCACTGCTCGATTTGCGGTGAAGTGCTGGTAGCGCAGGAAGTGACCCCGAAACTCGGCCACACGGAAGTTGCTGACGCGGCAAAGGCAGCAACTTGCACGGAAACAGGCCTGACGGAAGGAAAGCACTGCTCGATTTGCGGTGAAGTGCTGGTAGCGCAGGAAGTGACCCCGAAACTCGGCCACACGGAAGTTGCTGACGCGGCAAAGGCTGCGACCTGCACGGAAACCGGCCTGACGGAGGGCAAGCACTGCTCGACCTGCGGTGAAGTGCTGGTTGCACAGGAAGTGACTCCGAAACTCGGCCATACGGAAGTCGTTGATGCGGCAAAGGCTGCTACCTGCACGGAAACCGGCCTGACGGAGGGCAAGCACTGCTCGACCTGCGGTGAAGTGCTGGTTGCACAGGAAGTGACCCCGAAACTCGGTCACACGGAAGTTGCTGACGCGGCAAAGGCTGCGACCTGCACGGAAACCGGCCTGACGGAGGGCAAGCACTGCTCGACCTGCGGTGAAGTGCTGGTTGCACAGGAAGTGACTCCAAAGCTCGGCCATACGGAAGTCGTTGATGCGGCAAAGGCAGCAACTTGCACGGAAACAGGCCTGACGGAAGGAAAGCACTGCTCGATTTGCGGTGAAGTGCTGGTAGCGCAGGAAGTGACCCCGAAACTCGGCCACACGGAAGTTGCTGACGCGGCAAAGGCAGCAACTTGCACGGAAACCGGCCTGACGGAAGGCAAGCACTGCGCGACCTGCGGTGAAGTGCTGGTAGCGCAGGAAGTGACCCCGAAACTCGGCCACACGGAAGTTGCTGACGCGGCAAAGGCTGCGACCTGCACGGAAACCGGCCTGACGGAGGGCAAGCACTGCTCGACCTGCGGTGAAGTGCTGGTTGCACAGGAAGTGACTCCAAAGCTCGGCCATACGGAAGTCGTTGATGCGGCAAAGGCTGCAACCTGCACAGAAACTGGCCTGACGGAAGGCAAGCACTGCTCGATTTGCGGTGAAGTGCTGGTAGCGCAGGAAGTTATCCCTGCACTTGGCCACACGGAAGTTGTTGATGCGGCAAGGGCTGCGACCTGCACGGAGACCGGCCTGACGGAAGGCAAGCATTGTTCCGTCTGCGGCGCAATTCTGACGGTACAGGAGAAAACGGACGCGCTCGGTCACGCATGGGACAACGGCAAAGTGACGAAGGAGCCGACGGAAACCGAGACCGGCGTCAAGACCTTCACCTGCACCCGCTGCGGCGAGACGAAGACGGAAGTCATTCCGGCTCTGTCGCACGAGCACAGCTACAAGGCTGTCGTCACTGCTCCGACCTGCACGGAAAAGGGCTACACGACGCACACCTGCTCCTGCGGCGACAGCTATGTGGACACTTATGTGGACGCTCTGGGTCACGCATGGGACAACGGCAAAGTGACAAAGGAGCCGACGGAAACCGAGACCGGTGTGAAAACCTTCACCTGCACCCGCTGCGGCGAGAGACGAGGACCGAGACTATCCCGGCCACAGGCGTCATGGATGTCACGAAAATGTTCACGGACGTATCGCACAGCTGGGCCGATGATGGTATCCAGTACTGCGTGACGCATCAGCTGATGTCCGGCATCGGCAACAATCTGTTCGGGCCGAAGCTGACCACGACGCGCGCGCAGATCGTGCAGATCCTGTATAACCTCGAGGGCGAGCCGAAGGTGAGCGGCACGACGCCGTTCACGGACCTGACGAACGACTGGTACAAGGACGCTGTCCTCTGGGCATACCAGACCGGCGTTGTTGCTGGCACCTCCGGTACGACGTTCGCGCCGGACCAGCCGGTGACGCGCGAACAGATCGCGGTCATCCTCATGGAATACATGACGCGCGTGCTCAAACTTGAGCGCACGTGGACGCCCGCTGACCTGAGCATCTTCCCGGATGCGGACAGCGTGTCCGACTGGGCGAAGGATGCCATGGCGGACGCGGTCGCACTCGGTCTGATCTCCGGCGCGAGCAACGGCGGCCAGACTCTCCTTGAGCCGCAGGGCAGCGCGACCCGTGAACAGGTCGCGACGATCCTGATGGAGTTCTGCAAAAACGTGAAGAAGTAATCGTAAAAAATGCAGTCCCCCCTCTGATCCTGGAAGAATCAGAGGGGGACTGTTTGTCTTGTTAAAAAAGAAAAAAAGTCCTGTATTCCTTGAGAATACAGGACTTTTGCTGGTCCGAGTGAGAAGATTCGAACTTCCGGCCTCTTGAACCCCATTCAAGCACGCTACCAACTGCGCTACACCCGGATATTTTATTTGCTCAAATAATATAGCACACCGCGCAAAAAAATGCAAGAGGGAAATGCGGCTTTTGGGCAGAAAGTTTTTCGTTATATTTCTTTACGATTGTATCAGAATTTCGAATAGATAGGTTTCGAAATAAGCATAAAATTTTTTAAATAAATAAATTGAAATTTTTGGCTGATTTGTTCACGTGTTCTTAACACCTATATGGGATGATAGAGTCCCATGCATGCGCGGGCATGCAAGACCAACGTGGCAAAATGGAAACAAAACAAAGGAGGAAACATCATGACAGGTAAGAAACTGCAGCGGGTGCTGGCGTGCCTGCTGGCGGTGCTGCTGCTGTCGCAGGTCGGTGCGTTCTCGCCGGTCGTGTTCGCGGCGGATGCCAGCGGCTACACGCTGCAAGACGGTACGGCCATCATCAAGTCCACGATGACGACCGATGAAGTGAACCATGCGCTGACGCGCGCGCTGGTCGTCGGCTTTGACCAGATGAGCGAGGCAGATCAGAACGCGCTTCTCGACAGCCTTCAGTGGGAGTATAAGTGCGAGGGCAAGGGCAAGGGTCTTTTTGGCGTCTCTGTCACGCGTACCGACTGGGGTTCCATTAATGGGTTTACTAGCGCAGATAAGAGAACCAATTATACCCACCCCGCGCTGGCCGATAACAAGGATGGCGACTACAAGGTCCGCCTTGCCGGCACGACAGCGGAAGTGACGCTGACGAAGGCGGAGAAGCTCTCTTCGTCCATCGCGCTTAAAGAGGGCGTCAGCATTGCGCTGCCGTACAATGAAGACGGCACGCTGAATGCTGACGCGCTGCGCGCGGCCATCTTTGCTCAGGTCGTGGAGAACACCATACCCGAGTTGACGGTCAGCAACGTGACCATCGAGTATTATGCTACGGCTAAGAGCGGATCTTTTGTCGGCGTCGGCGAAGCATGGATGCCGCTGGAAGGCGGCACAAAAGATTTGCTGACCTATCCCGCCATTTCTGCGGGTGAGCAGCAGATCCAGATCAGCTTCAAGGGCGACAAAACTTACAAGGCGTCCTCTAAAACGACGACGGTGACCTTCACCGAGCGCGCGGATTCCCACATCGTTCTTAAGCCTGACCAGCAGGTCGCGCTGCCGTATACGGACGCCACGACCGTTGATTACGACGTGCTGCGCGCGGCCATTCTCCGGCAGGTCGTGGACGAGGACACCACTCCGGCTCTGACGACGGAGAATACGGAGATCAAGTACTATGCGACGTCTTCAACGGGGCTGGCTCATGAATGGGTGAAGCTGGATGGCGATAAGGTCAATCTTGCAACTTATCCCGCCATTTCTGCGGGTGACCAGCAGATCCAGATCAGCTTCAAGGGTGACAATACTTACAAGGCGTCCTCTGCCACGACGACGGTGACCTTCACCGAGCGCCCGGCCGTGAGCGTGACGCGAAACGACAGCCCGACGTTTCAGCTTAACTATAATGACAACGGCGATGCGATCTACGACAACATCCAGCAGCAGGTCTTTGATGCTGTAATCCAGAGCACAGATCCTACGCTGACGGCGGGTGATGTCAGCATCAAGTATCTGGCAACGGAAAAGGTTCTCGGCGTTGACAGTCATGAATGGATGCCGCTTACCGGCGGTAAAAAGAACGGAACTTCTTACCCCGCCATCGGTGAGGGCACGCAGAAGGTGCGCATCTCTTGGGGCGGAAACCGCTACTATGCGCCCATGGATCTGGAAGCCGAAGTGCTTGTCACCGGCCGTCCGGCTCTGCAGGTGACGCTCAAGGATAGTCCGTCTGTCAAGCTTGTGTTCAATGACGACGGCAAGGTGATCTATGACAACATCTATCAGCAGGTTTGGGACGCTGTGATCGAGCGCACCGAACCGGAGCTGACGTTGGAGCAGGCTACGCTTGAGTATTATGCCGACTCGAAGGCGACCGGTTGGGTCTCCGAGTGGGTGCCTCTTGAGGGTGGCAAGAAAAATTCCATCTCTTATCCCGGTGTCAGCGAGGGCACGCAGAAAGTGCGTGTTTCCTGGCGTGGTACGAGCGTCTATGCGCCCGGCCATGTGGACGTGGATGTAGTCTTCCTCGACCGCGATCCCGCTCCGTTCCACCTCAAGACTGGTGTGACCAAGGTCGGTATCGTCTACAACCCAGACCAGAGCATCAACTACGAGGCAACCGAGCAGGCGCTGCGCGAGGCGCTCATCGAGAGCACCGATCCGGGCTACCCGGTCGATCTGGTGAAGGTGCAGTATAATATTTACGGCACCTCCATTACGGATGATTGGATCGCCAACTATAAGGACCTCAGTTACAAGGTGCTCGACAGCGATCTGTTCAATGGGATCAAGGCCGGAAAGTTTGGTCTCGGCGATCAGCTCCTGCGCCTGTCCTGGCGCGGCAATGCGGACTACAAGCCGTTTGAGGAGACGCGCGTCCGGGTCAAGATGGTCGATAACCGTCAGCCGACCGAGGTCGTGCTCAAATCTGGCGCTTCCATCACCTACAACATGGATGCCGATGTCATGCTGCAGGCGATCTTTGAAAACCTCATCGACTGGGACGCCTCCACGCTGCCCGAAAAGAGCACACTGAGCGTGGCTGACTTCACGATTGAGTACTATGCAGAAAACGAGGTCGAGATTGACGGCATGACGACCGGCGGCGGAGCACATCTGTATATGCCGATCGAAGGCGGTAAGGGCGGCGCATTTGAAGGCGATTTGGTGAAGTCTCTTACTTATCCCCAGATGGGCACAGGCGAGCAGCAAATCCGCGTGACCTTCAATGGCGATGAGGCTTACCGTCCCAGCACGCCTATTGAGGGCAATCTGACCGTGAACAAGGCGAAGGTCTCTGTTAAGGTGCACTCGACGAGCATCTATGCCGAAGAGGCCAAAGATAAGCTCGGCAAGGGCTTTGTCACCACCGACCCTGCCGATAAGTTTGACATCTACACCATCTATGGCGGCATGACCAGCGACGTTACCACCAGCGTGTTCGTGCAGCTGCCCGAGCGTTACACGAACACAGCGCTCATCAAGGCGATCGACTGGGCACTTGAGCAGGCCGGTCAGCCGACGCTCTCCGAAATGATGAACAAGGGCACCACGGTCGGCCAGCTGCGGAAGATCCTCAGCGATGTGATCAGCAGCGGTGCGGATTTGCCGCAGTTTATTAAGGACGCACTCAAGAAAGCCAACATCGACATTGACACGCTTGTCAAGCTCAATGATGCGCTCAGCAAGCTGCCGGGTCTGCTGGACAATGTCCGTGTGGCCATCGGCACGCCGAATCAGGCGGGCCTCTATGTGGTCACGGCTGTGACGAACAACAAAAACTATGAGACCGGCGTTGGCACGGGCATGCTGCTCGTGAAGAAGCACTACTCCGGCGTGAAGCTGACGTGGAATCAGAACTTCACCAATGGCAAGATCTCCGCTGCGGACGCTGCGAAATTTGATTTCAAGGCGACGCTGAGCTATAACGGCAACAGCGATATCTCGCAGGACAACGTGCACTACCTGTACTCCGGCTTCACCAGCAAGTGGAAGCCGTATTCCAGCACCTCAACGCCTCCGACTGAGCCCGGCCGCTATGTTGTGACGGTCGTAACTCTGGGCGGCAACTATCAGGCAGCGCCCATCACGCGCGCTTTCCAGATCACAAAGTAATTTTCCCGCGTGTGTCTCCCGGGTGATTTCTGCCCGGGAGACATTTTCACGCCCGGGAAAACCGGCCGCGGCGGAAAAATGAAAAACGCCGAAAATTTTTTCAAAAATTACTTGACACCGGTCGATTCGTCTGGTATATTAAACAAGCGCTGAGGCGACGAGGCCGAGTAGTTCAGTCGGTTAGAACGCTAGCCTGTCACGCTAGAGGTCGAGGGTTCAAGTCCCTTCTCGGTCGCCACCCGCGGGGCGAAAGCTCCGCGGGCTTTGTATGCTGCTATAGCTCAGTCGGTAGAGCGCATCCTTGGTAAGGATGAGGTCCCCGGTCCGAATCCGGGTAGCAGCTCCAGAAAAATCCCTGTAACCACAATGGCTACAGGGATTTTTCATTTTCTGGGAGGCTTTTGCCCATTCTCGAAACCACTACCAAAACCACTACACAGCTCGTTGTTTAGGCGCGTTTTTCATTTAAAGCCGCTCGGAAAATATCTCCCGCTCGTTTAATGCTCTCCTTATCTGCGTGTGTATACATGCGCAGAGTGACAGCCTTGTCACTGTGGCCGAGCTTTTCCGAAACTGACGCAATGTCTGCGCCGTTTGTGATTGCAATAGAAGCGAATGAATGACGCAGTTTGTGCGGATGTAGATTTGCTATTCCATATCTGTTGCCGAAGTCTTTCAGGTATTCAGTTGGCGTTTGTGGATGCATGACGGCTCCACTATTCTCTTGCGTAAAAACAAACTCTGAAAGTATGCAGTTATTGATTTGCTCTTTGCGCAATAGCTGCAATTTCTGCATGACCTCCGGGCAAACATCAATTACTCTTGATTTCCCGTTTTTGGGGGTATCGAGATACACGCCTTTTTGTGGCGTATAGCAAAGGTTTTTTTCAACCGTTATTGTACCATCGGCAAAATTGACATCTGACCATCTGAGCGCGCAGCATTCGCCACGGCGCATTCCTGTGTCAATAAGGAGAGAAACAAGCGCTTGCCATTTGAGCGGCTCATTCGACAAGCAATCTTTGATATGCACAATTTCTTCGACAGTGAATGCATCTACTGCGGCCCCACGGATTTCGCCTTTTCGCGGCTTCGGCCGCTCCACTTTGTCCATTGGATTCCGTGTGATTGTATCGTCAAGATACGCCATCTTAAAAAGAGAATGTAGAACAGTGTAGTATTTAATAACTGTGCTGTGGGCTTTTCCGTCTGATTGGATAGAGAGAAGTAGAGCAGAAATGTTTGCTGGTGTAATGTCCGGCATTTTTAGATTGCCTATCGCGGGATATATACGGCTGTTTAAGCACTGCTGATAACATGTGCGCGAATTCTCACTAAAAGTTACGGTCTTGTTTGGCATAAACACTTTTTTCGCCATACTCGAAAAGCGTTTGCACCTTGGCAGCTTCTCTTTGACGCTCAATTTCTAACGCTTTGCGTTCTTTGCGGGGACAGCCGCTCCGCTTTGCACTTCTTTTTCAAAGTCCCGAGCGGCTTTATTTAATTCCCTCTGCGTTGTGCGGGCACTCCATCCTTCATGCGGATAGAACGTCATATAGGCTTTAGGGATGCCTCGGCCGCGGCTAACACCTATTTCGTAAAAAAGCACCCCGGATTTTGTATGTTTTTCTCGGATTGCGGGCAAATTTTCAGACCTCCTTAAAAAAGTGTTGACATCCATCCCACAAAATAGCATAATACAAGAAAAGCCATAAAGCAACCGCAAAATAAGCAGATTGCCACAAATGGCGTTATATAATCTATCAGCAAACAGTCCGGTTATAGTATCCGGTGCGCGAAGTACTATCCAGAGCAAAACAATGCGCCACATAAAACAAGTGATTAGTGATTCTTGTATTTATGGGGGGCTGATTCAAATGCTTCACCACACTTTAATGAGTGGTGGAGTATTTGAATCAGCCCCTCTTTTTATTTTTCGAGGAGGAAAACAATGGATAAGAAATCAATGTATCAGACAATTCAGGAAACAAGCCGCACAACAGGGCTATCACAATATTATTTGCGACAGGGCGTTAAGAACGGTACGATTCCGCATGTAAATTGCGGGCGAAAGTATTATATTAACGTTCCTGCCATGCTTGAGCGGCTTGCATCATGTGAAGCAGCGCAGCCGCTCGGAGAGGAATAATAGAATGGGCAGAACGAAGAAAAAGAAAACGGTCAAGTCGGGGCCGCTTGTAGAGGTCGTTTGCTATAGTCAGGCGTTTCCGAGGGACACGAAACAGGAGCGAGCTATCAAAACGAAAAGTAGTAGCGAGGCGCGGAAACGCTTAAATGATATTGCGTCTTGGAAGAAACTTGAGCGGCTCATATGCTGCAATTTCCTGCATGGCTGCTATTTTGTTACGCTGACATACTCAGATAAGAGGTATATAGCAAGCGAGAAAATTGCAAAGGATGATGTACGGCAGTTTATAAAGCGTGTGAGGTACCACAGAAAACAGGAAGGGGATGCGCTGTCTTATATTTACGTGACTGAGGGCAAACATGGCGACCACAGGCTGCACCATCATTTGATTTTGAATAAAGCAAGCGGCGACCTATTGCAAGAGTTGTGCGCGCTTTGGCCTTATGGCGGCGTTGACATAGAGGGGGAGATAGATGTCGAATTTGTTTCTAACCTCTCGAAATATCTAACGAAAGAGCGCGTGCATGATGGGGCGCGAGCGTGGACAACCTCGCGCGGCTTAAAGCGCCCAATGGAAACCTCGGAATTCGTAAATGACAGATACGCCAATCTTGCGCCGCCAGGTGCGTATATTATCGAATCCACAAGCAGCATTGAAAATAGCTTTGGCCGGTATACATATCTTAAATATTTAGAGCCGAATGCCCGGCTCAAGCAGTAAAAGGGCAATAAAAAAGCGGTTAAACAACGCCGCTTTTTGGGCTTGAAACTGTGTATATTATAGAGTGAGAAAGACGTGAAAGCATTGAAAACACAAGGAAATTGTGAGATACTCAAAATCGTGGACGGGAAAAGTAATTGCCCGATATGCGGTGCGCGGATTCGATGCAGGGCGCAGGATGGTGCATCACGGGTTTCGTTTTATTGCAAGCGCTGCAAGCATGTTTGCACACTGGACGTGGAAACAGGCGACATTTGAGGCCGGGCCGAGCGGCTTGGATGCCAGATAACCGCGGAAAATTCAGTGCTAAACGCTTTCGCGAGGATATGCCCCCCCTGTGTTCGGGCCGTCTGAAAAACGGAGCGAGGAACGGTGTGGGGCGGTACTTCCAAGCGCGTATGGCTTTTTGCTCGGGGGGTCGCGCGCGGTAAGAATCTAACGCGTGTGCGCACGGGAGCAATATAAGCGCCTGTTTTTGGAGCGGATAAAAAAGCGGCTTAAAACGCGAAATTTTACGTCTGCACCGTGAAAATTACAATCAGCAAAATGGAAAGCCGAGCGGCTTTAAGCGGGGTGGAGCAGAAAATTGCCCGCTCAGAAGAACAAAACGCAAAGCCCAGCAGCGCTAATTTGAAACGCGCCACGGGGCTTTGCATTACTCAGAGCGGTCATTGGTGATTGTTTCGTCAATGGCTCTGTTTATGAACTTGTTTACGCTTTCGCCTTGCAGATGCGCATGCTTCTGAATTTCTTCTTTTTTGCCTTTGGGCACTGTTAGATTGATGCGGTCATAGGCTTTTGCAATCCATGAGTTTTGGGCTTTCATTTGAGCTTTTGATACTGTCATAGGACCTCCGTATTGTTGGGCGCGTCTCATGAGACGCTATTTCCTGCGATTTTATATACATTATACGCCGAAAATCAATATTGCGCAATGATAATTGTTCACAAATATTGCGCAATGATATTGTGCAGTGCGCTAATTGAAATATTGCGCAATATAGTATAAGCTACTATTATCGGAGCCCGAGCGCAGAAGCAAGCCGCTCGGGGAAGAAATATAACTTATTGGAGGGCTCAAGATGGATAAATTGTTTGACATCTCTGATGGACTGGAAACAGCATTGGGGGAACTCACGAAAGCACGGAGCGCCTTATCAATGGCAGCTTTTGAATTGGATAGTAACGCAACCGCAGCAGCGAATGGCGGGCCGTCTGTTGCCGAGTATTTTCTCCGCGAAAACATGCCTGACTATGTAAACGTTTTTTTCTTGGCGCTAGAATCCATTGATAAAGTAAAGGCGGGCATCGAGCGAGAACATGAGCGGCTTTGTGCATTGTCCAAAGCATCAAGAGGCAGCAATGAGGCCGCGCCAAAGGCGGCTGCGGCTGCGGCGACGTATGTCTTTAGCGCTGCTTTGATGGAAAAACAAAAGCCCAGTGTAACGCAGTAAGCAGTAAACAAAAGGAGGTGGCATCCCCTCCTTTAATTGATGGTGAGCGGCTCGGAGGTAAAACCACTACAAAACCACTACATGCGCAAAAAACCACTACACAACAAGCCGCAACGGACTACAACAAGTAAATATTTGCAAGCCGCTCAATGCATTGAAAGCACTGAGTAAATTGCGATAAACTACAAAAAGAAACGTGCGCAAATACACAGTGTAAAAAGAATTGGTAAGGATGAGGTCCCCGGTCCGAATCCGGGTAGCAGCTCAAAAAACCTGTAGCCGCAACGGTTACAGGTTTTTTCTTTTTCTGATCCTTTGCGCGCCGAATGAAACCGCAGCGCCGGACGGGGCAGACCCGTCCGGCGCTGTTTGTTATTCCGTTTTCTCCAAATAGGCCAGCGCCTGCAGATAGATGTCCTTTTTCGCGGGCGCAGCGCCGTCGATCCGCCGAGTGTCGAGGTTGTGCCGCAGGTCGGCACACTTGACCCTGCGTGCGATTGGATTTTTCGCCAGCGCCTGCACGTAGTCCATATAGGGCACGCCCTCGGCGTGCGTCAGCAGCCGGAGCGCATCGAGCACGGATGCGGGAAAACCGGCGCGCTCCAGATCCGCGAAGGAATACACATCCCCGTGATCCTCAATTACGTCGTGCAGCAGCGCCACGCACGTTGATGCTTCGTCGTCCATCTGCGTGGCGAGATAAAACGGGTGGAACACGTAGGGGTAGCCGCCCTTGTCGAGATCGTCCTTGTGCGCCTGAAACAGGATGGTGCACGCTGTTTTTACGAGCTGCGAGTAGTACATATGCCAAGCCTCCGTATGACGAATATCGGCGGTGCACGTCGTATATCGATTATAGCAGGTGCGTACCCGCTGCGCAACGGCACTTTGCAGCATACAGCAAGACCCCGCCGTTCGGCGGGGTCTTGCAATTGCGAGTGAGCCTGTAAGCCGGGTTCTGTAATCGACAGCCATCTATCTAGACGCACCGTTGCCGGTGCATTCCAGCCACCTCCATGGGACGGCCGGGCCAGCCGTATGTCCCTCCACGGTGTTGCACCGGATAGAGTTTACAGCGCCGCAATGTTCCCATGCGGCGGGTGAGCTCTTACCTCACTTTTCCACCCTTACCCGATCGCTCGGGCGGTATCTTTCTGTTGCACTTGTCCGAGGGTCGCCCCTGGCGGGTGTTACCCGTTATCCTTGCCCTGCGGAGCCCGGACTTTCCTCACGCACAGCCTTTCGGCTCGTGCCCGCGGCTGTCCGGCTCACTCGCCCGACTATTTTACACATCCTGCCGCAGTACGTCAAGCGCTGCGGCGATTTATTTTCTTGTAATCGCGTCAAATGGGCGGTATAATCGCTTATAAGATTCTTTTTCTTCAAAAGGAGTGTCAGCATGACCTTTTCGGATTATATCGACTACCTGCGCGACAAGCGCATCGGCGTCATCGGCTTCGGCGTGAGCAATCAGCCGCTCGTGCGTGTGCTGCTGCGCAGCGGCTGCGACGTGACGGTGTGCGACCGGCGCGAGCGCGCGCAGCTTGGCGTGGCCGGAGACGAGGCCGCGGCGCAGGGCGCGAAGTTTGCCCTTGGCGCGGACTATCTGGAGCATCTGGACTTTGATGTCATCTTCCGCACGCCGGGCGTGCTGCCGATCGTGCCGCAGCTGCGCAAGGCTGCGCAAAACGGCGCGATCCTCACCTCCGAGATGGAGGCATTCTGCAACCTCTGCCCGTGCCGTATCCTTGCCATCACTGGCAGCGACGGCAAAACCACGACCTCGACCATCACGGCTGAGCTCCTGCGCGCGCAGGGGTACACCGTGCACCTCGGCGGCAACATCGGCACGCCGCTCTTTGATCGTATCCCGGACATCCGGCCGGAGGATTTTGCCGTGCTCGAGCTCAGCAGCTTCCAGCTGCACAGCATGCACTGCGCGCCCGATGTGGCCATCATCACGAACATTTCGCCGAACCATCTGGATGTGCATCCGGATTTTGAGGACTATGTGTCAGCCAAGCGCAGCATTTACCGTGGTCAGCGGCCGGACGGCGTACTTGTGCTCAACGCGAAGGATGCCCACACCCCGCGTTTCGCAGCCGAGGCGCCGGGGCACGTGCGCTATTTCAGCAGCATCGGCCCGGTGAAAAACGGTGTCTATTGCGCAGACGACGTCATTTACCGCGCGCATGACGGCGTGGCGGAGAAGATCCTGAATGCTGACGAGATCCGCATCCCCGGTGCGCACAACGTGGAAAACTATATGGCGGCCTTTGCCGCGACCGACGGCCTGGTTGGTAACGCGGCGTGCATTCAGGTCGCGCACACCTTCTCCGGTGTGCCGCACCGCATGGAGCGCATCCGCGAGCTCAACGGCATCACGTTCATCAACGATTCCATCGCCTCGAGCCCCTCGCGCACGATCGCGGGTCTGCATGCGCTGCCGAAGCCGCCGGTCATCATTCTCGGCGGGCACGACAAGCACATCCCGTTTGACACGCTCGGCGACGAGGTCTGCCTGCATGCAAAGGCGGCGGTCGTTGTTGGTGAGACGGCACAGCGCATTGCTTCCGCCATCCGCGCATCGAATTTCTATGACCCGGGAAAGCTGCCGCTCGTCGAGGCACCGGACTTCCGCGCGGCGGTCGAGACGGCCTACCGCCTCGCGCAGCCGGGCGATATCGTGACGCTGTCGCCTGCCTGCTCGTCGTTTGATCTCTTCAAAAACTTTGAAGAGCGCGGCAATACCTTCTGCGCCATTGTAGAATCTCTGCACTAAGTGCATGAATCGCTCTGCCGCTGCATAGCATGGCAGGGGGGATCTGCTATGATTTGTGCGTCTCGCCGCTGGAGACCGGCCGCCCGCCGCCGGCGCTCGCTGCGGCCAAACCGGAAGGCGGCGGCGCTGCTGCTGGTGCTCGTGCTGCTGGGCGGCATGGCATATTTCACCGTGTCGGTACTGCACCTGATCACGCAGCTGGCCGTCAACTCTGCCTGCGATCTCATGCAGCTGAAGATCAACGCCGCCGTCTCGGCGGCGACGGTGCAGGTGCAGGGGGACTATTATACCTACCGCACGGATGCGGACGGGACCATCACAGCCGTGAGCATCGATACCGAGCATGTGGGGCAGGTGTCCTCGCTCGTGCTCGAGCGTATGATGGACGGCGACGACGGGCAGGTCGAGCTGGATATTCCGCTCGAGACGCTCTTCGGCGTGAATTTTCTGCCCGGGCTGAAACTGCCGCTGCCGGTGCGCATCCTCGTGCTGACGACGTCGGATGTGAGCTACCATAATGAACTCATGTCGGCCGCAATCAACCAGAGCAAATATCAACTGTATCTGAATGTGAAGATGGATCTCGACATTCTGGTGCCCTGGGAGCACCAGGCCGAGACCGTGGGCACGAATGTCCTGCTGGCCGAGACGGTCATCGTCGGCAAGGTGCCCCAGACGTATGTGGAAGTGGAGTAAAAAACATGGATGTACGCGAAGAGATCCTGACGCTGCGCCGTCAGCTGGAGCATGCAAATTTTCTCTATTATGTGAAGGACGCGCCCGAGATCAGCGACTTTGAATATGATGCGCTCATGCGCAGGCTCGAGGAGCTTGAGGCGGCGCATCCGGAGTATGCCTCGCCCGATTCGCCGACACAGCGCGTCGGCGGCTACGCGCTCAACACCTTTGCGCAGGTGCGCCATCAGGTGCCGCTCGAGAGTCTGCAGGACGTGTTTTCATTCGACGAGCTGCGCGCGTTCGGCGCGCGCATGGACACCGCGCTCACGCAGGCGCATGATTATTCGGTCGAGCCGAAGATCGACGGCCTGTCCATGTCGCTCGAGTATGAAAACGGCGTGTTCGTCCGCGGCGCCACGCGCGGCGACGGCATCACCGGCGAGGACGTGACGGAAAACCTCCGTACCCTGCGCAATCTGCCGCTTAAGCTCGACAGCGCGCCCGCAAAGCTCATCGTGCGCGGCGAGGTCTATATGTCGCATGAAGTATTTGCAGCGCTCAATGCCGAGCGCGAGCTGCTTGAGCAGCCGCTGCTGGCCAATCCCCGCAACGCGGCAGCGGGCTCCGTGCGCCAGCAGGACCCGAAGGTCGCGGCGGCACGCAAGCTGGATATTATCATCTTCAACCTCCAGTTTGACAGTGACCGCACGTTCGCCACGCATACGGAAACGTTGGACTATCTGGCATCGCTGGGATTCCCGGTCGTGCCGTATCAGCGCTGTAAAACACTCGATGCCTGCTGCGCGCGCATCGACTGGATCGGCGATAACCGCGAGTCGTTCCCATTCGATATCGACGGTGCGGTCATCAAGATCAACGACCTCGCGCAGCGGCAGTATCTCGGCAGCACGGCGAAGTTCCCGCGCTGGGCAGTGGCGTATAAGTACCCGCCGGAGAAGAAGGAGAGCTGCGTGCGCGACATTGTCGTGCAGGTCGGCCGCACGGGCGTGCTCACGCCGAAGGCGGTCATCGAGCCGGTGCGTCTGGCCGGCACGACCGTCACGAACGCCACGCTGCACAATCAGGATTTCATCGATAACCTCGACCTGCGCATCGGCGACACGGTGCTCGTGCAGAAGGCGGGTGAGATCATCCCTGAGATCCTCTCCGTCGTGCGTGACAAGCGGCCGGAGGGCACGGTGCCGTTTCATATGCCGGATACCTGCCCGGAGTGCGGCGCGCCCGTTGTGCGCGACCCGGACGGGGCCGCCCTGCGCTGCACGGGCGCGGAGTGCCCCGCGCAGCTGCTGCGCAACCTCGCACACTTCACCTCGCGCGAGGCGATGGACATTGACGGCCTCGGCATCTCGCTGTGCCAGTCGCTGATCGAGGCGGGACTCGTGCACTCCCCGGCGGAGCTGTATGCGCTCGAGCCGCAGTCGGTCGCAGCACTGGACCACATGGGAAAAAAGTCGGCTGAGAACCTCATGGCCGCCATTGAAAAGAGCAAGGACGCCGGCATGGCGCGCCTGCTGTGCGCGTTCGGCATCCGGCAGGTGGGGCAGAAGGCGGCGAAGGTGCTGGCCATGCACTTCGGCACGCTGGACAAGCTCATGGCCGCGACGGAAGATGAACTCATGGCCATACCGGACGTCGGCCCGACGACGGCCGCGTACCTGCGCGCGTGGTTTGACAACACGCAGTCGCAGCACCAGATCCGGCTGCTTCGTGACGCGGGCGTCAGCTTCGATTCCAAGGAGCAGGTCGTGGACCGCCGCTTTGCCGGCAAGACGTTCGTGCTCACCGGCGCGCTCGAGCACTTCAGTCGCGATGAGGCCAGCGCCGTCATCGAGCGCTTCGGCGGCAAGACGAGTTCTTCCGTGTCGAAAAAAAACGTCCTATCTGCTCGCCGGGGAAAACACCGGCTCCAAGTATCAGAAGGCGCTCACACTCGGCACGCCCATCATTACGGAAGCAGAATTTCTGGACATGATCCAGGAGTAACGAAAGAAACGGAGTGGAAATCATGCGAGATTACGCAAAAGAATTTGAAAACCGCGTCGCCTTTATCCGCGACCTGCTCAAGAGCAGCGGCGCCAAGGGCGTCATCTACGGCAACAGCGGCGGCAAGGACAGCGCGCTCGTTGGCATCCTCTGCAAGGCTGCGTGCGACAACACGGTCGGCATCATCATGCCGTGTGCCTCTAAGCGCAACTTCGGCGAGGACATGACCGACGGTCTGGCTGTGGCCGAGCAGTTCAATATCGAGACGCGCACGGTCGACCTCACGGCGGAAAAGGAGCTCGTCATGCAGACAGTCTCCGCCGTCACGACGCTCAATCAGATGGCGACGTCGAACATTGCCCCGCGCCTGCGCATGCTCACGCTCTACGCCATCGGCGCGGCGGAGAGCCGTCTCGTCGCCGGCACCGGCAACCGCAGCGAGGCGTACATGGGCTACTTCACCAAGTGGGGCGACGGCGCGTATGACTTCAATCCCATCGCCGACCTGACTGTTACGGAGATCTATGAGTTTCTGACCTGGCTGCACGCGCCGGAGAACATCATCCGCAAGGCGCCGTCTGCCGGCCTCTTTGAGGGCCAGACGGATGAGCAGGAGATGGGCGTGACCTACGCCGCCATCGACAAGTACATCCTCACCGGCGAAGCCAACGAGCACGACAAGGCCATCATCGACCGCTATCATAGCCGCAGCGAGCACAAGCGCCGCCCGGCTGCGACCTATCACGCCGAATGACGCAGTATTTCGATACCCACGCGCACTACGACAGCGGAAAGTTCAACGCCGACCGCAGCGATGTGCTGCGCGCTGTGCACGAGCGGCGTCGCGCTCATCGTGGACCCAGGTGACTGTGCCGTGACGTCCGCGCGCGCCGTTGCCATCGCGCAGGCGTATGATTTTGTTTATGCTGCCGTCGGCTGGCATCCGGAGGAGGCCGCCGGTTGGACGGACGACAGTCTGAATCAGATCCGCGCGTTGGCATCGCAGCCCAAGGTCTGCGCCATCGGCGAGATCGGTCTGGACTATTACTGGGACACCTCCACGAAGGCAACGCAGGAGACCATGCTGCGCGCGCAGCTGGAGCTTGCGCTGGAGCTGGACCTCCCGGTCATTATCCACGACCGGGAGGCGCACGGCGACAGCCTGCGCATCGTGTGCGACTATCCGGGCCTGCGCGGCGTGTTCCACTGCTTTTCCGGCAGCGTGGAGATGGCGCGCGAGCTGCTGCGCCGTGGCTGGTATCTCGGCTTTGACGGCCCGATCACATATAAGAACGCCGTCAAGGCGCTGGATGTGATCGCTGCCTGCCCGGCCGACCGGATGCTGCTCGAAACGGATTCGCCCTATCTGGCCCCGGTGCCAAACCGCGGCAAGCGCAACGACTCGCGCAACCTGCCGTTCATCGCCGCGCGCATTGCGGAAATCAAGGGCATGACTACAGAACAAGTCGCGGAGGTGGCACTGCAAAATGGAAAACAACTCTTTGGCATTTGAGCGCTGGCTGCTGCGCGGCGCGCCGAACGCGCGCGACCTCGGCGGCCTGCCTACCATGGACGGCCGCACGGTCCGTCCGGGGTTGCTGCTGCGCAGCGGCGAGCTCGCCGGCATCACGGAGCGGGACGCGCAGACGCTCGCAGATTATCCGCTGCGCACGGTTGTGGATTTTCGCACCGACCTTGAGCGGGAGCAGAAGCCGGACCGTGTCCTCCCGGGCGTGCAGTATGTCCACTGCCCGATCGTGCAGCAGGCGGCGGCCGGTCTGACGCGCGAGGAGCATGCCGACCCTTATGCCGCCGTCGTCGCACACGCGAAAGCGATGGCCGGGCGGGAGCGGGCATTCATGTGTGAGCTGTACCGCAGCCTCGTCACGCAGGAATTCTCCATTGCGCACTACCGGCGGTTTTTTGCACTCCTGCTCGCGCAGACGGACGGCGCACTGCTCTATCACTGCACGGCGGGGAAGGACCGCGTCGGCGTCGGCACGATGCTGCTGCTCACGGTGCTGGGTGTGGACTGGCCGGTCATCGTGGAAAATTATCTGATCACGAATGAACGCATGGCCGCCTCGACCGACTGCCTGCTGACGGCGGTCGCGGACTATGACCTGAGCGAGGCGGAGCGGGAGGTCATCCGCACGTTTGACCGCGCGGACGCGGCGTTCCTGACGGCGGCGCGCGATGCGATCGCAGAGCGGTATGGCAGCGTGGACGCTTTCCTGTCGCAGGCGCTCGGTGTCGGCGCGCCCGAGCGGGAGACGCTGCGTGCGCGTTACCTGACGACCGAGTAAAAAGACGGCGTGCCGCCCGATTTTGGGCGGCACGCCATTTGCTATTTGCATTGCTTACAGCGCCTGATCCGGCATCCGGTCGGACAGGTAAATCAAAATGGGATCTTCCTGCGCGTGGACATACGGTACTTTCGGCGCGTGGAAGAGATTCGTCTCCGGCAGCACCGTGCTGAGCACGACGTGGAACGTGGTTCCGCCCCATTCGTTGCTCTCGAGCAGAATGGTGCCGTTGTGTTTTTCCGCAATGCCGAGCGCGACCGTCAGGCCGAAGCTGTTGCTGCTCAGGTCGGAAAAATCCACGCCGGTCACACGCAGCGGGATGAAGATCGTCCCGAGCTTCGACGGCGGGATGCGCACACCGTCGTCGCAGATGGTGATGTCGGCGTGCTCGCCCTCCTGCGTAACGGTAAAACGGATGCGGTCGCCGTGCTTGCAGCGCTCCGTGCAGTTGGCGAGAATGTTGAGCAGCATCCGCTGGATGAGCGCCGTGTCGAGCGCGCAGGTGATCGGCTCGTCCGGGATGCTGACCTCAAGCACGATGCCGTTGGCGTCTGTGATCGGCTGGATGTTGTCCAGCAGCGCCCGGCACTCTTTGCCCAGGTCGCACAGCTGCGGGATGAACGCGAGTGTGCCGTCGCTCAGGCCGGAGGCAGTGGAGGCATTGAGGGTAAAGCGCAGCAGCCGGTAGTAAAACTGCGTCAGTTCGGCGGCGTTGCGCCGGAAGCGCACATCGCTGAGCTGCATGGCGTAGTCCGAGAAATACGTCGTGAGCGCGCGAAAGGCGTTGAGCGATGCCAGAAACGGCGCGAACTGTGCGCCGGCCCGCAGGACGTTTTCATCTTGCGGCACGAGCGAAAACAGCCGGAACGCACCAAATGATGTTACGGAAATGATGACGTGCCGTTTTTCGATCGTCGCGGACGTTACGAATTCCGTGGCCGCGGCTTGCGTGATGTGCGCCGGCAGCAGCTCGGAGAGCTTGTGATTTGTGCGGTCGCCGCGGAAAAGCTCCTGTGCCGCCGGGTTCATAAACGCAACGAATTGCTCCTGTGCGCCGAGCACGGCAGTGTTGCTCATCGAGAACAGTGTGTTGAGCGAGTCGATGATCAAAGTATTGCTCATTTTCCAATCCCCCCTAAGATGTATTAAAAAACAGTATAGCAGAACTCGTCAATAGACACAAGTTTTAACACAAAGAAAAGGGGAAATTTGTTGCAAATATCCAGAGCTTCTTGTGGCGTTGGCAAGAATGTGGTTGCGCTTTCGGCGGAATTGTTATAGAATGTAGCCGTAAGAAATTGCGCTGCGTGCTGTGCGCAGCAGATATAACAGGAGGAATAGAGCATGATTAAAATTGGTATCAATGGCTTTGGCCGCATCGGCCGACTGGTGTTCCGTGCCGCAATCTGCGCTGACGATATCGAGGTCGTCGCCGTCAACGCACCGGATAAAACGCCGGAGCAGCTGGCGTATACCGTGAAGTATGATTCCGTGCACGGCCGCTTCAACGGCACCGTCGATTACGAGGACGGCGAGAACCCGGCCCTGATCGTCAACGGCAAGCGTGTCGCGCTGCTCAACAACCGCGACGCAAAGCTCCTGCCCTGGGGCGAGCTGGGTGTCGAGTATGTGCTCGAGTGCACTGGCGCTTTCCTAACCAAGGAAAAGGCGCAGGATCATCTGGACGCCGGCGCGCAGGTCGTCGTGCTCTCCGGCCCGTCCAAGGACGACACGCCGATGTTCGTCTGCGGTGTCAACCTCGACGCCTACACTCCGGACATCAAGATCGTGTCCAACGCTTCCTGCACCACGAACTGCCTGGCTCCGCTGGCCAAGATCATCAACGACAACTTCGGCATCGCCGAGGGCCTCATGACCACCGTCCACGCCGACACGGCTACCCAGCAGGTCGTCGACGGCTTCTCCAAGAAGAACTGGCGCCTGTCCCGCGGTGTGCACGGCAACATCATTCCGACCAGCACCGGCGCCGCCAAGGCTGTCGGCAAGGTCATCCCGGCCCTGCAGGGCAAGCTGACCGGTACTTCCATGCGTATCCCGAGCGCGGACGTGTCCATTGTCGACCTGACCTGCCGTCTCGAGAAGGCTGCAACGTATGATGAGATCTGCGCTGCCGTCAAGGCCGCTGCGGAAGGCCCGATGGCCGGTGTCGTCGAGTATGTCGACGACGAGGTCGTCTCCTCCGACTTTATCACCGACCCGCACACCAGCATCTTTGATGCCAAGGCCGGCCTCGCGCTCAACGATCATTTCGTCAAGCTCATGGCGTGGTATGACAACGAGTGGGGCTTCTCGAACAAGATGCTCGACCTGACGCGCCACATCGACTCCGTCCGCAAGGCCTGATCGGAAAAACAAACCACAAATCAGGGGAATGCAGTGCATTCCCTTGATTTTTTCTGTCCGGTAGTGTAAAGTATACCGGCACGTGAAATTTTTGCGGGGAGGGAGTGCGCTTTGCAGGAAAGCAGCAAGCAGAACTATCTCCACGGCGCGGCCATTATGGCGGCCGGCGTTGTGGTCATCAAGATCCTCGGCGCGATCTATAAGATCCCGCTCGGCAATATCCTCGGCGACGAGGGGTATGGATATTTTTCCGTTGCCTACAATATTTATAATGTCTTTCTCACCATGGCCACGGCGGGCATGCCGGTCGCGCTCTCGCGCATGATCAGCGAGGCGGACACGCTCGGCCGGCCAATGCAGGCGCGCAAGATCTTCCGTGTTGCGTGGCTGACGTTTGCCACCATCGGCCTGATCCTCGGGCTGGTCATGTTTCTGTTCCCGACGGAGCTGGCCGGCATGCTCAACAACGTCCGCGCAGCGCAGAGCATCTGGGCGCTGTCCCCGGCGCTCGTGCTCGTGTATCTGACGAGCACATACCGCGGCTATGCGCAGGGCATGAGCAACATGAAGCCGACCACTGTCTCGCAGATCCTGGAGGTCGTGGGCAAGGTCACCGTCGGCCTTGTGCTTGCGTGGAGTTTTACGCGCGCGGGAAAGAGCCTGCCGGTCGCATCGGCGGGCGCCATCTTCGGCGTCACGGCGGGCGGCGCGTTTGCGCTCCTTTATATCGCCGTCTATAAGCACCGGCATTACCCGGACAAACCGGTCGCGGACCCGGACGTGCCGGATCCTGCCGGACGCATTCTCGGCACGCTGCTGCGCATCAGTATTCCGATCGCGCTCGGCTCCAGTGTCCTGAGCATTATCAACCTTATCGACACGAAGCTTATCATGTACCGGCTGCAGACCGCGCTTGGCTATTCCGAGACATATGCAAACGTGCTCTACGGCGTCTACGGCAAGGTGCAGACGCTGTATAATCTCCCGGCTGCCTTCGTAACGCCGATGACGATCAGCATCGTCCCGGCCATTGCGGCCATGGTCGTGCAGAAAAAGTATGATCAGGGGCACACCGTCGCGGAGTCCGCGCTGCGCATTTCGGCGGCGGTCGCCATGCCGATGGGCATCGGTCTTGCGGTGCTGTCGGACCCGATCGTGAACGTGCTCTATCCGCGCAGCAATGCAGCCGGCCCCACGCTGCTGTTTTTGCTTGGCATCGCGTCTGTGTTCGTGTGCATTTCGCTCATCACCACAGCGGTCCTGCAGGCGACCGGGCATGAACTCTGCCCCGTCTGGTCGATGCTGGCCGGCGGCGTGGCCAAGGTCGCGGTCAACTGGTTTTTGATCGCGGTGCCTGAGCTCAACATCGTCGGTGCGCCGGTCGGCACGCTCGCATGCTATGTGGTCATCTGCATCGTGAACTATATCTTCCTGTGCCGGACGCTGCACGAACGGCTGCACATCGGCTGCTGCCTTGCACGTCCGCTGCTGAGCACGCTGATCATGGCAGTCGTCGCATGGGGCGTGTATACGGGCCTGTCTGCCGTTATGGGCGGCGACCTGAGCTGGAAGCGCACGGCGCTGGCCATGCTCGTATCGATGGCCTGCGCGGTCGTGACATATCTGATCGCGGTCGTGAAAACGCGCGCGATCACGCTTGCCGATCTGCAGCTTATCCCGAAGGGTGAAAAGCTCGCAAAAGTTTTGCATATCAGATGACATAACACCGAAAAATCCTGAATTTTCAATGGTTTTTTGAAAAAAGGGTTGCAGAAGGAGCGAAATTGTGTTAGATTTTCTCTGCAAAGAAAGCTATGACCTGCGCGACTTTGTGGCGCTCATCACGTTCCTGCGCTCGCCGGGCGGCTGTCCGTGGGATCAGGTGCAGACACATGAGAGCATCCGCCGAAACTTCCTGGAGGAGACGTATGAGGCCTGTGAGGCCATCGACGCCGGTGATACGGCGCACTTGAAGGAAGAGTTGGGCGATGTGCTCATGCAGGTGCTGTTCCACACGGATATTGAGCGCGAGGCCGGGCATTTCGATATTGACGATGTTGCGGACGCGGCCTGCAGGAAGCTCGTCTACCGCCACCCGCACGTGTTCCGGCGCAATGATCTGGATGCACCGGACTGGGACACGATCAAGCAGCGCGAGCGCGCGCAGACGACCACCGCCGAGGCGATGGACTGCGTGGCCCGCAGTCTGCCGGCGCTCTGGCGCTGTGAAAAGATCCAGGCCAAAGCGGCCATGACCGGCTTTGAGTGGCCGGATATGGCCGCGGCGCTCGACAAGGTCGCCGAAGAGACACAGGAGCTGCGGGAGGCTGCGGTCTCCGGCGACGCGGAGGCTGTGGCCGAGGAACTGGGGGACCTGCTGTTTGCTGTCGTAAAGGTTGCGCGCTTTGCGGGCGTTGACCCCGAGCAGGCGGCCCATGCCGCGTGCGAAAAATTCATCCGCCGCTTTGCCGCCATGGAGGCCGCAGCGGCGGACAGCGGTGTGCCGCTCAAGCAGCGCACGCTCGCGCAGATGCAGCCGCTCTGGCAGCAGGCCAAGCAGACTGTCAGCGCGGACAATGAAGGAAAGAAATCTGCACGGCAGTGAGAGACCTGTGCGGAATTCTATATCGTGGCATATGCCAACACAAACATGAAGTAGGAGGATTACCATCATGAATAAGGCAGAACTGATTGCAACAGTTGCCGAAAAGACCGGCCTGTCCAAGAAGGACAGCGAGAAGGCCGTCAATGCGACGTTTGACACCATCACCGCCAACCTCGAGGTCGGCGAAAAGGTGCAGCTCGTCGGCTTCGGCGTGTTTGACATCAAGGAGCGCGGCTCCCGTATCGGCCGCAACCCCAAGACCAAGGAAGAGATCGAGATCCCGGCGACGCGCGTGCCCGTCTTCAAGGCCGGCAAGGTACTCAAAGGACGCTGTTTCCAAATAAGAACGCACAAACGCTCCGGGCCTGACCCGGGCGTTTTTCACAGGAGGATGCCTATGCGCCTGGATAAAGATCTGAAAGTTTCGCGGCTCATCAAGCGCCGTACCGTAGCAAATGATGCCTGCGATGGTCAGCGCATCATGGTCAACGGCCGCACAGCCAAAGCGTCATATGACGTCAAGGTCGGCGATGTGATCGAGATTGCCTTCGGCCAACGCACCGTGAAGGTGGAGGTGCTCGCCGTGACGGAAAATGCAAAAAAAGACGACGCTGCGGCCATGTACCGCGAGCTCGCCGAATAAAGCGCACAAAAAACCGCCGCTCCGGATGTCCGGAGCGGCGGTTTTGCTGTTTGCCAGATTCAGATCATGTATTTGGTGATCTCACTGCCGGTCGTTGCAGGATCCATGCTCAGAGACAGAGTGAACTGAATGTGCTCCCGCTCGGAGAAATCATTCAGCCAAGCCAGAAACTCCGCAATCTGCTGCTCAGAGACCTCGGTGAGCATTTTCGTGAAGTTGTCAACGAACACATGGGTGATATCGTAATTGCCGGCATGCAGACCGCTGAGGAAACCCTTGAAGAAATCGTAAGAGCCCAGCGCGTATGCATAGTCGCAGGCGTAGATCAGGCGAGCCTGATAGGGAATGTCATACGTAAGTTTTTTATCCTTTTCAATGCACACGACAGAACCGGATTCCTCACGGACGGCCGTGGCGACCATTTCCACCAAACGCTTCGTTTTGCCGGAACCTTTGAGACCCATGATCAGTTGGACCATATGTCAATCACACTCCTTTTGAAAGTCAGGGCGATACCCTATACCTAGATTAGCACGTTTTCGCGCCGACTGCAACGATAACTTTTCTCAGTTTGCCTCCGGTTTGCCAAGCAGAGAACATATTCTTCTTATAAGCCTCAACGCCGGGCTGATCGAACGGATTGACGCCGGACATATAGCCCGAAATGGCACAAGCCAGCTCGAAGAAACACACGAGCCAGGCAAACCCGGCCTCGTCGCGCTGCGGCACGTGCACCTCCAGGTTCGGCACGCCACCTGCGATGTGTGCGGCCTTCACGGCCTCCTGCGCCATGCGGCTGATGTCGCTGAGCTTGCGCCCGGCAAGGTAGTTGAGCCGGTCGGGGTCGCCCATGGCAAACGGGACGGTGAACTCATTTTGCGGCTGCTCGAACGAGACAACGGTCTCCATGAGCGTGCGCGGGCCGTCCTGAATATACTGACCCATGGAGTGCAGGTCGGCGTTGTATTCGACGGAGGCGGGGAAGATGCCGATGCCGTTTTTGCCCTCGCTTTCGCCGTAGAGCTGCTTCCACCACTCGGCCATGAAGCGGAACGACGGTTCGTAGCAGGCAAGGATCTCGGTCGTCTTGCCGAGCTGATACAGGTGCTGGCGCGCAGCGGCATACTGCCAGGCGGGGTTTTCGGGCGACTGCGCGCTCATGGCGGCAAAGGCCTCGATGGCCGCGCCGATCACGGTCTGCACGTCGATGCCGGCGGCGGCCATCGGCAGCAGGCCGACGGCAGACAGCACGCTGTAGCGCCCGCCCACGTCGTCCGGGATGACGAACGTCTCCCAGCCCTCTTCATCGGCCATGTGCTTGAGCACGCCGCGGTGGGCGTCCGTCGTGGCGAAGATGTGTTTTTTGGCTTTTTCCGGGCCGTACTTTGCGTCCAGCAGGCCGCGGAACATCCGGAATGCGAGTGCAGGCTCGAGCGTGGTGCCGGACTTGGAGACGACGTTCAGGTCAAAGTCCAGATCGCCCAGTTCCTCGAGCAGATGCATCAGCGCGTCCGGGGACAGGGAGTTGCCGGCAAAGAGGAGTTTCGGATCGCCGGGCTGCGGCCACGGCCGCAGCAGCTCCACGGCACCCTTTGCGCCGAGATACGACCCGCCGATGCCAACGACGACCAGCGCTTGTGAGCGGCCGCGGATACGGGATGCGGCGGCCAGGATCTGCTTGAGTTCGCCGTTTTGCATGTGCCCCGGCAGATCGAGCCATCCGGTGAAATCCTTACCGGCACCCGTGTGCTCGAGCAGCGTGCGGTGCGCCTGTGCAGCGGCCGCGTAGTCCGGTCCTGCGGGGTCAAAAAATCCGGCCGCGCCGGAGAGATCCACTTTGATCATTGCGATACCTTCTCTCTTAAAGGATATCACCAGTATACACGATAATCCGGATTTCGCAACCGAAAATCTGCTGTCTCACAGTGCGCGCAGCAGCTGCAGCCAGAGATGCGTCGTTGAGATGCGCGCAGCGCCGCCCGGAACGATCAGTGGCAGGATCAACGTGTCGCCGCTGCTGCCGGTGATGGTCACGGTGCCGACCTGTGCGCCCGGCTCGAGCGGGGCGCACAGGTCTTCGTCAAGCGCGATGTCCGTCTGCGGCGCGGCCGTGCCCTTGCGCACGACGATGGCGTCTGCACCGGAGAGCACCGGCTGCACGCTGTCCGTTTCTGCAAAGCGTACGCGCACGGGCGGAATGACCGTGTTGGACGCGATGGAATAGAGCGAATAGTTGGCAAAGGCAAAGTTGAGCAGCGTCGCTGCATCGGCAAAGCGTGCCTTGGAGCTCCCGGCGTGCAGCACCACGGCGATGTATTCCACGCCGTCACGCTCGGCGCTGGCCGACAGGCAGTGCATGGCCTGCTGCGTGTAGCCGGTTTTCAGGCCGGTCGCGCCGGGATAGGCGTGGATGAGCTTGTTGGTGTTGGCGAGACTGAAACGGCCGCCGCGCACGGTGTCCATCCAGATGGTGGTATACTCGCGGATGCGCGGATGGGCCAGCAGTGCGCGGGACATGCACGCAATGTCGCGCGCCGTCGTGTAGTGGCCTGGGTCGTCGGTCAGACCCGTGCAGTTGAGAAACTGCGTATTGTCCATGCCCAGCTCTTTTGCGCGGTCGTTCATGCGCTTGGTGAACGCCTCCTCGGAACCGGAGATGTGCTCGGCCATGGCGACGGCGCAGTCGTTGGCGGAGTTGACGGCAATGCACTTGAGCATCTCGTCCACGCTCATCTGTTCGCCCTCCTTGAGCCAGATCTGGCTGCCGCCCATAGAGCTGGCGTGGGCGCTGGCGGTCACGATGTCGCTCGTGGCGAGCTGACCGCTGTCGAGCTGCTCCATGATGAGCAGCAGCGTCATGATCTTCGTCACGCTGGCTGGGGACATGTGCTCGTCGGCGTTTTTCTCGTATAACACCGTACCGGTCGAGCGCTCCATCAGGATCGCCGACGGCGCGGATATCTTCAGCTCTTCGTCCGTTGGCTGCTCGAGCGCCATTACGGGTGTGAGCAGCAGCAGCGCTGCCAGCAGCAGACAGGTCCATCGTTTCATATGCTCAGCCCTTTCCGTTGATTTCTCCTTATCACCCTATGCCGGGGGCGCGTGGAAAAGCAGTCCGGGTCCCCACAATTTGCACAGGCTTTTTGCACACCGAACCGCTCAGAGCGTGTCAAGATACGGCACATCGTGTCGCAAATGTACGAAAAGCCCGGTATTACCGGCTTGACGGTGCGGGCACATGATAGTAAAATGAATCAGACCGATTACAGACACAGGCAGGCGCTGTCGGGCGCGATGGGGGAGACGGTTTATGAAGCGATTTGATCCGAAAAACAAATACCTCGGCTGGGGCATCACGGCGTTCGGCGTGATCGCGTGCTGCATTCTGTTTTACATGCTGCTGCAGCATGGCAAATCGATCGGCGATGCGATCAGCTCGCTGCTCGGCATCCTCAGTCCGATCATCTGGGGCCTGGTGATTGCCTATCTGCTCTGGCCGCTGACCAAGGTGTTCCAGCGCAAGCTCTTTGAGCCGCTGCTCAAAAAGATCCGGCCGAAAAAACCGGTGCGCACCTCGCTTGCGCGCGGCCTGTCCGTCGCGCTCTCGATTCTGGTCGCGCTGCTCATCATCGCCGCCCTCATCTGGCTCATCATCCCGCAGATCTATACGAGCGTGGAGAGCATCGTGCTCAACTCGCAGGATTACTATGACACGATCACCGGGTGGATCAACAAGTTCTTTGAGAACAATCCCGGGGTGGAGGAAGTGCTCCTCTCCGCAACCGGAAACGTGTCGGACAGCCTGCTCGACTGGGCGAAGACTGCGCTGCTGCCGTCCATGGGCAAGGTGGTCACGAGCGTGACGACCGGCATTTACGCCGTCCTGCGCGCGATCCTCAATGTGCTCATCGGCTTCGTCGTCGCCTGCTATGTGCTGTCGAATATGGAGCTGTTTCTCGCTAAGTCGAAGAAAGTGCTCTACAGCATGTTTTCCGTCAAGGCCTCCAAGCGCATCCTCAAGGCTATCCGGTTCACGGACACGGCGTTCATGGGCTTTATCAGCGGCAAGGTCATTGACTCCGCCATCATCGGCGTCATCTGCTATATCTGCTGTGCGATCATGCGTATGCCGTATGTCGTGCTCGTGAGCGTGATCGTCGCCGTGACGAACATCATCCCCGTGTTCGGCCCGTTTATCGGCGCGGTGCCGACGGCGCTGATCATTCTGCTCGTCTCGCCGATGAAGTGCCTGATCTACGTCATCTTCATCATCGTCCTGCAGCAGATCGACGGCAATATCATCGGGCCGAAGATCCTCGGCAGCTCCACCGGCATCAACGGTTTCTGGATCATGTTCGCCATCCTGCTCGGCGGCGGCCTGTTCGGCTTTATCGGCATGCTGCTGGGTGTGCCGGTGTTCGTTGTGATCTATGCCGGCCTGGAGAAGCTGGTCAATGACGGGCTGAAAAAACGCGGCCTCCAGACGGAGACCGCAGAATATATGGATCTGGATTACATCGACGATGCCACGATGCGGCCGGTGCGCCTCCCGAAGGAAGCGCCGCCCGAATCGCTTAAGGATACGCAGGATGGTTCAGTGAAGTGACGGGAAGAGGGATTGCTTTGCATCCCGCAGCGCATCACACAGCGCGTCAATGTCTTCCCGCGTGGTGTAGCGCGAAAAGCTGATGCGCAGCGCGCCGTCGATCACGTTCGCCGGCAGCCCGATCGCCTCAAGTACATGGCTCCGCCCGCCCTTTTTGCAGGCGGAGCTTTTTGATGTGTAAATGCCGCGCGCCTCGAGGAAGTTCATCAGCACCTCGCTCCGGTAGCCGGGCAGGGAAATGCTGAGGATATGCGGCGAGCCGCCGCCGATGACGACGAGACCGTCCACTTCAGCTGTCAGCCGGTCGATGGCGTGGGCGCGCAGCTCGGCCATGGTTTTCGTGGCCTCCGCCATTTTCATGCTGCCAATCTCAGCCGCCGTGCCAAAGGCGACGATCTGCGGCGTTGGCTCCGTGCCGGCGCGCATGCCGCGCTCCTGCCCACCGCCGAGGATATAGGACGGCAGCTTCAGCCCGCTGCGGACGTAGAGCGCGCCGATGCCTTTCGGTGCGTGGATCTTGTGGCCGCTGATGGTGATCATGTCCGCGCCGAGCGTTTTGGCTGAGAATGGCACTTTCAAAAAGCCCTGCACCGCGTCCGTGTGCAGCAGGGCAATGCTGTTTTCCGCTTTCAGCATCCGGGCGACGGCGGCAATGTCATTGACCGCGCCGGTCTCATTGTTGACCATCATGAGTGAAACGAGGATTGTGTCCGGCCGCAGCGCCGCACGCACCGCCTCGAGCGGGATGGCGCCGGTGCCGTCCGGCTGTAAGCGCGTGATCTCGTAGCCCTCTTTTTCCAGAAAGTCCAGCGACTTGCGCACCGCGTCGTGCTCCACGGCGGAGCTGATAATGTGTTTTCCGCGTCGGCGCATGTACCGCGCGCCGGAGATGAGCGCCCAGTTGTCGCCCTCGGAGCCGCAGGACGTGAAATACACCTCGTCCGGCTGGCAGCCGAGCGCCTTCGCGATCTGGCCGCGCGCCTTGTCCACGGCGGCCTTGGCCTCACGGCCGAGCTTATAGGTCGTGCTCGGGTTGCCGAAGCATTCCGTCATCATATGTACTGCCGCCTCCGCCGCTTCCGGGCAGACACGAGTCGTTGCGGCATTGTCCAGATAAACCATGATTACTTACCTCGATTTGGAGATGTTTTTATGCACTACATTATAACCGCCCTTGGCTGCAAGGTCAACCAGTATGAAGCGCAGGCAATCGAAACGCTCCTGCATGCGCATGGCTTCACGCCCGCGGCGGACAGCGAGCCGGTCGACCTGATCGTCGTCAATACCTGTGCCGTCACGGCAGAGGGCGGACGCAAGTCACGCCAGATGATCCGCAAGCTGCGCGAGGAACACCCGCAGGCGCTGTGCGCCGTGTGCGGCTGCTGGTCGCAGCTCAGCCCTGAGGACGCGGCGTCCATCGGTGCCGATGTGGTGCACGGCAGTGGCAGCAAGCAGGCGTTCGTGGATGACATTCTGCGCGCATTCCGCGAGCACACGCCCGTCACGTGCGTGGATAATCCGTTCCAGCGCTTTGACTTTGAACCGCTGCCGGCAGGTGCTGCCTACGGGCGCACACGCGCGATGCTGAAGATCCAGGATGGGTGCAACAATTTTTGCACCTACTGCGTCATCCCGTATACGCGCGGCCGCATCCGCAGCCTGCCGCTGGATGAAATGGCGCATCAGGCGGCGCATCTGGCCGCCGAGGGCTACCGGGAGCTGGTGCTGACCGGCATCGAGATCGCGTCCTACGGCCGGGATCTGCCGGGCGAGCTGACACTGGCCGACGCCGTAGAGACGGTTGCAGCCGCTGCACCGCAGATGCGCCTGCGCCTCGGCTCTCTGGAGCCGACGGTCATCACGGAGGACTTCTGCCGCCGTGCCGCCGCGACCGGGCGGGTCTGTCGGCATTTTCATCTCTCGCTGCAAAGCGGGTGTGACCGCACGCTTGCGCGCATGAACCGTAAATATAGCACCGCAGAGTTCCTCGTCTGCGTCGAGCGGCTGCGGCGGTATTTCCCGGGCTGTGCGCTCACGGCGGACATGATCACGGGCTTCCCCGGTGAGACAGAGGCGGATCAGGCGGCTGCGGTGGAATTCTTGGAGCAGGTCGGCTTCGCGGCCGTGCACGTGTTTCCGTATTCCCGCCGCCCCGGCACAAAAGCGGACGCCATGCCGGAGCAGCTCAGCCACGCGGTGAAGTCGGCGCGCGCGCACGAGGCACAGCGCGTGGCCGATGCCTGCAAGCAGCGCTATCTGGCACAGCAGGTCGGCCGGATTTTGCCCGTTTTGTTCGAGACGGAGCACGACGGAAACTGGGTCGGGCACTCGGATAACTATTGTCTGGTGCGCGTCGCTGGGGACGATCTGCGCGGACTTGTGAAAAATGTCAAAATCTCTGCCGTTTCCGGGCAAATGCTTGTGGGGGATTTGGTTTGACGTGCTTCGTGGAACGTGTTAGACTTTTCTCAATCCATGCAGAATGTGCTGTATGTGACGAATTTTGATCCTTGGAGGCGATTTCTGTGACCCGAAGTGAAACGTTCAATTTTTCTGCCGGACCGTCGGTCCTGCCGGAGGAAGTGCTTCAGCAGGCGCAGGCAGAACTGCTCAATTATCATGGCACGGGAATGTCCGTGATGGAGATGAGTCACCGAAGTCAGGCCTTTTCGGATATTTTTCAGGACGTGAAGGCGCGGTTCCGCGCCGCTCTGTCCGTGCCGGACACACATGAGATCCTGTTTTTGCAGGGCGGCGGCACGGCGCAGTTTTCCATGATCCCGCTTAATCTGATGGGCGAGCAGGGGACGGCGGACTATGCCGTGACGGGGCATTTTTCCGGCAATGCAGCCAAAGAAGCCGAAAAGTACGGCAGGGTGCACATCGCGGCGGACACCTCCACCTGCGGGCATACCCGCATCCCGCAGCAGAATGAGCTGCAGCTCGATGCGCACGCGTCCTATTTTTATTACTGTGCCAACAACACGATCTACGGCACTGAATGGCAGTACGTGCCGGAGACCAGCCGCGTGCCGCTCGCGTGCGACATGTCGTCGGATATTCTCTCGCGCCCGGTCGACGTGTCAAAATACGGTGTGATCTTTGCCGGCGCGCAGAAGAACATGGCGCCTGCGGGCCTGACGGTCGCGATCGTTGACCGCAGCCTTACCGGTCATGAACTGCCCATCACGCCGGTCATGTACAGCTATCAGCGCATGATCGATAAGGACTCTATGTACAACACCCCGCCATGCTGGTGCATCTACATCCTCGGCCTCGTGCTCGCGTGGCTTGAGCGGCAGGGCGGCGTGGCAGGTATGCAGGAACTCAAGCATGCGCGCGCCGCAAAGGTGTATGATTTTCTGGATAACAGCGCGCTGTTTCATGCATGCGCGCAGCCGGGCTCCCGCTCGGACATGAACGTCACGTTCCGCACCGGGGACGATGCGCTCGATAAGGAGTTTATCAGCGGTGCGGCGGCGCGCGGTCTGCTGAATCTCAAGGGTCACCGCATAGCCGGCGGCATGCGCGCCTCGCTCTACAACGCCATGCCGATGGCTGGCGTGGATGCACTTGTGGATTATCTGAAACAGTTTGAGGTAGAACATCATGTATAAAATCAAGACCATGAACCATATATCCCCCTGCGGCCTGCAGAAGCTCGAGGAGCGCGGCTGCGTCGTCGGGGAGAATATACAAGATCCCGACGGCCTGATCCTGCGCTCGGCCGACCTGCACAGTTATGCCTTTGAGCCGAGCCTGATCGCCATTGCGCGCTCCGGTGCCGGCACGAACAACATCCCGCTTGAGGACTGCTGCCACCGCGGCATCGTCGTGTTCAACTCGCCCGGCGCAAACGCCGAGGCGGTCAAGGAACAGATCCTCTGCTCGCTCGTGCTCTCATCGCGCGATGTGCTCGGCAGCATCGACTGGGTCAAGCGCCTCAACGGCAGGGGCAAAGACATTCCTGCCCTTGTCGAGAAGGGCAAGTCCCAGTTCGCCGGTCCGGAGCTCATGGGCAAGACGCTGGGTGTCATCGGCCTAGGCGCCATCGGTGCGCTTATCGCCAATGCCGCCGTGAATCTCGGCATGAATGTCTGCGGCTACGACCCGTACCTGTCCGTGGACGCGGCATGGCGTCTCTCTCGCGATGTCAAGCACGAGGTGAACCTTGACGGCATCTATGCCAAGGCGGACTATATCAGCATCAACGTGCCGTATACGGACCAGACGTTCCACATGCTCGATGCCAAGGCGTTTTCCAAGATGAAAGACGGCGTGCGCATCATCAACGAGTCGCGCGCCGAGATCGTGGATGACGACGCCATGCTTGCCGCCATTGCCTCTGGCCGTGTCGGCAAGTATGTCACGGACTTTCCCAATGAGAAGGTCGTCGGCGTGGAGAATATCATTGCGCTGCCGCATCTGGGCGCCTGCACACCAGAGAGCGAGGAGAAGTCCGCCGTCATGGCTGCGCGCGAGCTCTATGATTATCTCGCCAACGGCAACATCAAAAACTCCGTCAACTTCCCGGACGCGACGCTCGAGCGCATGGGTGTCAGCCGTGTATGCATTCTGCACCAGAACGTCCCGACGATGCTCAACCAGTTCCTTGAGATCACCTGCAGCACGGGCCTGAACGTCGAGAACATGATCAACAAGGCCTACGGTGCATATGCCTACGCCATGATCGACCTCAACGGCCGCCTTGACGATGATCAGGTGGCAAAGATCGACCGCATCCCGGAGGTCATCCGCGTGCGCGTGGTATGAAAAGCGATAATAAAAACAGCCGCTCCCGGCCGGGAGCGGCTGTTTTGCATATGGAATGGATTTATTTCTGCTTTTTCGCCAGCGCTGCCTCGGAGAAATCGCGGATTTGGGGCACTTTGTTCAGCGCAAAGTACAGTGCCAGACCGCCCACGATGCCGACGGCGGCCTGTCCGGCGTTGCCTGCGATCTCAGCGGCGGCAGCCAGACCGTAACCGAGGACAAAGTCCTCAAACACGAAGTAGCCCAGCACCATCACGATCTCACCGCAGATGGCGCTCAGCAGCGCGAAGCCGAAGCTCTTTTTGCGGCAGGCACGGAAAATCAGCGCTGCGACCACGGCAGCGCACCCTTTGACGACGAGCGTACCGGGGGCATAGCTCATATAGCCGGAGATCACGTCCGCCAGGCCGGAGCCAAAACCGGCTGCCACGCCACCATAGAGCGGGCCGGCCAGCAGGGCGGAGAGCACGACCACGATATCACCGGCGTTGAGATAGCCGCCGGTCACGGTCGGGATCTTGATGACGAGCGTCGCCACGCAGCACAGCGCCATGAGCATGGCGGTGTAGACGAGGTTTCTGAGTTTCTGGTTCATATGTATCACCTTTTTTTCTGTAGTGGCTCAAGGATACGATATTCGACACAAATAAGCAAGGGTTGAGAGCAACGAAAAATCCTGTTATACTAGTATGAGAAATGGGGGATTTGACCATGACCAGGAAATTATATGATCTTGACAGTCACCGCCGTGATTTTTCCGCGACCGTGCTGCGCTGTGACCCGGATGGGGAGCGCTACGCCGTCGTGCTCGATCAGACGGTGTTTTTCCCGGAGGGCGGTGGCCAGCCGGCCGATACCGGTGTGCTCGGCGGCGCGCGCGTTCTAGATGTGCAGCTGCTGCCGGATGCGATCGTGCACTATACGGACGCGCCGCTCACGCCCGGCGCGCAGGTGCGCGGGGAAATCGACTGGCCACAGCGCTTCCGGCGTATGCAGGGCCACTCGGGCGAGCACATCATTTCGGGACTGATCCACAGTGAATTCGGATTTGACAACGTCGGCTTCCACCTCGGGGAAGACGCGATCACGATGGACTATAACGGCGAGCTCACGTGGCCCCAGCTCATGCACATCGAGCGGCTTGCGAACGAGGCCGTGTACCGCAATGTGCCGATCCGGACGGAGTACCCGTCGCCGGAGCGGCTCGCACAGATGACCTACCGCAGCAAGCTCGACCTGAAGGAGGATGTGCGCATCGTGACCGTTGAGGGTTACGATGTCTGCGCCTGCTGCGCGCCGCATGTGTCGCACACGGGCGAGATCGGCGCCATCAAGTTCACATCGGTCATGCGCCACCGCGGCGGCGTGCGTGTAACGATCCTGTGCGGGTCGGACGCAGAGTCGGACTATCGGGAAAAGAGCGCGCAGGTCGCGGCGCTTTCAGCACAGCTGTCCGTGCGGCAGGCGGATGTTGTTCCGGCTGTGCAGCGTCTGCTCGATGAGATCGCGCAGCAAAAGGCTGCGGCCGCGGAGCTGGAGCGCCGTCTCAATGAGCAGCGGCTGCAGCTGCTGCAGGAGACGCCCGGCAGCATCTGCGTCATCGACCGCTTTGACGATCCCGTCGCCATGCGCGAATTTGTCAATGCCGGCATGCTGCTTGCCGGCGGCGTCTGCGCTGCCTTCACCGGCTGCGACGCAGAGGGCTATCGCTATATCATCGGCAGCCGCACGGTCGATCTGCGCGCGGAGGCGAAGGCCATAAACGCTGCCATCTCCGGCCGCGGCGGCGGCAAGCCGACCATGATCCAGGGCTCATGCACAGCCCCGGCCGCCGTGATCGAGGCGTTTTTCGCCGCTTATCCCGGGAAATGATGCAAACAGGAAACAGGGCCGCGGAAATTCCGCGGCCCTGCTTTTTAGGTTTTGCTCAGATTACTGCATGCCGTTTTCGTAGGCGGCGATCATCTTTTTGACCATCTGGCCGCCGATGCTGCCGGCCTGACGGGACGTCAGATCGCCGTTGTAACCCTGCTTGAGGTTCACGCCCATTTCCGCAGCGGCCTCCATTTTGAAGCGGTTCATCGCCTCGCGGGCATTGGGGTTGACCAGATTGTTGCTGTTGGAAGTAGCCATTTCGTTTTCCATCTCCTTTTCGTGTTTTGGGTTTCTTGACCCGCTACTATTTTCTGCGGACAGGATGGAAGTATGCAGAGCAGAAAAATGCAATTTTTGCAAGCTCTTTTTTCTCGTATTCGGCTTTCAGTGACCGTTTTATTGGACATATGATGCTGTATATTAGAGACAGAAAACGGTTCCGCTATGCGCGCGGATGATTCTGATTCCGAAAGGAGATGCGCGGTATGTACGTTTTGCTGTTTCTGGTGCTCCTGCCTATTGACGTCTTGATCGAGCTATTGAAGCTCAATAAATAACTGCCTGAGCGGAGCGCGCTGTATATGCGGAGAATTTGTCTGCGCATACCGAAATACCTTGTGTGCAAATGATGCAGATGTATAATTGGAACAACCAACCATTTTTTTGCTTTGGCGAGAAAGATGTGATGAAACATGACCTATGAGGCAGTTAACAGCATTAGCACCGAACGCAGTTATGATACGGCGGATGAAGTGGAACGCGTTGCGTGCGCCGTGCGTGCGTTGGTCGCCAAGACCGCGCCGGATGACACGCAGCTTTGGCTGCCGCTTCTGATCCATCTGCGCGATACGGCGGCAGTCATGGAATATCTGACGGCTCGCTGGCTGCCGGAGCAGTATTGCGTGAGCCTTGGCCTGCAACGGGAGGAGTTTTTCCGTCTGGCGATTAGGGCGGCGCTGCTGCACGATATCGGGAAAGCAACCCCAAATTTCCAGCGCAAAATCACGCTTGAGCAGCCGGAATTGCGTCAACGCTTGGAAGCGGCCGGCTTGGAGATCCGGTTTCAAAAGGAAAGCAGCTCGATGTGAATGTTCCGCATGCGGCAGCCGGCGCTGAGATCCTGCGCAGCGAAGGATTCACGGATGACCTTGCGGCTGTCGTCGGTGCACATCATGGCAGGACCGAAAAATGTATGCCTACCAGCTATTGTTGTATGCCTACCAGCTATTGTAAGGAGACGCCTATTGCGTTTGGCTGGAGCGGTTCGGGTGACAGTGATACGCTGTGGGGTTCTGTCCAGCGGCATATTATCCGCTGGGCAGAGGATGTGCTTGGGTGCGGGAGTCCGGCGCGCGATGCTCCGTGTTCGGTGCCGGCGCAGATGGCGCTGAGCGGCTTAGTGATCATGGCAGACTGGATCGCCAGCAACACGGCTTATTTTCCACTTATCTCCATGGACGCGCAGCCGGATCGGTATGACCCGCGCCGCGCTGAGCGAGCGCTGCAGAAGTTGGGCCTGCCGCGGCCGTGGCAAGTCTCTGCCGACTGGAGCACGGCGGACTATTTTCAGCGGCGCTTCGGCTTTTCGGCAAATCCCGTCCAGCAGCAGATGGAGCAAGTCGCAGGGACGGTGAAAACACCGGGCGTGATGATCCTTGAAGCGCCGATGGGACACGGCAAGACGGAAGCGGCACTGGCTGCGGCAGAAATTCTGATGAATCGTTTTGGCCTGGGCGGCGCTGCGTTTTTCCTCCCGTCGCAGGCGACGTCCAATGCAATGTTTACCCGTATGACACAGTGGGCGCGGCATCAGCCGGACGCGGTCCGAGTTGCAGTGGAGCTGGCGCACGGTCAGGCAGAGCTGAACGCGGAATTTGCGTGTCTGGAATCCGGGCACGTGCAGATCGAGCAGGGCGAAGTGGATGCCGACCCGCTGCAGACACATGCCTTCTTCCGCGGCCGAAAGACGAAGCTGCTGGCAAATCTGGTGGTCGGCACGGTGGATCAGCTGCTCATGGCTGCGCTGAACCGAAAACATGTGATGCTGCGCCAGCTTGGTCTGACCGGCAAGGTGGTTATTCTGGACGAGTGCCATGCCTATGATGCGTATATGAATACCTATCTGGATCGTGTGCTGAACTGGCTGGGCGCTTATCATGTGCCGGTTATTTTGCTGTCGGCCACACTCCCGGGGCAGCGCAGGGCAGAATTGCTGCGCGCCTATCTCGGGGAGAAAAAGCCTGTAGATACGGCGATCGCCGCGTGACAGGACTATCCGTTGCTGAGCTGGCCGGAGAATAAGACGGTACATATGGCTGCCGTCTCTGCACAGGGGGGCAGCCGAGATGTCTGTGTGCAGCGTGTGGAGCAGGAGCAGGCGCTTGCGGCGGCAGGCGAGGCGCTCAAGAGCGGCTGCGTTGGACTGATCGTCAACACGGTCAAGCGGGCGCAGATGCTGCGCGAGGAGCTGCGGCAAGCTTACCCGGATGCGGTGATTTTGATGGATCACTCCCGCTTTCTGGCGCCGGATCGGCTGGAGCATGAGCAGGAAATTTTGCGGCGTGTCGGCAAAAACACAGATGCGCAAATGCGGCGCGGTGTGCTGGTGATCGGCACACAGGTGCTGGAGCAGTCACTGGATTTGGATTTTGATCTGCTGATCACGGATCTGTGCCCGATGGATCTGCTGCTGCAGCGCATCGGCCGTCTGCACCGGCATACCCGTATCAGACCGCAGGGGCTGGAAGTGCCGCGCTGCCTGGTCATGGGGGCGCTTGGAGAGCTGGACGCCGGGAGCAAGGCTGTGTACGGCGAATACCTCTTGCTGCGTACGCTGCGGTTGCTGCCGGAGCACATTCGTTTGCCGGAGGACATTTCTCCGCTGGTACAGCGGACTTATGACGCGGAGCACTTCCCGCCGGAGATAAGCGAGGATGTCAGTGCAATATATGATAAATATCAAAATGAGCAGAAGTATCAAAAGAGCAAGGCGGAAGTTTATCTGCTGGCGTCTCCGGATGATGATGATGCCTCGCTAGTCGGCATGATGGACAATATCGATCAGTTTACGGATCTGCAGCCGTTGAGGTGCTGGTCGTGCAGCGGTCGGAAGACGGAATGCTGCTGCTTTCCGGGCTGCAGAAGGGGGCGCGTCTGCGCGCGGATACCCAGCCGAGCGCCGATGAGGCGCGCTGGGTCGCGGCACAGCGTCTGCGGCTGCCGTCGCATTTCAGCGCGCGGTACTGTGTGGATGCAGTGCTGGAAGCGCTTGAGGATCAAACACACCAGTCACTGCCGCTGTGGCTGCAGGCGCCAATGCTGGAAGGCGAACTGTTTTTGATCTTAGATGCGGACGGTACAGCACAGCTGGCCGGTAAGACACTGCGATATGACCCGCAAGTCGGATTAACAGAAGAGGAGGAGACGCATGGAACAAATGGAATTCAATCTGCTGGATGAACCGTGGATACGGGTGATGACCGAGGACTGCATAGTCGTGGAGCGTTCGCTGATGCAGGTGCTCTTAAACAGCCACCAGTATCAGCGGCTGGCGGGCGAACTTCCGACACAGGATGTGGCGCTTTTGCGCTTACTGCTGGCAATTTTGCAGACGGTCTTTTACCGCGTAGACCCGGAGGGTGAGGATGACCCGATCGAGGACCGCGCGGCTGCCATCCGTCGCTGGCAGGCGTTGTGGAACGCCGGTCGTTTCCCGGTGCAGCCGATTCGGACGTACCTGGAGACATGGAAGGATCGCTTCTGGCTTTTCCATCCGGAGCATCCGTTTTATCAAGTCCCGGCTGCGGCGGTGGGGACGAAATTCAAAGCGTCAAAACTGAATGGGGAGTTGTCAGAGAGCGCCCATAAAATGCGCCTGTTCCCGCTTCGTGACGGCGAAGAGAAAGAAACTTTAAGCTATGCAGAGGCGGCGCGATGGCTTGTGACACTGATTGGCTTTGATGATAGTGCCTCAACCAAAAAGGAGACCGGAACTGGCACTGGATGGCTCGGGGATCGTGTTAATGTGTATGCAATTGGGGAAAACCTGTTTGAAACGCTGATGCTCAACCTCGTTTTCCTGAAAGATGGAAGATATGTGTGGGCGGAAAACATGCCGGCATGGGAACAGCCGACAATGACAACCGCAAAGAAAAGGGAGATTCCCCTACCAGATAATCAGGCTGAGCTTTTGACATTGCAGTCTCGCAGATTGATTTTGAGCCGCGAAGAAAACAGGGTTACTGGTTTTTCCTCAACAGGTGGTGACTTTTTTGGTAAAGAGGGCAGAGTAAATGCCTTTTCCGAGCAGATGACACTCTGGCGAGCGGGTAAGACACCGAAAAATGCTGTGCCGCAATTTGTTCCGGCGTCTGTGGACCCGTGGCGGCAGATGTGGAGAGACTTTGAGGTGATTCTTGGAAGACGTGAAGATACACACATTCCAGGGGTAGTTGCATGGCTGACGGAGCTGCGCAGAAAAAATGTCATTCCAAGAAAATATGTCCATATCGCTTCTGTTGGCGTCACATATGATTCGAAGAAAGGTTCGATTGCGGATATCATCTCGGATCATTTGGATTTTCAAATGAGTCTGCTTGACGCGGCCGGAGAACTATGGATTGTGCTTGTTGGCGGCGAAATTCATCTAATTGATAAGGTAGCGAGAACGTTGGGCGCTTTGGCAGAGGGGCTCTATTTGGCGCAAGGAGGGCAGCTGGATGGGGCAGGAAAGAAGGCGCGTCAGTCACAACGAGATGAAGGTATGCGTTTGCTCTATGCCGCTGTTGATTTGCCGTTCAGAGAGTGGCTCGCACACATTGGCGCTCAGCACGGAGATGACGAGAACACCCGCGCGCAGGAGCAACAGTGTTGGCGTAGTATTGTATTCAGAATTGCGGACAATTTGGGCAGAGAGATGATACGGGATGCCGGGACGGCTGCATTTACAGGTCGTTGGATTGTGAATAAAATGGCCGAAACGAATGGCCGTTTTTTTACTAAGACGAACGGAGAGCGAAAAAGTGTGTTCTATTCCTCTCCAACAGAATACAACCGCTATTTGAACAACCTGAAGTCCCTGCTAAAGAATGCAGCAGAATGAGGAGGTAGCTGATGAGTGACCAAAAAGCAAAGGTGAAAAGCTACGTGCGCAGACGGCTGGAATCGTGGCAGCACGAGCCCAATCCACACCAGATCCGCGCGGATCTGGCAAATTTGCGCCGCGGCATCGGAAAAGCGCCCGGAGACCTGCCGGAGCTCTGGGGGCTGCTGTTTCGGGACTTTCCGGAGGAACTGATGAGCAGCACCGGCGAGCCCACATGGGCTGAATGGGCGGTGTCGGGCGCGCTGACGCTGTATGCGCTGCATCAGCAGGGCGCGCAGCGGTCGATGCAAGCGGACGGTCAGCGGCTGGGCATGGCAATCCGCAAGCTTGCCGGAAACGACACGGATCGGCTCAAGGCGGTGCAGCGGAGATTCAATGCCTTTGCCACTGCGCGGAGCATGCCGGAGTGCCTGCACCACCTGCGTGGACTGATCCAGCTTCTGAGAAGCGAGGATATCCCGCTGGACTATGTGGAGCTGGCCGGAGATTTGTATGAATTCCAGACGCCGGACGGAGCTGCAAGAGTTCGTCTACGCTGGGGACAGGATTTTTACCGGAATGCGTTCCGGATAGAACAGGGAAAGGATGACGACCATGCATAACAACGAGAGAATTTACGTAGACGTCCATGTACTTCAGACCGTTCCGCCGAGCTGCGTGAACCGCGACGATACCGGCAGTCCGAAGACCGCTGTCTATGGCGGCGTGACGCGCGCCAGAGTGTCCAGTCAGGCGTGGAAGCACGCCATGCGCCTGAAATTCCGGGAGATGCTCTCGGCGGGCGATGTCGGCCAGCGGACGAAACTGGTGGTCGATCTCATCGCCGGAAAGATTCTGGAGCTGCAGCCCGATCTCTCTGAGAAAAAGGCGCAGCAGCTGGCGCAGAAGGTGCTGGAGGCAGCCGGCGTGAAGGTCAAAGAAGATAAGGAAAAGCTCAAAACGGGTGCGCTGTTTTTCATCAGCCCCGGTCAGATCCAGGCGCTGGCGGAGATCGCGCTGCAGCCGGAGGACGGTAAGCTCGACAAAGCGGCCTGCCAAGCGGCGCTCAAGACGCTCCCGACGGTGGACTTGGCGCTCTTCGGACGCATGGTTGCCGACGATCCGTGCCTGAATTTCGACGCAGCGGCACAGGTCGCGCACGCAATCTCGACGCATGCCGTGGAGAACGAGTATGATTATTTCACTGCTGTCGACGACTGTGCGCCGGAGGACAATGCCGGTGCGGGGCATTTGGGCACGGTGGAATTCAATTCGTCCACGCTGTATCGCTATGCGACCGTGGACGTTGAAGACCTCCGGAAAATGCTCGGTCAAAAGACGCCCGAGGCGGTGCGCGCGTTCGTGGATGCGTTCATTCGCAGTATGCCCACCGGCAAGCAGAATACGTTTGCCAACTGGACGCGGCCGGATGCTGTGTACGTGACCGTGCGCAAGGACCAGCCCATCAATCTGGCCGGTGCATTTGAAAAAACTGTTCGTGCGGGGAACTCCGGTTATGTGGACGGTTCAATCCGCGCGCTGGTGACTTACGCGCAGGAGACATATGCAGATTTTGCCTCTGCGCCGGTGCTTTCGCTCGCTGTAGGCAGCGGTCTGGAGGCTCTGGCCGAGCCGTGCTCTGTGAATGCGCTTCTGGATGCGTTGGAGGCGTGGCTGCAGGGCGGTGAGGAGCAGCAATGAGTACGCTGCTGTTGCGCTTGGCAGGCCCGATGCAGTCTTGGGGGACGGACTCGAAATTCGATGTGCGGCGCACCGGACGTGAGCCGAGCAAGAGCGGCGTGATCGGTCTGGTCGCGGCGGCGCTGGGCATCGCGCGGCAGGATCGCCAAGCGCTGCAGACGCTCAATGGTCTCCGCTTTGGTGTGCGCGTTGACCGCGAGGGTGCGCTGCTGCGTGATTATCATATTGCGCGGACAGCTAAGGACGTAGCTTATGTGACACATCGCTATTATCTCTCGGATGCGGAATTCGTGGCCGGGCTGGAAAGCGACGATCGTGCGCTGCTCGCGCAGATCGCGCAGGCGCTGCAAGCTCCGGCGTTCCCGCTGTATCTTGGTCGCCGCTCCTGTCCGCCGGTCGGCAGAGTATTTTTGAAGATTTCGGATGAGCCGCTGGAGGCGGCGCTGTGCGCCGATGCACCGCCGGGCGCAACGCGCCTTGTGCTGGACGCTGCGGCAAGTGAGCCGGGCGGGCTTGTGCGCGACGTTCTGCTGTCGTTTGATCCGGCGCGCCGGGAGTATACATACCGCCGCGTGACCGAACGTGTGCTGCATGGTGCGGCGGAGCATGATCCCATGGCGGAATTGGAGGATGCGATATGTACCTGACGCAAATGCTTTTGGATCAGAAAAATCGTCAGACGCTGGCTGCGCTGGCGTCGCCGAGTAAATTCCATGGGGCGATCGAGGCGGCGTTTCTCGGCCCGGGCAGCGAAACCTCTGGCGGATCGACAGCCGCGCCGGTCAGAAATATCTTCTGCTCCTCAGTGAGACACCGCCGGATCTCACGCAGGCTGCGGCTCAGTTCGCGCCGCCGGGGGAGCATTGGCAGACAAAGTCGTATGATCCGCTGCTCACCCGCATTCTGCCGGGCAGCTGCTGGCAGTTTCGCCTGTGTGCAAACCCGACATACAGTGTTCCTGCAGGACCGGGGCAGCGCGGGCGCGTCTGCGCGCACAGCACCACGGAGCATCAGCTTGCGTGGCTGCGAAAGCAGAGCGAAAAGCATGGTTTCGCCTTGCAGGATGATGCGTTCACGGTTACAAACGTGAAGTGGTATCGGTTTAAGAAAGGCGGTACAGGCAGCCGCTTGACCTTCTTGGCTGTTACCTATGAGGGGATCTTGGAGGTTCAAGACCCGGAGCGTTTTTGTGCTGCGCTTTGCCGCGGCATCGGCTCTGGCAAGGCCTATGGCGCAGGGCTCATGACATTGGTCGGGGCAGGGCAGTCGCATGGCTGACCTGCCCGGTATGATCCGCCCGGAGCTTCAGGCGCTGCCGCAGATCGGTGATCGCATGACATTTCTCTACTTTGAGCACTGTGTTTTGAATCGTCAGGACAGCGCCATTACCGTGACGGATGACCGCGGGACGGTCTTTGTGCCCGCCGCAGCGATCAGTGTCCTGCTCCTCGGACCGGGGACAAAGGTGACGCATCGCGCCATGGAGCTCATTGGTGACGCAGGTGTTAGTGTTCTTTGGGTAGGGGAGCACGGCGTGCGCTATTATGCCGGCGGCCGGGCGCTGACGCACAAGGCAGGTCTGCTGATCCGGCAGGCCGCCTTGGTCAGCAATACGCGTTTGCGCCTCGGTGTGGTGCGGCAGATGTACAGTATGCGCTTTCCGGGTGAGGATGTGTCCTCATTGACGCTTCAGCAGCTTCGCGGCAGAGAGGGCGCGCGCATTCGCAGTGTCTACCGGCATGCAGCAAAGAAGTGGAATGTTCCGTGGAGCGGTCGGACATATGACCCGGAGAATTTTGACGGTGGCGATGCCGTCAATCAGGCGCTGTCTGCCGGACACGCTTGCCTATACGGCGCGGCGCATGCGGTCATCCAGGCGCTCGGCTGTTCTCCGGGACTGGGGTTTGTCCATACCGGACATGAATGCTCCTTCGTTTATGACATTGCGGATCTGTACAAGGCGGACATTACGATTCCACTCGCGTTTGAACTGGCGGCCACGGTCGACAGCGAAAACATCGGCAGTGAAATGCGCCGTCGAACGCGCGATGCCATGGTTCAGTACCATCTTATGGAGCAGATGGTGCGTGACATCCGGACCCTGCTCTCTGACAGCGGTGAACTGTCTGAGGAAGACAATGCGGTCTATCTTTGGGACGATAGGCGCGGTCAGGTCGCCAATGGCCGCCTGTACAGTGCGGAGGGTGGACCATGATCGTCGTGACGGTGACGGACTGCCCGCCGCGTTTGCGCGGTGACCTGTCAAAATGGCTGCTGGAGATTAATACCGGTGTTTATGTCGGCCAACTGAATCCCCGTGTACGGGAGGAACTGTGGAAACGGATCTGCAAGTATCTTCCCAGAGGACGGGCAACAATGGTGTACTCGGCAAATAACGAGCAGCGGATGTCGTTTCATGTCCATAACACGACGTGGCAGCCCGCTGACTATGAGGGCATCACGCTGATGCGCCGCCCGCTTGCAACACCGCTGCCGGAAGGGGAGAAGCCACCGCTGAGCAAGTCTGCAATCATCCAAATGGATCGAAACAAGCAGTCGGCCAAGCAACGTCGTGCCAAGCAGCTCGGCTACGTCGTGATCGATGTGGAAACCACAGGACTTGACTGTGACAAGAGTGAAATATTGGAGCTGGGTGCGATCCGTGTGATCGATCATCAGGTCACGGATACGTTTTCGGCACTGGTGCGGCCTGAGCAGCCAATCCCTGCAGAGATTACGACGTTGACTGGCATCACGCAAAATGCGGTGTCGGCGCAGGGGACTGCGCTGCGGCCGCTGTTGGAGCAGTTTTGGGCATTTGTCGGTCAAAGCCCTGTGATGGGGCACAATCTGGATTTTGATTTGGCATTTTTGAAAAAGGCGAGTGCCCGCTTCGGGCTCTCCTTTCCGAATGTGCGCATCCGTGACACGCTGAAGCTGGCGCGCAGAAAAGTTCCCGACCTGCCGGATCATCGGCTGGCTACGCTGGCTGCATATTTTGGCATCGAGTATGCGCAGCAGCACCGCGCGCTGCCGGACTGCATCGCAGCGTTTCAGGTCTATGAGAAACTGAATGAAATCTGATGGCAATGGGATCAAAAGTCCTTATTTTTTAAGGCTTTCTTTAGCCTTTTCCCCGCACACGCGGGGGTGATCCCACGCGGAAACTCTCGCAGTTGTTCCAGAGATACTTTTCCCCGCACACGCGGGGGTGATCCCTACGGCGTGGCGCGATCTGGCAATATCACGATCTTTTCCCCGCACACGCGGGGGTGATCCCCCCCGTCCAAAACAAAGTCGTGACTGCCGCCTTCTTTTTCCCCGCACACGCGGGGTGATCCTGCGCCATACTGCACCAAATCCGTGATGTGGTCCTTTTCCCCGCACACGCGGGGGTGATCCCCTCAGAGACCTTGTTCTTCACATACTCGACGGCTTTTCCCCGCACACGCGGGGGTGATCCTGACGGAAAAAGAGTTCCTGGAGCGCTGAAAGGCTTTTCCCCGCACACGCGGGGGTGATCCCACGGACGCTGTCGTCGCACTGACGGCGCGTATCTTTTCCCCGCACACGCGGGGAACGGAGGCTGTTTCTTCGGTTAACGGAAAAACCCACGGTGCAATTTGCACCGTGGGTTTTCGTATTTTTAAGTTCAAAACCGGCTCAACGGCCGCGTTACAGCTTAGTCACGGACGCTGCAGCCGCCTGCTTTTTGCACGCGCTCGATGCCGCAGAGCTCCCGCAGCTTGGCAGCCACCTTCGGTCCTTTGTACAGCCTTGTGTCCTCAAACGGCAGGAACGCCTCCTGTCCGTCCGCAGTCACGTAGCTGATGATGAAGACAATTTTCCGAACCCTCTTTTCCTTTTTGCGGAGACCGCTGAGTGCGCCGACAAAAGCGCCGGTGCTCCCAAACAGCAGCCCGCCGGCAAACGCGCGTGCGATGGGGGATTTCTCCTTGAACTGCAGCTGCGTTTTCGAGCCGTAAAAAATATCGGTGATCTGACTGTAGGCGAGCGTCGCCGTTTTCTTGTTTCCGATGGCATTTTGCAGTTCGAGATGATCAGGGAAGAGCGCGACGTCCACCGCATTGCCTTTCCTGAACTGACCGAGATCTGTCTCTATACTGAAATAATCGCTGATGATGCTGCCTTTTTTACTTTTGAAGAATCCCATAGCTGCGCCTCCGTTCTTTATCACCTGTATTTTACAGTTTTTTCGCTCGTTCTGCAAGACCTGATGTGAAAAGTGCACCCGATGCCGTCACAGCGGTGTGCATAAATATGCGCCGGACGCGTGCTGTGAAACCGAAACTTGACACGAGCCGCCAAACGGTATAAAATTTAGCATGCTATTTTGGCATTCTGTACGTATTTGCAGGGTGTCGGCATAGAATCAGGATAAGACGGATTTTTATAGAACTATAAGGAGAACCGACTATGTGTGGAATTGTTGGATACGTCGGCGCGCAGCAGGCTGCGCCGATCCTTCTCGAAGGGCTGCAGAAGCTCGAATACCGCGGCTATGACTCGGCCGGCATCGCCGTGCTCGACGGCATCACGATCGAGCTTGCCAAGGCCTGCGGCGAGATCAAGAATCTGCTGGCCAAAACGCATGACGGTAGCGACCTTCATGGCTATATCGGCCTCGGCCATACGCGCTGGGCAACGCACGGCGCGCCGACGGAGGCGAATGCCCACCCGCACGTGAGCAATGACGGCAAGTTCGCCATCGTGCAAAACGGCATCATCGAAAACTTTATGGAGCTGCGCGAGATGCTGCAGGCCAAGGGGTTCCGGTTCCATAGTGAGACGGACACGGAGGTCATCGTGCACCTGCTGGATATGTACTACACCGGCGACGGCAACCTGAAGGACACCGTCATGAAGACACTTGGCCGTCTGGAGGGCAGCTACGCGATCGGCATTCTGTGCGCCGACTGCCCGGAGCAGATGTTCCTCGCGCGCAACGGCTGTCCGCTGATCATTGGCGTCGGCGCGGGTGAGAACTTCTTCGCCTCCGACGTGACGGCGCTTGTGTCGCACACGAAAAATGTGGTCTATCTTGACGACGGAGAGCTTGCCGAGGTGCACGCCGACGGTTATACCGTCTTTGACTGCACCGGAAAGCCCGTGCACAAGCCTGTCTCCCGCGTCGCGTGGGACATTGAGGCGGCCGAAAAGGGCGGCTACGAGCACTTCATGCTCAAGGAGATCATGGAGCAGCCGCGCGCCATTAAGTCCACGCTCGACCCGCGCGTGAAGGATCACCGCGTCGTGTTTGATGAGCTGAAGATGACCGACGCACAGCTCGTAGGCTTCAACAAAATTATGATCACGGCCTGCGGCTCGGCGTTCTATGCCGGTCAGGCGGGCAAATACGCGCTCGAAAAGCTCACGCACATCCCGGTCGATGCCGACCTCGCGAGTGAGTTCCGCTACCGCGACCCGATCGTCGACGAGCACACGCTCATGATCATTATTTCGCAGTCCGGCGAGACGGCGGATACCATCGCCGCCATCCGCGAGGCGCAGTCTAAGGGTGCCTACGTGCTCTCGATCGTGAACGTTGTCGGCAGCACGATCGCCCGCATCTCGGACGATGTCATTTACACCTGGGCCGGCCCGGAGATCGCCGTTGCGACCACGAAGGGCTACACCACGCAGGTGTCGGTGCTGTATCTGCTCGCGCTCTATCTGGGCGAAAAGCGCGGCTGCCTGAGCAGGGAAGAGGCGGCAAAGCTCACGGACGATCTTATGATTCTGCCGCAGATGGTGCAGCGCGCCATCGATCTCAACCCACAGATCGCGCAGCTTGCCGAGCGCTACAAGAATAACCCGTCGCTGTTTTTCATCGGCCGCAATGTGGACTACGCCGTCTGCATGGAGGGCTCTTTGAAGCTCAAGGAGATCTCCTACCTGCACTCGGAGGCCTATGCTGCGGGCGAGCTCAAGCACGGCACGATCGCGCTCATTGAGGAGAACCGTCTCGTCATCGCCGTCGCGTGCTACGAGCCGCTGTTTGACAAGACCATGAGCAACGTCAAAGAGGTCAAGGCGCGCGGTGCGCGCGTGCTTGGTGTGGCGCTCGAGGGCAATCGCGCCATCTATTCCGAGGCGGACGATGTGATCCTCGTACCGCGCATGGACGACCTGTTCGTCGTCCCGGCGGAGATCGTGCCGCTGCAGCTCTTTGCTTACTATGTCGCGAAAGCGAATGGTTGTGCGATCGATAAGCCGAAAAACCTTGCCAAATCCGTTACTGTCGAATAAGGAGAGCGTCATCCATGCCGAATCAGTCTGTCATCGTCCTCGATTTTGGAGGACAGTATAATCAGCTCATTGCGCGCCGTGTGCGCGAGTGCAATGTCTACTGCGAAGTC
>VOFB01003787.1_pt1:167500-259135 | contig 259135 bp, 352 predicted proteins | sample 5384141 | NCBI WGS metagenome assembly VOFB01 (sample SAMN12384721, study PRJNA508395) | human gut metagenome | isolation source: healthy gut A | host: Homo sapiens | reverse complement strand
AGCTATTCAACAGTTGACAAAGTTAACAGTATTAAGAATTTAGCTAATAAAATAATCATTGTTTCTGATGGTGGACTGGATGAATTATATCCAAATAAAAGGCCGTCAAATATTATTATTAAATTAGATAAGTCTTTTAGAGGTGGAATTTTCCAGAATATCACATTCCTGCCAAAAGGAGATTTTGAAAATCCGTATCAGTTAAAAGATTTAATTGATAAATTTAAAAGTTTAAATCCTGATTTTGATTTAAATAAATTGATCGTTGTTGATAATATTGAAGAATATTCTATAAAGCAGCTTATGGAAACATTAAATGAGTAGATACAATGAAAAAAAACTGAAGAATTCTTAAAACAACTTGGAATTAAAAAGACCTTCTGATGATTTTGAATCATTTAAACGTTTTAATGATGGTGGACAATATCGTTTTGAGGTTCCTGGAATACAGTCTCCTAAAATAATGGATACTTTACTTAAGGAAGCTTCTAAAAATGAGATAACCATTCATCGTATTACTCAAACTAAAGGAATAATGTTGCTTACTGATGAAGAAATTACAGAAATGGTTAATCTGGCCAAAAAATATGAATGTGAACTTTTTTATCTGTTGGTCCAAGAGCTACTTATGATACAAGTGCAACTGCCCATACTAAAGAAGGAAGCAGAATCGGATATCGATTAAGGGATATGAAAACTTAGTTTATGCAATTGAAGATGTTAAAAGAGCAGTTAATTTAGGAGTTCGCGGAATATTATTATATGATGAAGGTTTACTTTGGGCTTTAAATCAAATGAGAAAAGCAGGTGAGCTTCCAAAGTCACTTCATTTTAAAATGTCTGCACATGCAGGTCATGGAAATCCAGCATCTGCAAAATTGCTTGAAGAAAATGGTCTTAATTCTTTTAACCCTGTTAGAGATTTACAAATTCCTATGATTGCAGCTATTCGTAAAGCAGTTTATATTCCTTTAGATTTACATACTGAAAATCCAAAATCAACTGGAGGATTTATAAGACATTATGAAGTTCCAAAGATCATTAAAGTAGCTTCTCCAGTATATTTAAAAACAGGTGGCTCAGTAGCACAATCTCATAATTGGGATACTTCTGAAAAGGAAGCAATTGCCCGTATAAAACAGGTTAAACTGGTTAAAAGGATGATTGACCAATATTATTGTGATGCAATATCTTCTCCTAAAGGATCTAAAGATTTATCTATTCCTGAGTGATTATATGGATATCATAGAAGATGTTTCAAACACAATAATTGAAGCCAGTACAAATCTCTCTAAAGATAAATACAATGCATTAAAAAAAGCTATTTCTATTGAAGATAATGAAAATGCTTTGTGGACTTTAAATCAAATTTTAAAAAATTATAAAGTAGCTAATAAGGTTAAATTTCCTTTATGTGATGATACTGGAATTCCTCATGTAATTATTGAGATAGGTGAAAACAGAGAAATTACCGGAAATTTAATAGCTCAAATTAATGAAGGAATTAAAGAGGGATTAAATAATTTACCTGCTCGCCCAATGGCTGTTAAAGGCAATGATATTGAGAGAATTGAACAGTCAAAGGGATTATATGATAATCCGGGTCAAATGAAAGCAGCATCTTTTTAATAGATTCTTTCAGTGATGATTCTACATATAAAAGGGATATTTCTCCAGATACTTTAAACATCCATTTTATATTGGAAGGTGGAGGACCTGAAATAAGAGCAAAGACATATAGGATATATCATAAAAGATCAGTTGTAAATGTAATGGATACTGCAATTGGCTGGTTAGAGGAATCCCTAAAAATGCTGGGATGTACACCTTCTGTTCCTGCTATCGGCATTGGCCGTACACATTATGAGGCGGCATCATTATTATTAAAATCAATTGTTTATGGAAATCTGGATTTTCAAAATGAATTGGAAGAGTATGTAACTGAAAGATTAAACAAAACAAATATCGGACCATTAGGATTCGGTGGAAAAACAACGGTTTTAGGTTCATTTGTTAATATAGGTAATCAGAGGGCAAGCGGTGTTAGAATTGTTTCAGTTAGACCTTCCTGTTTTGTAGAACCTAGAGTTGCAACATTACATTTATAACAGATTATAATTAATATTTTAATTATTAAATTAAGGAAATTAAAACAATGTCAGAAAATAATTTTAAAATTAATGAACATTCATTAAGGACAGCTATTTCTAAAGTTGAGCCTAATAAAATTGTTACCAGAGGATACAATCAAAGGGATTTAATTGAAAAAATCAGATATAGTGATATGGTTTTTCTTCTTCTGAAAGGGAGATTGCCTTCAATAAAAGAAGGAAAATTGTTCAATCATGTTTTAGTTTCTTTTTGTGATCATGGAGCTACTCCACCAAGTACACAAACTGCAAGACTTGTCGCTTCTTCAGGTTCTCCATTAAATGCTGCAGTAGCTGGCGCATTACTGTCATTTGGTCATAAACATGCTGGTGCTATTGAAAAGACCATGGAATTATATCAGTCTAAGATTGATTCTTTAATGTTAACTGGAGATGTTGATATTGACAACAAGCAGATAGCTAGTTTGGCTATTGATTTATATAATGAATATGTTGTATCTGAAAATACTAAAATACCCGGTTTTGGACATAGATATCATAATGTTGACCCAAGAGCAGACAAATTAATGGAACTTGTTATAAAAGAGGGATGTGTAGGCCCCCATACTAAATTGGCGCTGGCTATTGAAGCTTAGCTTCATCAAAAGAAATATATTCGTTTAAATGTTGATGGAGCAAATGCAGCAATTTTGTCTGATTTGGGTTTTGATCCTAAATTAGGATTAGGTGTTTTTATTATTGGCCGTATTCCAGGTATTATTGCCCATATTCATGAAGAAACTATTGATGAAGAGGAATTCAGACGTTTTGTGATATTGATGATATTGTTTATGACGGTCCCGGAAGGTAGATAACATGGATTTTGATGATGTAATTAATAAAAGATATAGTGTAAGAGGATATTTGGACAAAGAAGTTGAAGATGAAAAGCTTGAATATGTACTAAAAGCAGCTACAATAGCTCCAACAGGAGTAAATAACCAGCCATTTAAAGTATTTGTAATTGATACTAAAAAGAATAAAAACAGCTATCTGAAATTTACGGGGCTGAATGGTTTGTAGAAGCTCCTTATGTATTGTGTGTTGTAGCTAATGTTGATGAAGCATGGACAAGACCGTGGGACGGAAAAAACATAGCTGATATTGATGCAACTATTGTAATGGATCATATTATTTTAGCAGCTACTAATGTTGGACTTGGAACATGTTATATTGCAGCATTTCAGGCTGATAAGGCAAGTGAATTTTTAAATTTAAATGATAATGAAGTTCCAGTATTATTCACTCCTTTAGGATATGAAAATGCAGAACCAAGAGACACTCCAAGAAAAGAAATTGATGAATTTGTAGAATATATTTAGATTATAATGAAATTATTTATATTAAAAGCAGATAATTCCAAAGAAATGAATAAAATTTCTGAAGATTTGTCTCAAAACAAATTCAAAATTACTCAGCAGGAAAAACATTATATTTTAATGAAAAAAAGAGATATGGAAATTATGCTGCCCATATGTTCTTTTTATTCGTTGGATTATTCATATTTATGCCTCTGCTTATAGCTAATGTTGTATATTTGGCATACTCTTTACTTTGGACAAGTCCAAATGTTTTAATAACAACTGAAACTAAAGCGGAATCTGGAGAATCTTTGGAATTCAATACTATTGATGAAGTATTGGAAAAAGCTAATGCAATGTTTTAATCTTAACTTATAACTTTTTCCACTTCATAATCTTCTATTTTTCTTATTATTATTGGTTCATAAGTGGATGTAGCATTATATTCTGATTCTTCACCTATTTTAGCTTCAATAAATACTTGATCCACACTAGGTTCTGATAATAACATCAGTAAATCTGATATAAAATTGTCATACTCTTTTTGGATATTGTCATCTTCAAATTTAAGCTGTGGTATTTCACTAGTCCAGATGTCTTCACCGGGACTGAATTTTCTGTCACTAATTTTTCCATGTTCTGTTTTTGCATCTAAAATTAATGTAAAATGTTTGTTGTTAATGGTCCATACGCTCCTATCCATTTGCATCACCTTTAGCTACTATTATATTATATATAATATAAATAGTATAAAGTTTAAAAGAAATAATCATGATTAAAGTTAAGAATATTAAATTATTGGGAATTCTGTTAGCTATTTTAGTAATATTTTTAGAATTCGTTCTTTATTTACTCAAACAATAACTAATTATAGTATAGCTAGTGCTATTATTTTAGTTTTAATTGGAATTGCTTACATAGTTATTGTTGCTAAACCACAGTGGGTTAAAGCAGTTTTCTTTTTTGAAGGTATTATTATTGGAATAAGTGGTTATATGTTACTTGCTATTCCATATAACTATTTGCTTGGAATTATTGGACTTGTTATTGTTGTAATAGCTATATTGGCATATCTGCAAAAATTGCCTATGAGTATTTTAAAATATTTTTATAGGTAATTAATCTTTTTTTTTAACATTTCAATGTTCATTGTACGGTTATCAGACTGTATAAAATTTTACTTTCAAAATTAAACATTGCTCAATATGTACTATATTTATTTAAAATTTTATGAACAAATAGTGATTTTTAATGTATTCATGTTGTTTATTGTCTTAATTTTTCGATTATTCTTTTATTTTTCCTTAAATCAGTGAATTAGGTCATGTTAAATATAAATCGTAAAAGATATATATGCTTCCCAATAAAGATTAATATACCATGGTGATTAATTATGGCAGAGATATCAGAAGCTATCGCAATGATAAAAAAAGCTGAATCTGATGCTGAACAACTTATTCTTGATTCAGAGTCCAAATCTGTGGACATGGTAAATGAATCAAAAATAAATGCTGAAAATATTATAAATGAGGCAAAAAAAAAGCAGCAGAAGAAGAAGCTAAAAATACTGTTTTTGATGCAGAAGACAAAGCTAAAAAAGAAGCACAATCTATTGCTAAAGATGGAGAAGTTAATGTAGCTTCCTTAAAAGAAAAAGCTATGGCAAATGTAGATGATGCTGCTTCTATTATTGTCAAAAATGTTTTATAGTGTGAGATTAATGTTCAAGACAGCTAGAATGCGTAAAATTAGAATCGTTACTCTTGATGAGTACATATCCCCTACTGTTAGTGCACTCCACGAACAGGGATTAGTACAAATCAACGAGATTTCTGATAGTATTCAGCAAGATCCTGAATTAGCGGAGTTAGTAACTCCTTCAAAAGCATCTGCTTTCACTGGTAAGTTATCTTCACTTTTAATGAAAACAAGTGCTATTTCTGAACTATTAGGAAATTCTTTATCCGAAGGCCATGGGATCAAAGACACAATAAAGTCTTTTATTAGTCCAGAAATGCCTATTCAAAAAGAAGTTGGGGATTTAGATACTGAAGCTTTAATAAATAAAGCAGAAGACCTTTTGGCTCAAGTTGAAAGTGAAACAAAAGTTATTGAAGGTAAATTTTCCGCACTCGACTCTGAAACAAGTGTATTGACTTCTAATAAAAGTTTAGCTAAGCGTTTATATAATTTAGACATGGACTTGGCTCTTTTAAAAGATTCTAAGTACACTTCCATAACTGTTGGTAGGATTAATGCTGAGTCTGCTTCAGAAATTGAAAGTAACTTAAGTAAATTGACTGATGAATTAGATGTTTTTATAGTCCCTAATGATGATAAAGAAACTGCAAATATTATCGTAGTGACTTTAAAAGAATTCGGCGAAGATGTTTATTCAACACTTCGTAAATTTGACTTTGAGAGAGTTGAAGTTTCCAATGTTGAGGGAACTCCACAGCAAATTATCTCAAGTGCTGATTCTAGATTAGTAACCATAGAATCTGAACGTAATTCAGCTAAAAGTGATTTAAGAGCTATTGCTGAAAGATGGGATGACGATATTTTATCTCTTAAAGAAGAATTAGAAAATGAAAAAGAAAAGAATGAAATACTTGCTGCTTTTGTTCAAACAAAAGATACCTATATGTTAGAAGCATGGGTACCTGTTAAAGATACTGATAAAGTTGAGCAATTAGTAGAAAAAAGTTCTGATGGACATTGTACCTTTGAATTAATTGATGTTGAAGGTACTGATGATGAAGATGTACCTATTTTACAAACTAATAAAGGTTATGTAAAACCTTATGAGGTTCTTGTGGATATGTATTCTCCAGTAAGATATAATGCTATAGATCCAACATTCTTTGTAGCAGTTGTGTTCCCGTTCTTATTCGGGTACTGTTTAACTGATGCATTTTATGGTGCTATTGTAGCTATCATAGGTGTTGTTTTAGTAAGGGGTATGGGTAAACTCAATGATACAATGAAATCATTCGGTTATATTCTTACAGCATGTGGTATTTGGGCAATTATATTGGGTCTTCTCACTAATGGTTTGTTAGGAGATTTCACAGAAAGAATGTTGAATTATAAGTTGCCTACTGTTGTGCCTGCTGTTGAAGCTTTTGTACATCCAGATACTATTTTAATAATAGCAATAGCTATTGGTATAATTTATACTAATATTGGTTTTATTATTGGAGCTATCAATAATTTCAGATACGGAGAAATAAAAGAAGCTATTGGATCTCAGCTTTGCTGGTTTGTTTTAGAAGCCGGTATTATATTTTTAGTATTAGGATTTATGGTGCCTGCAATAGGTATGATCGGATACGGAATTGGAGCAGTTTTAATAATTGCATGTCTTGCTATGTTAATATACGCTAATGGAGCTTATGGAGTTATGGATGTTTTCGGATTTATGGGAGATGTCTTGTCTTATGCTCGTCTTTTAGCATTATGTTTAGCTACAGGAGGTATTGCTATGACTGTAAATATCTTAACTAACTTATGTAATGATATGATTCCAGTTATTGGTATTGTTCTTGCAATTTTCATATTTATATTCGGACATATTGCAAACTTCTTGTTCCAAATTTTAGGTGCATTTATTAACTCTTTACGTCTTCATTACGTGGAGTTCTTTTCACAGTTCTATATGGAAGGTAAAAACAAGTTCCAAGCTTTCAAAGCAAACAGAACTTTTACAAAACTTAAAAATTAAAATTTTTTATTTAAATATATCAAAATTAATTATTATTCAAAGGTGAATTAAATATGGTGGATATTGCTTTAGGTACTGCTTTAGCAGCTATTGGTGCTGGAGTAGCAATTGGTTTCGCTGGATTAGGTTCCGGTTTAGGGCAAGGTATGGCAGCAGCTGGATCTGTAGGTGCAGTTGCAGAAGATAACGACATGTTTGCTAGAGGTATTATTTTCTCTGCATTGCCAGAGACTCAGGCTATTTATGGATTCTTGATTGCAATCTTATTATTAGTATTCTCTGGATTATTAGGTGGCGGAGAAGGTTTATCTACTGAAGCAGGTGTTGTAGCTATCGGTGTAGGTGCAGCTATTGGTTTCGCAGGTTTAGGTTCCGGTATGGGACAAGGTATCGCAGCATCCTCATCTGTAGGTGCTATTGTTGAAGATAATGACATGTTTGCTAGAGGTATTATTTTCTCTGCATTGCCAGAGACTCAGGCTATTTATGGATTCTTGATTGCAATCTTACTTATGGTATTCGGTGGAATATTAGGTTAAGGAGGCAATCTGTATGAGCTCAGGCACAAATAAAATTGTTGAAAGCATTAAGTCTGAAGCCCAGGAGAAAGCTGATAAAATTATTCAAGATGCACAAGCAGAAATAGCAACTATTAATAGTGATGCTGAAAAAACTGCTGAAGCAGAAAAGAATAAAATTTTAGATAATGGTAAAAAACAATCTGATATGAAATATCAGCAAATTATTTCCGAAGCTAAGATGAATGCTCGTAGAGCAGAATTAGGAGCTAAAGAAGAAGTCATTGAAGCAGCTTTTGCTAAAGCTACTGAAGATTTAAAAGCTAAAGCTTCTAGTGATGATGCAGAATATTCAGAATCCTTAATAAAAATGATTGAAGAAGCTACTGAAGAACTTGGTGGTGGAGATTTAATCGTTCAAGTTAAAGAATCTGATGTTGCGAAAGTTGAAGGTCATTTGAAAAAATTATCTGCAGACCTTGCAACTAAAACTGGTGTAAGCACAACCTTAGTATTAGGTGAACCTATTGATGCTATTGGTGGAGCTATACTCAAAACTAGAAATGGTGACATTGAAGTAAATAACACTATCGAATCTAGACTAGATAGATTTAAAGGATTATTACGTAGTGAAGTTGCTAATGTTTTATTTAAAAATTAGGAGGATAAATTATGGCTGATGAAATTGCAACACTTATTAGTTCAGCAGGTCTTACAAATGAAACTTTCTTAGTTTTATGTGTAATTGCTGTTATCGTTATAGGTGCAATAGTCGTAATCATTACATCTAGACCAATTTTGGATATTTATCCATATCTTACTCCTAGTGCAAGTGTACGTGCAAGAAAAGGAAGATTATTTGATGAAAAACAATTATCTGAAATTGTTGAAACAAACAATGTTCACGAATTTGAAAATTATCTTAAAGGTGTTCCTGATTATGCTGACGTATTAGAAGAATATCCTGTTGATAAAGCATTAGATATTCAATGTGCTGATACTTATGAATTTGTAGCAAGAATTGCTCCAAAGGAAATTAGAAGTTCTTTTGTTGTAATGTCTAAAAAACTGATATTAATAACATTAAAAGTCTTTTAACTGCTAAAGAAGTTGGCCTTACTGAAGAAGAAACTGAAGATTTATTAATTCCACGTGGAGTTTTATATGAAGATTTACGTTCTTTAATTGATGCTGACGGAGTAACTGATGTAGTTACAAGTTTGGACGGCACAGAATATGCTGCTGTATTAGAAGATGCTCTTCCAAAATACGAAAATAGTGGTATGGTTCTTGCATTAGAATCTGCTTTAGATAAATATTATTTAGAAAGTTTATTACGTTCTTCCAATGTTCCTGCTGATGAAAATAAACAAATTTTATTCTCATATGTTGGAACTCAAGTAGATATAGCTAATCTTAAATTGATTATAAGGGCAAAAAAGACAATTTGTCTTATGATGATATTGCTCCTTATATATTAGAAGACGGTTACCAATTACGTGAATGGAAACTTAAAGATTTAATGGAATCTCCTGATGTTACAAATGTAATATCCGGTTTAGAAGGCACAAAATACTCTGATGTATTAACTGATGCTATGGCTAAATATAATGAAAATGCTTCCATTGCAGTATTTGAAAAAAGCTTTAGATGCTTACTTGTCAAAAAGTGCAAAATCTTTATCTATGAAAAAACCATTAGAATTGGTCCAATTATTGGTTATGTAAGTCAAAAAGAAACTGAAATTAAAAATTTAAAAATTATTGCAAGAGCAAAAAGAGAGGCTGGATTCCCTAACTCTAAAATTATGGAGATGTTAATATGAGTTCTGTAGCAATTATTGGAGATATTGATGTTGTATCAGGTTTTAGACTTGGTGGAGTTAAAAGAGCAGAAGTAGCTAATTCTGCTGAAGAAGCTGTCGCAGCTTTTGACAAAATATTAGATGAAGAAATTTAAATTATAATTATTACTCAAGTATTAGCTAACGAAATTAGAAATCATATTAATAGGAAAATTGGTTCTAGTGTATTACCAATGATAATTGAGATACCTGATAAAGACGGGTCCTCTGAAGGATCATCTGATCAAATGGCAGATCTCATCAAAAGAGTTATTGGGGTAGAGATGGTTAAATGATTATCGAAGGAAAAATTATTAAAATTGCTGGGCCTGTTATTATCGCGGATGGTATGAGAGGAGCTCAGATGTATGAAATGGTTAGAGTAGGTGAACAAAAGCTCATTGGGGAAATTATTGAGCTTGAAGGTGACACCGCTACCATTCAAGTATATGAAGAAACAGCTGGTATTCAACCAGGTGAAGTAGTTGAAAGTACTGGAGGTCCATTGTCTGTAGAACTTGGTCCTGGTGTAATGGGTTCCATTTTTGATGGTATTCAAAGGCCTTTAGAACTCATCAGAGAAGAATCTGGTGATTTCATTGCTAGGGGAGTAGATGCAGAATCTATCAGTAAAGAGAAAAAATGGACATTCAAACCAGTAGCTAAAGTTGGAGACAAAGTTAAAGGTGGAGATGTTCTTGGTGAAGTACAAGAAACTTCTGCAGTTTTACAAAAAATATTAGTTCCTCCAATGATTGAAGGTGAATTAACAAGCATTGCTTCTGAAGGTGAATACACAGTATTAGAAGACATTGCTGAAGTTGCAACTGATAAAGGTGACGAAAAAATCCAAATGCTTCAAAAATGGCCTGTAAGGAAAGGACGTCCATATGTAGATAAATTGGACCCTGATGTACCTCTTGTAACTGGTCAAAGAGCACAAGATACTTTCTTTTCAGTAGCTAAAGGTGGAGCAGCAGCTATTCCTGGTCCTTTCGGATCTGGTAAAACTGTTACCCAACAGCAATTAGCTAAATGGGCAGATGCAGATATTGTTATTTATATTGGATGTGGAGAACGTGGTAACGAAATGACTGAAGTACTTACTGAATTCCCATACCTTGATGACCCTAAAACTGGAAACCCATTAATGGATAGGACTGTTCTTATTGCAAACACTTCAAACATGCCGGTAGCAGCTCGTGAAGCATGTGTATATACTGGTATTACTATTGCAGAATATTATCGTGACCAAGGTTACGATGTAGCACTTATGGCTGATTCAACCTCAAGATGGGCTGAAGCTATGAGGGAGATTTCGGAAGACTTGAAGAAATGCCTGGGGAAGAAGGTTACCCTGCATACTTAGCATCCAGACTTGCTCAATTCTATGAAAGAGCAGGAAGAGTAAACACTATTGGTACTACTTCTGATGTAGCTTCCATTACTGTTGTTGGTGCTGTATCACCTCCTGGTGGGGACTTATCTGAACCTGTTACTCAGAACACTTTACGTATCTGTAAAGTATTTTGGGCTTTAGATGCATCTCTTGCAGATAAACGTCACTTCCCTTCAATTGACTGGTTACAAAGTTATTCCTTATATGTAGACAGTATTGAAGGCTGGTGGGCTGAAAATGTAGCTGCTGATTGGAGAGAAACTCGTGATCAAGCTATGATTTTATTACAAAAAGAAGCAGAACTTCAAGAAATTGTACAATTAGTTGGTCCTGATGCATTACCTGAAGCTGACCAAGCTACTTTAGAAACTACTCGTATGTTAAGAGAAGATTTCTTACAACAAAATGCATTTGATGACATTGATACATATTGTCCACCTGTCAAACAATACAATATGTTAAAAACTATTTTATTATTCCATAAAGAAGCTCTTGCAGCTGTTGGCAGGGGAGTTCCTATTCAAAACATAGTAGCATTACCTGTTAAAGAAGAAATTGGTAAAATGAAATACATTCCACAAGACGAATTTGCAGCTAAATGTGAAGAAATTCAAGCAGCTATTACTAAACAATGCAGTGAGGCTTAAATATGAACACAAATATTAAAACAAGAGAATATACTACAATCTCCGAAGTCTCCGGTCCTTTAATGGTTGTTGAAGGTGTAGAAGGCGTAGGTTACAACGAAATTGTAGAAATTGAAACACCTGCTGGTGAAAAAGAAGTGGACAAGTTCTTGAAGTAACTGACGATGTTGCAGTTATTCAAGTGTTCGAAGGAACAACTGACTTAAACACTAAAAATACTAAAGCTAGATTCACCGGTCAAACTGCTAAAATTGGTGTATCTAGAGATATGATGGGTCGTATGTTCAATGGTATCGGTAAACCTATTGACGGCGGACCAGAAATAATTCCTGATGAAGAATTAGATATTAATGGAAGTCCAATGAACCCAGCTTCTCGTGAATTCCCTGAAGAATTTATTCAAACTGGTATCTCTACCATTGACGGTATGAACACTCTTGTACGTGGACAAAAATTACCTATTTTCTCAGGTTCTGGTTTACCTCACAACGAATTAGCAGCTCAAATCGCAAGACAAGCTAAAGTGCTTGGGGACGATGCAGAGTTTGCAGTAATATTCGCTGCTATGGGTATTACTCACGAAGAAGCTAACTTCTTTATGAGAGATTTCGAACGTACAGGAGCTCTTGAAAAAGTAACTGTATTCATGAACTTAGCTGATGACCCAGCTATTGAAAGAATCTTAACTCCTAAAATGGCTTTAACTACTGCAGAATATTTCGCATTTACTTTAGGTATGCACGTATTAGTAATTCTTACTGATATTACAAACTATTGTGAAGCATTAAGGGAAATTTCCGCAGCTAGGGATGAAGTACCTGGAAGAAGAGGATATCCTGGATACATGTATACTGATTTAGCTAACATATATGAAAGAGCAGGACGTATTGATGGTAAAGAAGGTTCTATTACTCAAATGCCTATCTTAGTTATGCCTCAAGACGATATTACTCACCCAATTCCAGATTTAACTGGTTATATTACTGAAGGACAAATTGTATTAAGCAGAGAACTCAACAGGAAAGGTATTTATCCTCCTGTAGATGTACTTCCATCACTTTCTCGTTTGATGAGTGGTGGTATCGGCGGAGACAAAACTCGTGATGACCACAGTGGTGTATCTGACCAACTTTACTCTGCATATGCAGGTGGTCGTGAATTAAGAGACTTAGTTGCTGTTGTAGGGGAAGAAGCTCTTACCGAAAGGGATCAAAAATTCTTAGAATTTGCTGAAGAATTCGAAGGTAAATTCATTACTCAAAGTAAAGACGAAGATAGGTCTATCATTGAAACCTTAGATCTTGGTTGGGACTTACTTAAAATCTTACCTAAATCTGAACTTAAACGTGTTAAAGAAGAATTTATTGAACAATACCTTCCAAAAAGAATAAGCTCATTCATATAACGGGTGATTAAATGGCACAAGATATTATAGATGGAATAAATCCAACAAGGATGGAATTATTATCTCTTAAAAATAGAACTAAACTCGCTGTAAAAGGGCATGGTTTACTCAAAGAGAAAAGGGATGCTTTAATCAAAGAGTTTTTTGATATTTTGGATCGTGTCAAAGGTGTTCGTGAAGCTGCTGAAAGAAGCTTAAAAGAAGCTAATGAAGCTTTACTTGAAGCTCAAATAGCTATGGGTGACTTAGCTGTTAGGAAAGCATCTTTATCAGTTAAACAATCTCTCGATGTAGATATTAAATCTAGAAGTGTTATGGGTGTATCAGTTCCTGTAACCAATGTTAAAATGGAAGAAAGATCCATTATTGACAGAGGTTACAGCTTTTCTGACACCACTATACAATTAGATGAAGCTGCTAAGAAATTTGAGGAATCTATTAAATTCTTAATTGAACTTGGTGAAGTGGAAAAAACTATTTTCTTACTTGCTGAAGAGATTGAGGCTACTAAACGTAGGGTAAATGCGTTAGAGCATATTATGATTCCAAGATTCGAAAACACTGAAAAATATATTGATATGAGACTCCAGGAAATGGAAAGGGAAAACTTTGTTAGATTGAAAATGATCAGGTCCACTATCGAGAAGAAAGATAATGAGGCTAAAGAAGCAGCTATTGAAGAAGAAGCTGCTGAAGTAGAAGCTTAAGTTTTACTTAACTTCTTCATTTTCTATCTATTTTTATTATTTATTTTAAATTTTAAACTTTGTTAGGCTTTATTTATTTAAAAAAGTTATTTTTATTAGTTATTGTAAAAATTTTTAATTACTGGAAAATTCTAGAAAGAGGTGTATTTATGCAACGTAACCCTATAGACCAATTTTTAAAGGACCCTGACAATAAGGCGAAATTATTTATCTGGTTAACTAGATCTATGATAATAGTAACGTTTATGATAACTATAGGTACAATTATATTTATTTTATACTTATTGGGAGTTATTAGCTAGCTTATTTACAGTTTGGCTAGATGATTCTACTTTTTCATATAACTTATCAAAATCTTTATCTTTATCTATTATTGTAAGTAACGGCTCATCTTTTTGTGTAATTGATCCGAGATGAGGCATATCATAAAGGTTGTTTAAATCTATTTTTTCATACTTTACTGTTTTGGGGAGTATATTATTTTTTTATAGCTGTAATATTTCGCTTTGTCAATAGCTATTATTTCATTTTGGCAGGCTTTGATATGTGCTTCAAGCATATTGATTCCTAAAGCTTGCTGGACACATTCAAATGTTCCCTGAATTCTGGGATTTATTTCAATTACATATAATCCGTTTTTATTTAAAATAAAATCTACACCATTTGATCCGATTAATTCAAATTTTCGGATTAGTTTTTCAGAAGTATCTGCCATTTCTCTGTTTATTGCATCAGTATTTTTTACAGGTGCCAATATTGATTTTTCAGTTAATGGAAGAATATTTCCAACATATTTGAACTGGCTGTTTTTTTCAAAGTCATGCTGGGTTAGCAGTCTTGAATTTACAATGTTTTCAGCTTCATTTTCACTGGCCAATACTGAGGAACTTAAATTTATACCTTCAATATATTCCTGAACAATCAGTTTTTCATCACAGTTTAATTGAAGTTGTGATTGATTATTTAATAAGTTTGTGTTATATCCTCCTGATCCTTTAAGTGGTTTTGCAATATATTGAACTTCAGGATTATTTTTTTGAATTTCAACAGCTTCATCTACATCATTCACATAAAAAGTTTCAGGAGTTAAAAATTCGTTTCTGATTTCTTTATAAAATCGGTATTTGTCTTCAACTTTGCTTATGTCTTTATTTCCCAGAATCTTTTTTTGATGTTTTTTTCAAAATCATTTGGTGAAATTCCTGAAATCGGAATAATATAATCTACCTCATCAAGATAGTCTTTGGAAACATTTAAAATATTTTCGCTGCTGAATTTATCTTCAAAAACACCGCAGTCAGGATTAATACTTTCATCCAATATTATTTTCTGGTTTTCAATTGACGGAACATCAGATGTTGAAAAATAGCTAGTTGAATAAATAGTATAATTTAATTTTAATCCACTTTCAATCATACTACAGTATTTATTCCGATAAGAAGTAATTTTTCCATAGAATATCAGGTAAAAAAGTTTTTTAAAAATAGTCCCGAGCGGAGTCGAACCGCCGTCTCCCGGTCCAAAGCCTAGAAGGATTACCACTACCCTACGGGACTATACATTTGTTCGTACTAGTAGTACAACATTCTATATTTATTTGATAAGTAGTATATAAATATATCGTTTTATTCTAAATTTTTATAAAATAAACATTTTTCATGCCAACAACAGTCTTCACATACATCCTTGACACTATTTTTTGCTGTTAAAAATATGTTTAGTTTCATTAAATAACTTTAATGCATCATATTCTTTGCTATTATCTATTTTTGATAGGATTTCATTATCCATCTTTATGATTTCTGCATTCTGTTTTTCATTTCCGCAAAGATTATTTTTTAAATTTGGACAGCATCTGCAGATATCATCAGCTTTATTTGTAATAGAAACAGTTGTATTTTCAGATTTTCTTAGGTTGTTGATATAACTCATATTTTTAACAAATTTATCATCATATCCATAACCCTGAAATCCCTGAAGACATAATAAGTGATGTCCTCTTAATGTAAGTTTCATAATATCAATAAATAAAAAAAAGAAAAGGTTAAAAAACCTTATTTATTCTTTTGGTAAAAATACTTTAGATACAGATGCTGCACTTAATATTTTTACAATATCTCCAGCAATAAACGGAACAAGCCCCATAATTAACAATTCAGAAATTGAGAGCATTGCACCTTGAGTCATATAAGCCCATAGAGCTAATCCAGCAAGTCCTGGAATGTAAATTATTGCGAAGTTAGCTATTCCAATAACTGTTGCCACTTTAGTGAAGTTACGTGCATCTGCATATTTGTCAGTTATAGCACCAATAAAGTAAGATGCAAGAATAAATCCTATAAAGTATCCGCAATTGGATCCAAGAAGTACATCTATTCCACCACTCATATTAGCAAACCATGGTACACAAGCTACACCAAGAACAATGTATAAAACTTGGCTTAAACATCCATATCTTTTACCAAGTATTAATCCAGAGCATAACACTGCAAATGTTTGTGCAGTTATTGGTACTGGAGTCCAGGGGAGTGGAATAATAATTTGAGCCATTAAACCTGTAAAACAAGCCATTAAAAATGACATTAATATTTTAGCAAGAGTACTAGATTCACGTATTCCCTGGAATATGCTTTTTCTAGCAGTATAATAATTATTCATATTCATAGTATTTTCTCCCTGATTTTTAAATCATAATACTTTAATATATTTATCATTTTTACTATTTAATTTTTTTGCACAATTGTTTATATAAAAAATAGCTAATTAGTTATTGATATGTTGATTGTAAATTTGGGTTGTAGATAAATTGCTGTGTCCAAGTATTTCCTGGATTATTTTGATATTTATTCCTTGTTCAAGTAAATGTGTTGCATAGGAATGACGTAAAATGTGTGGGGTTATTTTCTTTTTGATTCCGCTTTCATTTCCATATTTTTTTATCATTAGCTGAACATATCTTGGAGTTAACTGATTTCCACTTTTTATTAACTACTAAATACTTGCTTTTTTGAGTTCTTTTTTTCAAATATTTTTGTATTAACTGGTTGGATGATTTATCAAGTAAAATAACACGGCTATTGTTTCTACTTACAATGGATAATTGTTTTTCTTCAAAATTCACATCATCTATAGTTAGGTTTATAAGTTCAGAAACACGCAGTCCGGAAGAATATAATAATGTTACTATTAATTTATCGCGTATTTTAGTAATGACACGAAAATCAGAATCCGAATTTTCATCCCATGTAATGCTGTCTAATAGTTGTTTTACTTCTTTTTTGCGTTAAAAAATTTGGTGAAGGTTTAGTTCTTTTTGGAATTGCAATTGAATCTAAAAAATGGATATTGTTAAATTCAAGGAATTTTTTAATAACTACTGTAACTAAGTATATGTAATTTTGACTAACATTTTTCACTTGTTTTAAATGGATTATATAACCGTTAAAGAATTTTATGAATTCTTTTTCATTATAAATAGCTATTTGATTTTTTTTAAGTAAGTGGTAAACTTATGTATTATTGATGAATAAGTTTTAATAGTGTTTTGTGAATAATTATTGTCTTTTAAAGAAGTTATATAATTTTCTTTTATTTTATTAAAATTATAAACATCGAGAATATTGATTTTATTCCCGTTTTTGTCTATAATTTCATTTTTAAAATCATATGTTTCCATTAGGACACCTTATTAATCCATAGTTATTATTTTTAAGTCACCTGGTTTTTTAACTATGTTCATGGATTTAAATGCAACTAATCTTTTTATTCCTTTTAATGAAGCAACATCAACAAGTCTTTGACTTATAATTCCATCAAAAATAACAGTATCAGCAGTATTTTCTATATTTTTAATTTCTTCATAAATGTTTTCGACTTCTACTTCCTGTGTCATGTTTAAAGCTTCATCTAAGATAGCTCCACAGCCACTACCTTCAAATTCTTTTAACATATCTTTCATTAATTTTGTTTCATCATCTTCAACTGGAATTTCTTCAATTTCCACTTCTTTAACTTTAGGTTCGTATTGTTGTTTATTATTTGAATGTTTATTATTGTGTTTGTTGTTATGTTTTTTAGAAGTGGTTTTGTTGTTAGATTCACTTAATATATTGTGATTAGCTAAAAATTGTGCTGTAGGAACTTTATCTTTTAGAGCGATTAATACTTCGTCTTTTTCAAGGTCTTCAACTTCTTTACCTTTAGGAGCACGAGTCATATAATCAACATCTCCTATTTGTAAAAGCTCTTTTAAAATAAGTTCTCCGCCACGATCACCATCTACAAATGCAGTTGTTGTTCTTTTTTTTACTTAAATTCCCTATAGATTGTGGGACACTAACTCCTTCAACAGCTACAGTATTTTTGATACCATATTTAAGTAAATTCAATACATCGCTACGACCTTCCACTACGATAATTGCATCAGAAGTGTGTATGCTTGGACCTGCAGGTAATCTGTCTTCACCATATTCTGAGATTTCATGAACACGCATTGCTTCTCTTACTTCTTCAATCATTCTCATACTAGCTGGACTAGCACTTTCAATCATGTTTTTGTAGATTTCTTTTGCACGATTTACAACTTGTTCTCTTTTAACAGCTCTTACATCTTCCACTTTAACTGTGTGAATTTCTGCTTCACATGGTCCAACACGATTAATTGTTTCAAGTGATGCTGCAAGAATGGCAGTTTCAACTCTGTCTAAGCTAGATGGGATTACAATTTCTCCTTTAGCTCTCCCACCATTGGAATGAATCATTACTTGGATTCTACCAATTCTTCCAGTTCTTTGAAGTTCTCTTAAATCTAAATCATTACTTAATAATCCTTCTGTTTGTCCAAATACTGCACCGACTACATCTGGTTTTCTACAATCCCATTTGCATTAATTTGTGCATGAATTAAGTATTTTGTTGTAGTTAATTCTTCTCCTTTTCCCATTCTTAAGCCTCCTTTTATTTTTATTGGCTTATTTTTTCATCTTTCTAAAAATTGGGTATTTTAAGAAATAATCATTGATAAACATATCTGATATCTTTTAATTAAAATATCTTCCATACACTAAAAAGAGTTAAAATCTACTGAGCATATTACTAATTTCATTTATAGCTTATAATTGCCATTTTTCTTTATTTTTTAAGATTATATTTAGTTAGTAATATTAATTGCTCCTGTTTTGTTTTTAAATTGAATAATAATTAAGTTGTAATAATGAATGTAAATAAACTCTTTAAGTATAATTGTGAGTATTTTTTATACTTCATTAAATATTTTGAAAATAGTAATATATATAATTAGTTAGTCATGTCACAATTTTTGAAAAATCTTTTTAATTGGTTTTTACATATTATATTATAATAATTTAATTAAGAGAAGTGATTTGATGTCAATAACACCAAGTGATTTATTACACCATAAAAAAAAGACTTAAATAAAAAAATTGATGTGGAAGATATAGATTTAAGCGAAATATCTATTGATGATTTAGTTTTCAATAAAAAAAATTATAAAATTATATTAACTTGATGTCTTTACTTGATTGTGTTTCTACCTGCCAAATTTCTGATGCATATAATGAAATTTCAAGAAGATCCGGTGTTATCAGAGAGTTAAAACCTATTAATAAATTAAAGGTTTGGGGTAGAATTACTACTTGTAAAACTAATAGTGATGATTGGGGAACTTCTGCATTGGCTATTGATGAAGCTAATGATGGTGATGTATTATTTATCAAAACCAATAATTCGAATATGTCTGTGTGGGGGAGAATTAGCTTCTACTTGTGCTAAAGCTAATGGTGTTAAAGCAACTATAATTTACGGATCTGTCAGGGATTTGGATGCTCTTTATTATATGGATTATCCTATTTTTGCCTGTGATTATGCTCCAAATGCAGGTAGTGCTTTAGGTTTAGGCAAAATTAATGTAGATGTTTCTGTTGGGGATATGACTATTCAGCCAGGTGATTTTTTCTATGGTGATGAAACAGGAGTGGTTATCATTCCTCAATCTTTGTTTAAAAAGGTCATGAATCAAACGTTGGCTATTAAAATAAAAGAATTAGGTATTATTGATGCTATCAATAATGGCAAAACTTTGTCTCAAGCAGCTGGGTTAAAATAGTGTTTAGGACAATTAAATAGTAAAACATTTAAATAGCAAAATTTATTGATATATAAATATATCGGTACATTTATATAGTATGACATTCATATTTAGTAATTGATACAGATTATTTTATGATTGATTTTTTATGAAAGTTTTAGGAAATAGTTTGCATATTGCAAATTCTGGAAAATTAATAGCTAGATCATCTAAAACACCTAGTCCTGGCGGCATTGTTTTTAATAGCGATAAAACTAAAATAGGCAAGGTTAGCTATGTTTTTGGACCTACTAAAAATCCATACGTTTCAATTAAATTATTTAAATCTGTTAATTTAGATAAAATCAAGAGAAACTATGGCGAAAAACTATTTGTATCAAGACCAAAATCTAAGAAACCTAGGAAGAGGAGGGTGAAAACACGAAACAAAAAGTAAACGAAAATCCCTAAAAAGGTTGGACATAAAAGAACAGAAAAAGAAATCATGCAAGGTGATGTCTATGATAAAGATAAACAGACTGTATGTCCAGAATGTGGTTCCACAGAATTAATTGGTGATTATGAAAGAGCAGAAGTAGTTTGTGCTCACTGTGGATTAGTTATTGATGAAAATCTTGTGGATATGGGTCCTGAATGGAGGGCTTTTGATCACGAACAAAGAGATAAACGTACTAGGGTTGGAGCTCCAATCACTTACACCATTCACGATAAAGGTTTAAAAATACTTATGATTGATTGGAGGAATAAAGACATTTATGGTCGCGATATTCCTGCAAGAAATAGGGCACAATGGTATAGATTAAGGAAATGGCAAAGAAAAATTAGGATTTCTGGTGCTACAGAACGTAACTTGGCATTTGCATTAAGTGAGTTAGACAGAGATTCTTCAAGATTAGGTCTTCCAAGAAGTGTGAGGAAGCTGCATCTGTAGTATACAGAAGTGCAGTAGATAACAAACTTATTCGTGGAAGAAGTATTGAAGGAGTAGTTGCTGCTTCTTTATATGCTGCTTGTAGACGTTGTAATGTTCCCCGTACTTTAGATGAAATAGCTGAAGTTTCAAGAGTTACTAAAAAAGAAGTAGGTAGGACTTATAGGTTCCTTACAAGAGAATTAAACATTAAATTACCGCCAACTTCTCCAGTAGATTATGTGCCTAGATTTGCTAGTGAATTAGGTTTATCTGGTGAAGCACAATCCAGAGCTATTGAAATTATTGAAAAGCAATGGAAAAAGGTTTAACTTCTGGTAGAGGGCCAACTGGTGTAGCTGCGGCTGCATTGTATATTGCATCTGTTTTATTAGGTGAAAGAAAAACTCAAAGAGATGTAGCAGATATTGCAGGTGTTACTGAAGTAACTATAAGAAACAGGTATAAAGAATTAACAGAACAACTTGAAATGGGTGTAACTTTATAAACACTCCATTTTAACTTTTTTACTATATTTTTCAATACGATATATTAATTCGTTAACAATTCCATCGTTATTTGTTTTTTTAACTTTAGCTAGTTTTTCCTGATATTTAGGGAGCCTTTTTAAGAATTTTTCCACTTTTTAGGACTCATCTCTTCATGATATTCACCATAGCCTAATTTCTGAACATAAAATCCGTTTAATGTTTGTTCAAAGTTTCCAATAGCTGGAACGCTGTATATTGGTTTTTAAGAGATATGGCTTCTGATATAAATGTAAATCCACCATTACATATTACTGCCTTTGCACTAGCTAAATCATTGTAGAATTCATTTTCGTTAAATAATTTGTAGGTTAAATTTTCATCTACTTCATCTTTATTAAATCCGTATACAATAAATTTTTCATTTAAAGATTTTAATTGTTCAACCAGTTTCACACTTTCTTTACTTGTTTGATAAACAATAATGTGATCTTCAATTGTAGGTTTCAGTTTTAAGATATCTTCACGAATCACTGGTGGATAGAGCACTGCCCTTTTTTAGGTTTGATTTTCGGATAAAAGAAGCTGGTTAAAATATGTATTTTCGGTTTTATTACATATGACTTTATTACGCCTTTTGCTTTTAGCATTTCTCCCTGATGCTTTGGGGGATAATCAATTGCAGTTTGGGTAATCATATGAATATTATCAAGACTTATTAATGGGATGCTGAGAAGTTTGGAAACCATTGTAGCATAGATTTCAAAATCGGTAACAATAACGTCGGGAGATAATTTTCTTGCTTTTTATATAATTCTTCATATCCTTCTTTAATGTTTAGAGGGTTATGTTTGAGAGCGTTGATTAATGTTTTTGTATTGTTGACTTTGTTATTTATATAAACGGTGTTGAATCCGCCGATTTTATAGACATTGTCAAATTTTTCATTTAAATATTTGTAAGCACGGTCACTGCTGAAAATGTAAACGTCATATTTGTCTTTTATACGGTCGATTATTACGCTGCTGCGAATAGCATGACCCATTCCCTCTCCACAGATACAATAAAAGATTACTTTTTTATCCCTGATTTTTTTTTTTGACTTTTTAAGATAGACTTTTGCAGTGTTTATTTTTGTTTGGATTCATCATAACTGTTTTTTAATTGGTCTAATTTTTTTCAGATTCCAGAGCAATTTTATCTAATTTATGTTTGCTTACATATTCTTTTCCATGATCAAAACCATAATTCAAATCTGAAGCTTCTGTTCTAATGCCTAAAAAGTCATTTACAGTACTTTTACCGTATTGCTTAGCTAGTGTTGCCAGCCCCTCTTCTTCAAGCCTTCTTGTAGAAACTCCAATTTAGCATTTCTCAGTACTTTAAATCTTTCTTTTTTTAGCTAATCTTTCAATGTATTCAGTATCTTCACCAAAAGTTAATTCTTCATTAAATCCACCGCAGCGTTCATGTAATTCTCTTTTAGCTATTATGCCATAACATCCGGCACCATGTGGCTTTATTTTTTCAACGCTGATCATAAATAAATTAGCCAAATCATGTAAAAGTTTATCTTCTGTTTTTTTAGAAAGGGGTTTCATTTGTGTAATTGCAATACCTAATCGTTCCATTTTAAATTCATAGATAACTTTTGCAAGATAATCTTCAGTAAGTTTTAAATCAGAGTCTAAAAATAGTAAGTAATCGCCTTTAGCTACTTTTTGCACCATTATTTCTACCTACTGCAGGTATACCTCCTTCAACAACAATACATCCGTATTCTTCAGCTATTTTTACAGTATTGTCTTTAGAGTCAGCATCAGCAACAATTATTTCATAATCACTAAAATCCTGCTGTTTAATACTTTCCAGAAGTTACTGGAAGGTATTCTTCTTCATTATATGTAGGTATAATAATGCTTAAAATCATATGTTAATATTAATTTTTAAAACTTATAAGTTTTTATTAAATATATGAATAAATGTTCCAGGAGATTGTATAGTACTCACATTTGTTGTTTAAGGGTATTTTTTAAATCTTTAATTAAATTTAATTCATTATAACTTGAATCAAGAGTATAAACTGTTTTATTTTCGCTGTGTTGAATACTTTCTATTGGAAAATCATTTAATTCAATATTGTCTGCAGGATTTACAACTTCAAGTGTGTAATATTCATTATTTGCTCCAAAAATAGCTATTGAAATTCTTAAAGTTATAAAAAGAACAGTTATGATATAAGGTAACAGTCTGTGAAGATAAAATTTCACTTTGCTTAAGTTAATATCTTTGTAATGGGGATATTCTTTTTTTTGGATTCAGTTAATATTTTCTTATTTTTTAAAAGAACTCCTCCAATATAATAATCAAAATAATAATGGTTTCTATAAATTAGAAAAAGTCCGCAAATACCTAACATTGATGGTGTAGAAAACATTCCTCCGTCTAATGCTCCAATAAGTAAGCAGGTTGAAAAAAAACTTAAAAGGATTGTAGTTGGAGCTAAACGTTTTTGATTAGCTAATATTTCAAGTATGAATAGGATTGGGAATAATATGATTACTATTTTAGCTATATTTGGAACATAGGTATATAATCCGACTCCTGTATTGATTCCGCTGCTGATAAATGGCCCGATTAGTGAAGTTATAAGTTCTCCAAAAATGGATTTAAGTAAGTGGGTATGTAAAATACTGGTACTTGCTGCCTGTGAACTTTCACTCATAAAAGTTACATTTAATGGAATTCCTAAAGACTGTCTAAAGAGAACTTCCACAAGGATTCCTGAAATTAATAAAAGGCCACCTACACAAATAGCTATTTTTAAGTATCTGTCAGAGTCAATATCTTTATTTTTTAAGGTGAATGTTTGACTTAAAATTAAAAACAGTCCGAAAAGTCCAAAGAATAAAATATCTTTTCCTTTAGAAGAACCCATTAAAAATATGCGAGTTAGAGGTCTTACTATTGGATTGAAGATGTCTGTTATAAAAAAGTACACCTGCAAATAATATAAATATGAATCCTGCTAATATAATATTATTCCTTTTCATTAAAATTAATTTAAGTTTTTAATGATTTAAAAGATTTACTAAATACGTGTTTTTATGATATTTACATTAGAATATTTCATTGGTTTGATTTTAATAGGGATTGTTGCAGGTTTTGCATCTGGTCTTTTAGGTGTTGGTGGGGGATTTTAATTGTTCCGTTTCAGTATTTTTTACTGAATATCTTGGTGTTGACCCGTCACTTGCCATGTTAATATCTCTTGGAACCAGCTTGTCTATTATTATTCCAACAGCATCAAGTGGTGCATATAGACATTTAAAAGTTATGGACAATATTTTAAAACCTGGAATAAGGTTAGGGTTATTTGGTATTGTTGGAGGTGTATTGGGAGGCATAATTGCATCAATGCTGCCGACACAAATATTAAAAATTATATTTGGATGTTTATTGTTATTTATAGCTATTCGTAACTTAATATCCGCCAATAAAAACACTTCAAAAGTCAGAGCCAAATTTAATTTAATAAACATAGCTGTTGTAGGTGTATTGGTTGGAATTTCTTCAGGTCTTTTAGGTGTTGGTGGCGGGGTGTTTATAATTCTGATTTTAACTGCAATATTCGGATTTTCAATGATTGAAGCTATTGGAATTTCATCAGTATTTATTAGCCTAACAGCTATTGGAGGAACCGTATCATATATAATATCTGGCTGGGGAGTTAATCCGTTTCCGTATTCATTAGGATATGTAAGTTTAGTTAATTTTGCAGTTATCGCAATGTTTTCAGTACCTTTAGCTTATTATGGTGCAAAAATAGCTCATAAGGTTCCTGAAAAAAGATTAAAACAAATATTTGGTTTAGTGGTTTTATATATTTGACTTAAAATGTTGGGTTTGCTTCCTTAATCCTTAAATTTAACTCCCATTCCCATTGCAGTAATTTGGAAGCTGTCTCCACCTAAACCAATTAAACCATATTCTATTTTCAAATCTAAAATTCCATTCCCACCATTAGTTTTAATGTCATTAGCTATTTTGATTAAAACAGTATCTTTGGCTTTTTAAGCATTTTTAAAGTATCTTTTTCATATTTTTCAGGATTAACATGGATTAATTTTTTATCTCTTTCTAAAAAAACTGTTTCATGGAAATGGCCTATAATTTCTATTTTTTTATTAATTGGATGTGAACTGGTTATAAATGTAAAATTCAAATCATTGATTTGTTTATTGCTTTCCAATTCATTTTCCACAACTTCTGTATCAATAGTTCTTATAGGTTTTTGCTTTCCGGTTATTTTATAATACATGTCAGATAATTTGGAATAGGTATAATCTGTAATTTTTTAAATATTCCAAAGAAATAAGAAATTATTCCAATTATAACAACTAAAAAGAAATAGTTAATAAGTGTAGGAAGAGCTGCCTGTAAAATTACAATTATTGATCCGAAAGTGATTACATTTACTCCAAGTGTAGGATTGGCTATAATAAAACCGTAAACTACAGTTACAAGAAATAAAATAAATGCACTAATAGCTCCAATATCTTCGCCGATTATCTGTTTAGCTAATATAGTTTCAGCATATCCTGCAGCTAATGGAGCAAAAATAAGTCCAAAATTCCATCCATAAATATCAATATGGAAATATAAAAAATATAATAAGTTAAAATACCAACAAATGTTCCAAAAGAAATGCAGATAATAGCTTCTTTCAAGTTTTCCACATTTTCTATTCTTTCTTTAAGATTCATATTATTCGTATTTTATAGCAGTACCGTAAGCTGTTACAAGAATTGTATTTCCCATAGTACCGCCTAAGTTATCGTAAGAAATTTTCAATCCGATAATAGCATTTGCACCTAAATATTCTGCTTTTTCTTCCATACTTTTCAGTGCAATATCACGAGCTTTTTGGATTTCTTCTTCATATCTTGAGGTTCTTCCACCTACAACATCCCGAACACCGGAAAATAAATCTTTATAAATGTTAGCACCGATTAAGGATTCTCCAGTTACTAAACCTTTATATTCAATAATTTCTTTATTTTCCAGTGTGTTTGCAGATGTTAATATCATTTTTATCACTTATTTCATAAATTGCATTATTCCCCAAATAACTAAGAAAAGAATGATAACTCCAGTTAGAGCATATCTTGTTTTCTTTTGTTGGTTAATTCTTTGGTCCCAAACTGTTTGGCAGTCTGGAGAGCATACAAGTTCGTTTAAAGGTATTGGGGTTCCGCAAATTGGACAATGTTTATGTGGTTCTACAGCCATATTATCACCATATTTTTATATTTTAAAAAAGTCTTTAGTAGTTTTTGTAACTTCTTTTGCAAGTTTTTCTACATCATAATCGTTTTTATAATGAGCAATTGTTTTTAATATATGAGGCAAATATTTGGGTTCATTTTTATTACTTTTAGGTTTTTTATCAAAGTTTTTAGGTATTAAAAATGGAGCATCTGTTTCTATCATTAATTTGTTGGTTGGAATTACACTTACAGCATCCTGCAGGTCACCACCTCTTTTCATATCACAAATCCATCCGGTAACACCAATGCAGCATCCTAAATCGATATAATTTTGAGCTTCCTGTTTGGTTCCTGTAAAACAGTGAACTACTGATTTTTCACAAACATCTTCATGTTTTTTAAAATATCATATAAATCTTTGTGAGCCTCTCTTTCATGTAAAAAATAAAGGCATATCCAAATTTTCAGCTAATTCCACCTGTTTCTCAAACCATTTTCTTTTGAACATCTCTTGGAGAAAAATCACGGTTATAATCAAGACCGCATTCTCCAATAGCTATAACACAATCATTTTCAGCTATTTTTTCCAGTTCTGAAAGAGTATTGTCATCACATGTTTTTGCATCATGAGGATGAACGCCGGAAGTTGAGTATAAAGTTCCAGGATAATTAGATGCATATTCACAAGCTATCTGACTTGCTTTGACATTGGTTCCAGTAATTATAAATTTGGAAACACCTTCAGCAATGGCATCTTCAATTATAATTTCTCTATTTTTTCTAAAAGAAGGATGCATTAAATTAAGGCCAATATCAATAAGATTTTCCACTTAATCACCCGTTTATTTGCTGATAACTTTGGTTCCTACTTCCTCACCATTAATAGCTTTAATTAAGTTTTCAGAATCATAACCGTTAGCTATTACAGTTTCAAGAGATGATCTTTTAATCATTTGGATTGCAGTCATATCAAAGAATTCATAGGTTCCGGCCTTGGTGTCTTTTCCGCTGATGAATTCTATCATTTCACTAGCTGTAATTTCTTTAATTAATTTAGCATCTTCATATTTGTTCGGATCTTTGTCATACATTCCGTCAACAGAGGTTAGATTAATCAGTTTATCTGCATGAATGTATTCTGCTAAAATAGCTGAAACTGCATCAGTATTGTGTGCAGGTTCTGTTCCGCCCATTACAATTATTTTTCCGGCAGCTGAGTATTCCAAAGCTTCCTGGAAGTTATGAGGCACTTTCTGATAAGCAGCATCTCCAAGTGCAGATAATAACAATTTAGCATTAATTCTTGTAACTTCAATTCCAATATCATCGCACTGAGCTTCACCAGCTCCAAGTTCACGAACAACTCCGATATATTCTCTGGCAGGTTTTCCTCCACCTACAACAACGAATATTTCATGTTCGCTAGCTAATGATTTTAATATTTCACTATATTCATGGAATTTTTACAGTCATATTCTTTTTAATAAAATTGATCCTCCAATTGCTACGACTATCTTCATATATTCACCTTAACTATTATTTATTTGGATGATATTATTTAAATTTTAAATTATTATTTGCTGTAAAAAGAAAAATTGATTTTTAGTTTTCATATAAGTTTGTGGGTTTTTGCTTTAAAAATAGCTATATTTCATTTTTATTAAAATAAGAAAAATAAGAAAAAAAGAATTAAATTTAGTCAGCATGACCAAATTTAATTTTAAGTTTTTAATGAATAATCTAGCCCATGTGTAACCAAACATTGAACCTATGAAGCTTCCTAAAATTACTCCTGCAAAGATACCCATTTCTCCATAGCCTAATACGAGTCCAAATAGGTATGCAAAGACTACTTCTGCAAATAATGATCTTACGATAGTTACTATTAATGAGGATGTTCCTTTTCCAACTCCTTGGAATACAAATGATCCTGCAATACCGAACGGTACGAATATTAAGAAGAAACAGAATATTCTAAGTGCAAATGCAATTTGGGATGTGAGATATGCTGTTGCTGCAGAATATGAGAACAGCAATGCGATTTGCGGTGCAAAGATAAATGTTAGAGCTCCTAAAATCAATGAAATTACTAATCCGAATTTAATACTGTATGTGAAACTGGTTTTTAATTTTTCATAGTTACGAGCACCGTATGCTGCTCCAGCTACTGTTAAAAGTGCAGTAGCAATTCCCATTAATGGAATCATTGCCATGGATACAATTCTCATACTTGCAGTATATACTGCTACTGCAGTGGTTGTTGAAACAATAACAAGCATTGCATTTATTGCCATTGTAAGTCCTGAAATGATTAACTGTTCTGCAGTAGAAGGTATAGCTACTTTCATGATTTCAATTACAATTCCTTTACTTTTTTTGAATTGATCAAAGCTTAGATTCATGTAGGTGTCTTTTTTAAACCCATATCCAGTAAGCCATTACAATACAGGAAATTCCTGCAGAGATTACTGTTGCCCATGCAGCCCCTGCTATTCCCATATTTAAATAATATATGAAAATCGGATCTATGATTATATTTAACACTGCTGTAATAGCTATTGCTATTGTAGCTCTGTTTACATCTCCTTCAGATCTTAATATTGATGAAAGTACAGCTGAGAATAAAAATACTATTAATAATCCAAATGTAACTACACTGTAATCCATACATAGGTCAGTAACACTAGCTCCTCCCATAATTACAACTATTTCCGGTATTAACGGAAGCAATATTATTGGTATTACAATTCCTATGATTGTAGTTAATACAACGGAGTGTAGTGCTGCATTATTTGCTAATTCATCTTTTTTAGCTCCAAATGCTCTTGCAATTAATGAGTTTGCACCGGCACCTATTCCGTTTCCAAGTCCGACAATAATCATAAATAATGGTGTTATAAAACCTAGTGCTGCTAGAGCATCTGCTCCAAGTCCTGATACCCATACACTATCTGCTAAATTATAAAGCATTATAAGAAGCATTGATAGCATCATAGGCCAGGCTAATTTATTGATAGCTTTTTAGGGTCTCCAGTTATTAATTCAATATTTGCATGTTTTCCTTTGGTCATATCAGCCATTTTTTTTTCCTCCTTTTGTGTGTTTTTTTGAATGTTTATTGATGATATGGTTATTTTCCTCATTAGTTCAACTATCTGCTTTTCATCAGTATTGCAGGTTGAATATATTTGGTTTTCCATCCATTATTTAAATCCATGATTTTTAAAGCAACTGCTCTGCCTTTTTCAGTTAAAGACAATTGGTATTTTCTTCTGTTGTTTTCATCTATTTCCTTGTTAATAAATTGTTTTTCTTGTAGTTTTTGTATTGATCTAGCTATACTTCCTTTATCTATTTTAAAATGATTTCCAATTTCTTCTTGACAGGATATGTCTTTGTATAATAAATAGCTAAGTATAGGTGCATGTGATGCGGTTATTCCTTCTTTTTAAGATAATTATTTAAATATATCATATATTGTCTGTGTATTATGGAAATAAATGTAATAAATTTAATATCATCGTTTTTAAACAAGTTAATGTCACATTTCATAAAAAATCATTTTATAAATTTTATTTTGAAAATTTACAGTTTTAATATTATACTTTCATACTATATAAAACATTTGGTGTGACAACAAGTGTCAGAACAATAATTGGAAATTACAACATTTTTAATTTCAAAATAAAAAAAATAAAAAAGGTTAATTTAATTTTATCTGCGTAATAACCTTTTAAAAATCATATAAATAAACATAATAACTAAAATAATCAATACAATTGGCAATATAGTTAATAAAATGCTGTCATTAACTTTATCAAAATGGTACTATCTATCAACCGCCATATGTGATCCGTCAGTATGATTTGCAGTTATTTTAGCAAAATTATATTGTAAATCATAATAGCTAATGTAGGCACCTTCGTAATTTATGTAATCTGGAGCCTGTCCATGTTCATCCATGTAATTTTTAACAATTCCTCCCATTTTTATATAATCATAAATTGAATAGGAATCCTTGGTTAAAATGGAGTATTTCAATGGAGAATCTGGAGCTTTATAATCTCCAGGATTTTCTAACCCGTTTCCATTTAAATAGTACTGGTTAAATATAACAGTTGTGGGGCTGAATAAGAGTTGTAAGTTCCATTCATTTCATTGTCGTTGCTTTCTAAAAGACTTTGACTAGCATGAGCCATATTTGAAGGAGCTAATTTATGAGTTATTACTAAATTATTGTCATAATGTTTGGTGCTGTTGTAGTTATTTATATTATTAACAATCTCTCTGGCAATATATTTGTTTACATCATCATTATTCTGATTTATAATGCCGTCAGAACCTGCATCAGGATATTCTTTCAATGGCTGGATATAGCTGATTCCTCCATCATTAAGAAATGTTCCGGGGTTATTAATTCCTGCAAAAATTGTTTTTGAGTAGTTATCGTCCCATGCTCTTCTTAAGGATTTTGCAGTATCTAAATCATAATCTCCAGTATTGACAAATATTATCTGTTTGTCTGTAGTGGCTGTGGAATATTTATTTAAAACTAAAAAATTACCTGGATCTACAGCAGCAAACACTACACTAACATTTGAATCAGCTTCAATAGCTCTTGTTCCTTCTCCAGGTCCTGGAGACTGACTATCTACAATTACATTAATTTCTCCATTGCTGATTTTTTTCAATATAGGTTTTTATGGAATTAAGCATTCCTACATCATCATTTGTACCCATTATGTTATCGGATGTTAGAAAAACAGTGGTAGTTGCAGATACATCTTGAATTACACTAGCTAATAATAAAATAGCTAATAGGATAATTGCAATTTGTTTTTTCATAATTTTATTTCAATTTTTATGATATAATAATTTTTTTTATAGTATAATATTAAATTATTGTTTAAATGGATTATTTTTTGATTTTATTAATTTTTATTAATTTATTAGAAAAAATTTAAATAATTTAAAGTTTAATAAGATTTTTGAGGATTTAAAACGATTATCTTTTATTTTAAGTTCTATATTGTAGTTATTTTGAAAAATAACATTGCTTGTATCAAGTTGAAATAAATTTGTAGATTATAGCTAAGTATTTAATTTTAAAATATTTGGTTTTAGTTAGCTAATTTGATAGTTAAATATTAATTTACGGTTTATTTTCAAATTTCATATTTAAGAATTGTTATTTTCAAGTTTTATACTAAAATAAAAAGTTTAATTGCTAATTAATAGCTAATTTAGGTTAATTAATGGTAGTTAAAAATGTCCTCAAAATAGGAGATTTATAATGTTTAAAAGCAAACAAAAGAATTTTCTTATTTCTATGCTTTTATTAGTTTTATTTTTAGCAACTTTAGGCACAGCTTTTAGTGCTGATTTAAATGAAACTTTGGAAGCTCAGGAAGTAAGTGTATCCAAAGATAATTTAGAAAATTCTCAAAATGACATAGTACAGGGTAGTGAAATAACTGTAAATGGAGGTAAATTTAGTGATATTCAAAAAGCAATTGATAATGTAGATGATGGTGGAACAATTCATTTAAATGGATATTATAGTGCCCAAAATAATGATGCTGTTGTTTATGTAAATAAAAATATTAAGATTGTAGGAGGTTCAAATGCTGTTTTAGATGGAAAAATATTTCTTGTATTTTTTCAATTCAAAAAACAGGTTCAAATTGCCAAATAAGTAATTTAAAATTTATAAATGGGATGTCAGGTCATGGTGGTGCGATGGTTATTCTTGGTAGGGATGTAACTATTGAAAATTCAGTTTTTGAAAATAATTATGCAGATTATGCTGGAGGTGCAATTTATGTACTTTCAATTTTTGATAATAGCGGTAAATATCCGGAAGAAGGTGAAAATTTAATTATAAGAAACTGTAATTTTACAAATAACTTTGCACAAGTGGCAGCAGGAGCTATTGGTGTTTATGGAAATAATACTCAGGTTAGAGATTGTAATTTCGTATCTAATAAAGTCAAACCAATCACTAATCATAAATCATATGGTGGTGCGATTCAAATTGGTCGTGATGAATACAATATTTATTCTAATGTTGTAAATTGTAATTTTATTAACAATGAAGCCATTGCACATAATTTAAATAACTCTCATGGTGGAGCAGGTTGTGTTAGAGCGGGAATAACTTATCAAAATTGTAAATTTATTAATAACTCTGCAGATCAGGGTGGAGCATTAACTTATCATGCATCAGGTAATATTAAGGATTGTTTTTTATAAACAACTCTGCAAAACTTTATGGTGGTGCATTAAGTACAGGTTATATAGATATGGATATGAATTTAAAAGTGGCTAACTGTAATTTTGAGCAAAATAATGCTCCTTATGGTGGTGCTGTTCAATTAAAAGGTAAAAATATTGAAATTCAAAAATCTACATTTAATAAAAATGTTGCATCAGTAAATGGTGGTGCTGTTAATATTATAGCTAAAACAGTCACTATTGATGACGTTGATTTTAATAAGAACATAGCTAATGTAAATGGCGGTGCGGTTTATATTAATGGATATAAAACAACTGTTGTAAAGTCTTCATTTATAGCTAATGAAGCTATTCCTGATGTTAAAAAATTAGATGACGGATTAGGTGGAGCTATTTATATAAATAGTTCTGCAGCTACTATTAATAAAAAATACATTTAATAACAATGTAGCAAGAAATGGAAGTGCTATTTATTATGATAAATCAGGTTTAAACTGTGTTATTTCAGATAATGCAATGGCAGAAAATCAAGCATGGGTTTATGCTTTGCCAATTTCTGCTAAAAATATTTATTATGGTGAAAATTGTGAAATTTCAGCTACTATATTTGGCGGAAATAATATAGCTAAATATAATGATTTATTTGTTTCAAATGCAATTTATAATAATGCAAAACAGGATAAAATTAAAGTAAATGGTGAAACTCCTATTTTAGGAGCTGTAGATAATGGAAAATTATATCAGGACAGTAGGGAATATAATATGGATGTTTTATTAACTGTAACTTATGAAGACGGATCTGTAATATTTAATAAAACTTTAAAATCTGATTTTAAAGGTTATGTTTCAAATGTCCTGGAAAATTTAAAACCTGGAAATTATAAAGTTAGTGCAACCCATTTTGAAGATACTTACTACAAATATATTACAAATGTTACCTATTTCAGTGTTTATCCTAAAGCGGATCTTCAAGTAAATAAAAGTTCTAATTTGATTGATGCTAATTATGGGGATGTGGTAATATGGACATTAAAGATTACAAATAATGGTCCTAATATTGGAACTGGAATTAAATTAAAAGACTTAATTCCTAATGGTTTAATTATTTTGAACTGTGATGATGAAAAATACAATAAAAAAACAGGTATTTTAAATATTGGATCTCTTAACATCGGTGAATCTAAAACAATTAATATAAAAACTTTAGTTAATAAAACGGGAACTTTTATAAATGAAGCTAGTGTGTCTGGAAACGAATATGATTGGAATTTAAAAACAATAATGATTCAGCAGGTCTTAATGTTAATCCATCAGCAGATTTAGCTATTGAAAAATTAGTTAATGATACTAATCCTAAATTCAATTCTTTAGTTAAATGGACTTTAAGAGTTACCAATAATGGTCCTGATAAAGCTACAGATGTTATTGTTTGTGATCTGCTTTCTAGAGATTTGATTTATCTTTCCAGTACTGGAAATTATGATGTAAAATCTGGTTTATGGAATATTGGAACTTTAGAAAGTGGCAAATCTATTTCTATCGATATTGTAACTTTAGTTAATAAAACTGGAAAAATAATGAATGTGGCTAATGTGTCTGGAAATGAATATGATTGGAATTTAAGTAATAACTGTGATAATAATTCTATTGATATTGATGTATGCGCTGATTTGGCTATTGAAAAATTAGTTAATGATACTAATCCTAAATTTAATTCTTTAGTTGAATGGACTTTAAGGATTACTAATAATGGTCCAGATACTGCAACTGGTGTTGTTGTTTGTGATATTTTGCCTGATGGATTAATTGCTATGGATAAATCATTTAATGGAACTTGGAATGTCGGCCAATTGCTTGCTAATCAGACAAAGGAATTAACAATAATCTGTTTTGTTAATAAAACTGGAAAGCTTGTTAATATAGCTAATGTATATGGAAATGAATGTGATTATGATTTAACTAATAATATTGCAAATAAAAGCATTGAGGTTAATTCAAGTGTTGATCTTTTTGTTAAAAAATATGTGAACAATAGGACTCCTGACTTTGGTGAAATAATTAAATGGTCAGTTGTTGTTTCAAATAATGGTCCTGATGTGGCTACTAATGTTCAGGTTAAAGATTTATTGGATGAAGGGTTAATATTTGTAAAATCTAGCTTAACAAAAGGAAACTATGATGTTGAATCTGGTATTTGGACTATTGATTCATTAGCACCTATGATTAATGAAACATTGGATATTTACTGTAAAGTTAATAAATCTGGGAAAATTCTAAACTTAGTCAGTGTCAATTCTACACAATATGATTGGAATGAATCAAATAATCATGATAATGAATCTGTTGATGTAATTAAAGTAGCTGATTTGTCAGTTATTAAATTAATTAACAATTCAAATCCTAATTATAATGATTTAATTAAATGGACAATAATTGTTTCAAACAATGGGCCAAATGCAGCTACTGGTGTTGTGGTTAATGATTTGCTTCCAAATGCTGTTGAATATATTTCATCTAATCCATCTAAAGGAGTTTATAATCCTGTAAGTGGTATATGGGATATTGGCAACTTAGATGTTGGTGAAGAATTGCAATTGGATATTGTCTCTAAAATTGTCAAAACAGGAAACATTACAAATGTTGTTAAAGTCAGAGGCAATGAAAAAGACAATAATTTAACTAACAATAATTATGAAAAGTCAATTAATGTTAAACCTGCTGCAGATTTAGCTATTGAAAAATCAGTATCAAAACAGGAAGTTAAATTAGGTGATTTAATTACTTATTTAATTGAAATTACAAATAATGGGCCAGATAATGCTGAAAATATTAAGGTAAATGAATTATTAAACTCTAATTTAAAGTTAATTTCATTTGAGACTACTAAAGGTAATTTCAATAATGAAACCAATGTTTTAACTATTGGTTCATTAGCTAATGGTGAAAAATCTCTGTTAACTATTAATGCCGTTGCAAATAATTGCGGTAAATTTGAAAATACTGTTGTTGTTTCATCGGATACTTTTGATTATGATAAATCCAATAATCATGATTGTGCAAGTGTTTTTGTAAGTGAAAAACTATGAAAAAATTAGAAAATATTGTAAATAATATCCATTCTCCAATTTTAACTAAAGATTCACTTCAAAAATCCATTGTTTCAAAATTAGAGAGTTTAACACAGGTACAGACTTTAACAAGTATTGTATTGCCAAAAACAGGTTTGCCGATTGTATTGTTAATTTTAGTTTCAATGATTTCAATTGGATTTTTACCTATTAAAATTTCAAAGAAAAGATAATTTAAAGTAGCTATTTGGCTACTATTTTTTATTTTTTAAAAGGATTTTTTAAAAATTTTAAACTATAAGAATTATTGATTTTTGCATCAATTATTTTAATGTTTTTTAATAAAAGTATTAAAAAATAATTCAAAATTCTTAAATTATCAATAGTTTTAAATAGGACTTTTAACAAATATATATCTAGATATTGATGTATTGATGATTTTTATTAAAAATTACTGTTTTTACTCAATATTAAATGTTATGAGGTGAAATTATGTCTGATGAAGAAATGATTGAAGAAACAAGCGAAGAATTTATAGAAGAAGATGAAGAAAAATTACCTTTCGCTAAAGCAGAAGTTGTTCGTTTAATGAAAGAAAATCTTGATGATGACAAAATGATCAGGGAAAGAGTAAAAGTAGAAATGAACAAATTCTTAGGTGAAGTTCTTAAAAACGTATGTAAACAATTAAATGATTATCCTTATACTACTATTGAGTATGAAATGCTTAAAGAATCTACTTACCCATACACTAACATTACAAGGATTAATCAGGAAAAAGAAAGAATATTATTACATTTAGAAGCTATTAAAGCAGATTGTAATGCATTAGCTATGGATGTTCAAAGAACTTTAAAATTAAAAGATGTTGCTGAAGAAGACGATTTAAGTAGCTTTTTAGCACATGATGACGAAGAAACTGAGGAAGAAGAATAAACTCTTCCTTTTTAATTATCTTCAATAATACTAAAACCTGTTTTTAATAATTTCAATTCCTCTTCGGGAATGTCTAATATTTCAACATCATCACTTACAACATTACTCTGACCAAAGGGATCTTCAATAATTAAAGTAGCTGTTTTTTTCTCCATTTACAAGGCTTTTTAAATCATTTAAAACTAACTGTGCATTTTTTTGAGAAGTATTGTCATTAAATAGATGAAGTGCCTGTTTTACTGCATCTTCAAATCGGGTGATTACTCCTTCAACATTAGTTACATATCCTTCTGATTTTGGACCAGGTTCCACTTTAACGCCAAGTTCTGGAATGGACACAGTTGCTGACTGTGATCGGACAATTCTGGTAGATAAATTATCTTTATTTATTTTTAAAAACATATTTTGCAGGATCATTATGTTCAAGTGCTATAATATCACTATGTTTAAATCCGCAAGAATCACAAATAATAGTTGTTTCTAAAACCTTTCCGAAGTGTGGTATTTCAATTTCTTTCATTATAGATTTAGCCACATTCTCAGTGTTGCATGCTGGACATTTGATACTCATTTCATTAATTTCTGCTTCATTCATTATAAACAAATCCTCTTTTTGTTAATTCTTCAATGATATTATTTAAACTATTATCGTCAGGTGCACAGACAGTAAATTTTCTGTACTTTGACAGAGCATATAATTTATTTAAATCTTCTTTTTTTCTCTTTGTTTTCATTAATGCTTTTAATAAATTTGGTTGCTTCATCAGAATCTGAAATATTAACAGTTTTAACTAATGAATCTTTAAAGCCTCCTAATTTGTACACGATTTTTGTTATGCTGCTGTTATTCTGTTTTATGATGATGTCAACTACATCTTCTAATTCATCAACACTATTAGTTAAACATACAGTTTTACAGGTTTGTTTTATTGTTTTAAGTAGTTTGGACAATGTATTATTAATATTTTCAGTATTGACTGTTATTGCATTGAATTTTTCAGCCTGAGATATTAGGTGGTTGTGGATTATTCTGTTTTCTTTAAAGAATTCTAATTGTTTTCCACCTCTATGTATTTGAATTGCTCTTTTAACAAATCTTTCTTTATGTGCTTCTTCATCTGATGATAATATAAAGAAATAAATATTTGCATATTCGTAGAATTGTTCAATATCAATTAATCCAGGAACTAAATGCACTCCTTCAATTATAATGTCATCAAAGTCTGTAATTGCTCGCTGAATTACCTTTTCTAAAGCAGGAATAACATATGATGCGTGTTCATCAAAACCAGCCGCCACCAGTTCCTCATAGTTGTCATATTTTGACTTGTTTCGTAGGCTTTTATATGCTTCATAAGATGAATTGTGGAGTGCTGGAGCATATTCCTTTCCAATAATTCCTCTAACTACAGCACGTATGAAATCACTTTCTATTAAATGTTTTATGTTTAATTGTTTAGCTAATTCTGCAGCTATTGTTGATTTCCCAATTCCAGAGGCACTTCCAATTAATATAACATAAGGTTTTCTCATGTTGGTAGTCTCCTATTCTTTTAATAGTTATATAATAATTAACATATTTAATTTATAAAAACATTATCTTTTAATAATAAGAAAATCAATAATTAATAAATAGATTATAATTTTTTTTGAAAATCTTTTTTAATAAAGTTTTTATAAAAAATTAAGATTATTTTGTTACACAGTTGTTATAAATTATAAGTTATAGGAGTGATATTTTTGTATTCAGTAGATTCTGTTAAAGAACTTCAAGATTTGAATCCATTCATTGTTGTTGGTTGTGGTGGAGGTGGTGAGAAATTCTCCAATCTTGAAGGTATTGAAGCAGTTGGCTTTATAGATGATGATGTTAACAAACAAGGAACTCAGTTTTGTGGTAAAACTGTTTCAGGCAGTTTGGATGAATGTTTAAGTGAAACTTCTGCAAACTCTCTTGTTATTATGTTGCCTATTGGAGCTGAAGGTTCAGCTATTAAATATGCTGTTCAAGCTATTGATGCTGGTTTAAATGTTATAACTTCCTTTAGATCATTATCTATTGAAGACAATATTTCTTTAAAAAAATTTGCTGATTCAAAAGATTTAATTATCAAAGAAATAGGTCCTAGGTTAGATGTTGTTGAAAAAATAGCAGGAATAGCTCCTGAAAAATCCTGTGAAGTTTTACCAAAAATATCCTATGAACCTAAAGCTCCGGTAATCTTTGTTGGAGGAACTTCTCAGGAATGCGGTAAAAGAACCACTTCCAAAAAATTAGGAATTGCAGCTACTCAAAGAGGTTTAACTTCAGCAGTTATTTCCACTGATGAAATGGGTCTTGAGGAACCTACAGAATTTAATTTTAGAGCAGGAAGTTTATCTGCTATGGATGTTCCTGCAGCAGTATTGTCTGCAATTAAATATGTTGAAGAAACTAAAAAACCGGATATTATTTTCATTGAAGGTCAATCTAGTTTAACTGAAAAAGGAAATCCTCATCCAAGAGGTTTATCTGCAGCTATTTTGATTGGTGCAGCTCCTGATGCAGTTATTATTGGACACAGACCAAACCACCCATACAGGGAACCTAGAGGCATTGAAGAAGAAATTAAAGCTATTGAAGCTGTTGAACCTACAAAAGTTGTGGGAATTTCAATTAATCTTAAAAATGCAGAATTGGATTTGGATACTGAATACTTTGAACATAAATATGACTTACCTGTAGAGGATGTTTATAACAATGGTGCTTCAAAATTATTAGATGCTATACTTGATTATTTAGGAGAGTAATTTAAATGGGTTTTACTGATGCTTTAAAAAGAAGTTTAGGTTTTGAAGAAAATACATCTTTACATAACAAACAGCCAAATAATTATAGAAGGCCAAGCACTCATTCTAGTGACTTTAGAATGTCAAATAATAATGCTTCAGATTTAAGCAGTCATAGCTATTATGATGATGTGTCTATTTCTCCGGAACAGTCTTTCTATGAAATAATGTTAATAAGGCCAAAAACTATTGATGATATTAATTATGTTGTAGATCAAGTTCTTGAAGAAAGTAATCCTGTTATTTTAGATTTATCTTTTTTAGAAAAAGAAAGTCCGGCTAATTTCAAACTTGCCGGTGAAAAAATCAAACAAATGAGAAGTAATTATGGTGCAGAAGCACTTTTACTTTCCCGTTGCAATGATAAAAATTTAATCATTATAGCTCCAAAAGGAGTTAGTTTAGTTAGAAAGTAGAAAAATTCTTATATTTTAAAGAATTTTTCAGCATTTTTAAATGCTACTTTCTCTATTTCTGTTTTTTATATCCTAATTTTTCGAGTTCACGTACTGTTTTTGGAACAGATAGTGGATCAGAGGGTTTATTGCTGATGTCACTATTTAACAGAAATTTGTCAAATCCATATTCATCCAATATAGCTATTGCTTCTTCTTTGTCCATTTTTTGAGGCTGTACTGTTAATCCTAAAGTGTAATCTTTGTCAATTACATCTTCAACTACATTTTGGTTTATATGGTCGATAACAACTAATTTTGGATCAATATGTTGAGGTACAATATCCTGAATGACTTTTAAGACTTCTTTTTTATTTTACGTGGTGTGTGAACAATAACTTTTGATTTAGTTTCTTCACCAATATCTAACTGTTTTTAAAGATGGATATTTCACTATCTGTTAAATCTTCAAGACCTATTTCTCCAATAGCTACTATCTGTTTGTTTTCAATCCATTTGTAAAGGTTTTCGTATATTAATTCCGGATTTACACTTGTATTTGCAGGATGGATTCCTAAAGCGACTTTTAAATCAAGGCCATATTCTTTAGCTCTTTTGGTGTCATAGTTGAGAATTCTTTCCAAATGATTTAAAAGAGTGCTTTCATTATTTAACTTGTATGGGTAGAAAGCACAGGTTATTGCAGCATCTATTCCAGATAAATACATTTCACCAAAATCTTCACTACTTCTTGAATCTCCATGCATATGTGTGTCAATCATTTCAATCACTTTCTTATAATGTCTATTTTGTGATTAATATTATGGTTGTCTCTCTTAAAAAAATTAATGCTTCAGAGTTATTATTTTTATATTTTTCTTATGTGTTATTTTACACATTTTCTCACTTTGAGAGTTTTTATATTTTTTTAGTATTAAAAATATCTTTGCTAGTAATACTCTTTTTGGTGATATCTGTGAATGAAAATCAAAAATGTATGGAAAACTATGAAACAGTATCTGAAGAAATTAAATATATAACAAACTCTTTAGTAAGGTTAAAAATCTTAGCAACTTTATATGAACAACCGTTGAATATGAAAGATATTAATAAAACTACCGGATTAAGTTATAGCTCAATATCAAGCAATATGTTTGGACTGGAATTGGGAGGTTTTGTTTATAGAAGCGGAAATCTCTATTATATCTCAAATACAACTGAACTTTATATAACTAATATTCTGGAATTAAAAGATACAATAAACTTATTTAATAGGTTTTTTAATATTTTAGATGCTCATATTGTAGACATGATTCCTGAAAATTCAATAGCTCAATTGTATTTGCTTGGAAGGGCTATTTTAGTTGAATCCAATGAAAAAGATATTTATAGGGCTTATAATATAATTCAGCATGCATTAAAAAGAAGCCTGCAGTTTGAAATGTGTTTTTCCTTTTTTCTATGGGGATTTTAATAAATATATAAATGATTTAATTGATGAGAACCGACATATTGAAATAATAATTCCTCAAAACATTAAGGAAAACTTTGAATATTTCTTGAATCTGGAAAATGACAATGTAGAAATGTCTACTTTTAATATTGAAAATAATTTTTTATTGGTTGTAACAGATAAAGTAATGATTCTTGGCCTTTTTAAGGAAGATGGAAATTTTGACCAGAACAGAATAATAACTTCTAAAAAAGAAGAATGTATTGAATGGGGTGAAAATCTATTTGAAAACTTTAAAAATAAGATAAATAAATGAGTATTTTTTACTCATTTATAATATTCTTCCAGATAATCTTTTTATTTCATCAATAGCTATTCTTTCTTGAGCTTCACTATCTCTGTTTCTTATAGTTACTTTATTGTCTTCCAAACTATCAAAATCAACAGTTATTGCAAGAGGAATACCAATTTCATCTGCTCTAGCATATCTTTTACCGATTGTTCCACTTACATCATATTCAACTTTAAATCCAGCATTTCTTAATTTATCAGTTATTTCAATAGCTATTTCACGAGGGCCTTCTTTGTTTACAAGAGGATAAATTCCCACTTGAACAGGTGCAACAGAAGGTGCAAATTTAAAGTAATCTTTGTTTTCTGTTTCTTTAAATGAATGTAATAAAACAGAGTAAAGAATACGGTCAATACCAAATGAAGGTTCAATAACATGAGGAACTATTTTTCACCGGAAATTTCCTCTTCAACATCTTCAAAAAGCAGCAAATCAGGAGTTAACTCATAATCCTTATCCAGACTAACTACATATTTTCCATCATTTTCAATAGCCTGTTTAATTTCATCTACATCAGCTTCTTCAATAGCCTGTTTTACTTTAGGGGAATCTCCTTTAAATATTGGTCCGAATTTGGATAAATTAGGTTTTACAACGGTTTTTTTCACTGTTTTAGGTTCATCATATTCAATAAATACATTTAAATCATCATTACTGTATTTGCTGTGTGATGTTAAGTCGTAATCTCCCCTATCAGCTATTCCGATTATTTCAACCCAGCCATATTTGTCAGTTTTAACTTCAACATCCCAGCAGTCAAGAGCATAATGAGCCATTTCTCCAGGTAAGTGCTGTCTGAATCTTAAAACATCATTGGGAATACCAATTTCATTTAAGAATTTTCTAGCTAAATATAATTGATAAATTAACATTTCATTAGCTACAATTCCTTTGTCAAGCGCTTCACGGGCAGTGATTTCTAAAGGTTCACTGTTATTTATTTGAACATCCTGGGAATTTAAGCATAAAACTTCATCAGCTATCTGACTGAATTTAGGAGTGGTTTTGTCTTTAGGATTTAAAAATATTTCAGCTTCTGCTTGTGTGAATTCCCTTAGACGAATAACTCCCTGTCTAGGTGAAATTTCATTTCTGTATGCTTTTCCAAGTTGAACAACTCCAAACGGAAGTTTACCTCTAAAGAATCTTTCAAGACGTTTGAATAATATAAAAATTCCCTGAGCTGTTTCTGGTCTCATATAACCTACTTTATCACCTTTAGCTCCAATCATGGTTTTAAACATTAAATTGTAATTCCAGATATTGGAAAGCTTTCCGCCACATTCCGGACATTTGATGCTGTTGTCAATAACTATTTGGTCGAGCTCTTCATTTTCCAGACTTTCTACATCTTCACCAATAACTTCTTCAATAATGTGGTCTGCTCTAAATACTTCTCCGCATTCTTCACATTTGGTCATTGGATCTGTAAAGTTATCAACATGTCCTGATGCTTTTAAAACTTCTTTAGGCATTACAGTAGGGCCTTCTATTTCATAAAACCCTTCTCCGGAAACATACTGTTTTCTCCATTTTTGCATTATATTATTCTTTAAACTAGCTCCAAGAGGTCCATAATCTGTAAATCCTGAAACTCCGGAATATATTTCAAAAGATGGTCATAAAAATCCTCTTTTTGCACTGATATTTGTCATTTTGTCATGATTCATGAGTATTAACTTCCATTATTTTTTAATTCATAATCTAGTTTAACTCTGCTAGATTCAGGTTTCAATTGATTCATATATTTGCTATTTCTTTTCGGATGACCATAAGGTAACTCGGCAGGAGTAGTCATAGTTTCAAATACTAATTGGCATACTCTTTGACCGGGATAGAGTGCAACAGGCATTGCTCCGATATTGGATATTTCTAAGGTTATTCTACCTTCAAAACCTGGATCAACATATCCTGCTGTAACGTGCATTGTAACACCAAGTCTTCCCATACTTGAACGGCCTTCTACTCTAGCTACTAAATCATCAGGCACTTTAACATATTCCTGTGTTGTAGCTAGTGCAAATTCATTTGGGTGGATTATAAATGCTTCACCTTCAGGAACGGTACTTGATTCCATGTATTCTGCAATATCTTCTTCATCTTTTGGGTCAATATAAGGTTTTCTAATTACCTTAAAGACTTTAAACTCATCACCTAATCTCATATCTACTGATGAAGGTTGGATTTGCTGTTCATCCTTCAAAGGATCAATTACAATTTTGCCTTCTTCAAGATATTCTTTTATGGTTTTATCACTTAAAATAGCCATTTTTTCACAAACAAACAAAATTAATATAATATATTTTTGTGGGTTATTATTTTTTAAGTTTTGGATAGATTTGTTATTCTGAGTATTATTTTGCTGTTTTATATTTTGTTTGATAACTGCTTTGATGTATTGATTATTTAATTATATGATTGTTGTCTAGATTTCTTTAATGCAATATAATGTTTTCATTGTTCAATTTAGATTAATTTAAAAAAATTATATATACATTATATTTTTATTATTAGTTAGAGGTATTATGAATGTTAATTAAGAAAAGATTTATTGTGGCAATTTATATGATTTTCCCATTCATAGAAAAAATTAAAGATGTTGCTAAATGGGATGTTTTTCCAAGTTTTGTGCAGGAAATTATTGATGATAATTTAAATTTTAATTTAAGGTGATTTTTCATGAAAGATGATTTTATTAGATTAGTGAAAACACAATGGATTGCGGTGGATAATAATGAACTTAAAAATTATGCATTGGTTCAAGCAATTATGTTTGCTATGATTTTTCTGTGTATATCTGGAGGTATAATTTTATTTTTGAGATTGGATTTTTAAAGGTTTTTTATCTTTTTTGTGGTGTTTTTCTTACTGCGTGTATGGCTTTTTTAATTTTTTCTAAAAGAGAATGGTTTGATGAGCATTATGGTTTAACATATAATGGTTATGAAGTGGGTTATAGGGATTTTGAAGATCGTTTATCATATGAGGCGGTGGTGTTAATGCTTTTGGTGGCTATGCCAGCATTAACTTCTATGTTTTTTGTTTGTGGTTTGTATTTTGGTAATATTATTGTGGCAGTGTCTGAGTTAATTGCTATACCTATTCCATTTATTTTGATGTTTTTAAGGATTAAAGCTTATGAAAATAAAATAGTCATTAATCTTAACGGGCAAATAGATTTTTTCCCTATATTGTATCTTAATTTCGGTCTTTTTTAATGCTATGGCTGGTATTGCTTTTTCAATAAGGACTATTTTGGTTAATTTGATTTATGGGAGTTATTCTTTAATGTTATGTTTGTTATATTTTATTTTAGTATTTTTAATTGAGTTGTTTCTTGTATCTCCTGATGTTGCTGATAAAGTTTTTCCATGGAATCTTAGGACTGTAAAGGGGTATTTAAAATCAGTATCTATTTATGTTCCTTTGGTTTCAATAGGTTATGGTATATTTTTGGTATTTGAAGGAGTTATATGATAAAATTTAAACTCTTTCTATTTTCCATTTTAAAAAAAAGTAAAAATACTATGAGTAATTCATAGTATTATTTTGTACCGTATACTCTGTCACCAGCATCTCCAAGACCTGGTAATATGTATGCGGTTTCATTTAAAGTTCTATCTACTGTTGCACAGTAAATTTGAACATCCGGATGGTCTTTTTCAATTAAATTGATTCCTTCAGGAGCTGCAACAACACATAAAAGTTTGATTTTTGAACTCCTTCTTCTTTAAGTCTTGAAATAGTTGCAGATGCACTTCCACCTGTTGCAAGCATTGGGTCAATAATTAATACTTCTCTGCCTTCAATATTTTCAGGCATTTTAAAGTAGTATTCAATAGGCTGGAAGGTTTCTTCATCTCTGTAAAGACCAATATGTCCAACTTTTGCATTTGGAATTACATTTATAATTCCGTCAAGCATTCCCATTCCTGCTCTTAAAATTGGTACAATGGCATAATTATCTTCGTTTAATTTGCCGGTTTCCATTTTTCAAGTGGGGTTTCAATTGTTGTTTTTTTCCAATTTCGCATCTTTAGTTGCTTCATAACAAAGAAGTGTGGAAATTTCTGTAATTAATTCACGAAATTCTTTAGTTCCAGTATGTATATCTCTTAAAATACCTAATTTATGGGTTATTAATGGATGGTTAAGAACTATTTCATTCATGTTTTTCCTCCGGAATACATAAGTTAAGGATGATTCCAATGATTGCTGCTAAAGACATACCAGAAATAGCTAAGGATAAATCTCCGTATGTAATAGATAATGTAGCTCCACCTAATCCTAAAACTAACATTGTAGCTGCAACAACTACATTTTTAGTGTTTGTAAAATCAACATGGTTGTGGATTAAAATTTTAAGACCATTTACACTAATGAATCCGTAAAGAAGAATAGAAATACCACCAAGAACAGGGGATGGAATTGCAGTTAACAGTGCAGTTAAATGTCCTGAAAATGCAAAGATAATAGCTATAATAGCTGCAAGTCCAATTACATAAACAGAAGCAACTCTAGTCATACCTACAACAGAAGTATTTTTTCTCCGTAGGTTGTGTTTGCAGGTCCACCAAGAAGTGCTGCAACAGTAGTAGCTATACCATCACCTAAGAGAGTTCTGTCAAGACCGGGATCTTGAAGGAGGTCTCTTCCAATAATTTCACTTAATACTTTGTGGTCTCCAACATGTTCCACCATAGTTACAAGAGCAATTGGAACAATTGTAAGCATAGCTCCAAAATTAAAATTATAATCAATAAATGGTAAGTAAAATGCAGGCATTTCAATAATATGTGCACTTGCAACTCCTGAAAAGTCAACTACTCCAAGAATTGCTGCTGTAATGTAACCAATTATAATTCCAATTAAAAATGGAATAACTCTTAATAATCCTTTTCCTCTTACAGCCAATATTGCAGTACTTAAAAATGCGACAAATGCAATAATTAGGTTGGTCATTGGAACGCTGGCGGCATTTATACCTATTTCTTCAATTGCCGTTGGTGCAAGTGATAAACCAATAATCATAATCATAGGTCCAACAACAACTGGTGGCAATACTTTATCTATCCATTTTTTACCAACTATTCTGATTATAGTTGATATTATTACATACATTAATCCTACAAAAACGATAGCTGTAAAAACACTGGCTTTTCCAGCTATTGCATATCCTGCTACCATAGGTGCAATAAATGCAAATGAACTTCCTAGGTAAACAGGACTTCTTCCTCTAGTACATGCAATGTAAATAAGGGTACCTATACCAGAGGTGACGAGAGCTACAGGTATTGACAAGACATCTGATCCAACGGTGGTATTTACAACGATTGGTACTAAAATTGTAGCTCAAACATAGCACATACGTGTTGAATAGCAAGTAAAATCCAGTTTACTACTGGAGGCTTGTCTTTAACGCCTAATAGCATATTACTATTTTCACTCATTTTATCTCCTTTAACTTTAAAAAAACTCTTTTTTGACAAAATAATTGTTTAAATTAAGTATTAATTCCAGATTATTTTTATTTTCTTTGAATAAATAAGTGATTAATTTAATTTTTGTTCATAATAAAAAGAATCTTTTTTATTTTATTTTAATAATATTCATAAATTTTTATTATACATTTATATTTCTTCAATTACAATTATAAAAATCTTTTTAAAATATTTTAACTTAGCTTTGTCTTTTAAGGAAAGTGTATTTTGTAAAAAATAGTTTATATTTAGTTTTTAAAGTTCAACTAAATTATATAATCTGTTAACTATGGAATCAGTTGATTTATCATCGTATTTTAAAGTAATAGCATTTTGTTTACAAGTATTAACACTGAGTCCGTAGCCTCTACATTTATTTTGGTTAATTTGAATTTTTCATCTTTAAAATTAATGGAATCAGCTATACATATCTTATTTAAGCATTTCATGCAGTTTATACATTTTGAATCGCCGATAACTATTTCCACACTATTTAATTTGTGAATTTTGTCATCTGAGTAGGGCTATTGCTTTCCATAAACAACAGTATGTTTTTGCTTGTTAGTTATTCAGAATCTCCAATTGAAAATATATTTTACTGCAAATATACTTTGTCTGCAAAGCTAATTTTTCTTATTGTTTACCTATTTTTCATTTTTAAACGTCTTAAAATTCCTTTTAAGGTGTGAGCCTCCCTGCCTGTAATATATGCTCTATTAATAATGTTTTTAAATGATTTAAGCCCATTTTTTCTTTTTGTGTTCTGGAATATCTAAGCTGTCAATTAAATCATACATGTCTTTCAATACATATTCTTTTTTTCAATAGCTGTACTTTCTTCCAGACCTTCAACAGGGTATTCATGCATATTTTTAAATAATTCATAGAAAATAATAGCTGCTGCATGAGATATGTTTAAAATAGGGTATGTAGGGTCTGTTGGAATTGAAACACAAATGTCACATTCGTCAATTTCTTCATTTGTAAGTCCATTTCCTTCCCTTCCAAATAGAATAGCTGTTTTATTATTTGTATTGATGTTTTTTCCAAGATTTTCAGGTCTTACGGGTATTCTTGAGAGATTGTAACTTCCGCCAGCTACACCAGTTGAAGCTACTTTAAAAGTCTATTCTTTGGCTTTGATAGAATTCATCAAGAGTATTGTATATTTTAGCATTATCCACAATGTATTTTCCATGTGTTGCCTGATAAAATGCTTCTGGGGTTAAAGTAGGCGGATTGATAAGAACCAAATTCTTCAGTCCGAAATTTGCCATGGTTCTTGCAAGAAAACCGATATTTCCGGGGTTTCACATTCTACAAAAACAATATAAATATTATTTTTGAAATTGCTTAATTCCTTTTCAGCGTCTTCTTCAGGACCTTTAGCTATTTTTATTCCTCTTGACTGTTTTTTAGATTTTGATTTTTTCAAAGAGGTTGATTTTTTTCAGTTTTGGTTTTTTCTTTAACTTCCGGTGAATTTAAATTAGTTTCAACTATTTTTTCTTCACTTACAGCTGTATCTCCTATTTTAATCAACCCCTATTTATCTAATCTTTTGATAAGCTAGTTGTAATAGCTCAATTATGTTCATAGCTTTTATATCTTCACGGTCAATAGCATCCAATCCATCCTGAATGTTGTACTGACAGAACGGACAGATTGTAATTACTGATTCTGCACCTGTATCTTCAATCATTTTTGCTTTTTTCTTTTGCAAGGGTCATAGCAATTTCAGGATGTCCTGCTTTTATTCCGCCTCCAGCTCCGCAGCATTGACATGGATATTTCATTTCTTTAAATGTAACTCCAGGAATCTGTTCAAGAATATCACGAGGTTGACCTTTGATGCCTTGGCCTCTGCCTAAATGACATGGGTCATGCCAGGTTACTGTTGTGTTCAGTTCATTCATTTTGTCAGTATCCAATTTATCTACTAGAAATTCACTGATGTCCATTACATTTAGATCGGATCCATATTTCGGATGGTCATTTTTAAGAGTGGAACCGCAGCCTGCACAAATGGTAAGTACAGTATCATAATCTTTAAAAACTTCATTGTTTTTATCAACAAGTTCCTGAACCATGTCTGTCTGACCGGTTCTTATTAATGGTGAACCGCAGCATACCTGTCCTTCAGGAATATCTATGGTTATTCCATTAGCTTCAAGTACATCAATTAATGCTTCTCCGATGTGGTGTAATTTATTATCTACCATACATCCGGTAAATAATGCTATTTTTGAACCGTTGTCATTTTTAACCTGTTCAATAAAACTTGGCCCTTCAGCTTTAATTGACCTTCCTGTTTTTTCTATATTTTCTTTAAATGCAATATGCTCCGGAAGCGGTCCTTTACCTTCTTTACATGCAATTTCCCTTAAACGTTCAATTGCATCTCCAAAGGTGTTTATATCTTTAGGACAAACAGCCTTACACTTTCCGCAACTGGTACATTTGTATAATCCTTCTTTTAAACTTTCATCGAGCCTGTCAAATTCATCTCTTGGGTCTGATTCAAATTTGGAAAGGTATCTCATTATGTAAGGTCCGCCAAATTTTGTTTTAATAAATTTTACAACAGGGCAGGTTGCAAGACAGGAATAACATTCAATACAACTTCTAACTTTTTTTAGTGTTTTTAATATTTTCTGGAGTTAGATTTTCATTTAAATCACTGTCATGTCTTTGAGGATTTAAAGAAAGTTGCAAATCTTTTACTTCCTGTTCTATTTGACTTTTATCAACAATTAAATCTTTAATTACTGGAAAATTTTGAGGTTCAATTATTGCACCGTCTTTTATATCTTTTTGACATGCAAGAGCTCCATTTCCATTAAATAATATTCCGCAGGATCCGCATTGTCCGGCTCTGCAGGAACTTCTAATACTAATGTCAGCATCATATTTTTCATTAATTGCATTGATGGCATCTAAAACTTTCATTTGAGGTGTCTGTTCTATTTCATAACACTCTAAATGAGGTTCACTGTCCACTTCTCTGTCAAACCTTGATACATACACTTTAATCATTACTTTACCCCTTTAGTCATAATCAAATATAAAATAAGTATAATATTTATATTATATCTAAACCTATTATATTATATATTTTATTAGATTTTTAAATTATTTGAGGAAATAAATAATGAACTTAAAAGAATTAGTAACAGGGAAACCTGGTGATAAACAATTTTTGTTAGGTAATGAAGCAGCTGTAAGAGGAGTTATAGAAGCTGGTGTTTCTGTTGCAGCTACTTATCCGGGCACTCCTTCATCAGAGATTGGAAATATTTTGTCTGGATTGGCTAAAGATGCTAATATTTATTTTGAGTTTTCTACAAATGAAAAAGTAGCTATGGAAGTTGCAGCTACTGCAGCAGCATCTGGGTTACGTTCATTTACTTTCATGAAACATGTAGGTATGAATGTAGCCAGCGATTCATTTATGACAACTGCTTATAGTGGAGTAAATGGCGGTATGGTTATTTTATCAGCAGATGATCCGTCACTTTTTCATCTCAAAATGAACAGGATACTCGTAATTACGGACGTTTAGCAAATGTGCCTATTTTAGAACCTTCTAATTGTCAAGAAGTTAAAGATATGGTTAAATATGCTTTTGATTTATCTGAACAGTTTAAATTACCGGATATTGTAAGAACAACCACTCGTGTATCTCATATGAGAGGGGTTGTTGAATTTGGTGAAACAGCAGATAATTCTTCAGATGGTGAAACTCATTGGAAAAAAGGATTTTTCAAGAAAAATCCTGCACAATTTGTTCCAGTTCCTGCATTTGCAAAAGATATGCATGTTGAACTCGTGGAAAAAATGGATGAAATTAATAAAATAACCAATGATTCTGATTTTAATGTTGAATCTGATTTCAGCCAAAATAAAAAATATTGTGTTATTGCTTCAAGCAGTGCTTATAATTATGCTTATGATGTAATCAGGTATAATAATTTAGATATTGATGTTTTAAAACTTGGATTTTCATATCCTTTTCCTTATGATAAAGTAGCTGATTTTGTAAAAGATTATGATGAAGTCTTTATTGTGGAAGAGGTAGATCCGATTATAGAAAAAGATACATTAGTAGCTATTGGTAAAAATAATTTAAATACTGTTGTTCATGGTAAATTAGATGGAACATTTCCTGTATACCATGAATTTAATTCTGATATTGTGGCTGATGGTTTTAATAAATATTTGAATTTCATTGAAGAAGATAATAATGATTATTTTGATACTTTACTTAAATTGCAGGAAGAAATTCCTTCCAGGGCTCCAGTACTTTGTGCAGGATGTCCTCACAGGGCAATGTATTACGGAGTAAATAAAGCATTGGAAGAATTGGGAATTCCTCTTAAAGATGCTGTATTTGCATCAGATATTGGATGTTATACTTTAGGAATTAATCCTCCTTACAATGCAGCAGATTACCTGTTGTCTATGGGATCTAGTGTAGGAGACGGCTGCGGATTTTCAATAGCTACTGACCAAAAGGTAATTAGTTTTATTGGAGACTCAACATTTTTCCATAGTGGAATATCACCTTTAATAAATGCAGTTCACAATAAAAATAATTTTATTTTAACTGTATTGGATAATAGAATTACAGCTATGACTGGAGGTCAGCCAAACCCGGGAATTCCTGTTGACGGAATGGGGGATGATGCACCTGAAATTTCCATACGTAAACTGGCTTTAGCTTGTGGCTGCAATTATGTTCGTGTAATCAATCCGTTAAACTTGGATCAGGTAATTAAAACATATAAGGAAGCTTTGGAACGTGATGAGGTTTGTGTAATTATAGCTAAAGCTCCATGTACTTTAATTAAAGGTAAAACTAGAAAACCACCAGTAAATTACATTGATTCTAATTGTAATGGATGTAATAAATGTGTAAGTGAACTTGCATGCCCTGCTATTTCAAAAGATAGTGGAAAAATAACTATTGATAAATCCATGTGTGATGGCTGTGGGGTTTGTATCCAAGTTTGTAAATATGGTGCCTTAGAAGCTGGAAGAGGTGAATAAATATGGATAATCATTATAATATTTATATTTGTGGTGTTGGAGGTCAGGGAATTATTAAAACCTCTGTAATTATTGGAGAAGCTGCAATGAATCAGGGATTAAATGTAGTCATGAGTGAAATTCATGGAATGTCTCAAAGGGGAGGTTCTGTTTCTACAGAATTAAAAATAGGTGATTATAACAGTTCAATTATTCCGGAACATGGTGCAGATATGTTGCTTTCATTTGAGCCTATAGAAACTATAAGGGGATTAAATAAAGTAAATGATGATACTAAAATAGTATTTAACACTCATCCTATTGTTCCAGCTTCATCAGATAAACCTTATCCTGGTGTAACTAATATTACTGAGGTTTTAAAAGAAAATTTCAAACATGTCCTTCCTATTGATGGAACTAAATTAGCTATTGATGCTGGAAATGTATTGGCTTTAAACATGGTTTTATTGGGGGCAGTAACTGCAGATGATAAATTCCCACTTTCTAAAGAATCTGTTATTGCAGCTATGAAAAATAATTTAAAACCAAAATTTCATGAATTAAACTTAAAAGCTATTGAAAGTGGTTATAATTGGATTAAAGGTTAAATATTTAAATTATTATAAATTAATTAATATTAAGTAAGTACTAAAAAGAGGTTGTTATACATGCCTTATAAAATTGATAATGCTATATTAAAAAAGGATAAAACAGGAAATGTCACTTTAATTGATCCTGAAAATGTTTTTAAAGATGAAGATGCTTTTGTAGCTATTAAAAGTGATGATTTAATCACTATTCAGCTTTTAATAAACAGTATATTGCATAATGATTTTAAAAGATGGTCAGAACTTGGTGTTGTTCCTGAAACAGAACCTGTTAAAAGTTTATTTGTTAGGTTAGGTTATTCTAAAGCAGATATTGCATCATTGTTAAAAGAATTTTAAAAATATTATTGATGGAGGTTTTCAAAATGCCGGAATTCAAATTATCTAAAGAAGCAGGAACTAAAAAGTTTGAGCTTTCAATGGCTATTGATTATGATGAAGATGGCAATATTGAAGCTCAGGAATTTTATGATGGTGTTGACTGGTCTGATAATCCTGCAGATATCAGGTTAAATACTAGTTATTGTGATGAGGATGAACAGGACGAGTGGAATTTGTTTTTCAACGATTTCATGCATTTGCTGGAATCACATGAGTTAACTGAAAAAGCTAAAACTTTAAAAAAGAAGTGGATGATTCCTATTATTTTGTTGAAGAATGTATTGAAATTGTTTTAACTGAAGAAGATTAAGAAAAGAGGAGGTCTTTTCTATAAATCTTCTATATCTTTTTTTTCCAGAATGTTTGCATCGCTATCTTTTAAAAAAGTAATTGCTTCATCCATCTTTTTCAATCTCATTACTACAATAGCTTTTTCTGTTTTTGAACTTACAAATGCATAGAGGTAATCTAAATTAATACCTTTTTCATCAAATATAGCTAATGTAGAGTTCAATCCGTTTGGTTCATCTGGAACTGCCACAATAATGACATCATTTTCTTTTACAATGAATCCGTCTTTTTCCAATGCTTCAATAGCTTTTTTATTGTCTGAAACGATTAATCTTAAGATTCCGTATTTTGTTGTATCAGCTATTGAAAGTGCACGTATGTTTATGTTTTCCTGAGCTAATGTATTAATAGCTTTTTTCATTCTTCCTTCTTTGTTTTCTATAAATACAGATATTTGTTTTACTACCATGCTTTCACCTTATTCAAAGTTTCTTTCATCAATAACTCTTACAGATTTTCCTTCACTTCTTGGTAATGATTCTGGTTCACATAAAGTTACATTAACTCTTAATCCAGTTTCACTTTTAATGGATTTTACAATCATTGCCTCAGTTTTTTCCATTTCTTTCATTTCATCAGAGAATAATTCTTTAGTAGCTTCTACTTTAACTTCAACTTCATCTAAAGTATCAGGTCTTGTTACTTTAATTAAGTAGTTTGGACTTGCTCCTTTAATTTTAAGTAAAGCCTTTTCGATTTGTGATGGGAAAACCATAACTCCTCTGATTTTTAACATGTCATCGCTTCTACCGGTAATTCTACTCATTCTTACACTGGTTCTTCCACATGCACATTCTTCTATGATTAATGAGGTTAAATCTTTTGTTCTGAATCTTAAAATTGGTATTCCAGTTTTGGTAAGTGTAGTTAATACAAGTTCCCCTTTCTGTCCTGCTTTTAGGGTTTCTCCAGTTTTTGGATTAATAATTTCAGGATAGAAATGATCATCTTGAATATGCATACCATTTTGTTCGATACATTCCTGAGCTACTCCAGGACCCATAATTTCAGTTAGACCATAAATATTGTATGCTTTAATGTTTAATGTATCTTCAATTTTATGTCTCATTTCTTCGGTCCACATTTCAGCTCCGTGAATTCCTATTTTTAAATTAATATCTTCCAAATTAATGTCAGACCCTTCAAGACTTTCTCCAAGATACATTGCATATGAAGGTGTACAGGTTATAACATCACTTTGAAAGTCTTTCATAGTTTCAAGCTGTCTTTTTTTGTGTTTCCTGCAGAGATTGGTACTGTTATTGCTCCAAATTTTTGAGCTCCGTGGTGAATACCGAATCCTCCGGTAAATAATCCGTATCCGAATGCATTTTGAATAATGTATTCTTTTTTCAACACCTACCATTCCAAGACCGCGTGCAATACATTCTGACCAGATATCCAGATCTTCTTTAGTGTATCCGGTAACTGTTGGTTTTCCGCTTGTTCCTGAAGATGCATGAATTTCTACAATTTCTTCGTAAGGAACAGCAAATAAACCAAATGGATAAGCTGCTCTTAAATCGTCTTTTGTTGTAAATGGGATTTTTCAATATCTTTCAATGTTTTTATGTCTTCTGGGGTGATACCAGCTTCATCAAATTTTTCTTTATAAAATGAAACATTATTATAAGCTAATTTAACAGTTTGTTGTAATCTTTCTAACTGTAATTTTTCTTTTTTCTTCTTTACTCATACATTCGGCTTCTTTGTTCCATACCATTGTATCACTTGTTAAATATTCTTTGTTCTAATTTTTAATATAAAATTATATATAACTATTCATATTAAAAATTTAATCATATATTAATTTTTTTTTAATATATTTGGAGTTTAAATTATGGACATTATGATTTTAGCGATTGTATTTATAATTTACATTTTTGCTTTAGTATATGTAGGTTATTATGCATGGAAAGAAACAGAATCCTCCGAGGATTTTATGATAGGTGGAAAGGATACAAATCCTGCAATCATGGCTTTAAGTTATGGTGCAACATTTATTTCGACAGCAGCTATCATTGGTTTTGGAGGAGTTGCTGGTGAATATGGTATGAGTGTTCTTTGGTTAGCATTTTTAAATATAATTGTGGGAATATTCATAGCTTTTGTATTTTTAGGTAAAAGAACTCGTAGAATGGGACACAGTTTAGGTTCTTTAACATTTCCGGAGTTCTTAGGTAAACGTTTTAACAGCAAATGTATTCATTATTTGTCAGGATTAATTATTTTTTGTGCCATGCCTCTTTATGCAGCTGTAGTTCTTATTGGAGCTGCAAGGTTCTTGGAATCTTCTTTAATGATTGATTTTGGAATATCATTATTTATATTGGCAATTATAATTACATTCTATGTATTCTTTGGAGGTATTAAGGGAGTAATGTATACTGATGCATTGCAGGGCGTAATTATGGTTTGTGCAATGGTATTTTTACTTGGATTTGTTTATTGGTTGTTAGGTGGTGTAACTCATGCAAACACAGCATTAACAGATATGGTAAGCTTATATCCAGCTAGTGCTACAGCTACTGGAGGAACGGGTTGGACGACATTCCCGGAATTTGGTTCACCATTTTGGTGGAGTTTAGTTTCATCTACTCTTATTGGTGTAGGTATTGGAGTATTAGCTCAACCGCAATTGATTGTAAGATTCATGACTGTTAAATCTGATAAGGAATTAAACAGATCTGTTCTTGTTGGAGGATTATTTATTGCAATAATGCCAACTACAGCTTATATTGTAGGATCACTTTCTAATGTATATTTCTTTGATAAATTGGGAAAGATTGCTGTAGATGTTGTTGGTGGAAATGTTGATAAAGTTATTCCGACATTTATTACAATGGCGCTGCCTGAATGGTTTGTGTATATTTTCTTATTGTCATTATTAGCTGCAGCTATGTCTACAATCAGTTCTCAGCTTCATACTCAGGGAACTGCATTTGGTGTAGATATTTATGGTACTTTAAGAAATAAAGCTAAACAAAAAAGCAGATCAGATTACAGTTACAAGAATTGGTATTCTTATAGCTATTATTTTAGCTTTAATATTGGCATTTTCTCTTCCGGGAAGTATTATTGCTCTTGGAACAAGTTTATTCTTTGAAATTTGTGCTGCTGCATTTTTTGCCTGTGTTTTTAGGTGCATTGTATTGGAAAGGAATTACTACTAAAGGTGCTATTGCAGGAATTGTTTCTGGAACAGTTGTTAGTTTATTCTGGTTACTCTTTGTATTTGCAAAAACAGCTAAAGGTTTAGGATTGTGTAAGGCAATATTTGGTTGTGCAACTTTATTGCCGGCTATGCCATGGCCTTATATTGATGTAATGTTAATAGCAGTTCCTATTTCTGCTATATTTACATTAGTTGTTAGTTTACTTACAAAACCTCCAGCTCAGGAAATTATTGATAAAGCATTTGAAGATATTGATAATAAGGGAAGTGGGGTACAATGATGATTTTAGGAATTGAGGACCCTTGGATTTGGGGTGTTTATGTATTAATCATTTTATCCACTTTATTATGTATAATCTATGGGATTGTATACTGGAATAGGGATTATTAATACCTGTTCTCTTTTTTTATTTTTTTTTTTTTCAAAATAGTAAAATATATATGTCATAAGATGTAAAGGATATATTACACAGTGTAAACTATACATTACATTGTTTTGTAAGTGATGATTATTTCAAGGTTATTGGCTATATTCAATTGTTATTAAATTTCTGCTAATATTGGTGTTTAACACTAAATTAATTATTGTACGACACTCTGACGAAAAATTGAAAAAATCCCCTTAACATTAATTTCAATTTGTGGTGTTTAATGTAGTTAATAAATTCTTGATAATTATTTCTTATTTCAGATGCTGGTAAAAAATAGTTTAATTATTTTCGCCAATTGACAATAGAAATTAACATTACCTCCCAATTAATATGTCAAATTAGAAAATTTAAACACATTTCTTAAATTTAATCTCCATTTTGAAAATTATTTTAAACTATTTATATTACTGGTGTTGATAAAAAATATGTAATTTGGTTATTTAATGTTCACCAAAAAATTATTTTTAAAAATCACATATTTTTTAATTCTTTTTTATTGTAATCTGTATTTGCAGGAGTTTTTGATAGTGCAGTTTTTATTACTCAAAGATTGTTTTTTAAAAGGTAAGGACCGTCCTGTAAAAACTGTTTTATTATATAATGTGGTCTTAAATAAAATTTAATAAATGCTTTTGCCTGAATTTTCTCATATCTTTTAATGAACAGTCTACTGTTTCTAAAATTGGGGTTATTAAAGTATATTTAGACCAGTCTTTTATTTTTATAAGATTTTTTTCAAAAAGATTCCTTATAGAATTTTGTTCCGGGGTAAGGAGTCGCTAAACTGTATATTGCATAATTCGGTTTAAGTTTATGGACAAATTTAATTGTTTTATTCATAATTTCTTTAGTATCTCCAGGCATACCTAAAGCTACTGAAGCTATTGTTCTTATTTTTAGCTTACGTGCAATTTTAAATGCATTTTCAATTTTTGTTATAGTGGTGTTTTTGCACATACGGTCTAATTGTTGTTGATCTGATGATTCTACGCCTATAAATATTGTAATACATCCCGCTTCTTTCATTTTTTTTAATACTTCTTCGTCTAAAGTGTCTACACGTGATGTACATCCCCACATGATTTTAATATTTCTTTTTAATATCTCATCACAAATTGCCATTACTTTTCGTTTTTTTAAAGTGAAAGTATCATCCATAAATGCAATTGTGTCAATATTATAATCTGTTTTCAGATGTTCTATTTCATCAACAATGTTTTTCCACACTTCTTTCCCGAATTTTTCTTCCATGCATTGCAGCTGATGAGCAAAAAGAACACTGCATAGGACATCCTCTAGTTGTAATCATAGTGGTCATATGGGTATCCATATCTAATAGACGGTATTTGTCCATTGGCAATAAATTTAGTGCCGGAAATGGAAGTTTGTCTAAATCTTCTATCAGCGGAGCTTCAGGAGTTACTACAATTTCTTTTGAGTATTTGTCTTCAAATACAATTCCTTCAACATCATGTAAGCTGCTCTGATTTTCTAGAGCCTGCACTAGATTTAACATGATGTATTCTCCTTCACCTCTAATTACAATATCTATATTTTCATCTTCTAAGGTTTCTATAAAATTAAATGTAGGATGATATCCTCCTATTACAACTATTGAGTCTGGAAGGGTTTCTTTAACTACCTGTGCAGTTTCAAGCGCTCTTCCTATTGTTGGAGTAAGTGCAGTTAGAGCTACTAAATCAGGTTTTCTTTTAAGCAGTTCATTTTCAACATCTTTAAAATCCATATCTTCTGCAGAAGCATCAAGTATTTCAACATCAACATTGTTTTTCTTGCAGTACTCCAGCCATGTATGCAATACCTAATGGTGGAGCTATTACTCCCATAAATTTATATTTAGAAGCAGTTTGTGGCGGGTTAACAAACAAAACTTTCATAATTTACTCCTTCATTATTTAATATTCGTTAAATATGTTATATTATATATGTTATATAGATAAAGGTTATGTTTGCATAATTGTGAATTCTATAATTACTTTTAATAATATTAAAAAACATAGATATTTACTAATAATTAAATTAATGAGGATAATATTATGATACCTGGTATGAATGCAAAACAGATGAAAAAAATGGAAAGACAAATGAAAAAGATGGGTATGGACATGAAAGACCTTAAAGGGGTCAAAGAAGTCATAATCCGTTTAGAAGATAAAGAATTAGTCATTCCAAATGCTGAAGTAAGTTTGATGAATGTAATGGGTCAAGAAACTTATCAAGTAACTGGTAAAGCACATGAGGTAACAGTTGATGAAGAACTTGTTATTCCTGATGAAGATATTGAAATGGTAGCTAATCAGGCAAAAGTGTCTGAAGATGAAGCAAAAGCAGCTTTGGAAGAGACTAACGGCGATCTTGCAGAAGCTATCTTAAAATTAACTCAATAGGATAATAATATGCCTCTTATTGTACATATTTCTGATTTGCATGTTAGTGAATTGGGATTTGATGAAGATGTTTTTATAAAAGCTGTAGCTGAAATAAATGCCATAAATCCAGACATGATAATATTAACAGGTGATTTGACTAATAATGGTTATTATAATGAATTTGTTCAAGCTACCAAATATTTGGGAATGTTTGATGCACCGTTATTTGCAGTACCTGGAAACCATGATGCCCGTAATTTAGGTTATGAGACTTTTGAAGAGTTAATTGGTGAATGTAGTTGGAAACTTACAAAAGATGATGAATTTGTAGTTGTAGGATTAGACAGCAGTTCTCCAGATATATCAAGTGGGAATATTGGCAGGCCACAGCATCTTTGGATGGAACATCAATTGGATCAATGTGTTATTGATGAGTTGTTTAGTATTGTGGCTCTTCATCATCATGTAATTCCCATTCCAAAAACTGGTAGGGAGCGTAATGTATTAACTGATGCTGGAGATGTTCTTAAAACATTAACTGATCATGAAGTTGATTTGGTACTTGCAGGACATAAACATGTTCCAAATATTTGGAAAATGAATAATACTTTATTTGTTAATGCAGGGTCATTATCTTCTAATAAGCTTAGAGGTAATGATAAAAATTCATATAATGTATATGAAATTACTGAAGATACAATTAGGATATTTCTTAATAAAGTTGATGGAGAAAGGTTTTTATTTGGAGAATATCCAAGAAATAGCATTTAGTTAACTCTTAATTAAATTTAAATATAAAATTTACAAATAATATAAATATTAATTAAATAAATTTTAGGTGATAATGTGAAAGTTGTTGTTGATGCTTCAAATGTTGCATATAGTACAAAAATGAAAATTCACAGCCTCAAATGTCCAATATTTTAGCTGCGGTTAAATCTTTAGAAGAAAGTGGTGATGAATTTGTAATAATTGCTGACGCATCACTTCGTCATGACATTGATGATAAAGAAAAATTTGAAAAATTGTTGGAAAGTGAAAATGTAGAAGAAGTTCCGGCCGGTAATGATGCAGATCATTTTATTCTTAACATTGCCCATAATGAAAAAAGCTAAAATTTTATCTAATGACAAATTCAGAGATTATGCTGCAGAATTTAAAAATATTAATTCTATGAGGATTCCTTTTGTAATAGAAAATGGCAGAGTTACATTTGGAAAACCTAAATCACCTAAAAAGGATAAAAACATTTTGCAACATATATCTGATGAAATTATTAAGGAATTAAACTTTAAAAGATGGGAAGTTTATACTGGGAAAGAAGGTTTGGAAATTTCACCATTAAACATTGCTAAACAGGCTATTATTCGTATAGATAGTGATAATGATGCCAGTTCTAAACTGGAAAAGGTTTTTTCTAAGATACCTATGTTTAACAAGATTGTAGACATGGTTGATGATGTGGAAGTAGCTGCTCCTTATGTTATTTTTGTATTGGTTCATCCAAAAGATTACAAATTAGCTGTTAAAAATGCGGGCAATATATCTGTTACCGTTGCTGACAGGTTAAGACTTGAGAAAAAACCATTAATAGCTGTTCGTAACGATTTATTTACAAAACCGGGCACTTTTGAGTTAAATATAATGTTAGCTGATGAAGTTACTGAACATGCTCCTTATAATGTTCTTGTTCGTGTAAGTACATCATGATGAAGTATTTATTAAGAAAAATTCAAGAAACATTGCCAGTACTATAGCTGGAAGGCTGGGGTCTTGAAATTTCCATTTGTTTCTGTTAAACCAGACATGCTTTTAGAAAAACCGGCAGATTTTGAGATTGAGCTAGAAAAAGGAGGAGGTTTGGATGGTTAATAGCTTAACTAAGGAAATTATTAAGCTATCTACAAAACTTAATCCAATTAGTGTTGGAACTAAGTTTTTTCCGACAAATTCTGTTGAAACTGAATATGTGGAGCTATTTAATTATACTCAAACTATTCTTTTTGAACTTGAAAAAGCTGAAATTACCTCTGAAAGTATTTTAGAAAATCTTAAACGGGATGTTGGTGTAGAAAATCTTCCAGAAGAATATAATTTTTATGAACTAAAAGCAGCTGAAAATAAAGTTGAAGAATATGCACTTGTAAGTAACATTATTATGGGTAGTGATCGTTACTTCTATGTTGAGCTTCCCCATCCTTCTAATTTAATTAATATATTTGTTAAAATAATTGAAAATGAAAAAGGACTGATAGTTGAAAAGAGCTCTACAGAACTTGTTGCAAGAATGTTAAGTAAAAATGATGCAATAAGGGTAGCTATTGAAATTATTGGAATTGGATTAGAAAAAGGTGTTCCAATTATTTCTGCAGTTGGTATGACTGGAGCTGCTTCTATTGAGCGTTCAATTAATTATACTCAAAATGTTGGAAATTTTCCAGGAGTTGCATTTACTAAGCTTGGTGGGGAATACGCACTTGTATTTGATGAACCATTTAAATTAATGCAATCTGAACCTAAAGAATTTCAAAATTATTTATTCATTGATTTAATAGACTCAACTGGTTTTATCAGTAAAAATGGTAGAAATAAACTTGTTGAATTAATGACAGGAATTAAAAATTTTATTGAAACTGAATGTGAAGGTGAATTAGAAGGTTATAGGGAAGGTGGTGATGATTTTATAGCTAGATTCCCATCAAAAGATTTAGCTATTCGTGCAGGACTCGATTCTGCTTGGTTTGCATTGGATAATGGTGCAAAAATCAGAGCAGGAATTGGCAGAAGTAGGAGAGAAGCGGGTGAGAGAGCTCAATTAGTTGATAGTTTAAATTCAACATCTCCATTATCATTAGTTGTATTTGAATTAGCTAATGGGTTATATGCTTACAATATTCCTTCTGAATTTTCAAGAACAATTATAGATTTGATTGAAAATCAAAAAGGTAAATTAATTGGAATATTTGCATTTGTGTTTATATTTGTTTATGTTTTATCTATATTCGGTTTAGGAATGTTTAGTTTTATTGGAATAGTATTGGCACTTGTTTATGCACTATTATCTTAATGTTTAAATAAGAGTAGTTTATTAAAAAAATTAATTAAAAGAAAGGGATTAAAGTGGCGTCTAAAAACGATGGAACACTTGTTGTATTTATGGTTATAGCATTAATTGCTTTTTGTGTAGGTGCAGGTATTGGTGTATCTATGGTTATTTCAGATGATGGTGATGATGTGGCTAATAACACAACACACGTTGAAAATGTTACTCATGAAATGACTACAAATATAAATGATACAAACAGTGATATTGTTTATGATTCAGAAATAGATGAGTCAAATTACCTTGAAAAGGGTGAATCAAACTTAGATTATTCAACTAATGACTAATTTATTTTTTTTATAATGGGATTATTATGATATTTAAAGAACTTGATGGTGGATTGTCAGTTATTGATAATATTAAGGTAGCAGGTGCTAAAGAAGGAAAATATGGTGTTGCAGTTATTGTATGTGAAAATAGTGATGCTTCTGCTGTATTTACATCAAATAAAATTGTTGCAGCTCCTGTAATATATACTAAAAAGTCATTGAAAAAGGAAAGGTTTCAGCAGTATTTGTCAACAGTGGAAATGCTAATTGTTTTACAGGCAATCAGGGAATAGAAGACTGTAAATCATTGGTTGAATTGGTTTCTAAAGAACTGAATATTCCTGAAGATGAAATAGCTATTTCTTCAACTGGAGTTATTGGCCGTAAAATGCCTTTGGATATTATAACTGATGTAGCTTCTAAAGTATTTTCTAATCTTGAAATAAACCTGAAGATTCATTAGCTGCTGCAAATGCTATTATGACTACTGATAAAATTCCAAAACAATGTGCTCTTGAAGTTACATTAACCAATGGTCAAAAAGTAAAAATTGCAGGAATTACAAAAGGTAGTGGAATGATTGCTCCAAATATGGGAACTATGCTGTCATTTATTGTAACTGACGGAATAATGGAAAGTAAAGACATTAATAAAGCTCTTAAAATAGCTGTCAATAAAAGTTTTAACATGATTGTTGTTGATGGTGATGAAAGTACAAATGACACCTGTTTACTTATGGCAAATAAAGCATCTGGAGTTAATATAGTTCATGATGGTGAAATTGATCCGAATTTCCAAAAAGCACTTGAATATCTGGGTATTGATTTGGCTAAAAAATGGTTAAAGACGGTGAAGGAGCATCTAAAGTTATAGAAGCTAATATTTATGGAGCTAAAAATATTGATGAATCCAGATTGGCTGCAAAAGCAATTGTAACTTCTCCTTTATTCAAATCTGCAGTATTTGGTGGTGATCCAAATTGGGGAAGAATAGTCTCAGCAATTGGTTATTCTGGAGCAGATGTAAGTGCAGATACAGTAACAATAGCTATAGCTAATAAAAATGATGAAGTTGATCTTGTAAAGGATGGAAAAATCCTTGCTTTTGAAGGAACGGATAATCTTTTGAGAGCTGAGAAAATTATGCTTGGTGAAGAGGTTATTGTTAATGTTAATCTTAATAAAGGTGAAGCTGAAGCTACAGCATGGGGATGTGATTTAAGTTATGATTATGTGAAAATCAATGCTGAATATACCACTTAAACAGTACTATCAAGTTAAGTGATTTTTTTCTGATTTTTAGAATCCTTGGCTTTTGCTTGTTTTGCAATTTTTATTCCAATTTCTTTTTTTTTATCTCTTTCTGTGTGTGTTTGTGGGGGTATTTTTGTTGCTACGAGTTCTTTAGAACCTATTTCCATTATTTCTTTTATTACTTTTTGTATTTCGTCTTGGTTGTCTGTTAGAGTCTTGGTAGTTGGTCTTTGATTTCTCCGATGAGTGTGTTGATGTTGGAATGGTATTTGTAGGCGTATTTTGCTGTTTCTTTTGGTTTTCGTGTTATTTTTAGTTCTGCATCGTGTTTTATTCCTATTAGTAGGTTTAGTAGGAATATGTGGCTGTAGAAGTCTTGTTCGATTATGGTTCGTCTTCTTCCGCTGAATTTTTTCGATGTATAGTTTGTTTTTAGTCTGTCGTAATCGGTTTCTATTTTCCATCTTTCGCCGTATAATTGCTTTAATTCTTCGGGTGTTGCTATTTTTTTGGTAAATTGGTAAATAGTATTTCTGTTTGTCCAGTTTTTAATTTTACTTTAACTATTCTGACTTGTATGCTTTTTTGTTTTCTTGCGATTTTTTCAGTTCTTAGTCGTGAAATTTTTTATTTTTGCGTTATTTAAGCTGATATCGAATGTTTCGTCGGTTTTTTTATCATTATCCATTTTTTGTTGTTGTTTTTTGAATGTATTTGTTTTTCCTCGGATTAGATAGTATGAATTCAATGTTTCTGTTTTTAACATGATTTCTGTGGAATTATAGTATCTATCATAACAGGTAATTACGTTATTCATATTTATTTTGTTTTTTACATCGTCTAAGTGTCTTAATGCTAGTGTTATTTCATCTACGGTTTGATTTTCAATTATTGATGATATTACAAAGTCCATTTTTGTATCTACTGTGCATGAAATCCTTGCATTTGCAGCAAATGTTTCAACTTCATTATTTGATGGAACTCCCATTTCTTCACGTGCCTGTGGATGATTTGGAATTTCAACATAAGATCCATCAGTTGCAAAAACGTGAAAGCCTTTAAAAGTTTCCATTTCTTCCACATTGTTGTATATTTCCATTATAACTCCATCATTCATGTCTATATAAACTTTAGGTTAATATATTGCATTCTATCGCAAACACCAGAACCAGTTATTTTCATAGAATAATCACCTGTTTGACTCCTTAAATACCTATTAACTTCATTAAATTTTGTTTTCTTACGATTAAATAAAGGAAATTTAATTGCAGTTTCCAAACTCCATTTACCACTACGAACAAAAGCATTATCACTTAATATATATTTTCATCAACAAAATTATTAAAACTTGCTAAAAAATTTGAAAACACATATTCAAAAACCATCAAAAACCACCCTAAAAACAATAATTCTCAAATAAAAACTAATATTATTAGATAATAATACTTTATAATTAATAATATATAATATTAACTATATAAAATACTTAAAAATAGATATAAATAAATTCACACCTAATAAAATAAAATTAAAATAATAACACACCGATACAAGCAAAATAAACAAAAAAAAAAAATTGGAAAAAATTAAAATTAAAAATCAGAAAAAACACTTAACTTGATAGTACTGCCACTTAAAGAAAAGATATAAATACTTTAAGAAGTAAATATTTTTATGTTATAGAAATTCTATTTTTGATTTTCGATTAAACTGATATTGAATCAAATTTTAACTATTATAGTTATATTGTTTGATTTTAATTTATTAAATAAATTTAATGGGGATATGATTATGGCAAAAGTTAAAGGAACCAATAAAAGAACAAGAGCAAAAAAGAAGTTATACCAAACCTGGTAGTAAAAGAGGAAGAGGAGTTAAACAAACCTGGAAAAAATAATCCTCTTTTTTCATAACTTTTTTAAATTTTAAGCTTATTTTTACTTAGAAAAATTATATACTATTTTTTAAAGATTATTACTCATATACTATAAGATGTGGTATTATGGGTAAAAAGAAAATGATGATGCCGGCAAATGGCCATAGAATTCAAGGTATGACTAGTGAAAAATTCCTTGATGCTAACGAATTTTTAGATGAATTAAATCTCACAGGTAGTGAGAACTTTATGGATGCAGGCTGTGGGGATGGTCATGTAGCTATTAAAGCATTGGAAGAATACATTACTGATGGATGTGTTTATGCTTTAGATATGTATGAACCGTCTATTGAGGATATGCTTAAATACAAACAAGAAAACAATGCAGATAACTTAATTCCAATTGTATCTAATATTGCTGAACATATTGATTTGGATGATGAAACATTGGATGTTATTTTGATGGTTAATGTTTTCCATGGTTTTAAAGCTACAAGAACTTTAGATGAGGCAGTGGATGAATTAGCTAGAGTAATTAAAACCGATGGTGGAAGAATAGCTATTATGGATTATAAAAAACAGGATGTTAAAAATGGACCTCCAACAGTTATTAGGAGTTCTCCAGAAGATTTGCAGGAATTATTCTCAGCACATGGTCTTAAAATGACTTATCTGAATGAAGAAATTGGGGAAGATATTCCTGAAGGTAAATCTCATTATTTAATAATATTTGAAAAAGAGTAGTTAAAAATGATTTTTGTAGCTATATTGGCAGGTGGAATCGGATCAAGAATGGGGGACACAGATACTCCTAAACAATTTTTAGATTTAGGAGATAGGCCTATTTTAATCCACACAATTGAAAAATTTGTAATTATTGATGAAATTGATGAAGTGATAGTTTTAACTCCACAAAATTTTATAAATCACACTAAGTATCTAATTGAAGAATATATTCCAAATAATGATAAAGTGGTTGTGATTGAAGGTGGAGAAACTAGAAATGACACTTTAAAAAACAGTATTGATTATATTAATGAAAATCATGATGTTGATGATGATTCCATAATTATAACTCATGATTCTGTTCGTCCATTTGTAACTCATAGAATTATTCGGGACAATATTAAAGCTGCAAAAGAATGTGGAGCCTGTGATACAGTAATTCCGGCTACAGATACAATTGTAGAAAGTAGAGACGGTAATGTTATTAAAAATATTCCAATCAGGGATTATTTTTATCAGGGTCAAACTCCGCAAACATTTAAAATTAATAAGTTGAATTCTTTAATTGATGATTTAAGTGATGATGAAAAGGAGATACTTACAGATGCTGCTAAAATATTTGTTTTAAAAGGTGTTGATGTATCTCTTGTTAAAGGAGATGTAACAAATATTAAAATTACATATCCTTATGATTTGAAATTGGCTAATACGATTCTAAATGATAAAAATGATTAATATTATTTACAGATTAGTAGCTCCAAAATTCTTTGAAGAAGCTATAGAAGAGATTAACATAGATGATGTAATTGTAAGGCCAACATATCTGTCAATTTGTCAAGCTGATCAGAGATATTATCAGGGTAAAAGAGCAAGTGATGTTCTTGAAGAAAAATTGCCAATGGCTCTAATTCATGAAGGAGTTGGGGAAGTGGTATTTGACAATACAGGGAGCTTCAATGTTGGAGATAATGTTGTAATGATACCAAATACTCCAACAAAAAAAGATGATTACATATCAGCTAATTACTTGCCGTCATCAAAATTTAGAGGCAGCGGTTTTGATGGATTTACAAGTGATTTAATTCAACTAAATCCAGACAGACTAGTTAAACTACCGGATAATTTTAATTTGAAGATATCATCGTTTATAGAATTAATTTCAGTAATCTGTCATGGAATAGACAGATTTGAAAAAATAGCTATTAAACACAAAAACAGATTCGGTGTTTGGGGCGATGGGAACCTTGGATATATAACAGCACTGCTGCTAAAAGAGTTCTATCCTGAAAGTGAAGTTATAGTTATTGGAAAACATGGTGAAAATCTAAACTTATTTTCATTTGCTGATAAAACCTATAAATTCCATGAGGTTCCAGACGATTTAGCTGTTGACCATGGATTTGAGTGTGTTGGATCAAATGCATCACAGGCAGCTATTGATCAGATAATAAATACAATAAATCCTCAGGGATCAGTAATCTTATTTGGAGTAAGCGAATATCCTATTCCGATTAATACGAGATTGGTTTTGGAAAAAGGATTAACAATTCAGGGAATAAGTAGAAGTGAACGTAAAGACTTCTTGAAAGTAGTTGAAATACTTAAAAACAACCCTAAATTATTTGATTCATTAGATAAGTTAATTGGTGAAGTTGTAACTGTAAAATCATTAAATGATTTAAAAGAAGCTTTGACAAAGATTATATCTCAGGTTTTGGAAAAACAGTGTTGGTGTGGGATAAATAATGTGTGAAGAAGAAGAGGACGATGAGTTTACTGTAATCTGCCCAGTTTGTGGTGAGATGGTTGATGCAGGAGATGCAGTTTGTCCGTTCTGTGGAACTCCGATTTAAATATAAATTTTTTAGAAGAAACTTTTTTTCATATGTTTCGAAGGATAAAATTCAGATATTTATTAAAATTGATTTTTTTTAAAAATGATGAATTCCAAAGATTTAATAAAGTATTAAGTAAAATAATTATTGTAGTGATTAAATGAAGGACGTAAATATTTTAGTTGAGGCTTTACCTTATATTAAAAAATTCCATGAAAAAAGATTCTGATTAAGTATGGGGGGCATGCTATGATAGATGAAGATGCAATGTCTTCTACAGTTAGAGATACTGTTCTTTTAAAATATGTAGGTATGGAACCACTTATTGTTCATGGTGGAGGTCCGGAAATATCTAGATCTATGGACAAGTTAGGTAAAGAACCTAAATTTATTAAAGGATTAAGGGTTACTGATGAAGAAACTATGGAAATTATTGAAATGGTTTTAGTCGGTAAAATAAGTACGGATATTGTTTCTCAAATTTCTTATCATGATGGAAAAGGCATCAGTTTATCTGGTAAAGACAGCAGATTGATTTTTGCTCATAAAAACCAGTTAGTAAAGTTACCAGTGAATCTGGTGGGGAAGAAGAAATTGATTTAGGTCTTGTGGGAGAAATTGATTGCATCAATACAGATTTGCTTGAAATGTTTCTAAAAAACAATTATATTCCAGTTATCTCTCCTGTTGGTATAGCTGATGATGGATCAAGTTTAAATTTAAATGCAGATACTGCAGCTGGTGAAATAGCCAGTTCTGTTGATGCTGAAAAGTTAATAATTTTAACTGATGTTCCGGGAGTTTTAAGAGATCCTAATGATCAGAACTCATTAATTCAAAGAATAAAAATAGATGAAGTGCCGGATTTAATTGAACAGGAGTTATTTCTGGAGGAATGATTCCAAAAAATTGAAACATGTGTTAAAGCAATTGAAGATGGTGTTAAATCCTGCCATATAATTGATGGACGTAAAAAACATTCTCTTTTACTTGAAATTTTCACAAAAAACGGTATTGGAACTATGATTTATAAATAGTTCTTATTTTAAAAAATAAATGGAATATAATCTATAAATGATTATATTCTTCTCTTAATTTTCTTCTAAGCAGTTTCCATCCATTAACTCTTGGAAGCTCTTTTTAGGCTAAATATTTTTCTTGGCACTTTATATCTTGAAAGATTTTCACGTGCATAGCTAATTAAACCTTCGTTGTCTTCTTTATTTTCCCAAACTACTGCAGCTACAGGTAATTCTCCGCGATGACAATCAGGAATACTGAAAATAGCTATTTCTTTTACTTCGGGATATTTGATTAGAACTTCTTCTACTTCTGTTGGATAAATTTTCCATCCGCTCATCACAATCATGTCTTTTTTACGGTCTGTAATGAACAAACGATTATCATCATCAAGATATCCGATATCTCCTGTTAAAAACCACCCATCTTCTAAAAATGATTCTTTTGTAGCTACTTCACGTCTCCAATAACCTTTAGCTACTGCAGGACCTCTTAGTGCAATTTCACCGTGTTCGTATTTTTCAAGCTCTTTGGTGTAGTCATGTTCATCAACAATTTTAACTTCTGAAAAACAAACTGGATGTCCAACACTTTCAAATCTGTCTGCAGTTCTATAATCCTCTGGTCTGATAACAGTCCCTGTTCCAATTACAATTGTTTCAGATAATCCGTAAGCATTAATTATTGGAATGCCGTATTTTTCATGGAATTGTTTCCAGATTTTTCTGTGTAGCGGTCCACCTCCACTTATTATTTCACGTACAGTTTTTAACTGTTTTTCAGCACCTGTTTCTAATCTTGTCAGGGAGTGTATTACAGGAGGCATTCCTGTTAGAACAGTAACATTTTCTTGTTGGCATAATTCAAGATATTCATCTAAATTAAATTGCTCTACCATGATGTAATAAGCTCCTGCTCTAAGTGCAGCTATTGCCCATGATAATCCTACATGAGCCATTGGATATATTCCCATGTAAACGTCGTCTTGTTTTAATGTTAATACATCACATTCATTATGGATTGCAGTGAAATAATTTCCATGAGTAAGCATGGCTCCTTTTGGTTGACCTGTTGTTCCTGAAGTGTACTGTAACTGACATAAATCATCCCAATCTGTAGGCTCGGCAGGTAAAATTTCTCCATTTTTATAATTTTCAATATTTTTTGGAATATATTTGTCTAAATCAACAATATCTTTTGCATCTTCATCAGTAATCATTAATTTTGCCTGCGAATCATCAATGATGTATTCAAGTTCATGAGGAGTAAATACTCTGTTTGTTGGAATAGCTATAGCTCCAAGTCTCCAAATTGCAAATAATGAGAATAAATAGCTGGTTGAGTTATTTAAATATATTAAAACTCTGTCTCCTTTTTTAATGCTGCAATTTTTTTAGGTCACGAGCAATTTCTGAAGTTATTGCTAATATTTCGCGGGAATTGTATTTTTCATTAGTTTTTGGATTGTATAAAACATTTTTATCTAATCTGCAAGCATTTGCATCAAGAAATGTAGTTATATTAAGCATTTAGTAGTCACCTTCAAGTATTTCATGCACGATAGCTTCAGTAAGTTCTGCTGTAGTGCTATTTCCACCTAAATCAGGAGTTAATGTTTTGCCGGCACTTACAACATTTTCAACAGCTTTATTTATTTTATTGCTTATCTCATATTCTTTTAAGTAATCCAGCATCATAGCTATTGTTAAAATCATGGAACATGGATTGGCTATACCTTTACCTGCAATATCTGGTGCAGATCCATGAACAGGTTCAAATAATCCGTGTTCATCTCCAATGTTTCCTGAAGGAGCAAGTCCAAGTCCACCTACAAGACCTGCACCTTCATCAGATAGAATATCTCCAAACAGATTGCTGGTTACAATCACATCAAAGTTTTGGGGCTGGGTAATAAGATACATTGCCGCTGCATCAACATAAAAATCATTACTTTCAATATTCGGGTAATTTTCAGCTATTTTGTAAAAAAGCTTTCTTTAAATATTCCATCAGTTTTTTTAAGACATTGCTTTTATGTACGCAGGTTACTTTTTTCTTTTTGTTTGGCGATACATTGTTCAAAAGCAACTTTGGCTATTTTTTCACTGGCTCTTCTTGTAATGACTCTTTGGGCAATTACTTTATTGTCCTGTTCATATTCAACTTGGCTATAGAGTCCTTCAGTATTTTCACGAACTATTAGGAAATCAATATTGTCCTGTATTGATCTGACTCCTTTGTAGGATTTTATCGGCCTTAAATTTGCATAAACATCAAGTTCTTTTCTAAGATTTATAATTGGACTTGGCTGGCCGGGGGTACTTGTACTGGCTCCAAATAATGTTGCATCTGATTTTTTAGCTATTTTAATGGTTTCTTCAGGTAATGTAACTCCATTTTTGTTGTAACATTCAAAACCGGCTTCACCATATTCAAAACTGAAATTCAAATCAAGTTTGTCTAGCAGATATTCGCCAGATTCCATTACTTCTTTTCCAATTCCATCTCCTGGTATTATTGCAATTTTGTACATTATTTCACTTATTTAATTTTGTTCGTATATTTTCGAAATATATTTATATAGTTAGATATAACTATTATATGTTTACAGTTATATTAAATATAGTGAGGAATGTTTATGTCAAAATCTGTTGAAGAATTAATTGAAGATTTAAATGACCAAGATGAATTTGTTGTTGAAGCGGCTGCTGGTGAATTGGAAATGATGGGGGAAGAATCTGTAGATGCTTTAATATCTGCATTATCCCATAGGAAGAAAAATATTCGTTTAAATGCAGCAAAAATTTTAGGTGCTATGTCTTATCCCAAATCCATCAATGCTTTAATCTTAACTTTAAGGGATAACAATAAATTAGTTAGAAGAGAAGCTTCTACTGCTTTAAGTCGTATGGGACAGTTAGCTGTTGATCCTTTAATTGAAATTTTAGATGATGAAGATTGGAGGGTAAGAGGTGCGGCTGCCTGGGCTTTAGGAAACTTAAAAGACGATGCAGCTATTGAACCACTTGAAGCACTTTTAGAAGATGAAAGCGGTTATGTTAGAGCCGGTGCTGTAAATGCAATAAATAGCATTAAAAAATGAATAACTAATTTTGTTATTTTCTTCATTTTTTCCCTTTTTTTACCACTTTTTTGAATATTGTTTAAATTTATATTTTTATAGTTACTTTTTTTCAGAAAATTTTTTGGTCGGAAGTAGTTTTCCACTACATTTATATAATATGAAAGGATAAATATTATATTAGCAAATATTCTATATCTTAATAATTTTTACTATAACTTTTAGAATTACTGCTATTTTTTTAAAATAATTGTTTAGAATGATTAGTGAGTTATATGATTACAATAGGAATACTAAATTTACAAGGTGCCGTAAGTGAACATTACGACATTACAAAGAAAGCTATTGAAAATATGGGTATTGAAGCAGAAGCAATTTCTGTAAGGTATGCTGATGAAGTAGCTAACTGTGATGGTGTAATCATTTCTGGTGGTGAAAGTACTGTAATAGGAAAAATCATCAAAGAAAGAGGGATAGATAAAGTTATTAAAGATAACAAGATTCCTGTTTTTGGAACTTGTGCCGGAATGGTTTTGCTTGGTAAAAAACTGATTTTGATCAACCGTTATTGGGAATTATGGACATTTCAGTTAAAAGGAATGCATTTGGAAGACAAGTAGATTCATTTGAAAGTCCAATTTCTATTTTAGGGGAGGATTATTTGGGAGTTTTCATTAGAGCGCCGTCACTTGATGATTATGATAAGACTAAAGAAGATATTAAAGTTTTATCTGAATTGGATGATGAGATAGTAGCTATTCAGCAAGGACATAATATAGCTATTGCATTTCATCCGGAATTAACTGATGATACTCGAATTCATGAATATTTTATAAAGGAGGTTTTAAATTGTGTGGAATAGCTGGTATAGTTTATAAAGATAAAAATTACATTGTGCAGGTAATGATATGACCAATATGCTCCATCAACTTCAGCATAGAGGTCCTGATTCTGCAGGTTATTCAATTTATGGTGGAACTGGTCTTAAAGATGATGAATACATCTTAAAAATCCAAGTAAAAGAACAACCAAGATTATTAGAAACAGTAAAAGATACAATAAACTTTGTAACTCCAATTCAGGGTGATGAAGTTCTTCCATCTGTTGGAGATTCATTTATTTATAAATGTAAAGTTCAATTAGATAACTTTTCAGAACTTAAACCACTTATATCAACTGTTGATACAATTGATGATGTTATTGTAATTAATGGAAGTCAGGATTTTGAAATGATTAAGGATGTAGGTTCTGTATTGGATATTGCAGAAAGGTACGATGTACGTGAGGTTAAAGGAACTCATGCTATAGGCCATACAAGGTTTTCAACAGAAAGTGGTGTAGACAGATACCATGCACATCCATTTGAAACTTATATTGTTAAAGATGTTTCTGTTGTCCACAATGGTCAAATTACAAATTATTGGAACATTAGAGATCCATTAGAAAGAAAAGGCCATGTATTTGAAACATTTAATGATACTGAGTGTTTAGTTCATTATATTGCAGATAAATTAGATACGGGTTATTCTTTAGAAGAAGCACTGGAACAATCTGTAGAAGATATGGATGGTCCGTTTTCTTATATTATAGGAACTCCAAATGGTATTGGAATAGCTAAAGATAAATTAGGATTACGTCCGGGAGTAATGGCAGAGACTGATGATGTTTTTGCAATTGCATCTGAAGAAGTATCTTTAAGGGAAGTTGTTGATACTCAAAATATTGAACAAATTTCTCCTGGTGAAGTAATGGTGTATGAAATTTAGGGTTGGTTTTAATGAAAATAAAAAGAATTAGATGCAGCATCACTTTCTCCACGTGAATTAAATTCACAAGTTAAAGAGTCTGCAAAAGATTATGATAAAATACTTATTAAAAATCCTAATGCAATGCATTATTTGGTTGCAGGAGTGACTGATGAAGTTAACATTGAATTGGATGGTTCTGTAGGTTATTTCACAGGAACAATGTGTGATGGTCCGAAAATTAAAATTAACGGTAATGCTGGCTGGTTTGTTGGAGATAATTTAACTGACGGTGAAGTGGTTGTTGAAGGATCAGCTGGTGACGGAGCAGGTCAGGGAATATATGGCGGAACAGTTGTTGTTCGTAAATCAGTAGGTTCAAGAACTGGAGAAATCATGAAAAATGGTACTATTGTCATTGGTGGAAATTCAGGATTTATGACTGGAATATTCATGATGGGCGGCCGTATTGTTATCTTAGGTGATGTAGGGGAAGATGTGGCAGAATCCATTATTCGTGGTGTGATTTATGTTAAGGGCGAAGTTAAAAGCTTGGGATACAATGCTAAAATTGACGAATTAACATGGGAAGACAAACTTGAATTAAAAGAATTACTGGAAGAATATGATTTTGATTTAAAGGAAGATGAGTACGACGAATTTAAAAAATAGTTCCGGAAAGTGCAAGACCATTTTACGGTCATTAATTGAATAGGAGGGAAGTGTATGCCATATAGAGTAGAAAGAAATCCGGTTTTATGTAAGAAAAACTTTGGAAGGCCTGGTTGTTGTTGGTATTTGTGTGATGATAGGGATGAAAAAATCTGTGGAAGATGTTTCTCATGTTATAATAACTGTCCTCACGGAGTTTATGAAATTATTCAGGGTGAACCGTACCCATTAAATCAGGAAAAATGTGTCGGATGCAGAATTTGTTTGGAAATGTGTCCAAATAGAGCTATTGAAGTAAATGCAATTCCTCAGGATGCAAGAGAAGCATGGGGATTCCCAGATGTTGTGGAAATAGTAAGAAAAGCTCAGTCTGCATCATATAAAATCAGAAGTACTGGAGCTTTAAGAAAAATTCCTGACTTTGATGATTTGGTAGTAATACCTGCACAGGTATCAAGACCTCCTATTGATAAATATAGGGAACCATGTGGAACAGATGTTGTATTAGGAGATAGATATGCTGAAAATCCTTTAAAATTAGATACTCCTGTAATGATTGGAGCAATGTCTTTTGGTGCGTTAAGTAAAGAAGCAAAAATGGCATTAGCTATTGGTTCTTCACTTGCAGGAACTGTAACAAACACAGGGGAAGGAGGAATGCTTCCTGAAGAACGTGAACTGGCTGATAAACTTATAGCACAATATGCATCTGGAAGATTTGGTGTTTCTGCAGATTATCTTAAACAGGGAGATGCAGTTGAAATCAAAATTTGTCAGGGAGCAAAATCCGGAATGGGTGGTCACTTGCTTGGTGAAAAAGTAACTGCTGAAGTTTCCAGAATCAGAAAAAAATCCCCGTGGGGTCTGATGCTCTATCACCTGCAAGACACATGGATATTGTAGGTCCTGAAGATTTAAGCATGAAAATTTCCCAATTACGTGAAATTACTGACTGGAAAGTTCCGATTATTGTTAAATTTGCTTCAGGTAAAGTAGCTTCTGATGTAAAAATTGCAGCTAAAGGTGGAGCAGATATAATTGTTGTAGATGGTATGCAGGGTGGAACTGGAGCAGGACCAGATGTTATTATGGAACATTCAGGTATTCCATCACTTGCAGCTATTGTAGAAGCAGATCAGGCATTAAAAGAAATTAACTTGAGAGAAGATGTAAGTTTGGTAGCTGCTGGAGGAATTCGTTCTGGAGCAGATTTGGCTAAAGCATTGGCTCTTGGAGCAGATGCAGTATATATTGCAACAGCTGCATTAATTTCTATAGGCTGTAGGGTCTGTCAAATGTGTTATAAAGGTAACTGTAGTAAAGGAATAGCTACACAGGATTTATCATTAAGACACAGGATTGATTACAAGGAAATGGGTAAAGCAGTAGCTAATTATATAAATGCAATGACTGATGAGGCATGTATGCTTGTTCAACAGGCAGGAAACACACATATTACAAAAATTGGAAAAACAAAACTTAAGGGCCTTAACAATGGAAGCATCAGCTTTAACTGGTGTTCCAATGGCAGGTTCTGAAAACAGAAAAAATTAAATTCCAGGGGTCTGTTCAGCTAGACATAAATTACAAATAGCATTTTCATTGTCTTTTTGTTTGTCTTTAACTGGACAGTAATATTCTCCATTTTTTTTCTTCTACTTTTAAACTTCCAGGAAATTCACTTCCAACCGGATGAATAGGCTCTTCCAAAATAAATGTTGTATAAAGAGCAACAATAATATAAATTAAAGGAAACTTATCTTCTTCTATTGTGTAATTTCTTTCTTTTTTCAAACTGATGTTTTAATAAATTAAATGATTTATCAAAACTTTCTTTATCAATATCTTCATCTATATAATTGTTATTGTCAAGTATTTCCTTTACACGCATGATGAAGTATTTTACATAAACTTCCAAGTATTTTTCACGATAATTAGCTTGAACGTATTTTCCTTCTTCCCTCATTCTAGCTGTTGCAAGCATTAGGTCATAGGGTGAAATTATTTTGCAATATTTTTTTAAGAGTTTTAATAATTCAGTTTTTGTTATTCTTTCTTTTGATGAAATATTGCGTAAATCTTGAAATATGTCTGTTGCTTTCATATATGTTAATTTTATAGTTGAATTATTTAAATTTTTTAGTTTTGTATTCTAAGGAAAACTAATTAATTTTTTAAAATAGATTTAAATAAATTAAACTTAAGATATTATATTGGATAATGTAAAATGTATACTTAAAAGTTTTTTAATACATGTTTTGTACAATAAATTTAATAAATATTAATATTTTATCATTATTCATAAAAATTTTATAAATAATAAATAAGGTGATGATTATGGCTAGTTAAATAAGCAAAATGATAATGGAAACTATGTTAACATTAATTACTACAGCATTTGCATTTGTTGCAGGTTTAGCTTGGAATGAAGCAATACAAAAATTAATTGAAGAATTTTACACTGCTGGAGGTGCAGTAACTGGATTATTAATATATGCAGTTATTGTAACTATTGTTGCTGTAGTTGTTACTGTATTACTTGCAAGAATTGCTGGAAAAATGGGTATTGATCTTGATAAAGACTAAATATCCTTTTTTATTTTTTTTCTTTCCCAAAAATTCTTTTTTGTATTGTTTAGATGAATCATTTTATTGTCCCTTATAATTTAAATAGTGCCAATGATAGAATGAACTTATTGTAGGTATACTTAATTTGTGTGTTTAAGTATAATTACAGCATTGAGGAATTATATTATGAAAAAAAGATATTTTTAGTTTTAATTTTAATTTTGTTATTATTTTGTTTAAATACTTGTTTTGCTCAGGATAATGACACTAGTTTAGATAATAATTTGATTACAAATGATAATGTCAAAATTACTACTTATGATTTGGTTAAATATTATCAAAATGATTCACAATTTGAATTTAATGTAAAAGAAAATAATTTGCCTTCTAAAGATTGTACTGTTAATTTAAATGTTGGAGGTAAAAATTACACTAGAGTTACAGACAGCTATGGAAATGGAAAACTTAATATTCATTTAATGCCTGGCAAGTATTCAATTACTACTTCTTATAAAAATACAACTGTTAAAAATAATATCACTGTATTGTCATTTTTTGGAGAGTAAGGATTTGGTTAAATATTATCAAAATGATTCTCAGTTTGTATTTAAAGTTTTAAATAAATCTACAGGCGGAACTGTTTCTAATGCAAAGGTAACTTTAAATATTAATGGTGTGTTTTATCATAAAAATACTGATGAGTTGGGTTTAGGTAAATTAAATATTAATTTACGCCCTGGAAAGTATATTATTACATTAATGTATGATAATCTTGCAACTGGTTATAATATTACAGTATTGTCATTTTTAGAGGGTAAGGATTTGGTTAAATATTACAAAATGATTCTCAATATTTAGTTAAGGTTTTAGATAAATCTGGCAATCCTTTAATTAATAAAACAGTTAAAATGAATATTAATGGTGTATTTTATTATAAAACTACAAATAATTTAGGAATAGCAAAATTAGATATTAATTTAAATCCCGGGGAGTATATATTAACTGCTTATTATGATAATTTGGAAATGGGTAATAAAATAAAGGTTTTAAGTAGAATATCAGGGAGGATATTTCTTCAACTTATGGAAATCCAGTTAATGTTTCGGTTAATTTTGTAGATTCTACAGGAAATCCCGTATGTAATAAGTTAATTAAATTCAATGTTGCAGGCCAAATTTTAACTGCCTATACTGATGATAAAGGAATTGCAACAATTAATTTAAATAATCCTGCCGGAAATTATATTATAACTTATTATGCTGATAATATGTGCAGCAGTAATAAGTATATTGTTAAAAATGATTGTTCGTTAACAACTTTAAATTGGAATACTGGTGCAGACGTTACTAAAAACTCTTTAATAAAAAAATAATTTACCTAACTCAGAATTAATCAATCAAGTCATTAATTCTGCAAAATCAGGCACACCTTGGATTACTTTTAAAGGTGGAATTGGAAATGTGGTATTTATTACTGCAGGTATTCATGGATCAGAGTTATCTTCTCAAGTAGCTGTGTTAAAGTTAATAAGTTATTTGGAAAACAATCCAATTAAAGGTACTGTACATATCATTCCATTTATCCAACCAAAAGCAACTGCTAGTAATGTTAGGAATTATAATAATGTTAATTTAAATTCAAAAGCAAATGTTCCTGGAACTATATCAAATAATGTAGTGGAATTAATATGTTCATTAAAATGCGATACTTATGGTGATTTCCATTGTACTCAACCTAACGGTGATCCTGGAAAAGATGTAGCTATGGGTTCTTATTCTCCATTATCTGAAAGTGCAAAAATAGCTGATTTTATTTCTAAAAAACAGGTTACTCTAAATTAATATATGATATTGCAGGCCAAGAGTATGGTGGAGCTATGGAGGATACAGTTAATTTAAGGGGCATTCCATCTGTTACATGTGAAGTATTAACACCTCATGGTACGATTGCTGCTGGAAGTGTGGATAAATCATTCAATATGATGAAAGCATTGCTGCAGTATAATAACTTAATTTAATGATTTATGAGTTTTTTATTTTAAATCTAATTCCTTTTTTTTAATTTTTTTTCAAAAATTCTTTTTTTAGCATTTAAAGTTATAAATTATTCTTTTAATCTTTCAACAATTTTTTAAATTAAAAATTAGCAGTTTTTCTTAAAAAGAGATAGTTCGAAGTAAAAAAGAGGAGGGTAATTAAAAGACAGAATAGTTATATATGTTTAATAATTTTGAATATGTTTTTACTTCAAACCTATATTTACATTATTTTTCATATTATAAATACTTTTTTTATAAAAAGTATTACTTAATTAATATTAAAATTTTGAAAAGTATTAATATAATTTCGAAACAAATTTTTCTTTGTGTTTTTAATAATAATGTGTTTTCAAAAATTTTAAAAATGATAATTATTATAATATAAATAGATTATTTATGATTACAATTACAAAAAAAGAGGAAGTTGTTTTAAATCAGGTAGAAATATTTAATCCTGAATATTCTGAAGGAGTACCTATTAAACTTTTAAAAGAGGAATTAGGATTTCATGAATATGATTTGGTTCAAATTTTAAACACATTATCTGAAAAGAATCTAATTGAGTTTAATGGTGGCAGTGTTAAGTTAACTATTTCTAATAAAGAGATTAATGCGGTTAAATCTAAAAAAGATGTTGAAAAGATTGAACTGAATATTAAAGAAAAAGAATCTTATAATCTAATTAAAGAGTTAGTTGATGATAAGAATTTGGTTTCTAAGTATACTTTAGAAGGCCATTTGTTATATGGTGATTTAAAACTTTCTAATTTTAAAATGTATCATATTATTTTATCTCTGGAAAATAAAAACCTTCTAAAACCCATTAAAAAAGAAGATGGGGAGTATTATTTACTTGTTGAATAAGAAATATAGTAATATAAATTTCTTATTTTTTTCATAACATTTATATATTTTAAGTTTAATATTATATTTAAATCACTTTGTTGTGGACGGTTTTTACTATGATGAGAATAAGTATGTCATTACCAAAAAAATTATTGGCTGATTTTGATGAAGTTTTAAAAGAAAGAGGTTATCAATCTCGTTCAAAAGGTATTCGTGATGCTCTTCAGGATTATATTGTAAGACATCAATGGATGAATGAGATGGAAGGAGAAAGAATTGGAATTATTACTATTATTTATGATCATCATTATACTGGAGTTATGGAAAATCTTGCAGATATTCAACACAGTTTCAGAAATGAAATTAACATGAATATGCACCTTCATATGACTGAAAAATATTGTATGGAAATTGTTGTTGTTAATGGGGATATTAGTGAAATTCGTGAGTTAACTGATAAAATAATGAGACTTAAAGGAGTAGAACACGTAAAACTCACAACTACTGCTAATGGTGAAGAGTTTAGTGATCCTGATCATGAACATAATCATCACCATTAATTTTATTTTTTTCACATGAAATTTAAAACAACTCATTACCATTTTGATTTATTGAAAGATGAAGAAAGAATTTCAGCATTTTACGAAGCTATTGAAGATTTATCTGTCAATCAGGAATTAGCTTATGATTTAGGATGTGGAAGTGGAATTTTATCTTTTTTCTTAAATTCTTATTTTAAAGAAATAATAGCTATTGAACAAGATGTTAAAGCTAGTATATGTGCTAAAAAATTTAGAAAACTTTAAAAATATTAAAGTTATTAATGAAGATGTTTTTAATTATAATTTTTCTAAAAATCTGATTTAATTGTTTGTGAAATGTTAGATACTGCTCTTATTGATGAAGAAGAAGTTCCAGTATTGAATCATGTAAGAAATTATCTAAAAGAGGATGGCAGAATAATTCCCCAGGGTATTATTAATATTATAGAACTTGCACACCTGGAGCGAGATTATATTCATTATGATGAAGATGTTTCTTGTGAAATTTTATCAAAGCCGGTTATTTATGATGAGATTAATTTTCTAAATGAAATAAATCCTAATTTTGAAAAAGTCATAACTTTAAAGGCTAAAAAGATTCTTCAGTTAATGGATTGAAAATTACAACTGTTACTAAGCTTAACGATAATTTGGTTTGTGGACCTACCCCAATGTTAAACCCACCTCTGTTAATTCCTTTAAATGAAAAAAATGTAAAATGCAATGATTTAATTAATGTTAAATTAAAATATATTATGGGAAAAGGAATTGGAACTATTGAAGCAAATTATTATTAGGTGATTTTATTTCATTTAAAAGAGAACTGGAAGAATTTTTAAAAAATAAAGAAAAGTTAATTATATTGGGAATTGGAAACGAGCTTAAATGTGATGATGGTGTAGGACCTTTTATAATTAATGAATTAAAAGATTTGGAAAATTCTGATTTAATAATTATTGATGGTCAAACAGTTCCTGAGAATTTCACAGGTAAAATCAGAAAAGAAAAGCCGTCACATGTAATTCTTGTTGATGCATGTTTGATGGGGTGCAGGCCAGGGGAATTTAAAATTGTAGACAAGGATGATTTTGTCAATATTGGAATTTCAACTCATTCAATGTCTTTATCATATTTTGTTAAATATTTAGAGCGAGATAATGATTTTAAGATAATATTTGTTGGTATTGAACCTGAATCTATGGATTATTCAGATATGCCAACCCCAGTAGTTCAGAAGGGAGCTTATAAGTTTATAAATATTTTAAAGGAGATTTTATGAAAATTTTATTTATTGGTTCAAGATTGTATGATGATATAGATTATTATGTTAGAGAAAATGGTATTGAAAGTATAATTACTGAATCTAATGAAGATGCTATAAATCTGGATTTGCCTGATCAAGTTTTTATTGTACCTAGAGGTATGGACAGTCCAAAACAAATAGCCATCAGTCAGAATGTAGACGCGGTTGTACCATTAATTGGTATTGATCCACCATTAATAGAAGTAGCTAAAATGAAAGAAGAACTTGAAGCTGAAACGGATATTCCAGTAATAGCAGCAAATGTTCGTGCGGTTAGTTTAACTTCTGATAAAATTAAAACAAAAGAGTTCTATAATGAAATTGGCGTAGCTACTCCACAATATCAGATATTAACTAAGGATAATTTTGAAAGTAAATTGGAAATGGAATTTCCAGTTGTTTTAAAGCAGGGTCAAGGGCAAGGAGGAAAAGATATTAAAGTAGCTAATTCTTTAGATGATGTTAAAAAGTACTTTGAAAAGTTCGACCAGGCTTTATGCGAAAAATTCATTGAAGGTTCTGAGATTTCTATTGAAGTATTAGGGTATAATGGTGAATATATGCCTTTATCTCCAATTTATAAAGGTGAAACAACTTTGGAAGGAATTCATCCTTTAAATAAGGTTAAAACTGCTCCTTGTTTAGTTGAAGGATTAGATAATAATCTTATTCAAAGAACTGCATATAAAGTAGCTAAAAATTTAGCTTCTGACGGTATTTTTTTGAAATGGATTTCATGTTTTCAAAACAGGAACAGCAATTATATGCTATTGAAGTTAACACAAGACCAAATGGAACCAGATATTTAACAACAGCTACCTGCGGAGTTAATTCTTTATGTGAATTAGTAAATATGGCATCAGGTAAATTTTCTATTAAAGACATTCAGGACAAATTAGAATATTATTATGCTACTGAAATTCCTATTGGACATTATGAAGGTCCGGCTTTAAATGAACCTTTAAAATCCTTTAAAAATAATGATTGTGTGGTTCATGGACCTGAAGGATATCAGAGAATTACAGTTAGGGCAAATTCAAAAGAGCAATTAGACAAATATGTTAAAGATTTGATTTAATAATAACTTAAACACCATTAAATTAATTTTATATAACAGTAAGAATAAAATTAATATGATACATAATTTATGTGTGGTAAAATGAATAATGGAGATATGTTAATTCTTTTTTTTAATAACATTTTTTGGTGCGGTAATTTTTACATATTGCATTAAAAGAATATTACTTAATGCAAGGATAGCAGATAATCCAATTGTTAGTGAACACAGACATAAAAGCGGTACTCCTACAATGGGGGTATTGCATTTTTATTTGTAATTTTGTTGATTATTGCTATTTATTATAATAATACTCAATTTTAATCATGTCTTATATTATGCTTGCAGGAGGTATTGTAGGTTTATTAGATGATTTAATTGGTCTTAAGGTTAAAGAAATTCAGAAAGTTGTTGTAAACTGTTGTGATGAGGTAATTACTTTAGGCAGACTTGATGTTGAGCCTAATGAAGAAGTTAGAGTAGCTACTCCAAAAGCTAAAAAGAAATTGATAAATTAGTGGAAGAGGGCAAAGTAGAAATTATTGGGGAGGTTCCAATTAAAACAGAACCTGGTGAACTTGAAAAAAATCATTTGTCAAATTCTTTTAGGTGTGTTATTAGGTTTAACAGGGGTTGTAACTACAATTGGTGGATTTAATTTGGGAATATTGGCATTTCCAGTAGTTATAATAGCTATTTTAGGTTGTATTAATTGTGTGAATTTAATTGATGGAATGGATGGTTTAGCTGCAGGAATTGTAGGTATTGCATCTTTTGCTTGTTGCTGTTACTTATATTTATGTGGAAATATGGCAGGTATTCCAGTATTCATAATTTTAACTGGATTATGTTTAGGATTTTTAGTATTTAACAAATATCCGGCATCTATATTTATGGGAGATACAGGATCATTTGTATTAGGTACTGGTTATGCTGCAGCTGTTCTTATATCTGATATTCCATACTTTGGTGTTCTTGCATTAGGTGTTCCAATAGCATCTGTTGTTGTTAGTTTGTTACATAGGGCAAATATTATTAAATTGCCTGTTGAACCGTTACATCACACATTAAATCATTATGGTATGTCTGAACGTAAGATTGTACTTAGCTATTGGGGTGTTACTGTGTTATTATGTGTAATTGGAATTCTTGCTCAGTTATACATATTCTAATTTTTCTTTTTCTTTTTGGTGATTTTTATATGATTATACAAGATTTAGCTAGTTTTATTGAAGGCAACATTATTGGAAAAGACAGTTTTTTTGATGATGAAGGATTTACAGGAAGATTTACATTTTTAAATGATGCCATTGATGGAGATATTGTAATACGCCATAAAATTAATGATAAAGGTGTTGAAATTGCAGCTAGTAAAAATTTAGCCTGTTTAATTACTCAAAATCCTCAGGATGGAGCTTGTGATAAAGCAATTGAATTAAATTTTCCACTGATTATTGTAGATAAAATAGAGTTAGCTACTGCTTATGCTCTTAAATGGACAATTGAAAAATTTTCTCCTGATTCAAAAATGTTATTATAACGGGCACTAATGGAAAATCAACAACTTCTCATCTAATTTACCATATTTTAAAAAAATACTGAATCACATGTTTTTACGAATACGGATAGTGAATCAGAATTTAATACATTAATTGATCCGATGGTTTCCAAATTAATTTCGGATGAAGTTAAAAATAATGGAAAATTGGACTATTTGGTTATTGAAGTTTCTGAAGTTCAAGGTTGGCTTGGAAATTTAATGAAACATCATGCATATCTGATGGCCAGTGCAGTTAAACCCTGTGTTGGAGTTATAACTAATATAGCTATGGATCATATAGGGCTTGTAAACTCTATTGATGAGGTTTTTGATGAAATAAATCAAGTTCCTAATGCTATTGGAGATGGAGTTACAGTATTGAATTATGATGATGATTTAGTGATGAAATTAACTCCAAATAATCCATTTTTATGTTCAATGAATAAATTCGACTCAAAAAATCCTCATGTTTATTATGATGATGGAATTTTTTATGAAGGTAATCTGATTTTGGAAAATAATGATTTGCCATTTACTTCTCATCATTTTATTCAAAATATTTTATCTGCAGTTGCAGCATGCATATCTTTAGATATTGATATCAAAAACATTGTTGAAGGGTAAAATCTTACAGACCATTAAACAGAAGATTTTCAAAACTTCATGAAAATCCGTTAATTGTAGATGATTTTGCACATAATCCTGACGGTATAAAGGCTACAATTGCGGAAACTTATAAATTACTTCCAAAAAACCAAACATTATATGTTGTATGTTCTATCAGAGGTTCAAGAGGCGTGGAAATCAATAAATTGAATGTTGAAGCATTGGTGGAATCTATGAATGATAATATAAAGCTGGTTTTATCTTCAAGTAATGATGTTGTTGACCATTTAAATTTTGTTGAAGATGAAGAGCGAGAAATTTTCTTTGAAGTGTTAAATCAGAATAATATTGATTATAATTATTTTGATAATTTATGTGACTGTTTAAAAGACACATACAGGTGTGCTGATGCGAAGGATATTATTTTATTAATTGGTGCACAGGAATGGACCCTGCTGAAGGTCTTTTGGAAAATATTTTAAGGAAATAATTTAAATATTACAAAATTTTAATATAATAAATGTAATTTATTTTTCTATTGCTTATTGATGGAAAAATTTAGAGGATAAAAACATGTTTATAAAGATAAGAAGAGATACATTAATAATTTTATTATTAGCATTCATCTTGATTCTTTGTGGTCGTTTAATAACATATGTTGCTTATGCGTCCTCTGATGAAGTTACTGATGGTGTCCCTATTTCTGGAATCATAGTTAAAGGTAATGATGTTGTACCTGTAGATATTATTAGATCTAATGTTATGCAATCTGGTTTAAGAGACGGTAGTGTAATTCATGGAGATATTTTAAAAACTTCTAAAAAGAAGTTTCACTGCAGGATGCGATACAAACGGCTCAAGAGTTTGCAAAACGGTCAACAGTTCCGGGAACATCAGTTGCACCTATTTCTGCTGCAGATGTTCAGGTGGATAAAAACACAGGTATTGTTACAGTAACCGTTATTGAAGATTTCTCGTCAGTTGAATTAAAGAATACGACAAATCAGGGTTAATAGAGGGATAGTTTGAAAAAGTGGAGTATACCAATAATTTTCTTTATAATATTTATGATGTGTATAAGTAGTGTGGCTGCTACTTGTAATGTAATGGTTATCACTGATCCTACTGGTAAAGATCCAAATGGAGCGGCTGCTGGAAGTATGTCTTTTGCAGATAACATGTTCCAATCAACATTTTTAATGTCTAAAGAACATCATTTTGCGGTTCTCTCAGGGGGTACTGGTGGTTCAGACTCAAGGTTGGATTCAGTTGTAAACGCTGTTGCTTCTCTTGAAAACAATGCATCTGCAGCTTCTGCAGCTTCAATCGCCTCTAAATACCAGGGAGCTCGTCTAATTGTAGGGGGTCCTGAAATGGGTATTTCAATTGGAGGTTCTTTTGATGCATATGTTGTTACTGTAGATGGTAATGGTTCTATTACTGTAACTCCTTATTCCTCAACTTCTGGTGGAATAGCTACTTTACAGCCAGGACAAAAAGGAGCTATTATTCACTTAAGGAATTCTGAAGGAAACCCATTATATGGTACTGCAGATACTGTTCGTAAACAAACTGCAATTAATATTGGAAAAATGATTAGGGATGGATATCCAGCAACAACCATTGTTTCTGAAGCTATGGGTGAAGTAGCTAATGATTCTGGTGAAAAATACGGTGGGGGTGCGGTAAACCTTGTATCTGGTTTATCCACTGGTGATATGTTCACTCCTAAAGATTTAAATGAATCTGGTTATCCGATGAATGAAGTTTATTCAAAATCTTGTGATGATTGTGGATGGTCTGTAGGTTATCCGTCATCTGAGAATTATGAAGTTTGTCCGGTATGTAATGGTGAGTTAACAACAATTTATGCATATGAAGCATTGGGAAATGCAATTACGGTAACTTCGGACTCTGTTAGTGTTTCAGTTTATGGAAGTGGAAAACCTGGACTTGCATCAACGACTAAACAAATTGTGGATGCATCAGTTGCTAAAAATGGATATGATGCATCAGCTATTGCAACTTCAATTAACAAAGGTATTAATAATGGTCTTTTAGTTGGGGTCGATCATGTAGAACCTAAAGATATTAATGTTAAAAAGACTCTAAAGCAGTTGGTGTATATTACACAGCATTAAATGGAGATAAATCAGCTCCATCTTGGGATTTACCAGTTGATGCAAGCATATTGAATATTTTAGGCAGTGTACAAACTGCAATTGGAGTAATTTTAATATTGCTTGTAGTATTTAGAAGTAGATTATTGAAATCGTTCCAAAATCGGTGAAATTTTTCACCATTAATTATTTTTTTTAAACAGTGATACTATGGCATTGGTCTTAATAAGAGGAGAAAACAATTCAAAACTACTAAATGCAATTGCGGACATGGAAAGACATGGAAATTTAAATTTAGCAACTAAACCAAAAATAATTGATGCAAAATTTGCTGATTCATTAGTTGAAAAGATTCTAAATTCTAAACTCAGAACTAGTTCTAAAGTTGCTACTGCCTTTTTGTTAAAGAAGATATAACTTTAAGTATTATGCTAATTAAAAAATTCATCCGCCAGCTCATGTTGTAGTTGTTAGTGATGAATATGATGTTTTCAATCAATTAAAAAATAAATTGAATAATGCTCCTGATTTTAAAGGGTATTATTCTCATAAAGCTAAAAATGGCGGAAAAATAGACTATAAACTAAAAGGAAAAGTAAAACATATTGAGAATAAGAAAATAAATAGCTATTCAAACAAATAGCTATCTTTTTTAATTTTTACGACATTACCGAGAGTACGGCCTTGTGAAGAGTTACCTGTGTACTTGCTTAAATCCAGTTCTTCCACATTCTCAATTAAAGTAATATTTAAAGCATTTTCTAATTTTTTTGTTAATCTTATATCTGGAATCATTTTACCAGATTCAATTCTATTTATAACAGAAACTTTTTCATAGATTTTTTGACCTAATTCTTCTCTTGATAAGTTTTTAGATTCTCTGGCTTTTCTAATTTTGATGTTAAAATCTTCAATTAATTCTTCTTTTGGTTCATCTTTAGAGTAATTTTGTCTTGTTTTTTTTTTTTTCTTAGGTTTGTTTGATTTTCTAAATTTTGGTTTTGGAGGTGCTTTTTGTATTTTTCCAAGCTTAGCACATTCATCACAAACAATCATGACAGATCCTTCAATTTTTGCTCTTTTAGGATTGTCAGATACTTGTCTACCACAAATTTCGCAGTCCATATTAATCAGTTTTTTCCTAATTTAATTAATTAAGTATTTATCAGTTAATGTATATAATTAATTTCCCATAAATTTTAAATATTATCATTTAGTAAAATAGCATAATAATAAAATTTAAATATGTTAATGTTACTAATGGTTATTAAAGTAACATAGATGTCGAAATTATAAAAATTTTCAATCAATATTATTGGAGATGAGTCCTATGGATAATATTAATGATTTGGAGAATTCTTCAAAAAGAACAATTAGTTGAGAAAGTTGAATCAATGCAAGAAGAAATAGATTCATTAAAAGAAGAAAACTCCAGAGCTAAAAGTAATTTAATGTGGAAAGTTAGGAAATTAGAAAAAGATAAAGTTCTAATCGAAAATGAGAAAATCAGGTTAGAAAGAGAAACTAAATCCTTACGTTCTGAAGTAGAAAGATTCAGATCACCTCCTTTAGTTTTAGCTACTATTACTGAAGTTTTGGATGATCACAGAATGACTGTTAAAAGTAGTACCGGACCTAGCTTTTTAGTTAATTATTCAAAATTCTTAGATGAAAAATTATTAGTACCAGGTTCCAGAGTTGCTCTAAATCAGCAAACCTTTGGTATTGTAGAAGTTTTACCATCAGAAAAAGATGCAAATGTTACAGGAATGGAAATTGAAACAAAACCTGAATTACATATGATAAAATTGGTGGACTTGAAGATCAAATAATTGAAGTTAAAGAAACTGTTGAACTTCCTTTAAAAGAGCCGGAATTATTTGAAAAAATAGGTATTGACCCTCCTAAGGGAATATTATTATATGGACCTCCTGGAACAGGTAAAACTTTACTTGCAAAAGCAGTAGCTAATGAAACAAATGCTACATTTATCAAAATTGTAGCTTCTGAATTTGTTAAAAATACATTGGAGAAGGAGCAAGGCTTGTTCGTGAAGTATTTGAATTAGCTAAGGAAAAAGCACCTGCCATTATTTTCATTGATGAACTTGATGCTGTTGCAGCTAAAAGACTTAAAAGTTCCACTAGTGGAGATAGAGAGGTTCAAAGAACTTTAATGCAGTTACTTGCAGAACTTGACGGATTTGAATCTAGAGGGGATATTGGAATTATCGGAGCAACAAACCGTCCGGATATTTTGGATCCTGCATTATTAAGACCCGGTCGTTTTGACAGATTCATTGAAGTTCCGCTTCCTAATGATGATGGAAGAAAACAAATCTTAAAGATACATACTAAAAACATGGCTTTAGATGAAGAAGCAGACTTGGATTTGCTCAGCAGTTTAACTGACGGTCTTTCTGGTGCTGATTTAAAAGCAGTATGTACTGAAGCAGGTATGTTTGCTATTCGTGAAAAAAAGAGACAGAGTTACAGTAACTGATTTCATGGATGCTGTGGAAAAGTTCTTGACAAAGAACGTGACGATGAATTTATAAAAGAAGCAGGCGTGATGTTTGCTTAAATAATATGTAAGCCAATGATGAACCCTATGAGCTCTGATATGTGATGAATGATGGGCGAGCTGAGGCTTACTTTTTAAATCTTATTTTCTTAAAAAAACTTTATTTAAAATTAAATTCTAATACAATATTATGTTGTTTAATAAAGATGATAAAATAACTAATGAAAAACTATTTATCAAACCAAACCTAATATGCTTTTAGGATGTAAAAAGCTATTTTTGGAGTTATTGTATTAATTGTTGTTTTATCTGTTGCATCACCGATTATTACATTTATTGGTGAAATGCAAGTATATTTAATATCTTATGTTAAATTATCTTTAACAAGGTATGCAGCTATTGCACTTTTTGTAATTATACTTTTTTATTATTCTGTATATAATTTGGCAGTTAATCAACTGGTATTATATGGAGTATATCTTAACTGATTCAAGAATTATTATTAAATCAGGAGTTTTATACACCAAAAAAAATTACATGCCTTATGGAACAATTCAGGATGTAAGTACCTCTCAAAGTATTGTAGCTAAAATATTAAATGTTGGAACAGTTTCTGTTTATAGTGCTTATGATAACAATCAAATGAAATTAGCTAATATTTCAAATGTTAGTGAAGTTGAAAACATAATTTTCTCAAGAATATCAAATCAGAATAATTTAAGAGGCAGACATTCCAGAAATGATTTTTCTGTAAACAGACCTCAAAATGAATACTATTTTGATGATGGATATTATGAACCTTCTAATGACTACCTGTCAAAAAGAAGGCAATATTTAGATGAAGATTACTATGATGAAAACGAGCACTATGAACCTCAGGAGTATTATAAAAAGAACCTGTTAGAGATTATGAATATTATCCTGAAGAATTAAACTTTGAAGAAGAAAAAAGGCATAATTATGAATATGAACCTTATATGGAAGATTCTTTAGAAGAAAATATTGAAAATGCTATTAACAATATGGATAACAGATCTCAAAGCAGGAGCTATTATAATGAAGGCATAGGTGATTATTCATATGGTGATGATGATTACTATAGGGAAAATGAAGCTGAACTTTATTATAATGATCCAGACACTCAAGATTCAAAATTTGAAGAAAAAAGATATAGATACTCATACAAAAGATTCTAAAGAAACCATCATTAGAAGACATTTTGATAAATTTAAAAAATGATTTTTTTAAAAAAAGATTAGGTGAAGTTAATGGAATTACTATGTATACAATCTCAGGAACATGATAAATTACCTCTTGCAGAACTAAAAGCAG